>UMJB01066923.1_pt1 | contig 11853 bp, 10 predicted proteins | sample 1965961 | NCBI WGS metagenome assembly UMJB01 (sample SAMEA4836139, study PRJEB28245) | human gut metagenome | biome: gut microbiome; material: fecal sample | place: Denmark | collected 2008
GGCTTACCGACTGCGTGCTTGTGGTCACAAGATATTTCGGCGGCATACTTCTGGGCGGTGGAGGGCTTGTCAGAGCCTATTCCCACGCGGCGAAGCTCGCAGTTGACGCGGGGGGCACAGTGACCCGTGCGGAGTGCAGTATAGTGAAAATCCGCTGCGACTACACTTTCTACGGGCGGCTCGCCTCGCTTATCCCGGAGCAGGGCGGCATAGTTGAGGACACGGCGTTCGAGGACGCGGTGACGGTGAAAATGAGAATACCGCAGGAGCTTGAGCCTGCGTTTGAGGCGCGGCTCGTTGACCTTAGCAACGGCCCCTGCCGCGGAGAAATAATAGATACGGTTTTTGCGGATATAGACTGAGGAGGAGAAAAATGAAGATACTTTTTCAGGGCGATTCGATAACGGACGGCAACAGATACAAAGAGCCCGAACGCCGCCACGATCTCAACCATCAGATAGGGCACAGCTACGCATTTATTGTCAGCGGTATGCTCGGCGCGGAATATCCGGATGCCGGACTGAAATTTGTAAACCGAGGCATTTCCGGCGACACGACGCGCGGACTGCTCCGCCGCTGGCGCGAGGATGCGCTCGATATAGAGCCGGATGTTTTGAGCTTGCTCATCGGCACGAACGATTGCTTCCTTGAGGGCGAAAATCATGTTGAGCCAGAGGAATACGAAAAGAATCTCGAAAGCATACTCTCGCAGTCGTTTGAAACGAACGGGGAGCTGAAAGTGTTTCTCATGGAGCCGTTCTTTCTGCCGACAAAGGACAGATTCAAGGCGGAAGAGAATACTTGCCGTGAAGAGATAGGCAGATATTCGCAAATCTGCCGCCGCATTGCCGAAAAGGACGGCAGGATATTTTTTATCCAGCTTCAGCATCTGTTCGACGAAGCAGCAGAGGGACGTGACTGCGCCTACTGGATTTGGGACGGCATCCACCCGACGGAGAGCGGGCACGCGCTGATAGCACGCGAGTGGATAAAAGCATTCAAGGCGATGTTTGAATAAAAATCTAAACCAAACAAAAAAATCCTCCGTATGAATCCATACGGAGGATAACTTTTTGCTTTGATTATTTCTCTGCAGCTGCGGCGGTTCTTCTTGCCTGGAGCGCGTCGGATATCTCCTGCTTCTTCTTGCCGACGATATCGTATTTGAATATCGGAATAGCGGAGAGCAGGGAGAGAATACCGGGGACAACGGCGTAGGCGAAGAACACGATGTCCTTTGTCTTTGTCGCGAATCCGGCGGCGGTGCCTGCGGCGATCTCGCGCACGGTGTCCGAATAGCCGGAGACCTGAACGAACACAAGGCCGAGCGCCGTGCCGAGCGCAAGGCATATTTTAATGGTCAGCGTGAGCACCGAATATGCTGTGCCCTCCATGCGCTTGCCGGTCTCGTACTCATAGTAGTCAACGCAGTCGGCGGTCATTATCATGGGCATGAGGTTGACGGAAGCGAACTGGAGACCCATGAGGAACAGCGAGAAGTAGAAGAGGATGGTGAGCACCATGTTGTCGGGGTTCGTGAACCAGAAGTGGGCTATCACGAACGAGAGCACGGATGCGATGAAGCCGTAGACCGAAAGTCCGATAAAGACCTTTTTCTCGTCGAGCTTCTTTATAAGGAACGGGCAGGCTGCCATGCTTATCATCGTGCCGATGGCGGTCGAGATGCCGAGGACTGCAACAAGGTTCTGCGAGCCGAGAAGAATATTCGCCGCCTGAACCTGAATGCCCATTGCCATCTGGCGTCCGAAGCCGAGGAAATACGAGATTATGACGAGCATGAACGGCTTATTCGATTTGAGCGCGCCCATCATGTCCTTGAAAGATATCTTGTCGCCCGCGGTGTAGGGTACGCGCTCTTTGTTGAGAAGCGGGATAAGCCCAAACAGCACGCAGCCGAAAACGGCAGTGAGCACGGCGGTGAACAGATACTCATTCGCTATCATGGGCAGGTCGGTTTCGCCGCTCTTGACGAGCACCTTGGAGCCGCCCGGGATTATAAGGCAGGCGATGGGCACTATCACGACGCAGGCGGAGAAGCCTATCTGCTTGAACGTGTTTGAGATGGAGACGACATTCGTGCGCTCCGTCGGGTCGGGAGTGAGGACGGATGCGATGCCCTGCGAGGGCACGTCGCCGAGGGTCATCGCGAAGCTCCAGAGAAGATAGGTCGCGAAGATCCATATGTAAGTTGCCGCTTTGTTCGTCTTGAACGGCACGTCGATGAATACGACCGCGGACATGACGAGCAGGGGCAGGATCGACTTTGCAATCATCGATTTGAACTTGCCGTTTTTGCTCTTCGAGCGGTCGATCATGTTGCCGACGAACGGATCGAAAACTGCGGAGAGAATCTTCGCCACGAGCACGAGAATACCGACGACTGCGATGTCCGCGCCGAGAATCGAAGCGTCAAACTCCGCCTGATATGAATTCAGGAGTCCGACTATCGCCTGGAAGCCGAAAAGGCCGAGCGAATAGGCGGCAATTTCCTTGAAGTTCATATACTTTCCTTTTGATGAACTCATTGTTATTCCCCTTTCAGCAAGCCCCGAATCGTTCTTTGGCGCAGATTCAAGGCTTTACTGTACTAAATTGATTTTATTATAAACTGTGAATTTGCCCGTGTCAATATGGATGCTGTAATTTTGCCGACAGATTTGACTCTTCTGTTGCACGTCGGTGCGCCGTTCGGCTTGACACTTGTCTTTATTAAATGTATAATTTACCATGAGTTAATATAACAGCAGGAGGATAAAATCAATGATTTCAAAGAAACTTTTCGGCACTCTTTCCGACGGCAGAGAGGTCGATATATACGAGCTCAAGAATGCAAACGGCGTCAGTGCGTCCGTCATTACATACGGCGCAACCTGGCAGTCGCTTTTTGCACCCGACAGAGACGGCAATTTCGAGGATGTTCTCATCGGCTTCGACGATCTCAAGGGTCATGTCGAGCGTTCGGACTATCAGGGTCAGATCGTCGGCAGATATGCGAACCGTATTTGCGGCGGACATTTTACCGTTAACGGCAAAGAAATTGATGTTGTAAAGAACGAGAACGGCAAGACCTGCCTGCATGGCGGCGGCGAGTTTTCGCACGCTGTCTGGGCGGCAAAAGTCGAGGGCGAGAGCCTTGTTCTCGAATATAAGAGCGACGAGGGCTCGAACGGATTCCCCGGCGAGATGAGCGCAAAGGTGACTTATACTCTTGATGACAGCAACGAGCTTTCGATTGCATATGAGGCTGTCTGCACAGAGGATACGCCGATAAACATGACGAATCACGCGTATTTCAATCTCGGCTCGTATAAGCGTCCGAACGTGCTCTCTCAGGAGCTTCGCCTGTCCGCGTCGCGCTACACTCCCATTGATGAGTACAGCATACCGACCGGCGAGATAAGAGATGTCACCGGCACGGCATTCGATTTCAGACAGATGAAAGCTATCGGCAGGGATATAGATCAGGACGACAATCAACTCATTATCGGATGCAACGGCTACGACCATAATTTCTGCATCGACGAGGGCACGCAGGGCGCGTTCGCGACTGCATATGACCCCGAGAGCGGGCGCATTATGGAAGTTACTACGGATATGCCCGGCGTTCAGCTCTACACCGGCAACTTCCTCGACAAAATACCCGGCAAGGGCGGCACGCTGATGAACAAATATGCCGGCTTCTGCCTTGAGACCCAGTTCTATCCCGACTCTCCGAATCAGCCGAACTTCCCGTCCTGCATTTTCAAGGCGGGCGAAAAGTTCAGAAGCCGCACAAGCTTCAAATTCTCGGTAAAATAAATTTTTCAGAGGCGTGTTTATGAATTCAACGGGTGCGCGGGCGCTGATAGATGTGCTGCTCGAACAGGGAGTCGATACGGTTTTCGGCTATCCCGGCAGCGCGGTGCTCGATATCTACGATGAACTTTACAAATGCGATAAAATTCGCCATATACTCACCTGCCACGAGCAGGCGGCGGCTCACGCGGCGGACGGATACGCCCGCGCGACGGGCAGAACGGGAGTTGTTATTGCAACCTCGGGTCCGGGCGCTACCAACCTCGTGACGGGCATCGCCGCGGCATACATGGATTCGAGCCCCGTTGTTGCGATAACTGGGAACGTCAAGACCTCGCTGCTCGGCAGCGACTCGTTTCAGGAGGTCGATATCGCGGGCGTTACGATGCCGGTGACGAAATATTCGTTTATCGCGTCGGGCGAGCGCGGAGTGGCGCAGGATGTCCGCGAGGCATTCTCGATAGCGCAGTCCGGCAGAAAAGGTCCGGTTTTGGTCGATATCCCGGCGGATATCGCGGCTCAGAGCGAGGAATATGAACGCGCGCCGAAGAGCGAGCCCGCCCCGGCAAAAGAGCCGGAGGAGACAGAGCTCGAACGCGCGGCGCAGATGATAGAAAAAGCCAAAAGACCGCTTATCTATGTCGGCGGCGGGGCGATAAGCTCCGGCGCGTCGGACGCGCTGAAAACATTTGCTCAAAAACTGCATATCCCCGTCGCGTGTTCTATGATGGGGCTCGGCGCTTATCCGTGCTCGGCGGAGCTGTTCTTGGGGCTCGTCGGCATGCACGGAAACCCGGCGGCAAATATGGCGGCGTTAAACTGCGATTTACTCATTGCCGCGGGCGCGAGATTTTCAAACCGCGTCGCCGCGAGCAAAGAGAGCTTCGCCCCGAAGGCGAAGATAATACATATTGATATAGACGCGGCGGAGTTCGACAAAAATATAATTTCCGACGCCCACATTCTCGGCGACCTCGGAAAGACGCTCGAAAAGCTAAGTATTATGCTGCCGCCCGGTGAGAACTCCGAGTGGCTCCGCGAGATAGCCGAGTTCAAAAGGCGGATTCCGCGCCCGAAGCCCTATGCTCCGTACACGGTTCTGCACACTCTGAGCGAGCTGACGAAGGGCGAAGCGAATATAGTGACCGATGTCGGTCAGAATCAGATGTGGACGGCGCAGTACTATGACTTTGAACGCCCGCGTTCGCTGATAACCTCGGGCGGACTGGGCGCGATGGGCTTTGGCATGGGTGCGGCGATAGGCGCGGCACTCGGCAAACCCGAGCGAAAGACCATTCTGATAACCGGGGACGGCGGATTTCATATGAGCCTGAGCGAGCTTGCAACGCTCAGCAGATATAATATCCCAGTTGTTGTTGTCGTGATGAACAACGGCGTGCTCGGCATGGTGCGCCAGTGGCAGAAGGTGTTCTATGACGGACGCTTTTCCGCGACTCAGCCGGGTCGCGGTACGGATATAGCCGCCGTCGCAAAGGCGTTCGGCGTCAAGGGCATGAGAATAAAGAATCCGTCGCAGGCGAAGCGCGTTTTCAAAAAGGCGCTCTCGATGGACAAGCCCGTAGTTATAGACTGCCGCATCGACCCAGACTGCGCGGTGCTCCCGATGATACCGCCCGGCGGCGATATCACGACGGCTATCTACAAATAAGGAGAAATTATTATGACTCAGAAGCTGACCGTTTCGGCGCTTGTACGAAACCGCTCGGGCGTTCTGCTCAGAGTGGCGGGACTTTTTGCGCGCCGCGGATATAATATACGAAGCCTCACGGTCTCCGAGACCGAGCATCCCGAGTTCTCGCGAATGACGGTTGTCTCCGAGGTCGAGCCGGAGCAGGTAAAACAGGTCGAGGCTCAGCTGTTGAAGCTCGAGGATGTCATAAAAGTGGCGCATCTCGAAGAGGGGAAGCTCGTTTCGAGCGAACTTCTGCTGATAAAAGTCCACTGCCTCAACAAAGACAGACCGCAGGTCCTAAAGACCGTCATAGCCTACGGCGCGAGGGTCAAGGACATCGGACACACGATGCTCACGGCGGAGCTGACGGGCGAGCCGGAGCGAATAGATGCGTTTATCGCGGACATGAGCGTCCACGGAATAGCCGAGCTTTCGCGCTCGGGCATAACCGCTCTTGAGAGCGGCGACACGGTCATAAACGACTGACACGGGAGGGAGAGACTTGAAAAAGATAGAACTTCTCGATTCGACCCTGCGCGACGGAGCACAGGGCGAGGGCATATCCTTTTCCGTCAACGACAGGTTGGAGATAGTCCGTGTGCTGGACGATCTCGGCATACCGATAATCGAGGCGGGCAACCCGACCTCCAATCCGCGCGAGCTTGAATTTTTTGAGAAGGCGAGCAGGCTGTGGCTCAAAAATTCCCGCCTGTGCGCATTCGGTTCAACGCGGAGAAAGGGCGAGAGAGTCGAAGAGGACGCGGCGTGTGCCGCTCTGCTCAAGGCGGGAACCCCGTGTGTGTCAATAGTCGGCAAGAGCAGAAAAATCCAGGTCGAGGGTGTTTTGCAGACAAGCCTCGAAGAAAATCTGTCTATGATAGAGGAGACCTGCCGCTTTTTCAAAAGCCACGGCAAATATGTCGTTTTCGATGCCGAGCATTTCTTTGACGGTATGTCGGACAATGACGGCTACGCGCTCGAAAGTCTGCGCGCGGCTCTGCGCGGCGGTGCGGACTGCCTAGCGCTCTGCGACACGAACGGCGGCTCGTTTCCCGATTATATTGAAAAAATCACCGGCGAGGTCGTAAAAGCCTTTCAGGGTACAGATATAGGAATCCACACCCACAACGATTCGGACATGGCGTGCGCGGGCGCACTCATGGCTGTCAGAGCGGGCGCGAAGCAGGTGCAGGGCACATTTATCGGCTTCGGCGAGCGCTGTGGAAACGCGAGCCTGACTTCAATAATCCCTAATTTGCAGATAAAGTCCGACTACGAGTGTATCCCGCAGGAGAATTTGAAAAATCTGACTTCTTCGGCGATAAAGATAGCGTCGATAGCCAATGTAACTTTGCACAGGGATGTGCCGTTTGTCGGGCGCAGCGCATTCGCCCATAAAGCGGGAATGCACGCCGACGGCGTTTTGAAATTCAGCGAATCGTTCGAGCATATCGACCCCGAATCCGTCGGCAACAGAAGACGCTTCCTGCTTTCTGAAGTGACCGGCAAGGCGGCGGTGCTTAAGAAGATACAGAAGCTCTATCCCGATTTCGACAAGGATTCGCCGCAGGTCGCGGAGCTGCTCGATATCCTGAAGCAAAAAGAATACGAGGGCTATCAGTATGAGGGCGCTGATTCGTCGTTCGAGCTGATAGTTCACCGCCTCGTCAGAAAATACAAGCCGTTCTTCGATCTCATCAGCTACAAGGTGCTCGACGAGCTGCCCTATGACAATGACCACAGCGCAACCGCCACGATAAAGCTCAGCGTCGACGGCAGAGTCAGAATAGCGGCGTCGGACGGCGACGGCCCCGTCAATGCGCTCGACCGCGCTCTGCGTGAAGCGCTCGAGGTGTTCTACCCGTGTCTTAGAAAATTGAGGCTCATCGACTACAAGGTTCGCGTCATGGAGCCGAAAGATGCCACGGCGGCGAGCGTCCGCGTTCTTATAACTTCGTCCGACGGCGAGGATATCTGGACTACCGTCGGCGTGTCGCAGGACGTTATCAATGCGAGCTGGATAGCGCTTGTCGACTCCATCGAGCATAAGCTCGTGAGCATGGGCGAGAATCTGCACAGGTAAATATACGAAATTTTGTAACAAAATGTTATTCCGCCATTCACACAAACTTTTTTGAATGGTCTATAATAATTACAATGGGTTCGTTTAAAACAAAGGAGAGGTACTTATGGCTAACGAAAAAATACTTGTCGTTGACGACGACGTTAATATCTGCGAACTGCTGCGCCTCTATCTTGAAAAAGAGGGCTACACAGTCAGCATAGTAAACGACGGCGAGAGCGCCGTGAAGAGCTTCGGCGAGATTCAGCCGGATCTGATGCTGCTTGATATCATGCTGCCCCGCCTCGACGGCTGGCAGGTCTGCCGCGAGATAAGAAAATTCTCGGACAAGCCGATAATCATGCTCACCGCAAAGGGCGAGACTTTTGATAAAGTTCTCGGCCTCGAGCTCGGCGCGGACGACTATGTCGTCAAGCCCTTCGATGCAAAGGAAGTTGTGGCGCGCGTCAAGGCGGTCCTCAGACGCAGCGCGGGCGCTCCGGCGGCGGATATAAAGCAGGTCGAATATGACAAGCTCAAGATAAACCTGACGAACTACGAGCTCTGGGTCGACGGCAAGCGCATCGACACTCCGCCCAAAGAGCTGGAGCTTATCTATCACCTTGCCAGCAACCCGAACAGGGTGTTCACCCGCGATCAGCTGCTCGACGAAGTCTGGGGCTTCGATTATTACGGCGATTCGAGAACGGTCGATGTCCATGTCAAGAGGCTCAGAGAGAAGCTCGAGGGCGTGTCCGACAAGTGGGAGCTCAAGACCGTCTGGAGCGTAGGCTACAAGTTTGAGACCAAGGATTGATGTGCATGAAAAAAGCACGCAAAAAGTTTGAAATAAAAGATGTAAAGAACACAGGCTCGAGAACAAAAAGCTCGGGTCTGTTTCACCGTTACTTCTATGTGACGGTGCTGATACTGTTTATCGGCTTCACCATTCTCGGCTCGTCGTTGTTGATATTCATCGCGCGCTACCAGTCCGAAGAGAAGACGGCGCTTTTAAAGCAGAACGCGCAGACCGTCTCGCAGACTGCCGCGGCGCTTATTCAAAAAGGCTACTCGCTTGAAGAGAGCAACAAGAATTCTACTCTGCTCATGAGCGTTTCGACCGCCCAGCTCTCGCAGGCGATAGATGCGGACATCTATATATGCGACACCGACGGCAAGATAATCTGCTGTAAGGATATATGGCAGTCCAATCTCGTGATGTACATGGGCGAGTGCATAGTCCACAGCAAATATACAGTCCCCGAAACAGCTCTGTCGAAGCTCAGCAGCGGCGGATATACCGAAACGGGCACGCTCGGCGGAATGTACAAGAGCTCGCATTTTATAAGCGTTGAGCCGATAGTGGCATCCGGCAAGCTTTGCGGCGCGGTCATCGCTTCGCAGGATACGGATTCGCTGCACGAGCCTGTCAGGGCGATGCTCAAGATGTTCCTGTTCTCGGCAATTCTCGCGCTCGCGATAGCATTCGTTGCAACATATGTTATGACCTATCAGATGACAAAGCCCCTGCGCGAGATGTCGGCGGCGGCAAAGCAGTATGCAAAGGGCGATTTCAGCAACCGAATCTCGGTGCCCTATCATAAAGTGCTGGGCGGCGACGAGGACGAGGTCGCGGAGCTTGTGACGGCGTTCAACTCGATGGCGAACGCGCTTTCGGCTATCGAGACTTCGAGACGCAATTTCGTCGCGAATGTCTCGCACGAGTTAAAGACCCCGATGACCACTATCGGCGGATTCATAGACGGAATACTTGACGGCACGATAGATTCGTCGAAGAGCACATATTATCTCAGAATAGTCTCCGACGAGGTCAAGCGCCTTTCACGCCTTGTCACGGGTATGCTCAATATGTCGAAGATAGAGGCGGGTCAGTTAAAAATCCAGCCCAAGGAGTTCGACATTTCGGCAATGACCTTCAAAACGATGCTCGGCTTCGAGCGCGCGATAGATGAAAAGAAGATAGAGATACGCGGACTTGACAAGGTCGAGCCGCTCAACATCTGCGCCGACGAGGATATGATAAATCAGGTCGTATATAATCTTATCGACAACGCCGTGAAGTTCACGAACGAGGGCGGCTATATCGAAGTCGCGATAAAGTCGGACAGCGAGAAGATGATATTCTCCGTCAAGAACAGCGGCAAGGGCATCTCCCGCGAGGAGGCGGGCAAAGTCTTTGAGCGCTTCTATAAAACGGACAAATCGCGCAGCTACGATGTCAAGGGAGCGGGTCTCGGACTGTATATAGTCAAGACCATAATCGATATGCACGGCGGTCAGATAACCGTCAACAGCGAGCCGGGCGAATATACGCAGTTCGTGTTCTGGCTTCCGCTGAGATGAATTTTTGCGGAAAAAAGTTGAATAAAAATCCAAAGGTTATTTACCCGACGTTCAAGAAATCGTAATATTGAAAGTCCATAATAGTGTCAAAAGATGAAGGATATCCCGAAGGCAATGGATGGAGGTAAATTCAGTTTATGTACAATGATGATTATGTGAACAACTTCGGCAGTTCCGGCGAGACGCCGCCCGAAGACAACTCGGCAGACACCGCACAGCAGTCTGCACCGCTTGAGCCGGATCAGATTTATTCCGCTCCGCAGCAGCCCGAGCAGGGCAGCTATAACAGCCAGAATTCATATAATTCCGGCAGCTACACGCCGCCTCAGCCCGAAAAAAAGAAGAAAAAGATGAGCGCGAAGAAGAAAGGCGTTGCGGTTTTCGCCGCAATCCTCGCAGTTGTTATCGCGGTCTCTGCGACAGTTACCGTGCTCGCAAAGAGAAATAATAACAGCAGCTCCGGCGGCACTTCTGTGACCGGCACTTCCGAGGGCGACGCTCAGCTGAACATTGCCGAGACCCCGAAGGCGACAACGACTTCAAAGGGCAACGGCGTGCTCACTTCGGCTCAGATATATGAAAAAGTTTCGCCGAGCAATGTCGGCATAGTTGTATACAGCCAGTCGTCAAGCTCGGCTTCCGGCGAAGGCTCCGGCATAGTCATGGGCGAGAATAAAGATCACACTTATACCTATATAATTACCTGCGCCCATGTTATCAGCGGCGAGGGCGTCAAAGCCGTCGTTCAGCTGCATGACGGCACTCAGTATGACGCCGAGATAGTCGGCTACGATTCGCGCACCGATATCGGCGTGCTAAAAATAAAGGCTACGGGCTTCACCGCCGCAGAGTTCGGCGATTCAACGAAGCTTTCGGTCGGCGAGACCGTCTATGCAATAGGCAACCCCGGCGGCACCGAGTTCTTCGGCTCGTTTACCAACGGCATGGTCTCCGCAATTTCGAGAACCGTCAGCAGCCAGATAGGCTACTCCATGGAGTGCATCCAGCATACGGCGGCTATCAGCCCCGGCAACTCCGGCGGCGCACTGATAAACGAATACGGCCAGGTGGTCGGAATAAACTCGCTTAAAATCAGCGACAGCAGCTATGAGCTCATGGGCTTCTCTATCCCGATCTCGTCCGCAAAAGAAATAATCGATGACATTATCGCTTACGGCAGAGTGCCGAACCGCCCGAAGCTCGGCATCAGCTACTTCTCAAACACATCGAATCAGCAGTATAACATGATAGTGCAGATAAAGGGTCTGCCGGCGGGCTCGCTTATCATCGCGGACATCAACGCGGACAGCGACCTTGCAAACAGCAGCGCTCAGGTCGGTGACCTCATAACCGCGGTCAACGGCAAGGAGCTGAGCACTTCGGAAGTTCTGCTCGAAGCGATTGAAAACGCCAAAGTCGGCGATACGCTGACCCTGACCCTGTGCAGGATATCGAGCAACTACCAGACAAAGGAATTCAATGTCAAGGTAAAGCTCGTCGAGGATACCGGAAACACCACTTCCTCTTCCTCCCAACAGCAGCAGGAGCAGACAACCCAGCAGGACAACAGATCATTCTACTACAACCCCTTTAATTGATACATCACCTTTCTAACAAAAAACGCGGGTGCAGCGAAAAATGCGCCCGCGCTTTTTTTGTTGCAAGGATAGGGATGCTGTGATATAATTGTCTCAAATATTGCGGAGGATAATTAAATATGATCTATGTTCTGGCAGCTGCGCTGTTTGTGTTTTGTGCGGCGCAAAGTTCGTCAAATCGGGTGAGTTCAATTCCGATTATATGTCAAAAGATACGACCGGCGCCATAAACGGAATCTTCGTGCTGCTCGTTTTCATGTGCCACATCAGCGGGTATATGAAGCTCGGCGGCTCGTCCGATACGATATGGCTCGACCTGA
>UMJB01019817.1_pt1 | contig 11835 bp, 7 predicted proteins | sample 1965961 | NCBI WGS metagenome assembly UMJB01 (sample SAMEA4836139, study PRJEB28245) | human gut metagenome | biome: gut microbiome; material: fecal sample | place: Denmark | collected 2008
TACACGCTGCACGGCAAGAATATTGTGCATATGACTTCCGGAACGGATGAGCTGCACTTCTTCTATGATGCACAGAATCGTCCGGCGATGGTGGTGTACAACGGCACGGCGTATGCGTATGTCAAGAGCTTGCAGGGCGACATTGTTGCGATTCTGGATGAGAATGGCAATGCCGTCGTCAGCTACGGCTACGATGCGTGGGGGGCGCCGCTGTGGTGCACTGGTGAACTGGCGGAAACGCTGGGCAAGGTGCAGCCGTTTAGGTATCGCGGGTATGTGTTCGATGAGGAAACGGGGCTGTACTATCTGCGGAGCCGGTACTATAATCCGGGGTGGGGAAGGTTTGTTAATGCGGATGCAGAGATTGCAGTAGAAGCAAAATTATGGGATGCAAAACTGTTTCTCTACTGCGCCAATAATCCTGTTCGCTATACGGATGATGGCGGCAATAGTTTCTGGGATGTACTTGCAGATTGCGGAAAAGCACTATTGGTAGCTGCAGTTGTCGTTGCAGTAGTTGCAGTGGTTATAGCTGCGACTGGTGGCGGTGGTGGTTTTGCTCTTGCAGCAGCAGGTGGTGAAATTATCAGTGGTGCTGCTGTGGCAGATGCTGCGATGACAACAGCGGTTGCGGCGGGGGCAACAGGTGCAAGCTTAATGTTTGCATCAAAGCTAGGAAAAGAATATGAGGATGGCAATTACTCAAATCATACCAAGTTAAACAACGTATCGGAGAATGAAAAATTTGAGGAAGCGCTTCGTCGGCTTAAAAGAGATTATAACCTTAATTTGAATCGTGGGCAACGCCGCCGCCTGCATGATGAAATTACTGGTATGGGTTATAGCATACTGGAAATAGTTGCGGAAGGATGGGCAATGTTTGGAGGGTAAAATGGAAGATAGATACCGCATTGACATGCTTTTGGGATGCTGTCTGCTGACGGTCGGTCGTGCCGCTGATTTGGTCTGGTGGCAGTTTGAAAAGGACGGTATTCCCTATGCGTTGCATACGCAGTGCGCTTTTCGTGTTACGCACGAGGGCGTTTTGCTTGTAACACGCAGCAGCATTTACGATGTCTTTGAAGATAACGACGACCCGCACAATAATAGGGTGTTTGATAAGAATGTCGTGAAACTCAACCAATTGCTTCCTGCGAAAGTCTTGCAGGTTGAATGTTCGCCCATGAATGATTTGCGCATTATGACAGGCAATCAACTGTGCATTGAGATTTTTGCTGATAATGATGCGGAGTATGAGCAATGGAGGCTTTTCAGGCGGCATGTCGATGTCCCGCATTTGGTTGCGTATACGGGGCATAGTGACTATGAATGATTTTATTGCTTGAACATCTATGCTTTGAAACCATGCTCAAACCATTGGAAAACTGGCTTTTATTTTATAAATGCATAGTACAAATAAGCATGGTGAATAATCCTTGACTGTGCAAGAATAACTGCATCAGCCTATACGGCACACAACCGACACCAACTCGGCTGTGTGCCGCTTTTTCTATGCCTGAAAATTTTCTTCATTTTCGCCTTTCAGAAACTGAAATTCAGGCAGTCCGGAAAGGCTTGTAGGAAAATTTTTTGCAAAAGCAGGAAAAACCTCTTCATATAGCGAACACTATCCTTGCCCAGCGATATTGTTGCGATTCTGGATGAGAATGGCAATGCCGTCGTCAGCTACGGCTACGATGCGTGGGGTGCGCCGCTGTGGTGTACTGGCGAGCTGGCAGAAACGCTGGGCAAGGTGCAGCCGTTCCGCTATCGTGGGTATGTGTTTGATGAGGAGACGGGGCTGTACTATCTGCGGAGCCGGTACTATAATCCGCGGTGGGGACGGTTTATTAATAGTGACGTTTTGCTGTGCATTAGCAAAACGTCGAAATCAATTAATCAGTTTGCTTATTGTGCTAATAACCCCGTAATTTATTGTGATGATGCTGGCACAGACTATCGTCTGGTCGGTATCGGCATCCAATTGGATGGTTCAATCGGTGTGGATGTGGGCAATCTTAGCGCAGCGGTTGGAGGCGGGCTTGAATTAATCGTATACTTTGATGAACAGATGATGGTTGATGGACAGCCAATAGTTGCAATCTATTCATACTACAGTTTGGGTGGAAACGTAAGCATATCAGCAAGCGAGATGGAACAGTTAATCGAACAACTTGCACCCACAATTGAACAATTGACTGCTATTGCCCCTAAAGTGCAAATGATGAGTACTGACCAGATAAAAAAGGTTGGTGTGACTGGTAGCTTATCAACTTCGGTGATATTTCTTTTTGGAAATGAAGGTTTTGAAGATGAGCTAAGTTATGAGGGACCTTTTTATACCCAGAATTATCAAGCTGGCAAACTGAAAGCCTTCTTATCAGAATCAGAGTCATGCTACGCTGTCGGTGCTGGTTATGACTTTTTGGCATCACGCTTTACCCTTGGATATTCGAGATCTTATTCGGATTACCAGTGCCTGTATTCTTCTACAAAAGGTCTTTGCGTGAACAGGAAAGAGTCAAATGTGTTATGCGGAAACTGAAAAAGTAAGACAGGAGGGAAAAGCTTGAACAAAAAAGATGTTGTACATGTTGCAAAGATTATCGTGTTTCTCTCCATTTGGCTTTTCGGATTGGTTGCTGTCATCGTTTTTGAACGATTGCCATATGGATACGAGAAACGAACGGGATCCAATGGAATCTATATTGATCATCAGAATATAAATTTTGCTGGATTCCTTACCAGTATAGCATCTGATGGAGACTATATCTATTGCTGCTTTGGCAAACGTTTCTTTGTGAAAGTTTACGATACTGAGGGAGAGTATATTTCAACCATTGCAGTTTTAAACGGCGGCAATCAGCAGCATTATCTATCTGTTGGCGAAAGAGACAATCAGGTTGTATGTTATGCATCAAAGTGTGAATATACATTCAAAAATGCGGAACTGGTTTCCTATGATTTGTCAAGCAGCCCCCGTGAGGAACCGACATCAAAGCGTATAACGAAGGATGCACAGGACAATGTGTATAGAATTCAGGACGGTTGGGTTGTGAAGAAAACCCCAGATGGAGATTGGGAAGAGTTTGGTGAGCAGCCGTGGTATCTTCGCCTGATGGGATCGAGGGGTATCGTACTCTTAATGTTGCCGGGCATAATATGCTTTGTTGTCTTAGACCTTATCGAGAGGAAGTTATATGGATACTAAGCAAACCGAGATAGGATGAGTCTAATCATACAGTGTAAATCTTGTTATCTTGTTTACGAGTTCGCAATAAACATAATCATGCCATTAACGATTGCGCTAAAATAGCATCAGATTTTTTCTTCCTGCACTAAGTGAAATGAGTGGAAGACAGGGAGGGGAAAAGATGCAAGTAGATAGTATACGAAAGCTACTACGCTATTCAAGTCGAAACGGCGGTCATTCCCTGCATAACCCAGCAGGGATGACCGCCGTTCCGCGAAAAAGGCAGCATACCGTCATCAAAAGTAACCTTTTAATTTCATACCCCACCAAGGCACAACAGAGCCACATTCGGTAGAACGAAGGGCTTCTCTTGTGCCGAAAAAGCGTCATGCAAACCCATGGCGCTTTTTTTGTACGCTTTTTTACGGCGAGAGAAAGGAGGGACGCCATGGAAGCGACTATTCAGACCATCATGGAAGCGGCGCTGCAGCAAGGAATTTGGGCGGCGCTTTATATTTATCTATTTTTTCCGAATGCTGAAAGAAAATGCGGCGCGGGAAGAAAAGTATCAGGCGATGATTGACAGCCTTAGCACAAACATCGCGGAGGGAATCGAGGACATTCGGAACCGACTGGATGCACTCACAAAATAACAAACGATTAATTTCAATAAATATTCAAAAGGAGTACAATGAAACACATGAATTACAATGCGGCGGAAAATCAGCCGCACAAATATGCACGCCCCGTTACGCTGGACGAGATGAACCGGATGCCGGGGCAGGAAGAATACGAACGCCGAACGCGCACGAGCAAGGTGTTTTCCTTGGGGCGCGGGCTTTATCAGGCGGTGATGTACCCGGAAGCGGTGCATTTCCGAGACAAGAACAGCGGAAAACTGGAAGAAATCGACAACACACTGATGCCGATTCAGGATTCGGCATGCGGCGTGTATCTCACGAATCGCAACAACGATGAACTGAAGGTTGAATTTCATGGTGCGCAGGACGCGGCGATGGTTCTGCTGCGCAATGAGGATGACTGCTACCTCGGCTGGAAACTGGATGGGGCGCAGGACGTTCAGCCGAAGGTTGTGGACTTTGCGCGTCCGCAGGAGAGCAAACGCGACTGCCGCCGCGCGGTGCTGGCGCAGCTGGACGGGGAAGTGGTGTATGAGGACATTTTCCCGGATGTGAATCTGAACTGCGCGGTTCAGGCACTGCGCTTTAAGGATTCCTTTACGTTCAAAACGCCGGAAAGCGTGCGGAAGCTGTCGTTCCTGCTCTTTACGCCGGAAATGCAGACGGAAAAGCAGGCAGACGATTCGATTCAAGTGACGGCATCGGATGGCAGAACGGCATTTCTGCTGCCGCGGCCGTTCCTGCAATCTGCAGAAGCGGAGGACGAAATCGGCGGCGTGCAGGTGGACATGTCGGCGACGGATGAGCCGTTTACATGGCGCGTGACGTACACGCCGGACGAAAAATGGCTGCAAAAGGCGAAATTCCCGGTTGTGCTGGATCCGGCGGTTATCACGAAGAACCATTCCAGTGCAATGGAAGACAACTTTGTGAGCAGCAAAAAGGCGGATGAGGTACAGAGCTACGGCGCAACGGGGATGACGGTGTCGTACAACAGCGGCAATTGGGGAACCAGCCGCTCGTTTATCAAGTTCCTTCCGTCGGGATTGCCGGAAATTGATTCGTCGTATTACATCACGAAAGCAATTTTCAATGTCAAAACGAAGACGGCTCCGACAACGAAGGCCTCCGTCTACCTGAAAGAAGTGCTGGGGGACTGGAACAGCCAGACCATCACCTACAACAACGCCCCGGCGCTGAACGACAAAACGCTGGATTATCAGTACATGGGGGCGAACAGCACATGGTATAACTATGATATTTCCAACTTGGTTCGCAAGTGGTACGGCGGCGAAAACTACGGTTTCGCGCTGGAAGCGAACACGAGCACCTACATTACGCTTTACACCAGCGACCATGCGTATTATCAGCCGTATGTGACGATTAACTACGTCTCTCTGGCAGGCTTGGAAGACTATCTGGTCTATGAAGATCAGGATGTTGGGCGCGCGGGCGTTGGTCATGTCAGCCTCTACAATGGCAATCTGATCTTTGAACGGCAGGACACGTCCAGCAGCGGAAACCGGATGCCGGTATCGGTCAGCCACGTCTACAATTCGTGCTACCGTCAGGTGGATGCGTTCGGGGCAGGCGCAGGCTGGAAAATGAACATCCAGCAGACGCTGCACAAGGAAACGCTGACGGACTCGGATGGCAGCACAACGTTCTATGTCTATATGGACGGCGATGGGACGCGGCACCATTTTCAGCAGACATCCGGCGAATGGCAGGATCAATCGGGTCTGGGAATGAAGCTGAGCTTTACAGACAGCACAGCTGTGATTGTTGACCGGGATCATAACAGCATGACGTTTGACCTGCCGACGGAGGAGTTTGCGGGCGACTACGAACACGTCGGGATGCTCAAAACAATCGCGGATTCCTGCGGCAATACGATGCGCATTACGGCTTCGGGCTGCATTGTCAGCAATGTGCAGGACGGCATCGGCAGAAATACGGTTTTCGCGAATGAAAACAACCGCGTCAGCACGATTTACACTCCCGGCTATGGGGAACAGGGCACCTGCGGATTTGAGTATGATGCAGTGAATCACCTGACGCATGTGTGGGAACTGGCTGGTGAGTCCGGCACAGAAGATTTGTATTATACCTATGATGACCGCGGACTTCTGACGTCCGCAGTCAACTGCGACGGCGTCAAAGTGACATATGAGTATTACACGACCCGTGAGCCCTTCCGCGTGAAGCGCGTTCGCATGACTGGCGGCGATGTGTGTGCGTATGACCGTACCTATGCGTATAAGGACTGCCTGACGGTAGTCACGGACAACCTGAGCGGCAAGAAGCTGTTCTATCATTTCAATGATTACGGCAACTGCATCTCTGTGAATGACCAGCTGGGATATGCCTGCTTTGCGAAATACACGGACAGCAATCCGATTAACCATCCGGAAACGATTTCCAAGATGCAGCGCAGCGTGGTGAACTTCCTGAATGGTCACAACATGCAGACGGCAGGCATCTGGACGAATGAGAGCCTCGATGGGACTGGCACATACAGCTATGCGACGGATGCGCACTACATGGGCACGAAGTCGCTGAAAATGGTCAAGACGAATCAGACGGGCTGGATGACGACCCGCCAAGATGTGACGCTGCCGAAGGGAAAAGCCTATACGCTTTCTGCATTCTTTCAGACGCTTGCGGATACCGTGGCGCAGCTGCGTGTTACCTACAAAAACAGCGACGGCAATGAGGTTGCGGTGGATAGTTTGCCGCAGTGCAGCAAGGGCGAATGGGGACGCATGAGTGTGAGTTTCTCGCTTCCGGCAGACAGCACCAGCGACAGTGCAACTGTTCGCTTGATGGCGGGCGGGGGCGCAGGAACGGTCTGGTTTGACTGTGCGCAGCTGGAAGCGGGCGAAGTCGCCAATCGCTACAATATGCTGACGAATGGTGACTTTACGTTTAATTGCGGCGCACATCCCACAGGCTGGAGCAAAAACAGCTCCAATACCAGTGAAGATATGGTGTATGCCGATTGCACGGGCAGCAAGCCGGAAGGACTTTCTGCAAATACGATGCGCTTGTATGGTACTGGGCGTACCAAGTATGCGGGTATCTATCAGGATATTCCAATCAGCGGCAGCAAGGGCGACGTGTTTGTAGCAGGCGGGTGGTCGCTGAACTTCTCCAAGCCGCGCAAGGGGGAGGACTTCCGCTATAACATCCGTGTGGCGTTCTTGAAAGCAGGCACATCGTCCACGCGCGTGAATACGTCCTCGATCGAATGGAGCGAGGAATGGACGGATTGGCAGTTTGCTGCCGGCCCGGTGGTTGCACCGTGCGATTATACATCCATTCGCTTCAACGTGGACTACGAGCGCAACATCAACTATGCTGAATTTGGCGGCTTGTTCCTGCACAAGGAAGAATTCGGTCAAACGAATGTGTATGACAGCAGGGGCAATGTACTTTCCGCGAAGAATGCAGGCAGCTTGCAGGATGGTGCAACCTATGATGCGTTCGACAATATCCTGACGTACTTTCAGCCGGGGCGTTCTGCTGCGGTGAAAACCGTGATGGAATGGGGCGAAAGTGATGAGGAGAAGAAGAAACATCTGCTGCGCAAGTCTACCAGCCCACTGGGGACAGTCAGCGAGTATACCTACGATGATTATGGCAATCAGCTGACCACGAAAACAAGCGATGGCACGGCGTTCATGCAGACCACGACGGTCTATGATGAGCAGGGCAATCATGTAAAACAGCAGATAGATGCCCGCGGCATGGCAGAAACTCGGCAGACGGATGATGAGCTGGATACGCTGCAATCAGTTACGGATGCCCGCGGACAGGTGCTGCACTATACTTATGATCGTAATCGCAGGGTGACGAAGGCTTCGACGACGGCAGACGGGCGCGAATACACCAATACGTTTGCGTATACCAAGGATAAGCTGACGCAGGTGAAACACAATACGTCCGATAATGCTTCGGAAGATGTTGCCTATACGCTTGCATATGATGCAGTCGGACGGCTTGAATCCGTGAAGGTTGGCACACAAACGCTGGTCGAAACGGCTTATCAGGCGGATGGCATGACGGAAAGCGTCACCTATGGCAACCGTGGACAGGTATGCTACACATATGATGACTTTAAGCGCATTGTTGGTATGCGCTATGATGACGATACGGATGACCGCTTCCAGTATACCTACGGCGCAAACGGCGAAGTTGCACGAGTGAAGGATTGCGCGCGCGACGTTTCGGTGCTGAGTGAATACGATGCTGCCAATCGTCCGCGCCGAAAGACAGTGCTTGAAGGCGACAAGCATGCGTATACGGGCGAACTGGTCTATGATGCGTATGATAATGTAAAGACCTTCAAGGAACAGGTCGGAGAGAACCGAGAAAAATACACAACCACTTTTACGCACGATGAAGAAAACCGTCCGACGCTGATGACGTTCGGGGACAACCAAACGGTGACGTATACTTATGATGGACTCGGCCGAGTAAGTGAACGCAGCGCAAATGCAGGCGGAACGGCTGTGACAACGGCGTACACCTATTTGGATGGTGCATATGGCAGCAACAGCACGACGCCGCTCGTTCGCACGATGACGCAGGCGGGGACTGAACTGACCTATACATATGATGAAACGGGCAATATCACGGGCATCAGCGACGGTCAGCAGGAAATTACCTATGTGTATGACCTGCTGGGGCAGCTGATTCGGGTGAACGACCCGTATGATACGACGGCTGGCACTGCGGGTACGACGTGGGTGTTTGCCTATGACCATGGCGGCAATATTCAGCAGAAAACGGTGTATGCGTACACGACCGGCAGCGTCGGTGCGGCTGTCAAGTGCGACACGTTCGCCTATACGGATGCGAACTGGAAGGATAAGCTGACGGCGCTCAATGGCGTAAACATTACTTATGATGAGATTGGCAATCCGCTGTCGGATGGCACTTGGCAGTACAAATGGGCACAGGGGCGGCAGATCCGGGGAATGCAGAAGAGCGGCGAAGAGGTCGCCTTTGCATATAACGCGGATGGTCTTCGTGTTCAGAAAACGGCGACTTCCACCGGTACGACGAAGTACATCATGCACGGCCGCAATCTGGTTCACCTTATTCGCGGCGATGAAAACCTGCATTTCTTCTATGATGCGCAGAACAAGCCTGCAATTGCGATTTACAACGGCACTGCGTATGCATACCTGTATAACCAGCAGGATGATGTTGTCGGCATGGTTGACAGCGAAGGGCAGTTGGTGGTAAAATATCAGTACGATGCTTGGGGTCAGCCAATCAGTACAGGAGGTGCATTAGCGGAGACGCTGGGTGCGCTGAATCCCTTCAGGTATCGCGGCTACATCTACGACGAGGAAACGGGTCTCTACTATCTGCGCAGCAGATATTACAACCCGAAGCTGAGCCGATTCATCAATGCGGATGATGTGGAAGCGCTGGGTGCTGATGGCGACATCAATGGCTACCAGCTGTTCAACTACTGCATGAACGACCAGGTGAACCGTCGAGATGAAGCGGGTTCGTGGTCGCTGCCGAACTGGGCGAAAGTGGCGATTGGCGCGGCGCTGATTGTTGGCGCGGCAGTAGTTGCTACGGTTGCAACAGGCGGTGTCGCTTGCTTTGCCTATGGCGCTGCGATTGGTGCGGCGAAAGGCGCGGTATCGGGCGCGATTGGCGGAGCCATTTCAGGCGCAATCGAAAGCCGAATCGCGACGGGAAGCTGGGACGGCGCTCTTGAAGCGGCGATTGATGGTGCCGCGGATGGTTTCCTTGGCGGCGCAATCGGCGGCTTTATTGTGGGTGGTCTCACCAGTCCGAATTGCTTTGTTGCTGGTACACCGATTCAAACGGAGAACGGCGCTGTACCAATTGAAGAAATTGTACCGGGACAGCTGGTGTGGGCAGAAAACCCTGACACGGGCGAATGCACGCTAAAGCGAGTAGTCCAACTCTTCCGGAATGAAAAGTACGAACTGGTTCATGTGCAGGTTCGTGGCGCAACGATTACCACTACGGCGGGACATCCCTTTTTCGTACAGGGACAGGGCTGGATTTTCGCTAAGGACCTGAAGGTCGGCTATCAGCTTAAACTGTTGAGCGGCGGCACGGCGCTTGTTGAAGCCGTTGAATGGGAAGAACTTTCCGAGCCTGTTACGGTTTATAACTTCGAGGTTGAGGAGTTCCATACTTACTTTGTTGGAATCCATGGCTTTTTGGTACATAATCTATGTGTGCAAAAAACTGTCGCAGGTGACCATAATGGATACTCCGCGAGAGTGTCTGTGGGCGGTGAAGCTAACCGCCATGCTCCACATGCTCATATATTCTACAAGGCAGAAAAAATTGCCAGTGTTGATGATATGGGAAATATATTGGTGGGGAAATTAGATAGAGCAGGAAAGAAGTTTGTTAAACAGAATATAGTGCAAATCGCCGACGGTATTCACAAATATTATAAATAATGTATAACCAAAGGAGAAGTGAACATGGATATTAATAAGCTTGCACTAGAACTGCAACAAAATCAATCTGTTCGGCAGAAAATATATGCGCAGTATATGAACAATCAAGACGACTTTTTCTTTCAGAATTTTCATGGCATACTGGAAGAAAAAGTCTTGTTTGAATATCTACAACATGCTCAAAAACATAAAAAGCTGATGAAACTGTTGCCGGCAATTTTGTGCTTTTCTACGCAGACGACCTTATCGGCGCGTGTTATTCGGAAAATCCAGCGCCTTCCTATAAGTGCCCGAAGAAACTGCGTGTTCTCACTTGCTCACTGCGAGCTTTCTGTTTTTCAAGCTTGCGTTTTGTTCTCAATTGTGCAAGAAATGGAACTATTCTGCTTCATTCTGGACGATATGCTCCGAAAAGAAATCTATTCACTTGCCGATGTTCAGCTGCTTGTCGGCTTCGCAAAAGGCATCAACAAATTGGTGATTCAGGACGTGCTTGCGCAGATTGAGAAGGAGCAAATACCCTTGAAAGCAAAAGAAAAGGTACAATGGCTTAGGGTGAAGGTAGGAATAGAGAAAGAAGAAAGCTCCTACTGAGTGGAGGAAGCATATGTTAGGAATTACTTTTTCCGCAGAAGCAGAACCATCAGCCGCCGAGCGAATTTCCGATTGCTTTCAGTATTTTGAATCGCGGATGGACGTGATTCGACTGCAGAGATACTGCAAAGTGCTGGACAGCATCAAGATTATTCTTTTCACTGTGCCGGATGAAAAAGAACGGAAGCACATCAGCCTGAAGTGGCGAGAAGCGGAAATCCGCGTCAGGCTGGACGGCGATACCTTCATGAAAGCATCGCAGGATGAACAGCGAGACATGGTGAGAGAGGCTATTACCCGGGCGCTGGAAATCATCCGGGATCGGAGTGAGGTGAAAAACTTCCGCTTTGAGTGCAAATCGCTGCTGTATGACATGTTTCCGGATGCGTACATGACGCCGTTTACCTTTTCAACCGAATCGGAATCACCGGCAGCACAAATGATCATGGACAACTTCTGCCTAATCGAAAAGAACATGCGGGTTACATCGCTTGCGAAGTATACGGACGCACTCGACAGCATCGGCATCATTCCAGAATGTCTATCAGAAGAATTTCTACGCACATTCGATTGCGGCAAAGATCGCAAATATATCAGCTGGAAGAAGCGCTATGCGGATATTCGGCTGCGTGTCCCGTTCCTGCCTTTTGTGCAGGCACCGAAGGAAGAACGGATGGCGCGGTGCAAGCAGATTATCCGCGATTCGCTGGAAGTTGTTGCGGCGCGGTGTCGGGCGAAGAAACTGCGGTTTGATTTGGATGAACTGCTGCGTGACCTTTTCCCGGAGGAAGCAGCTTCAATGACGCAGGAGAAAAAATAGAGAATTACAAAAGCCAACACGGTGAACGAGAAAACAGGGTGGCTGTCTCTCGATATAGGGGGCAGCCATTTCTATAAATAACAGGAGGGCACATGCCAAACATTTCATCCTCCGAGCTGA
>UMJB01052603.1_pt1 | contig 11740 bp, 9 predicted proteins | sample 1965961 | NCBI WGS metagenome assembly UMJB01 (sample SAMEA4836139, study PRJEB28245) | human gut metagenome | biome: gut microbiome; material: fecal sample | place: Denmark | collected 2008
TCGTAGCGACGAAAATCACAAATATAGATGATTTGATTCTCGGACTTCGTCTGTTTATTCACCCCGGCAAATTCCAATTTTTAATAGTAGAATTCCCATAAGGATGTTATAATACAAATGATATCTTTTAAGAAGGGACGGTGATATAATGGGTATCTTTTTAAACAGTACTGCACCATTTGAAGCATATAAGATAACAGCCCTGGATAAATACTTTGTAGATAAAACGATGTTAATAGAAGAATTGATTCCATCAATAGGAAGAGAACAAAGATTTTTGTGTATCACAAGACCCCGTCGATTCGGAAAGACCGTAATGGCAAATATGGTAGCGTCATATTTTGGCAAGGCAATAGATAGTAGTTTTGTATTTGAACATCTTGCGATAGCAAAAAGCCCGGTATATGAAGAATATATAAATAAATATGATGTTATCTATATTGATTTCAGCAGGCTTCCAGAGAATTGCCAAACTTATGAAGAATATATTAATAGAATCAAAACAGGAATAAAAGAAGATTTGCTTGAAGAATTTTCCGAATTAGAATTGAAAGAAGAAATGTCACTTTGGGATATCCTGGCAAAAATTTTTCAAAAAACAAATCGTAAATTTATGTTTATAATGGATGAATGGGATGCAGTATTTCATATGCCATTTATTTCCCAAAAAGAAAGACAAGAATACCTGCTTTTTCTTAAAAACTTACTGAAAGATCAGGTATATGTAGAACTTGCTTATATGACCGGAATACTTCCAATAGCCAAATACTCTGCCGCTTCAGAGTTAAATATGTTTGTGGAATATAACATGGCAACAAGAGAACAGTTTAGCTCTTATTTTGGATTTTCAGAAGAGGAGGTAGATAAACTGTTTCAAATTTATAGTGAAACCACAATTCGACCACGAATTACAAGACATGATTTAAAAATCTGGTATGATGGATATTGTACGGCATCGGGTGAACAGCTTTATAATCCCCGTTCAATTATCTGTGCTTTATCAGATAACCAGCTAGGCAGTTACTGGACAGGTTCTGGTCCCTATGATGAAATATTTTATTATATCAAAGGGAATATTGATGAAGTCAGAGAAGACTTTATTCTTATGATTTCCGGCGAACATATAGAGGCGAAAGTACAAGAGTATGCGGCCACCGCAGAAGAATTAACAACAAAAAACCAGATATACTCTGCAATGGTCATATACGGGTTACTTACTTATGAAGATGGAGAAGTCTTTATTCCAAACAGAGAGCTGATGTACAAATATAATGAACTCCTTTTAACAAATGAAAGTTTGGGATATGTATATCGATTAGCAAAAGAATCTGAAAGAATGCTAAAGGCAACACTAGCTGGAGATACACAAACAATGGCAGAAATTTTGGAGTATGCTCATAATACAGAATCTCCTATTCTATCTTATAACAATGAAATAGAATTATCTGCCATAGTTAATCTTGTATATCTGGCAGCAAGAGACAAATACCGTGTTGAGAGAGAAGATAAATAAGCAAAAAAGCCCCCTCCTCTGCTTTCGCAAAGGAGGGGGCTGTCCGTTTTGCCTCTCTCTACTGGTTCTTGGTTTTTTAAGGCATATCTTTATCTCTTGTATACTACCACAGGGAACTCCCGTTGAAGTAGCTGGGTTAGAAGATTACTCTTCTGTCAGCTTAAATCCGGCAATTCTAGCAAGCTCGCGGATAGAATCTCTGGATACCTTCTTACCTCTGTATTCAATGAGGTCTTCACACTGTCCTGTAAAGATATCACTAGGGTTATACTTCTTAATGATGATCTTATCTTCTTCTGTGAAGATTTCTAAAGGCTCTCTCTCACCAATATCGAAACTTTTACGAAGTTCCATAGGTAATGTAATTCTTCCTAATGAATCAAGCTTTCTAACTATTCCTGTACTCTGCATAACGTACTCCTCTCTGGTGCTATAATATTCTCTCTTATGATGTGCACCCGTGCAATGTCCTCTGGGTTGATTGTAGTATATCATAAAGCAGCTAGTCTGTCAACCAAAAAATAGATAATCTTTTTTAAAATGTTAAATGTTTTAGAAACTGTTGTTTTGAAATTGTTATGACAGTTTGCCGTTTTATTTTCATTCTAGTATAAATATGGAAAGTTTTGTGCTTTCTGCTATAAAAAATTGTTATTTGATTCGGGTTGTCTCATTATCTCCCGTGTAAAATAGCAACTTTTTACTTTAATTTGAGTAAGTACTGTCCATAGTTGGTCATCTTGAGGCTCTCGCCAATCTCATGAACCTTATCTAAAGATACGAATCCTTCTTTCCATGCAAGTTCTTCTAAGCAGCCTACATAGCATCCTGACTTCTGAAGTGCCGTAACAATCTCGGATGCCTCTAACATACTGTCTGCTGTTCCGGCATCCATCCATGTAAGTCCTCTGTCAAATGGAATTACCTTTAACTGGCCTCTGCTTAAATACTCTAAGTTAACATCTGTAATCTCGTACTCACCTCTTGCGGATGGTTTAAGATTCTTAGCAATGTCAATTACCTGATTATCATAGAAGTATAATCCTGGTACGATGTAATTAGACTTTGGATTCTTTGGCTTCTCTTCGATGGATACAGCCTGTCCGTTCTCATCAAATTCTACAACACCAAATGGTCTTGGGTCATCTACATAATAACCAAATACCTTTGCGCCGTGGTCATCCTTGATGGCTTCTTTCATGATCTCATCAAGATTATGGCACTGGAAAATGTTATCTCCTAATACGAGGCATACAGAATCATCTCCAATGAAGTCTTCTCCGATGATAAGTGCATCTGCGATTCCCCGCGCAACTTTCTGTACTGCAAACTCGATATGAAGTCCTAATTCACTTCCATCTCCGAGAAGGTTCTGGAACTCTCTTTCTTCCCCTGGTGGAATAATTACAAGAATATCCCTGATTCCTGCCTGAAGTAAAGTGGCAATTGGATAATAAATTAATGGTTTGTCATATACTGGTAATAACGGTTTACAAACTGGCTTTGTCATAGGGTACAGTCTCGTACCTCTTCCAGCCGCTAATACTATTCCTTTCATAAAAATAAGTCCTCCTTAGTAACTTTGAATCCCTATGTTACTCATAATGTCTCAACTATGCTGTCAACATTCTTACATGATGCTGTCTTTAGATTCATGCTTATTAATGCTTTTATTTTAACAAACTACCATGATTCCAATATTTTATATTATTTCCCATGAGCTGTCAAACTTTTTTTGCAATTTAGTTAAATATTTATATAGTTTGTCTTTATTTTCCTGCAAATGCGCTCTGTACTGCAGCCATCGACAGTATTTAGGAACGTTTCGCGGAATTTCTTAAGGTCTGCCTGTTCATTTGCCGATACAATATTCTGAAGCATGGCAGCAGATTCCTCGCATAATGCCTCAAAATCCGTGACAACGGGACCTGGTGTAAACTGCGAATAATCAAAGTAAAAGTCTCTGCTGTCCATGTATTCTTTCTCATCAAATGCATAGAAAAGCATTGGTAATTCAAGGATCGCTGCCTCAAATACGCTGGAACTATAGTCTGTGATAAGAAGGTTGCTGATCAGCATGAGGTCATTGATATGTTCTTCCCCGCTCAAATCAAGTACTCTGTCCTGCCATTGTGCATCCACAGTAAACTTTTGCTTTACAAATGGATGATTCTTTAAAATAAGTACCGTGTCTTCTGGCTGCCTTTCCATAAAGTGATTCACATCAAATGCTTCCAATGGATAATATGCATCTTTATTCCCATCTCCGCGGAATGTCGGTGCAAACAAGATTACCCTGTTCTCCTTTAATATAGGATATTTCCCGTAGAGTTCCTCGCGCTTTTTCTCCTCATAATCCCAGTCAAAAAGCAGATCTGTACGCGGTACTCCCAGCGCCTGTACCTTACTTCCTGAAATGCCAAATGCTTCTGCATAAATATCTCTCACCGTATCGCTGCTGACTGGTACGAGGTCATAATTCCTGTGATTCATCGATGTCTGAGGCGCACCGCCCTGTTTACCCATACGGGTAAGGCCAAACGTCTTAAAAGCTCCGCAGGCATGCCACAACTGCACAATCTTTGTCTCGCTGCGTTTCTGAATGCTATGAAGCTGCGGATAGAAATCTTCTAAAATGATAACTGCAGATGTAGCGCATTTGAACGCACAATCCCGAAGTTCCTTCTTGCGAAGCTGATCAACTGTCTTTGTATTGATAAATGTCGTAATCTCTACCTCGGGTTCATTCTCCTCAAACCACCTCTTCACAAGCATAAGATTCCCATTCTTCTCTGGCTCTCTCTCTGAAAGGAAAAGAATCTGATTCGGATTTACCTTATTCTTCGCTATATATTTGCGGTATCTGGCTGCAAAATAGTCAGTATTTTGCTGACGGGCACTATAATTATAACCACTAATTCTATATACGGTATCATTCGCCCGCTTCGCTGCCTTTATAAAATTCTTGTCTTCCTTAAAATAATCTCTGACCAGTAAAAATGGCAGTCCAAGAGAGCAAAGTCCAAACTTGAACAGATTCCTCTTGCGGACAATCTCCGCTCTGGCAAATAGTTCCTTTTGCACTGGAAATGGCTGGTCATCTAAGCAAATCTCTTCCGCTCCACACCAAAGCGTAAAAATAACATTCACCTTATGGCGTGGCGGACTGTAAAATACATATGGCAGCAATATCTCTGCATCTGCGCGAATCTGGTCACCAACTTCTCCTTCTTCTATTACTACTTCCATCGGAAAACGACGTTCTACCTGTCTCTGGGTAAATACAGCCTGCACGCGGATGCGCTTTCCCTGCATCTCGTCCGGCATCTTTGCGCGAAATCCAAGCTTCATCGTCTTCTGTGTTATATTAACTGTAATTCTGTAATTAATCTTTCTCATAATTCTTTGTCCATTATTTTAAATTATCACAACTTATTTGTTCATTAGCTTAGAGTGTGTTTGAAAAATCATTCCTACAACCTGCACACCTCAATTTACAGATTATTTTTCCAAAGTTCCCTGCATATAGTTGTCCATCCAGCTTAAATCAATCTTTTTCTCCCACTGCCTTCTTGCGATATCCTGCTTCAGTGTGAGCGCCAGATTCTGTGACTTCTTCGCAGACTGTCCCTGGCTCACTGTATCTGCAGCACTTCCTGCAAGTGCTGTACTTCCACTCTGGCTACCTGCTTTCTTATTACTCGCATCTGTGTTCACCACAATAACCTGGCTATTCTGGCTCACTGGCGAAAGTACAGAACTTCCCGCATTAGAAGTGCCTGCCAATGCGGTTCCTTTACCTGCTCCGATTGTATCTAAAAGGCTCTTACCAGTTGACATCTTAAGAATAGATACTACCTTTTTCATAGAAACATCTGCCTTCTCTTCCTGGAGTACTTCTGGAAGATCTCCCTTTACTTTCATGTAGGAAGCATCAGCAAAATCTTCTGCCATATCTTCTTCTGTATAATCCTTAATCGCCTGTTTCTCCTGAAGCGCAGACTTACTCTCCTTATCATAGGACATAATCCAGAATGGACCGCCTGCACTGGCACCTTTTGACTGTGCGATTACATCTGACAGTCTGTACTTGTAAGCGGAACGCACCCTGCTTCCGACATCGGCTACTGTTACGCAATCGTTCTTATCAATTGCTACCAGTACCATAAAATGCCCGCCTCGGGTAAAATATCCAGGTCCCATAAGGCATACTACTGGCTTGCCTTCTTTTAATGCCTTTTTAATCGCATTATAATCGGTTCCTGCTCCCTGACACTTCAGTCCATAAGCCGCTGCCATCGCAGGAATCATCTCATGTGCCGAACCTGCTCTTGAGTAAAAGCCATGCTGATAGCCCCAGATGGCTGTATCCAATGGAGTTACCCACTTACCTGTAAGAGATGTGATTACTACTGCCATGGAAGTCGGACCACATCCAGCCTTAGCGATACAGTAGCCATTCTGATTCCAGGCACTATCTGTCTGATTAAAATATACATATCCCGCAATGTATTCCTTATTATTCTTCATAGCCAGACGGGTATCATTATAAATCTTCGGGATAAATGTACTCGTTTTATCGCTTCCGTCCGGTGCGTCTTCCTCTGCTAACTGATCCGTAATCTTCTTAATCGCCTTTGTACGAATCTCTGCATCTTCTCTTGAGGAAATGTCCTTCTTCGCCTTCTTCTGAGTTGTTCCTTCTTCGTTACTATGAGAGGAATTTCCGGATGTATCTTCTGCCTGATCTGTATTACCAGATGTACCAGACGTATTCCTCTTCGTACTTTCTGTTGTATGTTCTGTCTGCGAATGCTCTGTATTACCGCTGCTTGTATCCCTTTCGGAAGAAGTCTGGCTCTCCTGACTTTCCGTTGCTGTCGTACTCTCTTCTTTCTTCTCTGTTGTCACTTCTGTCGTGCTCTCGCCTTCTTCAGAATTATCTCCTGCTATCTTGCTCTGCACAGCCTTCTCCTCTGCTGCATAAACACTTACAGGTTCTACCCCTGACTGAAAAAAGCATTCCGGACCTGTAAATGTCATGACTGCACTTAACCCCACTGCCAGTACTGCCCGTCCAAAGTTGTTCATTAATCCTAAACCTTCTTTCTTTTTGATGTAGATTTTTTCGTGACTTACTGATATAATAAATCAAATAACATATTTTTACAATAGTCTTTTGCATAGTTTTGCATATTTAAGAATTACTTCTGCATGATAGTAATTCCAGCCGCATTCTACTTATATTTTATTTGTATTTACTTGATACAAAGATTTTATAGATATTGAGACAATATTACATTTCAACTTGAAATGTAATTGGATAGCTGAATATTGACCACATATTATTAAAGATTATTTTCCATTTTATTCTGTTTGAAGGAGGAGCATTTATAATGGATAAAAAGTTTAATTTTCAGGAATTACAGGCGATTGTTGCCACACTTCGCGGAGAGAATGGCTGTCCGTGGGATAAGTCACAGACGCATGAATCTCTTAAGTTATATACATTAGAGGAAGCCTACGAGGTGAATCAGGCAGTAACTGACCTCACTAAGACTGGCGACTGCGCTAATTTAAAAGAAGAACTTGGTGACCTTTTATTTCAGGTACTTTTGCAGTCCCAGGTTGCTGAAGATAATGGCGAATTTGCTATCGAAGATGTTATCGATGGCATCGCCCGCAAGATGATCCACCGTCACCCTCATGTATTTGCTGGCCGCCATTATGATAGTGTAGAACAGCAACAGGCCGACTGGGAGAAGTTAAAATCTCAGGAAGAAGGACATAAACAGACCTCTTTAAAAGAAGAGATTGCCCTTGTTCCAGAAAGTTTCCCTGCCCTCATCCGCGGCCAGAAGATTGCGAAAAAGGCTGCCGCCGCCGGACTGTTTTCCACGGAGGATGAAGATGTCTTTAAAGACCTGCTAACTTCTGTTGTGAATTTACAGCTCGGCACCGCTGGGGAAGATCCAGAGAAAAAATTCAGCAGTGATGAGGAATTGTCAGAGAAGCTGGGGGAAGTTCTCTTTGCATTATGTCGGTTCTGTGCGAAGTATAAGGTTTCAGGGGAAATGGCATTGCTAAAGAAGCTGGAGGAATTCTGATTGCCGCAGGCAGGGGGGAAACGCTCCTAACGGGAGAAGATACCCTTTTTTGAATGGCTCCAAAGCCATTTTCGCTCATACGAAGAATAATGCCTGCCCCGAGAAGATACCCTTTTTGAGTGGCTCCAAAGCCAGAAAAAAGCAGCTTAATCCATTAGCATTAGAAGGTGTTTAAATGCTAATGAATTAAGCTGCTTCTCCTGTCAGAGACACTCAAAAAATCTCATCTACTAAAATCGTGCAAAACTGGCTGTAATAATAGAGAAACTTATACATGTCCTTTTCTCCCATTCGCTCTTTTACCCTCTCTAAGAGCTTACAGCATTTTTCAAATTCCTCGATAATAAGTTCTTTTCCAGTCTGGGTGAACTGTACCTTGACGTAGCGGTGATCTTCTTCGCTGCTTTTCATTTCCAGATATCCTTTACGCTCTAAATTATGGAGCATTCGGGATACAGCTGGCCTTGACAGCTTCATCGCATTCCCAATATCTGACGGAATGACAAATTCCTTTGCCAGTAACAGGTGGCGCAGGGTGAGTAACATTGTCAGTTCTCCTGATGGAATGTTACACATTTGCTGAAACTGTACATTGGCCTTTCGCATTTGGATGATTAGTTGCTGGTAGTCCTCTAAAGTCACTTTTTGTTCTGCTGACGGCTCGCCTTCTGGCCAGTCAGAACTCCCTGTGTCTTTCGCTTTCATATTTTTGTTATTTTCCTCCCAAAAATAGCTTTATTTTAAAATTCTCTTTACTATTCCACGATAATTCTATCCTTCATTGGAACATATTCCTTATCCATAGCCACACTCTGGTATGCTGGACGGATAATCTTATCGCAGTTCATTAACTCTTCTAAACGGTGTGCGCTCCAGCCGACCATACGTGCCACGGCAAACATCGGGGTGAATAACTGGTCTGGCAGCCCTAAGATCCTATACATGAATCCGCTGTAAAAGTCGATATTGGCACTTACACCTTTATAGATACGGCGTTTTTCCTGAATGGTTTCGACGGCGAGTTTTTCTACTCTGTCATAGAACTCAAATTCTTCATCGTAACCTTTTTCCCTCGCGAGTTTGTCAAGGAATCCCTTGAAGATTCTCGCTCTTGGGTCAGAGATAGAATAAACGGCATGTCCCATTCCATAAATTAATCCGCTGTGATCAAAGGCTTCCTTATTGAGAAGCTTCAGCAAGTAATTTTTAATCTCGTCTTCGTCTTTCCAATCCTTCACTTCCTGCTTCATCTCATCAAACATATGAACAACTTTGATATTTGCTCCACCGTGTTTTGGCCCTTTGAGTGAGCCAAGAGATGCTGCCATAGCGGAGTAAGTATCTGTTCCAGAGGAAGTTACTACATGATTGGTAAATGTCGAGTTGTTACCACCGCCGTGATCCATGTGAAGTACGAGGGCAATATCTAAAACTCTTGCTTCAAGTGGTGTATACTTTTTATTTGGGCGAAGCATACGCAAAATATTCTCCGCCGTGGAAAGTTCCTGCTTCGGAGAATGAATGTAAAAACTCTTGCCTTCTACATAATGATTATATGCCTGATAACCATAAACTGCGAGTAACGGCACAGTACTTGTAAGCTGTAAGCACTGGCGCAGTACGTTCGGTATGGAAATGTCATCTGCCATATCGTCATAACCGTATAATGTCAGTACGCCTCGCTGCAGTGTATTCATCATGTCCTTACCTGGTGCTTTCATAATAACGTCTCGCACAAAGTTCGTCGGCAATGTACGATAACTTCCAAGAAGATTCTGGAATTCCTGTAATTCCTGCTTCTGTGGCAAACGTCCAAAAATAAGCAGATAGGCCACTTCTTCATAGCCAAATCTCTGCTCTGCTACAAATCCGTCTACTAAATCGTGAATGTCGTAGCCGCGATAGCGCAGCTCTCCATCGCAGGGAACCATCTTTCCATCAACTTCTTTGGAAGAGGTGATGGTGGAAATATCCGTAAGTCCTGCCAGCACGCCTTTACCGTTCACATCACGGAGACCTCGCAGTACATGGTACTGGTCATACAGGCCTGAAGGAATCTGTCCGTGTTCCATAGAAAGTGCAGCCAGATCCTGCAGTTCCTGTGTCATCATTGAGTATTCATTCATTCTATCACCTATTCTTTCCTGGTTAACAATGTTAGTTAGCTTTGTTAATTATTATATAGAAAAAAATTTGTTTTGTCAAATTCATCACAGATGAAGTATACTAGAGCGTGTTTGAAAAATACTTTCCCCATAAATTGGGACATACATATTACTGGAGTGATTTCTCAAACACTCTTTATTTAACTACAATTTATTCTGACAAGATTTTACCCTGTTTATAAGTAGTTTACGCAAAAACCGTGTCTCTTACCACCAAAATTTTATGTAATGTGTACAAGTTTTTTCTGTTTTAAAATATTTGACTGTGCTATACTATAAATAACTGTATATACGCTGAAGAATATATGCACTAAAACGTATATATATTACATATTATAATCGGGGATAGTATGCACTTTTCCCGATTTTAATGCAACTTATAATTATTTAAATAAAAATATTTTTTAGAAAGGAGCGTATCATTTATGCAAATACAACGTCTCGTAGATCTGGAGGACTACGAATTTGATACATTGCTCGTCACATACAATCATAAAAATCGTCTGAGTATCGAGCTTGGAAAAGTTAGCGAGATTTTTGAAAGTCTTCAGGCCGATGGTCTCGTTGGAGGAAGCAAGGTATACGGTCTCCGAGGAAAGGATTTTTCTTATCAGGGACAGCCTTATTATAACCTGATTTTCATTGGTATTCCTGAGAAGGCAACTCCGAGAAGATTTCAGTTACAGTTCGGTCAGGCTATGAAGGAAGCAAAGCGTTTCCACGGAAAGAACCTTCTTATGACCGCAATCGGAGAAGATGTTTCCTACTGGTTAAGTTCTGCTATGAAGGGACTTCTCCTCGCAGATTACTCTTTTGACAAATACATTTCTGATAAGCCAGAATCTCCAGAGCTGCATCTTGGAATTCTGACAGGAATTGATTCTGCATCCTTTAAAAAGGAAGAGCAGTACACAAGAATGATGGCAAAAGCCGTTACAACAGCCCGTGACCTGGTAAATGAACCAGCGAACGTGATGACTCCTGTAGCTCTCGCAGCTAAGGCAAAGGAAATCTGCGAAAAGAACAATATCAAATGCACAATTCTTGAAAAGCAGGATTGCGAAGCACTCGGCATGAATTCCTACCTGGCAGTTGCCCGTGGCTCTAAACAGTCCGCTAAGTTTATCGTTATGGAATATAACGGCCGTGTTACAGACGATGAAAAGATTGCTTTAATTGGAAAAGGTCTTTGCTTTGACTCCGGCGGATATAATTTAAAGCCTGGCAATGCCATGAAAGGCATGCATGGTGACATGGGCGGCGCAGCCGCAGTTATCGCTGCTATGGGTGCAATCGCAGAGGCGAAACTTGGCATTAACGTAACCGCAGTTATTCCTGCCTGTGAAAATATGATTTCCGGCAAGGCAATGAAACCGGGCGATATCGTTAAGTCTATGAATGGCAAATACATCGAAGTTGTTAACACTGATGCTGAAGGCCGTATGGCACTTATTGATGCCATTACTTACGCAATCCGTGAATGTGGAGCTACAACATTAATTGACGTAGCAACTTTAACTGGAGCCTGTGTTGTTGCCCTCGGTGACCGCTACACTGGTGCTTTCAGTAACAGCGACGAACTTATGTCCAAGATTGTCCAGGCATCCATCCTTGCAGGAGAAAATATCTGGAGACTCCCAATGGGCGATGAAGAATATGATAATCTGAACGCATCTACTGTAGCAGATATCGCTAACTGTGGTAAAAAATGTGGTGCAACTGCCGCTGCAAGATTCTTAGGTGAATTCGTTGAGAAAAAACCTTGGGTACATCTTGATATTGCTGGAACATCGGAATCTGATGAAGATACTGAGATTTACTCTAAGGGTGGAACTGGTGCAGCAACAATGTTGCTGTATGAAGTAGTGAAATTGATGGAAAAACCATATAAGAGTTATTAAATCCTGATTTGCACAGCAAAGGAGACGCTTCCAAAGAGAGCCGATACCCTATAT
>UMJB01066336.1_pt1 | contig 11707 bp, 7 predicted proteins | sample 1965961 | NCBI WGS metagenome assembly UMJB01 (sample SAMEA4836139, study PRJEB28245) | human gut metagenome | biome: gut microbiome; material: fecal sample | place: Denmark | collected 2008
AATTCCAGCGACACCTCGCTGATTTCCGTGAACAACAGCGAGCCGCAGAACGGTCTGATTCCGAGCGACACCAACGAAATGGGCGGCGGCAAGGTCATCCGCTACCTGTTCGAAGGTCTGGTGAGCTTCGACGCGAAGGGCAAGCAGCATCTCGAAGTCGCCGAGAGTATCACCCCGAACGAGGATGCCACCAAGTACACGATCAAACTGAAGAAGGGTTGGAAGTTCACCAACGGCGAGGCAGTAACCGCCCATTCCTTCGCCGACACCTGGAGTTTCGCCGCCAATGTGAAGAACGCGCAGAAGACCTCGAGCCGCTTCTCCACCATCAAGGGCTATGACGAGCTGCAGGATCCGAACGTCGATCCGAAGGCCACACTTTCCGGTCTTTCCACCCCGGACGACTACACGCTGGTCGTCGAGCTGAACAAGCCTGATTCCGTGTTCCCGACCAAGCTCGCGCACCAATCCATGTTCCCGCTGCCGAGCGTGGCATTTAAGGACATCAAGAAGTTCGGTCAGGCTCCGATTGGCAATGGTCCGTACAAGTTCAAGTCCTGGTCGCATGACAAGAACATCATCATCGTGCCGAACAAGGATTATAAGGGCAGCCGCAAGGTATCCAACAACGGCATCGAATACCGCGTCTATACGAATGAGGATTCCGCTTACTCCGACGTGCTGTCCGGCAACCTCGACGTGATGGATCAGATTCCACAGTCCGCGGTGAAGACCTTCCGTCAGGATTCCAGCGTGATCGCCTACAGCCAGGCAGGATCCTCATTCCAGTCCTTCGTCATTCCGGAACGTCTTGAGCATTTCGGCAACGACGAGGAAGGCCAATTGCGTCGTCAGGCCATTTCCATGGCCATCAACCGCGACCAGATCGTCAAGAAGGTTTACAACAACACGAAGACCCCGGCCACCGATTTCACTTCACCGCTCGTCCCCGAATATGTGAAGAAGCTGGAAAAGAACGGCGACAACCTGAAGTACAACGCTTCCAAGGCCAAGGAACTGTGGAAGAAAGCCAATGCCATCAAGCCATGGTCCGGCAACTTCCGAATCGCCTATAATGCCGATGGCGGCCATAAGGAATGGGTCGATGCCGTGTGCAACCAGATCAAGAACACACTCGACATCGACGCCGCTGGCGAACCGTACGCCACGTTCAGCGACGTGCGTAACCAGGTGACCAACCGCACCATCAAAACCGCGTTCCGTGCCGGCTGGATGCTGGATTACCCGTCCGCTGAAGATTATCTCAATCCGCTATATGCCTCCAGCTCCGCTGACGGTCATGGTTCGAACGATGGTGATTACAAGAGCGCGGAATTCGACAAGCTCCTGAACGCCGCGCTCGCCCAGACCGACGTAAAGAAGCGAACCGAGGACTTCACCAAGGCGCAGGAAGTGCTGGCCAAGGATCTTCCGGTGATTCCGCTGTGGAACGACAACGTCGCCGCCGCGTCCGCGACGAACGTGAAGAACGTGTCGTTCGACTACACCAACCTGCCTACCTACAACACCATCACCAAGTGACGGCTTCGTTGTGACGTTTCGCTGCCAATCGGCAACGAAAAACGAGTGGGGGGTCGAATCCTTAATGGATTCGAACCCCCACTCGGCGTTTTGCAGCCGTTTCGTTTATTTGCTTACGGCGTCAAACCTATGGCGTCAGCTCTGCACGTAGCTGCCCTTCGGGGACTTCCAACCGCAGTTCATCATCTCGCTGTTGAACACCATCGCACCGTCGCCATGGGCGGGGACGACGATCATGCCACCGTCGCCGTGGTGACGGGCCACACCGTCCAGCGCGGCCTTCGCAGCCTCGACCGGATCTTCCTTGGCATACAGCACACGGTCGGAAACCTGGTGTGCGGCGACTTCCTTGACGAACGCCTCACCGATGCCGGTGCAGGAGATCGCAACGGAATCGTTGTTGGCGTAGGTGCCGCAACCCGGCAGTGGCGAATCGCCAACACGGCCCGGCATCTGGTTGGTGATGCCGCCAGTGGAGGTGCCGGCTGCGATATTGCCGGACGCGTCACGTGCGACGGCGCCGATGGTGCCATGCTTCTCCCATTCGTCGCCATTGGACTGCGCCTCACGCAGGGATTCCTGACGGGCCGGGGTGATGAAGTACTCGCTGTCGCACAGTTCGATGCCCCACTCCTTGAGCAGGTTATCGCCCGGCTTGGCGAACATGACGTGCTTGGTCTTCTCCTTGATGGCGCGCGCCACATTGATCGGGTTCTTGGACGTGGTCAGACCGCATGCGGAGCCGACTTCGCCGTCAACGCCGGTCATCAGGCAGGAATCCATGGACACGATGCCTTCGCTCGTCAACGCGGCACCACGGCCAGCATTGAATTCGGGAGCATCCTCCATGACACGAATGGCCGCGCAGACGGCATCTTCGGCCGGAGCGCCCTGTTCCAGCAGCGCATAGCCGGCTTCAAGGGCCCTGTTCAGATCCTGCTCCACCTGGGCGCGACGTTCCGGCGTGTCCTTCTTGCCGCGATTGCCAGCGCCTGCGTGGATCACCAGAAGGATTCCATCCGGATCAGCCTGGGCAACCCGGACCGTCGACTGCGGCAATGCTGCTTCGTTTGTTGACATCTTCTCTCCTTCAGATATCTCGCTTATGTTTGACATTCGCAGATATCTTACGCCGGTTGCGGCAACGAAGCGCCCGACATGCGCAAAAGCGATGCCGTCGCGCCGTTACGCAATCAAAAACATATCGAAGCGCGACTGCGTCCTTTCTTACGTTTCATACTTTTGCAAATCGCAATCTCGTATTTCATGGTGCTCCTCCGTTGGTAGTGCCAGTATGTGTCAAGCGCATCGTTCCCCGGACAAAATCACGTTCTTAAGCAAAGCCACGCTTGTAAATCGGAAACACAAGTCGTTGTGGCCCCTACGGATTCATGTATATCGAAATGGCTGAAATTATTATCCATCGCAAAAACTCTCGTAAGCAACACCTATCGAGATAAATGTAGCTTATTTTAACGTTAGCTACACTTATGCGGATAAGTGTAGCTAACGCACATGCGATGCGACTGATAGATTGGCAATAAATGGAAACAACAAGCCATTTCGCCCAGCTCTATATGCTATCGAAACGAATTGCGTTTGAAATCGTTGTTCTCCCATATGAGTAGACCGATGGTCGCTGGGACTATCTCACCATCTGCCGCTTTTATCTCAGACACGTCGACTAGGCGGACCTATCACAGCAAGCCGGCATGGTAGACAACCGCATGGAAAGGATGGACATCATTGTGAAAGCACGGGCATCCCTTGGATGTCGGAGTCCACTACCGTTTTGAGGATGTCGCGAATCAGGTCCATGTCACGGCGTATCGGATCTCTTTTCGATTAGACCGGCATATTCTTCTTTGTCTTCGTCGTCGAGCAGCGCATAGGCGTCAAGCAAGACGTCTTGGGGGACGGCGATGTTATTTTCGAGGATGTCTGCTATTAGCCAGCTCAGCGAGTAGTATGGTTCTCCTGCATTAAAGCCATCATCGAGGGATTGGACTTGGCCATCGGGAAGAGAATCGCAATAGGGTCTCAACTGTCGGTAGGCTGCCGCCACTTGCCGATCAGGGGCCATAACCTTTCCCTTTCCTGTGTGGTGGTCAGATGGCCGGTGTAAATGCGGAAACGTTTCTCTTTGCCGTGTCTTTTCTGCAACCATACGCGGATTAGTTCTTCTTCCACGATTCTATAGCGAGTTTGCCTATTCTCATCAGCCCGTTTGATGTAATCCGGATCGGCCACCCCTAAATAAAACGCCCATTTCGCTTTCATTTCATCCCAATCGTCTAGGAAATGTATATTCCCTTCGACGCGAATATCAATCCCATATCTTTCGAAAATATGATTCCGAGCCTTGGAATAGGCATAGCCGCGAGTGGTCTAGGTCATTGATCTGACAGGCTTCTGAAACATAAGGGTGTAGTGGTTGTCGTTGGACTCTGTGGTCTAGGTCATTGATCTGACAGGCTTCTGAAACAGGTCCTCACGCAGTTGCTTGGATGTGTATGTGGTCTAGGTCATTGATCTGACAGGCTTCTGAAACGATGCCATGTCGGCGTCCGCGAGGCGGCGCGTGGTCTAGGTCATTGATCTGACAGGCTTCTGAAACCATCCTGTCGCGGGCTCCGGCGGGACGGACGTGGTCTAGGTCATTGATCTGACAGGCTTCTGAAACATTGTCTTGCACGGTCATAGTATAACTTCCGTGGTCTAGGTCATTGATCTGACAGGCTTCTGAAACTCTTGTTCGCATTATCGCTCATGTCCTGCAGTGGTCTAGGTCATTGATCTGACAGGCTTCTGAAACTTTGCGGCCGGTGTAGATCTCTGAGTTGAGGTGGTCTAGGTCATTGATCTGACAGGCTTCTGAAACCGATGTCCGGCGTTGGTTCCGGGAACGCCTGTGGTCTAGGTCATTGATCTGACAGGCTTCTGAAACTATCGAGTTACATAATCCTGCGGAATTTTCGTGGTCTAGGTCATTGATCTGACAGGCTTCTGAAACCATAACCCTGCATATCATGGCAGGATATTTGTGGTCTAGGTCATTGATCTGACAGGCTTCTGAAACGCATTTCCTCCTCGCGTCCATCAACGGCTTGTGGTCTAGGCCATTGATCTGACAGGCTTCTGAAACGACTGAAGAAAGAAGGCCCCAAAATAGGGGGTGGTCTAGGTCATTGATCTGACAGGCTTCTGAAACTTGCAAGGAATACTACAAGGGCATGAAAGGGTGGTCTAGGTCATTGATCTGACAGGCTTCTGAAACTCATCTGGAACCGGCCCCGAGAATGCGACGGTGGTCTAGGTCATTGATCTGACAGGCTTCTGAAACTCTTCGGCCAGTTTAGCCGATAATGTACGATGTGGTCTAGGTCATTGATCTGACAGGCTTCTGAAACAGGACGCGGGCGACGACAAAAACGCCGACAGTGGTCTAGGTCATTGATCTGACAGGCTTCTGAAACGTCCAATCGATCTGCGACACCTTGCACGCCGTGGTCTAGGTCATTGATCTGACAGGCTTCTGAAACTGACGGCTGAACCAACGGCGTTCGCCACCCGTGGTCTAGGTCATTGATCTGACAGGCTTCTGAAACAATAGGCACGCATTCCTTCGAGCCGATTTGGTGGTCTAGGTCATTGATCTGACAGGCTTCTGAAACCCAATGATGCCAGCCATACCGTTGAGATTGGTGGTCTAGGTCATTGATCTGACAGGCTTCTGAAACTGTAAAGTAGCTTTACTACCCCTGTAAAGTGTGGTCTAGGTCATTGATCTGACAGGCTTCTGAAACCACCTGAATGAAACACGGCTCAAGGCTCCGGTGGTCTAGGTCATTGATCTGACAGGCTTCTGAAACGCGGCGTCTGCTTGACCGCAACAGTGATGCGTGGTCTAGGTCATTGATCTGACAGGCTTCTGAAACACATGGCACATCATGGGATATTTTATCGCCGTGGTCTAGGTCATTGATCTGACAGGCTTCTGAAACCGCATCGGCGTCCATTTTGCGTTTGAAGCCGTGGTCTAGGTCATTGATCTGACAGGCTTCTGAAACCACCTCGACCTCGCCAAGACGACGTGACACGTGGTCTAGGTCATTGATCTGACAGGCTTCTGAAACCGTCAGGACTTCCACCACACGATCGGACAAGTGGTCTAGGTCATTGATCTGACAGGCTTCTGAAACTTCGGGCCATACGGGACACGCTACAATACCGTGGTCTAGGTCATTGATCTGACAGGCTTCTGAAACCGATAGCCTTGGAGCTTCCTGAACAGTTCATGAGAACTGAACATAATCTCCATCAACATAATGGCTTCTTCCTTCTGTCAGGGTAACCCTTTTGTTGCAGCATTCCAGGTCAAGAAGCTGCATACCATTTTTTAATAGGTCTCTATGTAAATAAATCAATTGGTCGTTATTACAATATTGAGTTGTATGAAGCGTCACAAGCATCCTGTTCTCAGCAAGAGCACCGGCAGTATCAACCACCATCTGAATTTTATCAAATAGGGAACCCACAGAGCTCACATCAACACGTAATTTTGCCATTGAAATCGCAGCTTTCAAATCCAGCGAAGAAGAAATTTCCAGAGGCAAATCATCATCCCATATTTCATCTTGAATAAGCGTTTTTAACTCTACCTGCAACTCAAGCACTCTAGTTAATTTATCAACATCAAATTCATCTATTATTTTCTTAATTGCCGCTTTTTGGAATAGTGCATTGTAGTCAACAATATCAGCGCAATCCCCAACATATAATATTGATTTTGTTAAGACCGCGGTCTTACTTCCATCTCCCAGAACCACGTCATCACCAAACCCCTGTAGGCCCTCCACAAATTTAAACAAAAGTTCTGGCGACGATAATCCCAATACATTCAGCCCTAATTCAAGAGGCATCACATCGAGCGGATACATGACAATGCTATCAATCATATAATCACTGTCCGTTCATCCGAATTTCTTACATCCTCAATTCGATTTCCTAAAAGAAATTTGATTGAAGCATATTGCTTTTCCGTAATAATCAGTGACTGCACCAAACCTTCTTCAGGAACAAAACTCGCCACACGGCCTTCAAGAAAACCAGCCGATTCACGAGTGGTAGCGATTCTAGAATATACTGATTCTTGAACCATAATGAAACCTTCTCGCAACAGATTCTTTCGAAAAGTTGCGTATGCCTTACGCTCTGCTACTGTTTTCACAGGCAAATCAAAGAATATCAAAACCCTCATAACCCTATACCTCATCAATAAACCCCAATTCTGGCAATCTGTCATCTCCTGATAGGTAATGGAATGCATCGCGAACAAAAATATTGATCAATTGCGTCAAACTAGTTCCAAATTCAGGCAAATCAGTGCGCAACAGCCGTATAAGCTCATTCTTCACTTCTGAGTTCAGAGTTTGTTCCCTTAGCTCAAACACTTTTGCATCAACAAATGGCCGAAAAGGCTCCATAAGGTCACAAGCAAGATTAAAAGGATTCTTCTCGCTATCATGATGGATGCCGAATTCAGTTAAATAGCCAAATTCTGCTATCTTTCGAGCGACTTCAGACATCACTAACGAATAGCCGTAATTTAACAATCCATTCGTTTCATTACTATCATCTGAGCGAACAAATTCATAGGTAAACAGTCTTGGAAAATACATATGAGCCGCGACCGCTTCACGGTTATCCGAATCTCCCGGCTGAACAGACGTGATTAATGTTTTCATCTTTTCTATATCAGGGAAAGCGCACTTTTCCTTTAATACGAAAATCTGATGAGCTATCTTTTCTTGCACGATTCGTTGCCATAATATGTTCTTTCGTTCTTCCGCCCAACCCATTTGTTGCACAATGCATACTCGTCTAGAGGATTCAGTTTCGTATGGGTTTGTTTCACCAATTGGGAGATGTTTATCATTGCAAAACACCACTTTGATATCCCGCTCAAGAAGAGATGCCATAGCGCTTGTGGTGATTACAGCTTGCGTTGTAGCAAACAGCACCATTCCAATATCATCGATTGGAATCTGAACAGTATCATCATCCGTTTGCACAACAAGCAAGTTCATCTTCATCGAAACTTTGCAATGTTGCGTCACTACAATATTCCGCCACGCCATACTCACTCCATCGTGGTTGTGGTATTCTGTTAAAGGATTGTTTGGTCGCAATCCGATTGTCTAGGTCGTTGACCTGACAGGCATATATTGAAATAAAGCAAGGTTTTTATAACCGAGCTTCAGAAGGATTAATGCCTTGCCTTATGGCTTTGGGCTTCCGGCAATGCCGGAAGCCCTTTTCATTTATTCAGCCTTTTTCAGTTCTGCAATAGTAATTTTCGTTTCAAATAGTCCAGACGGAGATTGAAAAACAAATTCGTCATCATCGGAGAAAGATACACTTCTAACACGTTTCCACTCGCTGGGGAGGCCAACCAACGAAAGGTTTGCACGACCAGGATCAGCATGAAGCGCGACAACAATCATCCCTAAAACATCCAACTGCTTGTCCAAATCAAGCTTCTCAAATTTAGTCCGCGCCTTAGCTAGCGTACTTTCTTCAACCCTGTGAAGCGGATAATGTTTATTTACCGCGTCGAATAATGCATCCCAAATTTGCATTATGTCTATTGAGCTTTTAGAAGTCCCACACTTCAGATAATCATCCAAGGCATTATATACATCACAATCCAGCCACAACTGTCGAGCATTATTCAATTCAGTAGCAGACTTTATTGTCATGCATGCCCCTTTATAGTGAATAAGCTGCATTGACGGAATATGTCGAAGCAAAATTTTCGCTTTTGCATATTCAGGCTTTTTTGCCACCAGTACTTTCTTCAATGCTTCATCCGAAGGGCAATCTCCCAACATCGAGTACTCCTGCATCGTGATGTTCACAAGACGTACTTTTCCCTTTAATTCGACAAGAATCGAATAAACCACCTTTGCGCTGGAGAAACCACCATACAAAGACGTATCGGCTTTATTTTTATCGAAAGCAATACCGTCATGCCCTTCTTTAACCGCAGCTCCATATCGCGTTTCGTTATATAGAGCGCCAAAACTATCCCCCACCTTCTGAGTGACAAGCATCTTACGATAATTCATCACTCTTCGGAGATAATCTTTATCAGCCTCACTCCACGCAATCTCACCAGTCTTAGGATTGATACGCTTATTTTCATCCGCCGAAGCCATAGAGCCGACAATAAAACCGAAGGCTTTACCGTGTTTACGGTCCCCCGCCTTCAATTTCTCACGATATCCTCTCAGGTAGTCCTGAAGATAGATATTATATGCATTCGCCGCTCCATCAGAAACTGCACCATTATCAAAGAAACCTCTGTTAACAGCAAACTGCCCAGCTACACCAAGACATAATGCATCCTGAGCATGGTGATAATCATTAATATCACGATTCTTATGTTCAAACCCGAGATATTGGCGCATCTCCTTGGTCAATTCGGAATTAAGTCCAATCACAGCAGAGCTATTTCCATACCTCCGCCGCATCAAAGTCGCCACATTCTTCATAATCTGACGAGTCTCTACCAGCGATCGCTCGACAAAACGCTCTTTCTCATGTCTACCGAAATCATTTTGTCGTACCAAACGTTCAAATTTAGTCTGGGAAATCAACCTATTATCCAACAGTTCCTGCCAAAAGCCTCTTCTTGCTTCTACTAGTTCCGGCAAATATGCAAAAGAGTCTGTTTTACGCGCATTGGCCGCACGGGACACAAGTACTCGATTGTCCAGGGAATCATTCTGCGTTACAGCTTGGGGAATAATATGATCGATATCGTAATCAGACGATAGCCTGTCGATATCCAGCTCTTCGCCCGTATACATATCCTTACCAAGCTGTGTGTAGTACAAGAACCACCGATCATCCTGAAGTCCTTTATCGTCGCTTGCCTCCAAGCGATCATAAATGTCACTGAATTCCTTTCTCAATCCAGCATTCTTGTACAACTCCAGCAAGCGATTCTTTCGAGAAGTGGTTCGCACGCTTGCCTGAATATCTCCGGCCAATTCTAGGAATATTCTCGATGGCTTCTTTCCAACGGCCTTAGAGATATCATCAATGAGTCGAACGGATTGGATGATTCCTCGTTTCACTTTCGGAGATACGTGAAGCTCGTCAACCATTGACTCCAACGATTGCTTTTTATCCGCTCCAAGATTCTGCTCATCAATCCATTCAGGAAAACCATAATTTTTATCAGTAATAATTTCCATAAAATTACGATCTTCAAAACGCATAATCTCAATGATGCTATGCTTCTGAGGGGCAAAATCATCACCAATCTTGCATTCGCCGACCTTGGTCGTAAGCAACTTCCTTGAAAGCTTGCCCCATCCCGTGTAGTGAGTCCTTGCCAACAATTCGCAATCACTATCGGACAGTCCATCAAGCATACGCAACTGATGCAGTAAAGTCTCTTTATCCTCAAACACAGTCTGGAGCTCGATTATCTGCTCCATAAGCTCTGAATCTTTATTCACCCGTTCTGCGCCGAAAATACGGCACAGTTTTCCATATGATGACATAGAGCTCATAAACTTTGACTCGCTCGCCAAACCAGACAGCTCATAGGTACGGCCATACTCTTTGCGGAGCAGATTTTCCGCAGCCTTTTTGGTGACTACACCGCCTTTCATAAACAAGTTACGAATCAGCAGCGTCTTTTCTTCTCGACCAAGTCGTTGACGACGACGGTTTTCCCATCGGTTGCCCGAACGAACCGATAAACGGACATTATTTAGTTCGTTAAGAACTTCATACTCCTGATACAACATGGAGTTCTTCGGCAAGGTCGCCTCACCTAGCAGATAGCTATCTGTATCCACGAGCCGTTCAATGAAACGCCTACCCGACTCATCCTTGTCAACCATCTTATCGAAATTCCAAGGAGTGATTTCTCCAGATTTTTTACGCTTCATCCAATGGTTTTCGCCATTATCTGAAGGCTGCATTCCTTCCCGTTCTACCAATGGACCCACAAAATAAGGCACACGGAAAGTCAGCAAGCCTTCTATTTTATTGACTTGTTCACCGTTCTTTTCAAACGTATCCAAAAGGAACGGATAATATTTTCCTTGCTTTTCAAGAATTCTCCTAAGCTCATTTCGATGAAGCTGATACGGAATCACACCATTATCAGAGTCTCTTTGAACTGGGAAAAGCCGATCTTCATCAATTGCGTGCTTTAAATCCATTTTTTTGGATTCAGACAAATTAGAAGCCTCAATTAACTTCGAAAAATATTTATTTGCGTTCTGTCTTGTTTTTTCATACGTAGAAGTACCCCTGATGCTCCGACGTCGACCGTCAACCATTGTCCAGCCAACCAACTCACCATAATGCTTGTTGATTTCATCGGCATTGTCTTCCGTACGGAGCTCTTTTTTAATAAGATCCCAATTTCTTTGGTGTCGTGTGTAACTCGCACACATCGATTCAGAAACACTTTTTGCGTTACCAAGCAGTTGTTTCAGAGCGATAGCGCTATATTGTTTCTGCATTTTATCGAGCAACTCGCATTGTTCATCATCAAGCAAGCCCGAATCTACGACCTGAGCACGAACTTCCTCGTAATCAGATTTATTGAAATAAATACCAAGCGCTTTCTTTTCATCGCTGGTACGTTCTTCAGATGGGAAAATCTTCGCTAAATCAAGTTTATTTCCCTCTAGACCAGCAAAAATAGCCTTAATGACATTGATTTGTTCTTTTGGCAGTTCACACGACTCACAAATAACAGCAAGCGCATTTTCAACACGCATACTGCGAGAACCCTTTGTCGTGCACAACGTATCAGCAAGACGCTTTTTGTCGATTCCTGCCGTCCATGATCCATCCAGCTGCTCATCAAATACACACAGAATGATTTCACCGATAAGATTTAAAAGATTCTTTGAGTCGAATACACTCGAAGAATCCAAATCACCTTCAACAAGGAAATTACCTCGGTACTTCAACAGGTGATGGACAGCGAAATACACTTCTCGAATATCATGTTGCTTGTCATCTTCCATCAAAGTTTTGCGCAGATGATAAATTGTCGGATATTGTTTATAGAAACGTTTATCCTGATTCTTAGGTCAGTTTACAAGGAACTACACGCAGACCGTGAAAC
>UMJB01037768.1_pt1 | contig 11383 bp, 8 predicted proteins | sample 1965961 | NCBI WGS metagenome assembly UMJB01 (sample SAMEA4836139, study PRJEB28245) | human gut metagenome | biome: gut microbiome; material: fecal sample | place: Denmark | collected 2008
AACAGACCGTGTGACACTACATCTATGCCTCCGAAGAACACCCATATAAAAAAGGTCAGCAGGGAAATGATGAGAATGACCGGGACAAAAAGCTCGGCAACGCGGTCGTCAATGCGTTGCTTCTCCGGCAGTACGCGGGCTGCGTTATGCTGCCAGCCTCCCAACCGGCAGATAGCCGCCGACACATTTCGCCGGGCACGTTCCTCCATAAACTCGCCGGTCAGGGAAAAGGCGATGATGACGGCGGCAACCCCATAATAGACATGCGGTTCCAGCCCGATGCCCAGCCAATAATCCGGGAAGAAAGTGTTGAACACACTGAACAGAAAAGCCACAGAGGTGGTAAGCGCCACCAGACGGTCTATATTGTTGCGGCCCGACCGGGTTCCCTTCCAGGCACCGGCATAAAAAGGAGCGCCGAAAAACAGCAGTACCGGAATTGCCAGTACCATCTGTATTTCACGGGTATAGGGTACATGCACAAAGACTGTAGAAAACAGTATCAGTACGATGGCAAAAAGCCATGCACCGACGACGCGCAATCCCGTGCTGTGCATATCCGGCACGGGATGTGCCTTAGTAATTATATTGCTCATTCGATTTATTTTTTAGATGGTTGTTGTTCCGCTTTAATAAAGCAACAACTGGAATGAGCAGTTTGTTCAATTACTTCTTATCGTCCTGCTTGGTTTCCTTGACAAACTCCGCTTCATAATGGAACTTTTGGAAACCTTCTTTCAACTTTTCCACATTGGTCTTGTCGGCATCATACGTGATGGTTACCGTCTTTGTCTTCAGGTCTGTGTGGAAGTCCTTCAGTCCCTTCTCAAAACGGATGTTATTGTTTATCTTCCTTACACAGTTCTCACACTTCATCTGTGCCACCTTGAACACGGCTGTACGGATGTCTTTTGCCATTGCGGCAGTCGTACAGAACAGTACGGCTGCCAAAGCAACTAAAAATCTTCTTGTTTTCATTGTTTTGCTATTGATTTAATAAATAATATTATATTCTCGGCAAGTTAAAACGGACACCTACATAGGCTTTTGCCCCATGCATCGGTCCCCACACCATCGTAGCATCAAAGTTGCTTCCCCAGGGATTGGAAGCATCGATGATGGGGTTTTTCTGCTTGAAGTTTGTCAGGTTCTCGCCACCGACGTATATAGACCAGCGACGGAAATAGCGCGTCACCTGGGCACTCAACTGCTCGAAGCCGCCATAACGCCTTTCCCACGACCAGTTGCCGTCTGTCAGTTCGTATGGAGCCGGCATGCGCCCGCCACCGTTCAACTGCAAAGTCACATCAAACTGCCACAATCCCAAAGGTGTCTGATAAGAAGCCGTCAGCAAACCTTTATACTTGCTGGTAAGGGGTTTCTCCATCAGCTCTCCGTTGTAATTCGTCTTGGCATCCGTCCAACGGTAAGCCGCGGTAAAGGTGAAACCCTGGAAGAACGGATAGCTTGCCTCCACCTGCACTACCTGCGAATAGGAACGGCCGTGAAGGTTGTAGAACAGAACGGCATGCGGGTCCGTATCCATATCCACCACCACCTGCTTGCTGAAATCCGTGTAATAGTATTCCGCATTCAGGTTCAAGGTTTTGCCGAACAAGGGAATATAGGCGGAAGTGCTTGCGCCATAGTTCCAGGCCTCATCCTGGTCAAGACGTTTGGCGATGTCTATCCGGCGGCTGCTTGCCAGCAGGTAGTTATTCTCGGCCAGCACATGGTTCGTGCGGTATCCCTTTCCTGCCGAAAGACGGAAATGTACATACTCGTTGGGATTGTACTTCACATGGAAACGCGGAGTGACGAAATAGCCGTACTCACTGCTATGGTCGCCGCGGATGCCACCCATCAGCACCAGTTTATCGTCCCAGTTGTAGGTGTACTGCACGTAGGCGCCGGGGACGGCTTCTTTGGTGAATTTCTTCGTCAAAGGCTGTGCGGCGTCATTGTCCAGGCGGTAGTGCTGGTCGTAGGAGTCATAGTTGAAGCTCAGTCCGGCAGAAAGGCTTTGACGCTTGGTCAGTTCCGTCTCGAACAGCAAGGAGGCATAAGCGTTGTGCTGGTCCACATCGTAGATTTTCCGTCCGTACAAGGCATCCTGCTTGTGCAGGGAGCCGGAAAGAATCAATGCCAGGTTGGTGTTCTTCTCCTTATTAAATATATAGGCGTTCTTGGTGAAGGCTTCGTAGCGGTCGGTACCTATACTTATCTTATAAGGGTCTGCCAGGGACGTTTTGCCATGGCTGACTTGCCCGCTGTTGCGGTCTTCTGTAAGCACTTTGATGCCTGCCTGGAAGACGTAGCGGTCGCCCATGTATGCCCAGCGGTTCCAGAGGTTGTACTGCTCCACACGGGGGATGTCGGCAAAGCCGTCGTCGTTGCTGTCGTGAGCTTTGGTCTCATTCTCGTAATGCGCCAGCAAAGAGGTGCTCCAACGTTTGGAGAGTTTCACCGTGGCATCGGCATTGGCTTCATAACGGTTGGTGCTGCTGGCAAAGAGGTTGGCGGAAAACCAATCGGCTTCGGGCAACTGGGGTTTCTTGAATTCCACATTGATTTGTCCCGTGATGGCCTCATAGCCGTTCTTCACGGATGAACTGCCCTTGCTCACCTGAATACTCTGCATCCATGGCCCGGGTACATAACCCAGTCCGTAGGGGGCGGCAGAGCCGCGGTAGTTGGGGATATTCTCCGTCATCATTTGCACATACGTACCGGACAAGCCGAGAAGCTTGATTTGCTTAGCACCGGTGGCGGCGTCAGAGTAGGTGACGTCCACCGAGGGATTGGTCACAAAACTCTCTCCCAGGTTACAGCAGGCGGCACGACTCAACTCGGCGCTACTTATCATATCTTCATTCATCACACTGTTGCGCAGCTTCATGGTGCCCAACTTACGGCTGACCACATTCACCTCGCTCAGTTCCACCCCTTCGCGCAAGACAATGTCGAGCGTCTCATTGCGGTTACTGACGTGTATCGTATCGTTCTCAAAACCGATAAAGCTGACTACAAGCATATGCTTGTCATTGGGTTTGGACAAGGAGAAAGTACCGTCCGCCGAAGTGGTGGTACCTTGGGTGGTTCCCTGCCAGAAGAGGTTGGCACCCGCAATCGGGTCGCCCAAATTATCCTTTACCGTTCCCTTTACCTGCGCCTGCAAGGCGGTGAAAGAGAACAGAAGAATGGCTATCAAACTATATTTCATTTCTGTTTTATACTTAAAGAAGTGATTAAAAAACAAACAGTTCCCTCCGGGCAATCCAGGTCATTGCCCCGTATAAAACAACACTAAATGAGAAGCGTGGAATAGAGCGCCAGATAATGACGCGAGCCGACGACATATGGCGGTGCTCCTGAAACAACTCTCGGAGTACAAGCCACCTGCGGCAAGGAGTGATCAAACAGCGGCAGTTGCTCGCAAAACAGTGTAAGGAATGGCACGAACGAAACAGACTCGTGTGCATGCTTCACGAAATCCACCTTGTAGTAGACGGCTGTACAGCCGGTATCCTTGCATGTTTGCCGTGAGGCACGATGTGTATTATGGCATTTGGAACAGCCGGAAGTGCAGCAGCTTTGCGTCGTCTCGCATCCGGCACAGCAATACTGAACTACAGAAATCCCCACTCCGCTTATAATGATAAGGGAGGAAAAGAGTACAGCCAGTATGTAACGGAGTTCCTTCATAAGCGCTGCAAAGATAGAAAGTTTTAACCGTTTGCCGGAATTAATTTTTCCTTTTTTATGTGTGCAGTTCGTTAATAAGTTCTATATTTGTCGATAAAGTTTTTTGATTGATATGTTGATTTATAAACGAAATTCAATATGAAAAAGCAAACTGTCAGCCTACTTGTCCTTCTGCTTGCGGCAAGCGGCTTTTTCTTTTCCTGCGGTAACACCGTGAACAAAAACGCATATGCGTTGGAGTTCGACAGTATACAAGTAAACGAAACCGTACATCTCTTCGGAGACACAGCCAAGCCGGCCTGCAACCTCATCCTCAACGTTGCCTACGCCAGCCAGTCATCCGACGTGAGGCTGAAAGACAGTCTGAACGCCTTCTTCCTCTCCGCCTGCTTCGGCGACAAGTACATGGCGATGACACCCGAAGAAGCTGTCAAGAAATATACGGAGAAATATGTCGGCGACTACCGCAATGACCTGGAGCCTATGTACAAAAAGGATGAGCAGGACAAGGAGGACGAAGAAAGCATAGGAGCCTGGTATTCCTATTATAAAGGAATCGAAAGCCATGTGCAGTTGTGCAATACCTTGGTACTGACCTACCGTATAGATTACAACGAATATACCGGCGGCGCACACGGCATCTATATGTCCACCTTCCTCAACCTCGACCTAAAGACCCTAAGCCCCATCCGCCTGGACGACCTCTTTGAAGGCGACTATAAGGAAACGCTGACCGACTTGCTTTGGAAACAGCTGATGGCAGACAACAACGTCAGCACCCGCCAAGAGCTGGAGGACATGGGTTACGCCACCACCGGTGACCTGGAGCCCATCGAGAATTTCTACCTGGACCCAACGGGAATCACCTTCTATTATAATGTATATGAAATTGCCCCATACGTAATGGGAGCAACCAAAATCACGTTGTCTTATGAGGACATAGCCCCTCTGATGAACGGTAAATTCATTGTATTAAGCAGCGCTATAAAAACAGACGGCGAATAGGAACTGTAATCAATTGTCTATCAATATAAAATTCACAATGGATTTAATACTCAAATATTTCCCGGACCTGACGGAAGAACAGAAACGGCAGTTTGCCGCACTCTACGACCTCTATCTGGACTGGAACTCTAAGATTAATGTCATTTCACGCAAAGATATAGAGAACTTGTACGAACACCATGTGCTGCATTCTCTGGGCATAGCCAAGGTAATCCGCTTCAGGCCGGGGACACAGATTATGGACCTCGGCACGGGAGGAGGCTTTCCGGGAATCCCGCTTGCCATCCTTTTCCCCGAAGTATACTTCCATCTGGTGGACAGCATCGGAAAGAAAGTACGCGTAGCCTCCGAAATAGCCAACAGCATCGGGCTGAAAAACGTCACCTTCCGCCATGCCCGCGCAGAAGAGGAAAAAGGGAAGTTCGACTTTGTGGTGAGCCGTGCCGTGATGCCACTGACAGACCTACTGAAGATTATCCGCAAGAACATCTCCTCCAAACAGCAGAATGCATTGCCCAACGGACTGATTTGCCTCAAGGGGGGCGAATTGGGAAATGAAACCATGCCCGTCAAGAACAAGACCACGTTGTGGGACTTGAAGGAGTTCTTTGAAGAGGAGTTCTTCGAGACAAAGAAAGTAGTATATGTAGGGGGATAAATCTAAATACATAATATGAAAATAAAGAGATTCGAATTTAATATGTTCCCGGAGAACTGTTATGTGCTTTGGGACGAAACCAATGAAGCGGTCGTCATTGACCCGGGCTGTTTTTATGAGGAAGAAAAGCAGACCTTGAAAAACTTCATCATCAAGAATGGGCTGAATGTGAAACATCTGCTGAATACCCATCTGCATCTGGACCATATCTTCGGCAATCCTTTCATGCTGAAAGAGTTCGGTCTGAAGGCCGAAGCCAACCAGGCCGATGAGTTCTGGATTGACGAAGCGCCGAAACAAAGCCGCATGTTCGGCTTCCAACTGCAGGAAGCCCCCGTGCCCCTGGGCACTTATCTGCACGATGGAGACATCATCACCTTCGGCAATACGGAACTGGAAGCCATCCATGTGCCGGGACACTCGCCGGGCAGCCTGGTGTACTATTGCGCGGCAGACCACTGCATGTTTTCGGGGGATGTGCTGTTTCAAGGCAGCATCGGCCGTGCCGACCTTGCCGGCGGCAACTTCGACGAACTTATAGAGCATATTTGCAGCCGTCTGTTCATCCTGCCCAACGACACGATTGTCTATCCCGGACACGGAGCACCGACTACCATAGGAATAGAAAAAGCGGAGAATCCGTTCTTCCGGTAAATATACAGCAAACTTTTAAATCATTACAGCCATGAAAAACGACCTATTGGCCTACCGCCACATCGGCATCAGCGAAAAAGACGAGGAGAAGATGCTCCAAAAAATAGGAGTGAAAAGCCTGGACGAGCTGATTGATAAAACCATTCCTGCCAACATCCGCCTGAAAGAACCGCTGGCTCTGCCCAAGACAATGACGGAGTATGAATTCGGACAGCACATTGCAGGACTGGCTGCCAAAAACAAACTTTACACAACCTATATCGGTATGGGATGGTACAATACCATCACTCCTGCCGTTATCCAACGGAATGTATTCGAGAACCCCGTTTGGTACACTTCCTATACCCCCTATCAGACCGAAGTCTCACAAGGACGCCTGGAAGCTCTGATGAACTTCCAGACTGCCGTATGCGACCTCACCGGCATGCCCCTTGCCAACTGCTCCCTGCTGGACGAAGCGACTGCCGCAGCCGAAGCCGTGACGATGATGTACGCCCTGCGTCCGCGCGACATGCAGAAATCGGGTGCCAACGTGGTATTTGTAGACGAAGCCGTCTTCCCGCAGACACTGGCGGTAATGACTACCCGCGCCATTCCGCAAGGTATCGAGCTGCGTATAGGAAAATACCATGAAATGGAATTCACGCCGGACATCTTCGCCTGCGTACTGCAATATCCCAACGCCGCCGGCAACGTGGAAGATTATCGCGCCTTCGTGGAAAAAGCCCATGCGGCCAACTGCAAAGTGGCCGGTGCCGCCGACATTCTGAGCCTCGCCCTGCTCACCCCTCCGGGAGAATGGGGAGCTGACATCGTCTTCGGAACCACACAACGGCTCGGTACACCGATGTTCTACGGCGGGCCGTCGGCAGCCTACTTTGCCACCCGCGACGAGTACAAGCGCAATATGCCGGGACGCATCATCGGCTGGTCGAAAGACAAATACGGCAAGCTGTGCTACCGCATGGCGCTGCAAACCCGCGAGCAACATATCAAGCGTGAAAAGGCGACTTCCAACATCTGTACCGCGCAGGCACTGCTGGCTACAATGGCAGGATTCTATGCCGTATATCACGGTCCGGAAGGCATCCGCACCATTGCAGAACGCATCCACAGCATTGCCGTATTCCTGGAAGAAAGTATCAACAGACTGGGGTACAAGCAGGTCAATGCACAATATTTCGACACGCTCCGCTTTGCACTGCCCGACACCATTTCGGCACAGCAGATACGTACCATCGCTCTAAGCAAGGAAGTGAACCTGCGTTATTTCAAGAATGGAGATGTAGGCATGAGCATTGACGAAACTACGGATATAGCTGCCGTCAATGTACTGCTCTCCATCTTTGCCATTGCCGCCGGAAGGGATTGGGAAAAGACAAGCGACGTACCCATGGCAAGTAGCATCAGCGCGGAGATGAAGCGCCAAAGCACCTATCTGACACATGAAGTATTCAACAAATACCATACGGAAACGGAGATGATGCGCTACATCAAGCGTCTCGACCGCAAGGACATCTCGCTGGCACACTCCATGATTTCCCTCGGCTCGTGCACCATGAAGCTGAACGCTGCCGCAGAGATGCTGCCGCTCAGCCGTCCGGAATTCATGAACATGCATCCCCTGGTGCCCGAGGACCAGGCCGAAGGTTACCGCGAACTGATAAGCAACCTCAGTGAAGAGCTGAAGATAATTACCGGCTTTGCCGATGTCAGCCTGCAACCCAACTCCGGTGCGGCAGGCGAATATGCAGGACTCCGCGTCATCCGCGCCTATCTGGAAAGTATAGGACAAGGGCACCGCAATAAAATACTGATACCTGCATCCGCACACGGCACCAACCCGGCATCCGCCATCCAGGCAGGCTTTACCACCGTGACCTGCGCCTGCGACGCACAAGGCAATGTGGATATGGCTGACCTGCGTGCCAAAGCGGAAGAAAACAAGGCAGACCTCGCCGCCCTAATGATCACCTACCCTTCCACACACGGTATCTTTGAAACGGAAATTGTGGAAATCTGCCACATTATACACGCCTGCGGTGCGCAGGTATATATGGACGGCGCCAATATGAATGCCCAAGTAGGCTTGACGAATCCCGGCTTTATCGGTGCGGATGTCTGCCATTTGAATCTGCACAAAACGTTCGCCTCTCCTCACGGTGGCGGCGGACCGGGCGTAGGTCCCATCTGCGTGGCAGAGCATCTGGTTCCGTTCCTTCCGGGACACAAATTGTTCGGCAATGCCGCCAACCAGGTGTCCGGAGCTCCTTTCGGCAGTGCAGGTATCCTCCCCATTACTTACGGCTATATCCGCATGATGGGAACAGAAGGGCTGACACGGGCCACAAAGATAGCCATCCTCAGCGCCAACTACCTGGCAGCCTGCCTCAAGGATACATACGGCATTGTTTATCGCGGTGCTACCGGCTTCGTAGGACACGAAATGATATTGGAATGCCGTAAGGTGCACGAAGAGACGGGCATCAGCGAAAACGACATCGCCAAGCGCCTGATGGATTATGGATATCATGCCCCTACCCTCTCCTTCCCGGTACACGGCACACTGATGATTGAACCGACGGAGAGCGAAAGCCTTGCCGAACTCGACAACTTTGTCCACGTGATGCTGACCATCTGGGACGAGATTCAAGAGGTGAAGAACGGCGAAGTCGACAAGACGGACAACGTGCTGGTGAATGCCCCGCATCCCGAATACGAAGTGGTAGCCGACACATGGGAGCACAGCTATACCCGCCAAAAGGCAGCCTACCCGATAGAAAGCGTGCGCGAAAACAAGTTCTGGGTGAACGTGGCACGTGTAGACAACACGTTGGGAGACCGTAAACTGTTGCCCACATGCTATGGATGCTTCGACTGATGAAAAGAAAGCGTAACGGACTATTTTATAGTAAAAAAGAAGAAACCATCAATTCCATCTCCCATGGCATCGGCATTGCCATGGGAGTAATTGTAAGTGCACTATTCCTGATAAAATGCTACCAGGCACAGAACCTTTGGGCAGCATGCGGCGTATGGCTCTATCTGTTCGGCATGGGCGGTTCATATCTTGCCTCCACACTCTACCACTCCCTGAAACATCATAATCCGTGGAAACGGCGCTTGCGGCATTGGGACCATGCGGCCATCTATTGGCACATTGCAGGCAGTTACTCCCCCATCACGCTCATTGCATTGAGAGAGGACGGCGGTTGGGGATGGGAACTTTTCGGCTTCGTCTGGCTATGCGCCATCATCGGCACTGTTGTCAGCTTCCGCAAGATGGAGGAGCACAGTTACGTGGAAACAGTGTGTTACATCCTGATGGGACTGTCCGTACTGGTAGTATTCAAGCAGCTTTTCGCCCTCTCCCCCACAGCCTGCTACTGGATTATTGCCGAAGGGGTATGCTACATCACGGGAGCCGCCTTCTACTCCTTGCGCAAGGCACGGTACATGCATTCGGTTTTCCATTTCTTTGTATTGGGCGGTTCAGCCTGCCACATGGTGGCTGTATGGGACATACTGGTGAAGATGCTGTAAGCAAACGGCAAGCGCACAACCGCTAAAAGAAGTTAATAAGTATCTCTCCCCCTTGCTTTTCTCCATAACTTACCCTACGTTTGCAGTGTTGTACATCAGTGCAACACTAATAAAATTATGATAACGATAGAGAATACGAGCTACGGTTACAAGTCCAATCCACTTATTTTCAACAACATATCTTTGGAAATAGGAAACGGCATATATGGACTTCTGGGAGAAAACGGCGTAGGCAAAACGACGCTGATGCATCTCATCTGCGGACTACTCTTCCCCAAAAACGGAAAGTGCAGCATAGACGGAAGAAACACGGCGGAGAGACAGCCCGAAGGGTTGGCCCGTTACTTCTTCCTGCCCGAAGAGATGCAGATGCCAACCGAGAGTATCGTCAGCTTCGCTGCACGCCATTCCGTATTCTATCCACATTTCAATCAGGAAGAATTCGAGCTGAACCTGGAAGAGCTGAAAATCAACCGGAAACAAAAACTCTCTTCCGTCTCCTACGGACAACAGAAGAAGGCAATGCTGGCATACGCCTTTGCCCTGCATACTCCATACATCCTGCTCGACGAACCGACAAACGGGCTAGACATCACCTCCCGCCAAGCCTTGAAACGTATCATCAGCCGCAGCATGGACGATGAAAGCACGCTGCTCATCTCCACCCATCAGGCGCACGACTTCGAGAATCTGCTGGACCATCTCGTCATCCTTGGCAAAGGCGAAATATTACTGAACCGTTCGCTGGACGAAATCAGTAACCGGCTTCTCTTTGCCCGTACGGACATTCTGCCGGCAGAAAGCATCTACAGCGAACAAGACTTGGCAGGCCATTTCTCCATTCTCCCCAACGAGGACGGAGAAGAGAACACACCGGACATCGAGCTGCTGTATAAAGCGGTGCTGCAACAACCGGAAAAGATAAAGAGCATGTTTCAATGAAAATCCATCATACAAACAGAACTATGAACGCAACTTTTAATCTGAAACGCTTCCTGCTACTGGAACAATATAAAAGGAATGAGACCGGCAGGCACCTGCTTTGGTCGGCAGCCGTCGTATCGTTCATCTGCATCCTGTGCATTCTCTACGACATAAACCGCGGTGGAAGTTATTACGGCAAACATACCTCTGCCACCGAATTCTCCCGCTACGTACTATGGTTTATCCTCATTGCCCCCTGCCTGCTGGAAACAAATTTCAGCAAACGCAACTCTACTCTCGATATACTGCTGCCGGCATCGGCATTCGAGAAGTTCCTGCATATCTGGATAAAATACCTGCTGCTGCTTCCCCTATTCTGCGGTCTACTGATAGCCTGCCTCAAAGGTCTGCTGTCCTTAAGCGGCAGCGAGTTCCTGCAGTATTTCGCAACGCACATCACGATGTTCCGGATACACAACACCCAGATACTGACCAATGCAATCCTGCATGCTTCCGCCTTCATCGGCTACTTCGCCTTCAGTCGGCAAGTCCTGCTGAAAAGTTTCACCATCTTTGTAGGCTCCATTGCCGTCTGCATAGGAATTGTAACTTTTGTGGCCTCCCTCATGCCCGAAGCCAGAGCGGACGGATACTGGATAGACAACATTGCCACATGGCCCAACACCAACTATCCGTTGTCGGCCGGTGCACAAGCCATCGTGACTTTCTGCAATTATGCGGCTCCCATCAGTGTGCTGCTCGGTTCATGGGTATCGAGCTACTTCCTGCTCAAAGAAAAACAACTGTAGCCTATGGACTTCAAGACCAACAAACCGATATACCAGCAGATTGTAGATTTCTGTTTCAGCAAGATTCTCACCCGCGAATGGCAGG
>UMJB01034837.1_pt1 | contig 11355 bp, 9 predicted proteins | sample 1965961 | NCBI WGS metagenome assembly UMJB01 (sample SAMEA4836139, study PRJEB28245) | human gut metagenome | biome: gut microbiome; material: fecal sample | place: Denmark | collected 2008
GAATCGGTGGTCTCTACTTTGTGGAGACTGCCGATGCGGTATTTGAGTGCAAAGCCCGCGGGATATTCCGCAAAAGCGGACAGAAACCGCTCGTCGGCGATGAGGTTGATATACTCATCGGCGAGGACGGGGCAAACAACACTATCGAAAAGATATATCCGCGCCGCAGCGAGCTGATGCGCCCGCCGGTTGCGAATCTTGACAGGCTGTTTATTCTTTCGTCCGTACGCGACCCGAATCCGAGCACGCTGATAATTGACAAAATGACCGCGATAGCTTGCTGGAAGAATATAGAGCCGGTTATAGTAATCACAAAAGACGACCTCGGAGACACTTCCGAGCTTCGCGGTATATATGAAAAAGCGGGCATACCGTTCTTTTCGATGTCGAGCCGCGACGGCAGGGGAGCCGACGAAGTGAAAGCCATGCTCAGCGGCCATATAAGTGCTTTTGCGGGCAATACCGGCGTTGGGAAGTCGTCGCTTCTTAATCTCATCGCCCCCGAACTTTCGCTGAAAACAGGTGAAATAAGCGACAAGCTCGGCAGAGGCAGACACACGACAAGAGCTGTTGAACTCTATAAGCTTTGCGGCGGATATGTTGCGGATACGCCCGGATTTTCTTCCCTGACCGGAGAGAACAGCGAGATGATACCTGTTGACGAACTTCCGTTTTGTTTCCCAGAGTTTGAAAAATATCTCGGAAAATGCAGGTTTACTTCATGCAGGCACATTAATGACAAGGGCTGCGAAATAGTTGCCGCCGTTGAATCGGGCGAAATCAGCGAATCGCGCCACAACAGCTATATTGCGCTCTACAACGAAGCGAAGGATATAAAAGAATGGGAAAAGAAATAAAGTAACGCAAACGCCGCGCTTTGTATATAATGGACTGAAGGCGAGACTGTTATATGTAAGGGCGGTGGCGAGCGTGAGAAGATGCGGATGTGGCAAAAACGGGTCTGTATGTATCATAATAATTTCATTTGCGGCCGGGATAATCGCCGCAAAATTCTTCCCGTATTCGCTGTTCATTATTCTTATGCTCATCCTGCTTTTGCTTATCTGCACCGCCTCACGAAGCTTTTGGTGACGGAGGGTGAGAATGAGATGAAAGTGGTAGTAGTCAGAAGCCCTAAACTTTTTTCCGGAATACTCAGACTCATTTTCGGAATAAAGCGGCAGGAACAAACAACATAAAAAACGCCGGACGGCTGTGTACGCTGTCCGGCGTTTTGCTGCATATTTTTAGGGCTGAACGGTTATCGGCTTGTCTTCGCTCTCGTGCTCTATAGAAACGAAATTATTGCGCGGCGCGTATGCCCAGCGCATTTCAAACGCCTTAACTCCGTCGAGCGGTATGTAGAGCTGATCTCTTTTGCCTCTGTAGACCTTTGCGGGAAGCTTGAGCTCGCCACGGTCGGTCTGCGCCACGTCGCTGTCAAGCGTGAATTCCGCATTGTGACCGTAAACGTCAAGATATACCTTGCCTGGAGTCTTTCTGACTTCGCCGCCGATGAATCCGACGAGAACGGAAAGGGGAGCGAACCATATTCCGTCTTTAAATTCGCATGGGGTCGTGTACTGGCAGAGACCGAGATCCATGCCCTTGAACTTCATCCGCGTTGTGTTGTATATAGGTGCGAGCGCGGGCGGATCAATCGAATCAGTCTCTTTGTTTATCACACAGCGGTCGGCAATGCGTCCGTCGTTGAGATGAGCGGTCAGCGTTATCTTCGGTCCGTCAACCTCGACGACAACGACCATCGAGACCATCTCCTCCTGAGAATAGAAGGCGCTGTGCCAGACCTTCGGAACGGCGCGTGTTCCGGGCGGATTCAGATTCGAGTTGCCGAGCATATAGTGTATAGTTCCCTGCGACGGTCTGTCAAAAATTTCTTCGTTTCTGACGGGGAAGCTCCTCGAAAAATTGTGCTCATGACCCGAGAAGAGTATGTCGAGCTTCTCCATTCCCTCGCGCATGACGGGATAAGCATCATAGTTCTGGCAGTCCGAGCCGGAATAGCATATCGGGAAATGATATGATCCTATTTTCCATTGCTTATCGCAGGCGTCGAGGTCTTTTATAAGCCATTCGTTGACTTCTTCGGGACCGTTTATTCCGATTATTGCGAAATGTACATTGCCGTAGTCAAAAGTGTAGTTCTCCGTTTTCCAGTTTTCAGGGCCATTATAGGCATATGAGCCTTTGAACTGATTGTCAAAGAACTCCGCGGGTTCGGCGTAATATCTGCCTATGGCGTTTTTATAGTCTTTGAATCCGCGGTTATCGTGGTTGCCAAGAGTCATCATAAACGGGATGTGCTCGGATATTCCGACAAGTCCGCTGAACGCTCCGTTCCACTGAACCTCATGCTGTCCGCAGTCGGTATTGTCGCCGCCGGTCAGAATGAAGCGCGTGTCTAGATTCTTTTCGAGCATCTCTTTGACAAATCCGTTGAAATGCGAATAGTCCGGGCAGTCAAACGGCTCGCCCTTCTGCTGATCCGATACGCAGAGGAATTTGAATTTCGTGAGATTCTCGGGCGCGGTTGAAAAATAGAATTCCTCGCTCCTGTGGTTGTCGCTGCCGCAGGTGTAGAGATATTTAGTGTCCGGCTTGAGCCCTGTGAGGTCTGCCCAGAACATATTGCTTATGTCGATGTCGCTCTTGAAAACTTCCGTCGCCGCATCGGCGCGCATAACTTCACTGCTGCCGTCCTCGCGGTAGAGAACATAGCCCTCCTTGATATCTGTGCAGGTTCTCCAGGTGACGGTCATCGAGGTTGCGGCGTCGCCCTTTATGCTGAGCATTATGTGGTCGGGCTGTTCCGTTGAACCTCTTACGGGTTTAACTGCTTGACTCATTTTGATCTCCTTGTCTGAAAATATAATATGACGCTGTAGTATTTCGTACAGCGTCTTTTGTTTAGTTGAAAGGTGTGCTTATCCTGTTATATCTGAAGTTTGTTACCTCGCCGCGTTGACTGCACCTGTAGATGCTCATGACAAGCCCTATCGCGATATATATGCAGAGGTTTGATGAGCCGCCTGAGCTGAAAAACGGCAGCGTGATGCCGATGCAGGGGAGAAGCTTCAAACACATTCCGATGTTCATGATAGCCTGCGAGCCTATCATAACCGCAGTGCCGTAGCAGATGAGCGAACCCATATTTGTGTTAGCCTGTTTGCCGACAAATACTATCTTGACTATTATCAGCGCTATAAGCGCAAGAGCTGCAAAAGCGCCGACAAATCCGAGCTCTTCGCCGATAACGGAGAATATCATATCACTGTCATTGACGGGGACTGAGTGTGACTGGGTATACGCACCTTTGAGAAACCCTCGTCCGAAAAATCTTCCGCTGCCGATGGCGTTGACGCTTTGCTGCTGCTGGAAGATATATTTCTTATAAAGCGCCGTGTCAAGCTTGCCCGGAGCGTATACGGCAAGAATACGACCTTTCTGGAAGTCGCTGAAGAATGCGAACCAGAGCACGGGAACCGCCGCAAGGATGACAGCTCCTGCAGCCGCAAAATATCTTGCGGCAAGACCCGATGCAAACATCATGCCGATGAATATCGAAACGAATACGAGCGCAGAGCCGAGGTCGCCGGTCAGAATGACAAGCAATGCCGGAACTCCGCCGTGAACACAGAGAAGCAGAGCGTTCTTGAGTTTGTTTATATCCTCGCCGACATAGTCGAGATGAACGGCGAATGTTATTATAAACGCTATCTTGAAAAGCTCGGACGGCTGGAAGTTGATGACTTTGAAATCGAACCATGTTCTTGCATCCGGTCTGTCTGCTGTTCCGCTGCCGAACGGGAAAAGCAGAAGCATCATCAGCAGGCACACGCCGCCGATTATCATCCAGAAGCGAAGAACTATTTCATAGTCGATAAATGATATGACTATGCACATCGCCACACCGACAATCACTGCGAGCAGCATGACAAGCGTCGTACGGCTGATAAGGCTTCCGTCCTCAAGGCTGCTGTATGTGGCGCTGTAGACCATAAGAACGCCGAACAGCGATGTCAGAAGGCAGAGCGACATCAGCAGTTTGTCCGTAGTTTTTAATCCTCTTTTGATTGCCTGAAGTATGTTCATTGGCAGCTCCTTAGAAATTATACTGATATTATAAAGCGAAATTTAATCAAATTCAAGTAAAATACTTTTATATCTTTGATTTGTGTGATATAATTATTTGAATTTAATGCGAGGCAGCGGTATTTTTCAGATGAAGACGGTTTTTCATTCTTATTCTTCAAAACAGACCGAGGAGTTCGGCTCTCAACTCGGCAAAAGCCTCAAAGCAGGGGATGTTGTCGCCCTGTTCGGCGATCTCGGCGCAGGCAAAACTGCGTTTACCAGGGGACTTGCGCACGGAATGGGCTTTGACGGCGAAGTCAGCAGCCCAACCTTTGCGCTTGTGCATGAGTATCCGGCGGATATACCGATTTATCATTTTGACATGTACAGGATTACTACCTGGGACGATCTTTATTCAACCGGATTTTTTGATTATATCGACATGGGCGGTGTGCTCGTGATTGAGTGGAGCGAAAATATCGAGAACTGTCTGCCCGAAAATTCGATAAGAGTTTCGATATCCAAGAACGATAACGAAAATGAACGCATAATTACTTTGGAGAGGGGTGCCGAAATTGAAGATACTCGCGCTTGATTCGTCCGCAAAAACAGCGAGCGCTGCGATAACCGACGGCGAGCAGCTGATAAGCGAAGCATTTGTCAATGCCGGACTCACACACAGTGAGACTCTTCTTCCTATGGTCGATTCCGTTCTCAGCCTTGCACGCCTCACAATGGCGGATATCGACGGCTGCGTTATAACCGATGGCCCCGGTTCGTTTACGGGTATAAGAATAGGCATCGCCGCCGTGAAGGGGCTTGCAATGCCCAATAAGACGAAGTGCTGCGGCGTTTCTACTCTCAAGGCGATGGCTTATAATCTGCGCTATGATAACTGCATCGCCTGCTGTGCAATGGATGCAAGATGCTCGCAGGTCTATTCGGCAATATTCCGCTGCTTTGACGGAAAAGTCGAGAGATTGACCGAAGATGACGCAATTCCCGCATCAAAACTTCCGGAAATACTTGAAAAATATGCAAATGAGCGTATAATTTGTGTCGGAGACGGAGCGCATATCGCTTATCAGGCTGTTAAAGACAGTTTTAAGAGCGTTAGCCTCGCGCAGGACAGCAGGCGTTTTCAGCGTGCATACGGAGCCGCTTGCGCCGCCGTGTGCGAGAATATGGACTTCATTCCTCCGGCTCAACTTTTGCCCGTATATCTGAGACCTTCGCAGGCGGAGCGCGAACTCGGCCTGAAAAAGTCTCATAATCAATAAATCAAAAGGAGAAATTATCATGATAGCTCTTGCTGCTGACCATGCAGGATATCCTCTCAAGGAGGAAATCAAAAAACATCTTTTAGAGAGAGGCTTTGATGTCAAGGACTTCGGAACTGACAGCGACAAGTCCGTTGACTATGCTGTTTTTGCGAAGATAGCGGGCGAGGCAGTCGCATCCGGCGAGTGCAGGCTCGGCATTTTCTGCTGCGGTACCGGCGTCGGCATCTCGATGGCGGCAAATAAGGTCAGGGGAGTCAGAGCTGCAAACTGTGCAGATACTTTCTCCGCGCGCATGACAAGACTCCATAACGACGCAAATGTCCTTTGCCTTGGCAGCAGAGTTATAGGCGCGGGTCTTGCGCTCGATATGGTCGATCTCTTCGTTGACACGCCTTTCAGCGGCGAGGAGAGACACCAGAGAAGAATCGATCAGGTCATGGCTATAGAGAACGAGAAGTTCTCAAAATAAATAAGTTAGAAATTTTCAAATCATAAATTTTCAAATCATATATATCTGGAGGAGTTCAAAAATGGCAAACATAACAATAACAAATCACCCGCTTATTCAGCATAAGCTGTCTATCCTCAGAGACAAGCACACCGCTTCCAAAGAGTTCCGCACTCTTGTCGGCGAGATTGCTATGCTCATGTGCTACGAGGCTACAAGGGACCTTCCTCTCAAGGATGTTGAGATTGAGACTCCCGTTTCCAAGATGACCACAAAGGCTCTTGCAGGCAAGAAACTTGCTTTTGTCCCGATTCTCAGAGCCGGTCTCGGTATGGTTGACGGCGTCCTGACCCTTGTTCCTTCCGCCAGAGTCGGTCACATCGGTCTTTACCGCGATCCCGCAACCCTGCAGCCTGTTGAATATTATTGCAAGCTGCCCAGCGATATCGGCGAGCGCGATGTTATTGTTCTCGATCCCATGCTTGCCACCGGCGGCTCGGCTATCGATGCTATAACCCAGATCAAGAAGAGAAATCCCAAGTCGATAAAGTTTATGTGCATCATTGCAGCTCCCGAGGGACTTGAGGCTCTCAGCAAGGCTCATCCCGATGTTGATATCTTCGCCGCTGCAAAGGACGAGAAGCTCAACGATCACGGCTATATCGTTCCCGGTCTCGGCGACGCCGGCGACAGAATCTTCGGCACGAAATAATTGCACTTGCAATACCAGGACTATTATGTTATAATCATTTCAGTAAATTTTGGAGGTGTTATATCATGAAACACATCAAGACAATCAACGCTTCGAATCTTAAGGAGAGTGCTGCTAAGGGTGGCTGCGGCGAGTGCCAGGCTTCCTGCCAGTCAGCTTGCAAGACTTCCTGCACCGTTGCTAACCAGAAGTGCGAGAAGTAATCTGATTTGAACGTAAATTAGGGGCAGGCTTTGCGCCTGTCCCTAAAATTCTGTCTGAAACAATTTGCCGATAGTAACGCGGCTAAAAGGAGCGAAAGCGGGGAGACCCGGCGCATATGATACATAAATATTTTCTCAACGGCTACTATATAGTCATTGACACAAACAGCGGCGCCGTTCACATTGTGGACGAGCTTGCATACAGACTGCTTGATTTCTTTACGGAAAAGCTCAAGGGCGAATGTCCCGATGAGATTATCTCAACTCTTGTGAACGAGGGGTTTGATAAGCAGGATATCATCGACACTTATGCCGAACTCAAGGCTTTGTGTGATGACGATTCTCTTTTCTCCGAGGATACCTACAGACCCTTTGCAGATATGCTCACTGAGGCGCCGATAAAGTCTATGTGCCTCAACATATCGCACGACTGCAATCTCCGCTGTGAGTATTGCTTTGCCGCTCAGGGCGATTTCGGCCACGGCAGAAAGCTCATGCCTTTCGAGGTCGGCAAGGCTGCGATAGATTTTCTTATCAAACATTCTGCAAACAGACATAATCTCGAACTTGATTTCTTCGGCGGCGAGCCGCTCATGAATCTCGATGTTGTTAAAAAAGTTGTCGAGTATGCAAGATCGATCGAGAAAGAGCACAACAAGAACTTCCGCTTCACAATGACCACAAACGGTATTCTGCTCGACGATGACAGCATTGATTTTATCAACCGCGAGATGTCGAATGTCGTTCTCTCGCTCGACGGCAGAAAAGAAGTCAACGACCGTCTGCGCCCGACTGTCAATAAAAAGGGCAGCTATGACATAATCGTTCCGAAGTATCAGAAGCTTGTCGCCGAGAGAGGGGACAAGGAATATTATGTCCGCGGTACGTTTACAAAATATAACCTTGACTTCACCGATGATGTTCTGCATCTCAACGAGCTTGGATTCGATCAGATTTCTGTCGAACCCGTTGTGACAGATCCCGAGCTGCCGTATGCGCTGACCGAAAGCGATCTTCCGGCTATTGCAGAGGAATATGAGAAGCTTTCAAAGATACTTATAGAGCGAAAGAAGAACGGTACGAGCTTCAACTTCTTCCATTTCATGATCGATCTTGATCAGGGTCCGTGCGCAATAAAGAGACTCCGCGGATGCAGCTGCGGCAACGAGTATGTTGCCGTCACTCCGGAGGGCGATATCTATCCCTGCCATCAGTTTGTGGGCATGGACGAGTGGAAGATGGGTAGCGTGCTTGACGATTCTATCGACTACAAGATGAAGAAGATGTTCTCGAAAGCGAACATCTACTCAAAAGAAGAGTGCGCCGATTGCTGGGCGAAGTTCTATTGCAGCGGCGGATGCAACGCTAATAACATGCAGTATAACAACACCATCTTTAAGCCGCACAAGCTCTCGTGCGCTCTTGAGCAGAAGAGACTGGAATGTGCGATAATGATAAAAGCCGCTCTTGCGGACGAATAAAAAATATAGCCCGGGATATAAATGTCCCGGGCATGTTTTATGTACGAAAAAAATCCCTCGGAAGTTTTTACTCCCGAGGGACAATTTTTTATTGCTTAGTGGCTACTCTTCTTTGCGGTGCTGTTGCTCATTGCGAGTCTCTGCTTGAAGGTCTTGAGGAAGTCCTTGACTGCCTTATCGATATTCTTGTCCTTCTTGTTGAGCTTGTACTCGTCGGAGCCTTCAAGCTCGTCAAGCTGCTTCTCAAAGTCCTCGCTGGCCTTTGCGGAGCGAATGGCGCTCTTCCAAGCGTAGTCACTGCCCGAATAGTACATGATGTGGTAGCCGTACTCGGACTCGACAATACCGGTGTCGCCGACCTTTCTGCTGCTGTCGATAGCCCAGTTGCGGAAGGACTCAACGTAGTTGGCGCTTGAGGTGATGCCGCTTATAAGTCCGCCGTCAGCAGCGCTTCCGGTATCCTTGGACTTTTCTTTTGCGAGAGCTGCGAACGAATCTTCGGTCTTAGCTCCGCTCTGCCACTCCTTGTAGATCTTGTCGGCGGAAGCCTTTGCGGCCTTCTTCTGCTCGTCGGTTGCCTCGGAGGACGAGCTTGCATTGTCGGTGAACGAGATGAGAATATGTCTTACGTTCGAGGCCATGGGAGCGTAGCTGCCCTTGTTGATATAGAGGATAACATATGAGCTCACGTTGCCGTCGCTGCCGACTTCAAAGAGCTTGACATCTCCTGCTTTTCTCGCGCTGTCAAACGCCCACTTTGCGGCGTCCTCGGAGACATAGGAGGTGATGGTTGACTTTGCGGCCTCGTTGAGGGCGGTTGCGGACTCCGCGTCATAGTTTTCGGTGGAGCTGTTCTTTTTCTTTGCCTGCTCAAGGAAAGCTTTTTCGCTGGTGCAGGATTTGAGAGCGGCTTCAGCCTCAGCCTTGACCTTTGCGGCAGCGGCCTTCTGGCGGGCGGCAAGCTGCTCCGAGGTCTCGCCGTCCTTTGCGGTGAGAGTCTCTATTGCGAACGAAAGGGTTCTTGCATCAACTGCGTTATATGCGCTGTGATCCTTGTCGTAGACAGCCTTTATGTCGGCGGCGCTGTAAGAATCGGTGAGCTTCTTTGCGGTGTCGCTCTGGTATCTCGAAACGATATTTTGCATCTCGAGCTGCTTGCGCAGGAACTTCTCGTTTATACCCTTACCGTAGCTCGCCTTGAGGTAGGCGTTGAGAGAGTATTTGTTCTCTGCGGCGGTGTTTCTGAGCTCCTCGACCTGATCGTCAATTGACTTCTGCTCGTCGTCTGTGAGCTTGTAGCCTGCCTTGATAGCCTCGGCATAGAGGATCTTGTAGGTCTGGAGGGCGGAGATGGTCTCATTCTTGAGATAATCGGAAAGAAGCATTTCTTTTCCGTCGGCATCGGTGCCGTAGTTCTGCTCATCCGGCGACTTTGTCGGGTCAATGCCGATGTTCATGCCGTACCTTGCGTACTGCTGAGCGTATGAGTAGATATTGTTGAGATACTGGCTGTAGTAATATGTAAACTCAACTTCCGAAACGCGGATATCGTCGCCCAAAGAGAACACGGTTGTATTCTTCTTGATAGCGGCCGTATCGTCGAGAACCTTCCAAACGATTCCGCCTGCAACTACGACGGCAAGAACGATAGCTACTACCATTTTGACTATCTTTGCCGCTGCCTTGCTCTTCTCGCTCTTCTTCTGACTCTTTTTCGCAGACTGAGCGAGGCGGGCCTTTCTGTCGTCACGGTATGACTCGGCAGAAGTCCGCTGAGTGTCTTTGTTTGCCATTCTTTTTCATCCTTTTCTTTGTTAAGGTTGATTTGACCTGACGGTCTATAACATTCTTATTCTATACTATTTTATTAGTTTTGACAAGCCGAATTTGCAAGTTTTATAGTTAGTTCATAATCAAATTACAGCTCGCCGTTTAGAAATGCGTCTTTGAACCACACATTCCTGACTTCAAACTGCTTGCCGTTGAGATAGTTGAGCGACTGCGCATCGGTGACAAAGTCGAATTTCAGCTTGTATGAATACAGAAACTGCTTTTTATATCCGCTCTCCTTGTTCATTGAGTTACGCCCGTATTTTCCGTCGCCGAGAAGAGGATGACCTATCGAGGCGAAGTGCGCTCTTATCTGATGCGTGCGCCCCGTCAGCAGCTCAACTTCAACGAGGCTCATATTTTTGTTTTCCGCGAGCACGCGGTATTTTGTCTTTATTTCTTTAGAACCGTCTGTCTGACGGGTGAATACTTTGACAAGATTCTTCTTTTCGTCTTTTGTCAGCCAGCCGTGCAAAGTCCCGTCTTTTTCCTTGAGAGTGCCGTGGACAACACAGAGATAGAATTTCTTTATTTCTCTGTCCTTGAGCTTCTGATTCATTATTCTCAGAGCCTCCGCGTTTTTTGCGGCCATCACTATTCCGCCGGTATTGCGGTCGATTCTGTTTATGAGCGCGGGCGAAAAAGAGTTTTCGTCGGACGGGTCATATTCGCCCTTTTCATAGAGATACCGCTTGATTCTGGTCAGCAGTGTATCGTTGTATTCGCGCTCGTCGGGGTGCGAAAGAAGTCCGACTTTTTTGTCGAGCAGCATTATATTCTCGTCTTCGTAGATGACCGTGAGATTCGTCGAAGCGTGCATGAAATCGTATCTGTCGAACCGTTGCTCGAAAAATTCGTCGTTTATGTACATATCCACTTTGTCGCCCTCTTTAAGGCGCGTGGATATTTCGCACCGTTTGCCGTTGAGCTTTATGCGCTTGAGTCTGATGTATTTGTACATCAACGAATTCGGAAGATTCGGAACGGTCTTTTTTATGAATTTGTCAACGCGCTGATTGGCGTCGTTTTTCCCTATAGTAAAACTTTTCAATTGCCGTTCCTCCCGCCGGATGATTTTACGAATTTTATCGCGCTCATCGCCGCTTTTGCGCCCTCGCCGACGGCGACGCTTACCTGAAGCAGACCACCCGTGCAGTCCCCGGCGGCGAAAAGCCCCGGCAGCCCCGTTGACATATCGGCGCCGACTTTTATCGAGTTTCCTTCAACCGGTGCGCCGACTTTCTTTGTAAGGTCGCTTGCGGCGGCGCTCCCGAGTGCGATAAACAGCCCGGAAACAGGCAGG
>UMJB01022281.1_pt1 | contig 11316 bp, 8 predicted proteins | sample 1965961 | NCBI WGS metagenome assembly UMJB01 (sample SAMEA4836139, study PRJEB28245) | human gut metagenome | biome: gut microbiome; material: fecal sample | place: Denmark | collected 2008
AGCCAGATCGTTGTACCATTTATGGCGATCCTTTATTTTGCTTTTGCCATTATCCTGATCATCTGCAATATTACTGAAATTCCTGCAGCTATTAAAGTGATCGTAACCGCTGCTTTCACACCGAAAGCTGTTACCGGCGGTGCTGTCGGAAGTATGTTTGTCGCAATGCAAAAAGGTGTTGCCCGCGGTATTTTCTCAAATGAGGCAGGACTCGGAAGCGCCCCGATCGCAGCAGCTGCTGCACAGACAAAAGAACCTGTCCGTCAGGGACTTGTCAGCATGACCGGAACTTTTATCGACACGATCGTAATCTGTACACTGACCGGACTCTCCATCGTCTTAACAGGCGCATGGCAGGTCGAAGGCTTAGAAGGTGTGGAAGTCACCACTTACGCATTCCAGCAGGGACTTCCTTTCCCTCCGGCCGTGTCCTCTTTTGTATTAATGCTCTGCCTTGTATTTTTTGCATTTACAACAATTCTCGGCTGGGATTATTACAGCGAACGCTGTCTTGAATATTTAAGCGGCGGCAATTTAAAACATGTGAAAGTCTACCGCTGGATTTATATTTTTGCAGTATTTATCGGACCGTATATGACCGTCAGCGCTGTGTGGACGATCGCCGATATTTTCAACGGACTGATGGCTCTGCCAAATATGATCGCACTGTTCGCATTGAGTGGGGTTGTTGTCAAGGAAACAAAGGCGTTTTTTAAGAAACAGAATTAGGCAATTATTTAATGTGTCACATTATAAACTTTGCTGCCAATTTTAGCTCATACTTAAAGAGGAGTGTGATAATTAATCACACTCCTCTAAAAATTTCTTTATAAAAAAGAGTTTTTCTGCTGGTTGTCAGCCTCGGTATTCAGTTAAGATACCCATAACGACGTGGAAATCATTAAGTCCCCCACGTGGACTACAGCTGTAATGCTTTACATCGCTATCTCAACCTTTTTGCCGCAAAAAGCTATTCCATTACATTTCCATCCAAAGTATTTTTAAGCCAGAACAAGATTTCTGAATTGTAGACTCTTCTGATTTCTTTGTTTGGAAGCGCTAATTCCATAAATGTGCCTATTTCAGTTTCTATTGCTTCCTTTACCGGCTTCAAATATCCCGCCATGAGCAAAAAGCTAAATATGCTGTCTGCGCCATCCGTTATTCTTGGGTAAATGACATCCATATTCAATGAAGTCTGCACATGTTTCCCCTGCATCAATAAGATCAGGTCATCCGCAATTTCCGGTGTCAATGTTCTCATGATCTCACGAATGATCTCATTATCACTGGTGTTCGTCCAAAAAGGCCTCGGTTTACACTCATTATTAAAATAATTTGCTACTGACCACGGATTATATATTTCACGATTTCCAAACAAATATCCGTCATACCACTCCTGCAATTCATTCAATTTATCCTCGCGTCCATAGTAAGCAGCCATAGTTGTTACTTCGTCTGATGTAAACCCAAAATACTCACTGTATTTTTCATCCAAAACAGAATTTACAACCAGATTATTCAATCCACTGAACAGATTCTCTTTTGAAACACGCAGTATGCCTGTAAGGACTCCAAATGCCAGTGCCAGATTATCCTTCAATCCGCCCGACATAAAATTTCTCATAAAAGTGATCACTTCATTATAAAACCCTTTTGAGTGTCCCTGCTGGATAGGTGTATCATATTCATCAATCAAAACCACAATCTTTTTGTTGTGATATTTTTCCAGCATCCGGCTTAAATTAAGCAACGCCCTTGTATATTCAACATTGCTCAAAGTTCCTTTCTGCATCCTGTCGAGATAATCCTTCTCAACTACATCTAATCCATCCCATGAGAGAATTTCAGCATGGCGCATATATTCATCCCGTATCACGAGTCTTATAGCTTCCAGAGAATCTTTCCAGTTATCGAATTTTACATCTTTGAACGTGATATATATAACCGGATATGCTCCCTGCTGTTTTCGATAAAACTCACCGCAATCCCATATCTTTTTATCCCGAAAATATACAGAATTGTCCTCATCCGTTTTTTCAAAAAAGACCTTCAGCATATCAACTGCCAATGTTTTTCCAAATCTTCTTGGTCTGGTAAACAATGTGACAGCTGCATGATCATCTATTAAATCCCTGATCAAAAGAGTTTTATCTACATAATAGCTGTTTTTTACCGTATCAATGTATGATGTGCTTCCAACGGCACAGGGAAGTGAAACATTCTTTTTTCCAGTCATATTGTACCTCCGATCATCCGTAATCTGATATTTTCATTATACGCAAAAAGCTGTAAAACTCAATGTGAATTTTACAGCTTCTATATAAATGAGTGCTGATTACAGAGATAAAAGTGTGCAGGATTTTTGAATTACATTATGTAAAGATATGCGAAGCAGCCGTTCTTCCATTACTCCGCATATCTGAAAAAAACTAGTTGATGTAGTTAGCTGCTGCTCCCATATAATCGATTGCTTCATCAGCTGTCAGATACTGACCTTCCATAACAAGGGAAAAATCTGAATTTGCAATTGCAACGGAACCGTCGTCTGCTTCTACAAATACTGCTGAGAAATCATCACCTGTATAAACATCTGTTGTGCTGATCTCAGTCCAGTCAATGTTATCTTCATCTGTAACATTTGTTACATTAGAATCATCATATGCTCCACAAAGGACATCTCCCTGTCCATCCTGTGGAACGATCATTAATGAAACATAGCTATATCCATCCGGATCTCTAAAGAGTGTGATCACATACTCTGTATTATCATCATCCACTGCATATAATGCTGCATCAACAAGATCTGCTGTTACATCAAGAAGGGAAAATCCTTCTTCCTCTGTTGTGTCTGCTGCTTCTGCTGCATCTTCCACATCCACTGCATCCTCTTCTGTATCTGCTGCATCATCAGCTGCTGTGTCTGTTGTAGTTGTCTGCTGATCATTGTCAGCTGGTGCTGCTGCATCTGATGAACCACCACATGCTGTAATATTAAGAGCCATTGCTCCAACAAGTAATGCTGTTAATAACTTTTTCTTCATTTGAATCTCCTCTTTCTACTATTCATATTTTTGATAAAAATAGAATTTTTTTTGTAAATTTCCTGCCCACTTTTATCTCTGTAATCAGCTTATTTTTCATTTGAAAAATTATTTGTGCAATGCCTTATCTGGCATGGTTTCTTTTTCTTTTCGCAAAAATTCCTGCAAGTCCTGCGCATGAAACCATCAGAAGTACTGTACAAAGTGCCATGCTGAAATCTTCACCTGTCTTTGGAGATTTTGCACTCTGGTCAGTGTTTTCGGCTACCGTAAAGTTTGTTGCCGCTGTTCCATCTGTCCAAATAAGTTCAAAGGAATGATTTCCTGCTGACAGACTCTTAAGGTATTCCGGTTTGAAGGTAATGATGGTAGATCCTTCTGTGACCGTATAATTGATTGGATCAACCGTTACTCCATCCACCTTGACCTCACGGAATTTTGAAATCTCACCGCTTCCTCTGATTGCAAGGCTTCCATCTGTATTCTGTGTCCATGAACTGCCTGCTCCATCCAAAATATCATACGTTACCTGTGCCGGTGCCGAAGCTGCCGGTGCTGTTGTGGTTGATGTAGCCGGTGTTGATGTAGCCGGTGCCGGATCCGGTGTCGGGGTTGTTGCTTCCGGTGTCGGATTTGGAGCCGGCGTTGGGGTTGGGGTTGGAGTCGGCGCTGGATTTGAGCCCGCATTGATTTCGCCGTATGGTGCGTTACAAATGCTGCAAATGGCTCTGTCTTTATCGGTAGCTGTACCGCCGGAACATTTTTCCGTCTGCTTGTGACTGCTGTTCGATGCGCAGATACGGGTATGCGTTCCGTCGCCGTTGGAAGTCCATGCTCCCCAGTTATGTTCATGATTCAATGCCGGTACAATCTCATAACCACACTCTGTGCAAATCTGTGCAGCATCCTCTGTGGCAGCCGGTCCCGGTATATGAGCTATAACGGTATCCGTTGCAGTACAACCCGCGGTCTTGCATACATGTGCATGACCGTCTGCACCCTTATATCCCCATGAAGAAACATCGAAATCATGTGATGCGAAATCACCATATTCTCCACCACAGGTCGTGCAGACTGCCTTGCTCTGACAGGTAGCTGTACCGCCGGAGCAGTCCGCTCTTTCCGTGTGGCTGGCATCTGACGAGCAGATACGGGTATGCGTTCCGTCGCCGTTGGAAGTCCATGCTCCCCAATCGTGGGTGTGTGTCGTCCATTTTATTGTATTATTTGCTGCGTCAAAGTCAGCTACAAAATTTGCGTTATCGCAGTAGAAAATGTTTTTTGCATCAAATGAAGATACGCTTGGATCAACAGTTGCCAAAGTCTGATCTTGCGTAGAAGTATCTTTCATATAAACATAAATTTTTGCGTCACTGTTTAATGTATCAGTGATTTTAGTCTTATTCATATAACTAACAAGATTGTTACTTTCACCAGTTGTCAACTTATTTCCTTCGATTACCGGTGAGCCGGAAAGTTCCAGACTGCCCCTGCAATATACACCGCCACCATTAGCTTTATTATAATCATAATTATAGGGATAGGCGGTGTTGCCTGTGATGCTTCCTCCTTTCATGCAAAATGTACCGGTTGTGTGCACCCATACTCCGCCGCCACCGTGCGACTGCATCGTTGCACTTGTCACCTTATTGCCGCTAATCGTACCATCGAACATATTAAATGTCCCCTTATACACAGATACACCGCCACCGAAATATTGTGCAGTATTGCCGGTAATACTGCCACCATACATATTAAAAGTGTCCAGACTAGAAACTGCTCCACCCATGCTTGAAACTTCGTTTCCACTAATCTCGCCACCATGCATATTAAAAGTGCCTTTATCAACCTCCACGCCTGCGCCGTTTGCTTGATACTTGCTTGCACATTTATTATTACAAATCTTACTACCATACATATTAAAAGTGCCGTTAGAAACCAACACGCCTCTTCCCCATTCCACATCCGAATGAGAAATAGAACTGCTGCCTTTACAATCCGTCAGAGTCAGTGTACCGCCTTTATCAACTTCAAAAACATTTCCTGCACTCTTCATATTAATATTGTGACCATTTAGGCAAATTTTAACATCACCTTTTACAATGATACTATAGCTTGGTTCAAAGCTATCTGATAAATAATAGCAGCCCGCCGGTAACTCTAAATTATTATCAGTGCTTTGTATAGTTGTTTCACCTATTTTCAGTGTGTCCTCTGAACCTGTCAGTTTCGCAAATTCCAAGTTAGTGTGGGAGCTGTCGTCAGTACAGCTACTACCACAGACCGGATGGCTATGTTCATTTGCCGCCTGCACCTGCAATGTACCGTGCGGTACTGCCGGAACAACACCTGCTACCATTCCGAATACCAGTAAACCGGAAAGTATTTTTGCAATTCCTTTGCTCATTCTCTTTTTTCTTATCATGTGTATTCTCCTCCTGCATTTGTTTGTAACTATTCAGAGCCAAGGCAATTTTCATAAATTTGCGAATCATGCTTGCATGAATGAGCATAATTTTGAAAATTTCTTTGGCGAAGTAACCACATGAGCAAAAGGAAAGCTCTGAAAGAGCGGTTTTGCGAATGGGGTTCTGAATAGTTACATATGTCACTTTACCATTTTTTTCATTTTATCACAGCGTTCATCCAAAACCCGGATTTCGGCGTGAGTTGTAATTATATGGCGTGAATTGTAAGATGCAGGCTTGCTTTGGTTTTCCGAATTTTTTATAATGGATGTATCATAACTGTGAAACAAGGAGGACTGCCACATGCTGCTTCAGATTTTAACTTATACACACCACTTAACGACAATGCTGTTTGGCATTTTTCTGTCCGCCTTTTTTCTCGGGGTAAAACAGAATAAGAAAAATGTCTGCATTCTTCTTGGCGGTGGAGCAGTATCCGGACTTTTCTTTCTGATCTGTAATACGGTATTCGGTTCGTTGTTCACGGAAGCCGTCTATCCGATTTTCGTGCATCTGCCGCTTTTTCTGCTGCTGGTGTTTTATTACCGTTTCCGCTGGCTGCCTTCCATAATCTCTATTATGACCGCCTATCTGTGCTGCCAGTTCAGCAACTGGGCAGGTATTTTTGCCTTATCCCTGAGCGGATTGGAATGGGTTTATTATCTGGTAAGGATTATCGTGACTGTTGCCGTTTTCGCTTTCTTAAGCCGGTATCTGTGCCAGACTACCGCACTGCTTTTTGCAAAATCTGACCGGGAACTGTATATCCTCGGGGCAATGCCATTTGTCTATTATGTGTTTGATTACTCTACCACAAAGTTCTCCATGCTTCTCTACTCCGGAAATAAGGTGGTCGTGGAATTTCTCGCATTTGCCATGTGTATTTCCTATGTCATTTTCCTGTCCGTCTATTTTCAGGAATATGAGTTGAAAAACAGCGCTGAACAATATGGTCAGCTTACCAATATGCAGTTGAACTCCCTGCACTCGGAGATCGAGCAGGTCCGCAGCAGCGAACACCGCATGAAGATCCTGCGGCACGACATGCGCCATCATCTTGCCGCCATCCAGACTTTTATCTCCCAGCAGGAACCGGAGCGCGCGCTTGATTATATTCAGGAGATCAATAAGCAATATGACGACACTGTCATCCACTCTTTCTGCAGAAATGAGCTGCTGAATTCGGTTCTTTCCATTTACCAGACACGGTTTGCGGAAAATCAGATCGTTTTTGACGTACAGATCCAGACTTCGCAGACACTCTGCTGCTCTGAGATGACTTTCTGTGCGATTCTTTCCAATCTTCTGGAAAATGCCATGCATGCGGTCACGAAGCTCCCTGAGGAAAAACGTATCGTGCATCTGAGCATTTTTGAAAAGGGAAACCACCTTCTGATCCTGCAGAAGAATCCGGCTTCAGAGACACCTGTTTTTTCAAACGGCATCCCGGTTACAACGGCAAAGAATCACGGTATCGGTGTCCAAAGCGTCATTTATTATGTAGAGAAGGAACACGGACAGTACCAGTTTTACATGGAAGGTGAGGACTTTGTAGTCCGCATTATTCTTTAAGCGAGGAAATTTATTATGGTAAAGATTGCGATTTGTGATGATGAAACTGAATTTTTAGATATACTTTCGGAAAGTCTTTCTTCCTGGTGCCGGGCGCATCAGCTGACACTGCAGCTCTACCGGTTCACAAACGGTGACGAACTGATCTCCGCACACAGGGCTTATGGTATGGATCTGATCCTGCTTGATATGATCATGCCCCTTTTGAGCGGCATGGATACCGCACGCGAACTGCGCCAGCATGACCCGCACGTTCCGATCATTTTTCTGACTTCCTCACCGGAATTTGCGCTGGAATCTTATGAAGTCCGCACTTTCTGGTATCTGTTGAAACCTCTTGACGAAGTGCGTTTCCATGCGGTCCTTGACAGCTGGTACGAAGTCCACAAGGCTTCCATGGCTCATTTCGCGGCAAGAACAGATTCCGGCTACCAGTCGATTTATTTTCAGGATGTCGAATATCTGGAAGCGCAAAATAAGAATGTGTTAGTCACATTGAAAGACGGCTCGGTGATCTCCATAAAAGAACCCTTTCACCAGTGTGAAACAATTTTCACAGTGGAAAAAGGGTTTTATAAATGCCACCGCAGCTATATTGCAGCGTTAAGCTGCGTGGAAAAGTTCGGTAAAACCTCTCTCTTCACAAAATCCGGCGCACAGATTCCGATTTCAAGAGATAATTACGCTAATTTTAAGGATGTTTATTTTTCCTATATGTTTCCGCAGGAATGATCCGGCTATTGGATCCCAAAGGACGCCAGTTTCATGTCCTCGTTGAACGCCAGTGTGTAATGCACCTCGATGTTTTCATATTCTGCAGTCACGTAAACGGCTGCGATATGCGCACCTCTCTGTATGATCTCCGCATCCTGCATTGTTTCAATGGAAACAAAATCTCCCCAGTCTTCCGAGATCCGTGCCTTCCCCTCGTCCATGCGCTCTTTGTTCATGATCTCCTGCATGTCCGGGACAACAAGGCTTTGCAGGCTGTCAAAATCCTCTGCATTTAAAAGCCCTATGATTTTTTCCGCCTGTGCCTTCACTTCCTCTTCGCTGAACACTTCACTCTCTGCCAGCGCTTTGTTCTGCGGCTGCATCCAGTAAGTTGCAACGGAAGCTGCCACAAGGATCACTGCGACAATGATGATGTTGCGGATGCGCTTTTTCTTCTGCTCCGGTGTCAGCGCTTTTTTTGTTTTTATCTTACTCATTTTTCTCTCTGCACTTTCTTTTTTCTGCATATTAGTCCCTGATCGCATCCAACGCATTCGAAATATCTGCGATCAGATCTTCCTTATCCTCTAAACCAAGACTGATGCGGATCAGCTCTGCCGGAACACCTGCCTCTTTCAGCTGTTCATCTGTCATCTGTCTGTGCGTGGAGGTTGCCGGATTCAGACAGCAGGTTCTTGCATCTGCCACATGTGTCTCGATCGCTCCAAGCTTTAAGTTCTGCATAAAAGCAGACGCAGCCTCCCTGCCGCCCTTTAATCCGAATGAAACGACACCGCATCCGCCGTGTGGCAGGTATTTTCTGGCACGTTCATAGTATTTGCTGGAAGGCAGTCCCGGATAGTTCACATAGGCTACCTTTGGATGTTTTTCCAGAAATTCTGCAACTGCCTGTCCGTTTTCCACATGCTTAGGCATACGCACGTGCAGCGACTCCAGTCCAAGGTTTAACAGGAATGCGTTCTGTGGCGACTGGATGCATCCGAGATCACGCATCAGCTGTGTTGTACATTTTGTGATGAATGCGCCCTCATTGCCAAATTTTTCTGCATAGGTCACGCCATGGTAGCTCTCATCCGGTGTACAAAGTCCCGGATATTTGTCTGCGTGTGCCATCCAGTCGAATTTTCCGCTGTCAACAATCGCACCGCCTACTGCCGCACCATGTCCATCCATGTATTTGGTGGTGGAGTGTGTCACAATATCCGCACCCCACTCAAATGGTCTGCAGTTGACCGGAGTTGGAAATGTATTGTCTATGATAAGAGGTACGCCGTGCGCATGTGCTGTTTTTGCAAAGAGCTCAATATCTAATACTGTCAATGCTGGATTGGCGATCGTCTCGCCAAACATCAGCTTTGTGTTCGGACGGAATGCAGCGTTCAACTCCTCCTCCGATGCGTCAGGAGACACGAAGGTTGCCGTGATCCCCATTTTGGCAAGCGTAACTGCAATGAGGTTGAAGGTTCCGCCGTAGATCGAGGATGATGCCACAATATGGTCTCCACTCTCACATATGTTGAATATGGCAAAAAAGTTCGCTGCCTGTCCGCTTGAGGTCAGCATTGCGGCTGTGCCGCCTTCCATTGCAGCGATCTTGGCTGCGACATGATCATTGGTCGGATTCTGCAGCCGTGTATAGAAATATCCGGATGCCTCAAGATCAAACAGTTTTCCCATGTCCTCGCTGGTGCTGTATTTGAAAGTGGTAGACTGGATGATCGGGATCTGCCGCGGCTGTCCATTCCCCGGGGTATATCCTGCCTGTACACATTTTGTGCCTATTTTATAATCGTTCATTTTATTTTCCATGCCTTTCCGCAATCTGCCCTTCGTATCCGGCAGTCACATTATTGTCAAACTGATCTGCGCCATGATCTCTGCTGCAGATCATCAGTATTATTACTGTAGCATTATAAGCGCCGTTTTTCAAGAATTGTTTTTCCTGTCTGCCCGGAAGTAAAACACTTGCAGAAGTATGTTATTTTCGATAGTATATAAGTATCAGATGTACGGATACAGGTTGAGTCAGAACAGGTGATTGTCTGATCGATCCGGAAGATAAAAGGAGGAATCCTCATGACCGAGCAGGAGATCAAGGATATTTTACAACAACAGAACCACTTTTTTTCCAGTGGCAAAACGATCCCGGCGGAATTCCGCCTGAAACAGTTAGAAAGTCTGAAGGAGGCTATGATTCGCCATGAAGCCGACCTCGCTGCGGCATTGAAGGAGGATCTTGGAAAGAGCCGTGTGGAGAGCTATATGTGTGAGATCGGGCTGACGCTGTCCGAGCTTACCTGGATGCAGAAGCATCTCCGCAGCCTTATGCGCAGCAAACGTGTTTCCACCCCGGCCGCCCAGTTTGCAGCAAAGAGCTTCCGCTCCCCTTCCCCTTACGGAACCGTGCTGATCATGAGCCCATGGAATTACCCGGTGTTACTGACACTCGATCCGCTGATCGATGCCATAGCAGCCGGAAATACTGCGGTCGTAAAACCAAGCGCCTACGCCCCTTGCACATTCAATGTCATGAAGACCATGATTGAAGAATGTTTTCCGGCACATTATGTTGCAGTGGTCGATGGCGGCCGCGCAGAAAATCAGGCACTGTTACAGCAGCGTTTTGACATGATCTTTTTCACCGGCGGAAAGACTGTCGGACGGGAGGTACTCCGCCATGCGGCTGAATATTTAACCCCTGTCACATTAGAGCTTGGCGGAAAGAGCCCATGTATCGTTGACTCCACCGCTAAGATCCGGCTTGCCGCAAAGCGTATTGTCTTCGGCAAGTATTTAAACTGCGGACAGACCTGTGTTGCGCCGGATTATATTCTCTGTGACAAACGCATCCGTGATGAGCTTATCACTGCGATCTTAGCTGAGATTGAAAAGCAGTTTGGGAAAGAACCTCTGAAAAATCCGAATTACGGAAAGATCATCAACGAAAAGCATTTTGAACGCATTCTCGGGCTGATCAATGGGGAAAAGCTTGTGTATGGGGGACAGTCAGAGCCTGAATCGCTCCGCATTGCGCCTACCGTTCTCAATAATATTACGTGGGACGACGCTGTGATGGGCGAAGAGATCTTCGGTCCACTGCTTCCGATCCTCACCTTCGACACATTAGACGAAGCGCTTGATACCGTGGAATCCCACCCTCATCCGCTTGCGCTTTATTTTTTCAGTGAGGACAAAGCCGCACAGAAGAAGGTCTTAGATACCTGCCGTTTTGGCGGCGGCTGTATCAATGACACGATCATTCATCTTGCAACGAGCGATATGCCATTCGGCGGTGTCGGTGAGAGCGGCATGGGCAGCTACCACGGCAGGGTTGGATTTGAAACCTTCAGCCATTACCGCAGTATTGTCGATAAGAAAACGTGGATGGATCTGCCGATCCGGTATCAGAAATATACCGGATTGAAAGAAAAGATGATGCGGATGTTTTTGAAATAAGGGGGATTATACTCCCCTTTTATTTCCCTGTCTGCTGTGCT
>UMJB01020645.1_pt1 | contig 11195 bp, 10 predicted proteins | sample 1965961 | NCBI WGS metagenome assembly UMJB01 (sample SAMEA4836139, study PRJEB28245) | human gut metagenome | biome: gut microbiome; material: fecal sample | place: Denmark | collected 2008
CGGGCGCGAAAAAGCCCGTCGCCGCGGCGCAGAGCTATTCCGTCGGCGAGACAGTCAAGCATAAGGCATATGGCACGGGCGTGATACTCAGTATGCAGAAAATGGCGAACGATACCATGCTCGAGATAGCCTTTGAAAAAGTCGGCACAAAGAAGATAATGGCGAACTACGCCAAGCTTGAAAAAGTATAAAAATTATAATAAACCCCGGTCAGTGCATTTGATTTTGCACTGACCGGGGTTCTCTTTTTTATAGGTACTCATGCGAGTGTTGAATGCGAGCAGCCTTATTTTTTGACAACCGACGACTTGAACATTATCTTCACCGCGAATATTCTCTCGTCCGCGCAGTCGAACGATGCCTGTCCGCCGTATTTTTGAATTATCTTGCTTATGCGCGCCGCCCTCTCGCTGTTCTTTATGTCCGGCGAGCCGTCCACGCTGTGGCGGACGTTGAGCACGACATATGCCTCGTTGAAGCTGCCGATGCTCATGTCGATAAAGCGCTCTTCTGATTTTTCGGCGGATTTGTATGCCCCGTTGAGGATGTTGTCGAGTAATATTGTGAGGTCGCTGTCCGAAAGAAAAGAAAAATCGATGCTGCGCACATCGCAGTTGAATTTTATCTCCGAATTTGCGCACAGATGCGCGTATCTGCTGATTATAACATTCGCGAGCTTGTTGCTGCTGAACTGCTTCACCGCGCCCATTGCGCCGCTGTTGTATATCGAGTCGATGTAGCTGTTTATGCGGTCGTTTTCTCCGTTTTGCGAGAGCTGCTTTATCGTGCGGAGATGTCCCTTTATGTCGTGGATAATAATGTCGCGCAGGTCGTATTGATGCTCAAGCTCCGCATAGTATTCCGCGTTCAGCTTCTGCCGCTGTTCTTCGAGAAGCGATTCGGTGGAGTTCGAGATTTTGCAGACCAATTTTCTGTACGCCATGCAAACTGCGGATATCGCCAACGGAAGAATGACCGATATCAGTGTCAAAACCAGGTTGCTCCTCGGGAAAAATGCAAAGCCCGCGATCATCGCGGCGCAGACCAAAGAGAGCATGGACACCAGCACCGAATAGACGATCATGTCGTCTTTGTGCCTTGACACTGCATATGAAAATGTAAAATACAGCGCGCTCGAAGAAATTCCGAGCAATATCATTCCGTTTCCGGGCGGCTCGTGACCGATGATTTTCGGCAGACCGAACATTATTATAAACGCTGACATCGCGGCGAGCACTTCGAGCAGTAAGCAATGGATCAGCGACTGCTTTATGCCCGCTCGGTATATTATGAACGCAGCGCAGAGATTGCTTATAAAAAGCAAGGCTATATTGAGCGCGGCAAGCCCCGCGAAGCTTACGGCGAATTGTACGGCAGCAGCCGCCGCAAAAAATCCGCAAACTGCGGCAATCGGACATTTTGTTTCAAACCGCCTTGAAAAATAGCAGTACGCGGCAAATTGTCCGAAAGCGCAGGCAATCAATTTACACACAGTGTCCATCATATACCTCCCGCAAAGTTAAAAAATGCCTTTCTGAAGGCGGGGTATTTGCGCTGGGACATATATACGCTTACCGTTTCGCCGTCGCCTTTTCTGAGCGTGACGCTGTCTTTTGAAAAGTCGATGACGTTTTGCAGATTGACTATGTAGCTCGCGTGGGAATAGACAAAGCAGTCCGGCTGACCGGTCTTTGCTATCCAGTCCTTTAGCCTGACTCCCGTCGCATATTCGGCATCTTTCGTCACGAGCAGTGCGCCGTAGCGCCTGTTTTCGATATAGAGAATGTCTTTTGTCTTTATCTTTTTGACTATGTCGTGTGTTTCGAGAATTATCGTCTTGCTCAGCGTGCGGTATTCCTGAACAGCGTCAAAGAGATTCTTGTTGAAGCGATTGACATCAACAGGCTTCGAGAGATATCTGAAAACATGGATGCGCATCGCGTCGTCGAGATATCGCTGAAACGAGGTCAGGACGATAATCAGCACATCTGGATTCTGCTTCTTGAGCTCAACGGCGAGCTCGAGTCCGCTCATTTCCGGCATCTCGATATCAATAAAAGCGATGTCATATTTGTGCTTGTTTTCGAGAATGAATTTTCCCGACTGACGGCAGTCTATATTGAAGCTGACAGTGTTCACTTTTTCCCATGCGCACAGCAGTTTTTTAACCTGTTCAACTATTTCCGCGCTGTCATCGCAGACAAGTATATCTATCAAAAGAATCACGCTCCCGCAAATATTATACCACATTTTGTCGAAAAAGCAAACAGAAAAATAAAAAATGTCATCAACGATTATTTTTTACTGTTTACCGGTCACCGCTTGAATTGAGTTTTGCGACCTCGGCAAATTAAACTCACGAAAAACATCGTTTTCGCCCAAAATCGTATCACTTTTGCAAAAATTCACACTTCCGGCGGCAAATGCGCTAAAATAGTGTTGACCTCTGAAAAGAGCATGAATTTGAAATCTATCTCCTACATAACTCCTATATAAAAGAAAGCGGGCAGGGTACACACCTTGCCTGCTTTCTTTATTTATAATGACAGTGCCTGAGCATAAAAATATTTCAACAGACCGCGCGGATATTTTCATATAACCTCACACCGCGGCGGACTTATATTTATTGTAAAGTATGTTCTTACACTTTTTGTAAACTATCTTATTACACTGTACAAACAAAATGTCGTTCATGTGCCTAAAATGGCACGCGACAATTTGTCAAAATATGTCGTATATTTGCTACATAGAAAAATAACTGCTCAAAATATATCGTTTTTGCCCATTTTTACATCACTTTTTGAAAAATCAACACTTTTTGCTTGCAATGCGTTAAAATTATGGCGTACTCAAGCGAAGTACATAAATGAAGTCAACTACCTCCTATACTCCTATACGGCGGGAAGCGGGCGGGGTTTTCCGTCTGCTGCCTGACCGCCGGAAGCGCGGAGGCATACGGCAGGCGGCGGCAAAACGCACCTGCAGATAAATTCAAGGGACGGATAGTAATGCTAAAAGAATACGACGGACTTCCGGATGTCGGCTCGCGCTATGTGCTCGAATGCCGATGCAAGAAAATCGGAGAGGACGGCAGCGAGATAGGCGCATGCGATGACACCGTCAACCCCGTCAGCGGATTTATTTATGCCGAGAATGAAGAACAGGCTGTCAACTACGGTATAGACTTCATCATGAAGTATGCGGGAGATAACCTCCTGCTCGAGGATAACAGCATTCTCCTGCTCGACGATAATCGCCCGATGGATCTGTACTATGACTTTTCGGCAGTCGAGGTCGGATGATTTCGAATGCCGGGCGAGAATAAGCAGAAAGTAATGCTTCGCTGATTTCACCATCCACGCAAAACGCAGAAACCCCAACCTGTGTTTTGGAATTTCCATATTATCTTTTTTATCTCCACTTCCTCAACGATACGGGCGCCGTGATCCACCAGAGTCACGGCGCCTGTGTCTATTTTATTTTCAGCAGTCGCAGGTCTTGGTGCGCTGGACTGTTCCTGCCGCGTGGTGCGGCGGAGCGTATACGGAATATACCTTGAGCGGGATGCTTCCGCTGTTTGTTATATTGTGCCAGGTTCCGGCGGGGATGAGGCAGGCGTCGCCGCCGTTTGCCCTCTGACCGTCGCACATGGAACATTTCGTCGCGCCGAAGCTTATTGTCGCGCAGCCCTGCACAATGCAGACGAGCTGATCTGTGTCCTCGTGGATCTCCGCGCCGATGTCGCAGTTTGTGGGTATGCACATCAGCGTTACCTGCAGATGCTCGCCCGTCCATGCCTCTTTTCGGAAATTTGTGTTCTCTTTCGTCTCGCGGTCAATGTCCATGACTGTCGGCTGTCCGCCGCAGCCGCAGCGGTTTTGATTGTTGTTCATTTGGCACCTCCAAAGATTTTTCTGTATATTCTATGCGCCGAAGTTCATTTGTGATACTGTTTTTCTTGAAACGCGGCGGCGGATGCCGTATAATTATTTTATATACAGCCGAAGTTTTCGGGCGGATTCGTCCGTTGATTTTTATGAAACAGTTTTCGGAGGTGCGGTATGTACAGGCTCTTTATCGTTGAGGACGATCCGGGGATAGCGAACGCCGTCGCGGCGCAGGCACAGGCGTGGAATCTTCAGACGCATATCGTGCAGGATTTCAGCAATGTTATGCACGAGTTCGCCGAGTTTTCGCCGCATATAGTCCTGCTCGATATCATGCTGCCGTTCTTTGACGGCTATCACTGGTGCAGTGAGATTCGCCGCGTCTCGAAGGTGCCGATAATCTTCGTCTCCTCTGCGTCGGATAATATGAATATCGTCATGGCGATGAACCTCGGAGCGGATGATTTTATCTCGAAGCCGTTTGACGGCAGCGTCCTTATGGCGAAAATTCAGGCTCTTCTGCGCCGTACTTACGATTTCGGCGCCAATGTCCCGGTGCTCGAGCATCGCGGCGCATTGCTTGATACGGGCGAAAATTCTCTCGTTTTCGGCGATGAAAAGATAACGCTGACCAAAAATGAATATCGTATTCTGCTCTGCCTGATGGAAAATAAAGGCAAGGTGGTCAGCCGCGAAAAGCTGATGGAGCGCCTTTGGGAGACGGACTCGTTTGTCGATGAAAACACGCTGACCGTCAATGTCAACCGCCTTAGAAAAAAGCTTGACGCGGCGGGGCTCAAGGATTTTATCGCCACAAAGTTCGGCGTGGGGTATATAATAGCTTGATTTCGGAGGGGTTATGAGCTTTTTTAAGGGTTATCTCAAGGAGCGGTGGAAGCGGCTCTTGATGCTTCTGCTTTTCGTCTGCATATTCGCGTTTTCTTTTTGGGTCTACCGTCTGCCCGTGCGCGCGGTCATATATCCGTGCGCCCTGTGCCTGCTTTTCGGCGCGGTGTTCGCCGCCTATGATATTACAAAAGCGTATCGCCGCCACAAGTTTTTCGAAGAGTTGCACCGCAGGAATACCGAACTTATATCTGCTCTGCCCGAGCCGGAGGGGATAGTTGATTCCGACTATCAGCAGCTGATATCCGTGCTCAAGGAAAAAATAGCGGAGATAACGGCGCAGACGGACAGCCGCATACGCGACACCGTCGATTACTACACCGTCTGGGCGCACCAGATAAAAACGCCGATAGCGGCGATGCGTCTGACTCTTCAGAAAGAGGATGTGCCCGAAGCGCGCAGACTCGCATCCGAACTGTCGCGGATAGAGCAGTATGTCGAGATGGTGCTCGTCTTTGTGCGTCTCGGCTCGGATTACAGCGACTATGTTTTTGCTCGGCAGGATATAGATGAAATAATCAGAAGCTCGGTGAAAAAATTCGCCTCGGAATTTATAGACCGCAGGATCCGCCTCGAATATGACAGCGTTGATATTCAAGCCGTTACGGACGAAAAATGGTTCGCGTTCGTCGTCGAGCAGCTGCTCTCAAACGCGCTCAAATATACCCGCGAGGGGAGCATAAAGATTTATTCCGAGGGAAAAGTCCTTTGTATCGAAGACACCGGAATAGGCATCGCGCCGGAGGATCTGCCGCGCGTGTTTGATAAAGGCTATACCGGATGCAACGGCAGAACCGACCGCCGTGCGAGCGGGCTCGGGCTTTATCTCTGCCGCCGCATATGTCAAAACCTCGGTATTGATATCTCGATTTCTTCAACAGTAGGCGAGGGGACAACGGTTCGCCTCGATCTCGGGCAGTACAGGCTGATGAAAGAATAACTTCTTACAAAACCGTAAGATTTGAAGGGGGAAATGTAAGCCTTTTCTATGGAGGCGCATTTCCCTTTTCGGCTATAATAGAGCCACAAAATGACAGGAGGTCAACTACAGTGAGTATTTTGGAAGTCAACGGACTCAAAAAAGTCTATTCAACCCGTCTCGGCGGCAACAAGGTCGAGGCTCTTAAAAATGTTAACTTCAGCGTGTCGGAGGGCGAGTATGTCGCTATCATGGGCGAATCCGGCTCCGGCAAGACCACTCTGCTCAATATTCTTGCGGCTCTTGACAGACCCACTTCCGGCAGCGTTATGATTGACGGCAGGGATCTTTCAAAGATAAAGGACTCCGCTGTCTGCGCTTTCCGCAGAGACAACCTCGGCTTCGTGTTCCAGGATTTCAATCTTCTCGATACATTCACGGTTGAAGATAATATCTATCTTCCGCTCGTCCTCGCGGGCAAGAGCTACGATGAGATGCATTCCCGCCTCGAACCGATAGCAAAGCGTCTCGGCATAACGGAACTGCTCAAAAAATATCCCTATGAGATATCCGGCGGCCAGAAGCAGAGGGCGGCTGTCGCCCGCGCGCTGATAACCGAGCCGCGCATAATTCTCGCCGATGAGCCGACCGGCGCGCTCGATTCAAAGTCCACCGATGAACTGCTGCGCCTGTTTACCGAGGTCAATGCCCTCGGACAGACCATTCTTATGGTCACGCACTCCGTCAAGGCGGCTTCCTCCGCAAAGCGCGTGCTCTTCATAAAGGACGGCGAGGTGTTCCATCAGATCTATCGCGGCGCCGATACCGACAGCCAGCTCTATCAGAAGATATCCGAGACCCTGACTCTGCTTGCGACAGGCGGTGAGCGCAAATGAAAAAGTTTTTCTATCCGCGCCTCGCGTTTGACGGGATAAGGAAGAATAAGCGCCTCTATCTGCCGTATATCTTGACGCAGATAGGCATGATAATGATGTATTATATCGTTATTTTCCTGCGCTACGGCGAGTCGCTCAAGGGCACGTTCGGCGAGGGTACGGTCAGCATCGTGCTCATGCTTGGCGGCTGGGTTATCGCTATATTTGCCTGCATCTTTCTTTTCTATACAAATTCATTTCTCATCCGCCGCAGGAAAAAGGAGTTCGGACTCTATAACATTCTTGGTATGGACAAAAAGAATATCAGCATCCTGCTCTTTTGGGAGAGCCTGATAACTTCTGCCATATCGCTCTTCTGCGGCCTTGTGCTCGGCGTCGCGCTCTCGAAGCTCGCCGAACTCGGACTCGTCAAGGCGATAGGCGGCACTGATATCAGCTATGTTTTCCATGTCTCTCCGACTGCAATATTGCTGACCGTCGGCGTTTTCGCCGTTATCTTCCTGCTCCTCTTCATCAACTCCGTGCGCCAGATAATGGGCGCGAGCGCGGTGACTTTGATAAGGAGTGAAAACCTCGGCGAGAAGCCGCCGAAAGCTAACCCGCTTCTCGGCATCATCGGCACAGTTTTGCTCATCGGCGCATATATTACCGCCGTTGTGATAACAGAGCCCCTGAGCGCGATACTTGTGTTTTTCATCGCGGTCATAATGGTCATCATAGGCACTTATCTTCTGATGATATTCGGCTCGGTGCTTCTCTGCCGCTTCCTGCAAAAGCGCAAGACCTATTATTATAAGCCGAATCATTTCATCTCCGTCTCTTCGATGACCTACAGAATGAAGAGAAACGGCGCGGGACTCGCGTCCGTCTGCGTGCTCGCAACAATGGTGCTCGTCATGATATCCTCGACCACCTGCCTGCTCTTCGGCACTGAGGACAGCGTCAACACCCGCTATCCGCGCGATATCGTGCTCTCGACAGGCTTTGATACTATCGACGGACTCGATGACGGCAATATCGAAAAAGTCGCCGCAGGCGTCGATTCCCTTGCCGCTTCGCATAAGGCGAACGCCTCAAAATTTGCGTCCTACAGATCCGTTGTGACTGTCGGCACGATTTCCGACGGCGGCAAGCTGATCGCAGGCGGCACGGGCGTAACAATCGGTTCAAACTCGAATGCGTATACCTGCTTCGATGTCGTGCCGATAGAGGACTACAACGCCGTCATGGGCACGAACGAAACCCTCGCGCCTGATGAGGTTATAGTCTATGGCTACAGAATGAAGTATAAATATGACACCGTGACTCTCGGCGACGGCAAGACCTACAAAGTCAAAAAGACAGTCGACAGCTTCCTCATTGACGGCGACTCCGCCGTAAATATCGCGTCCTCGATATATATTTTCGTGCCCGACTTCAAAAGTGCAGCCACGGATTTTGCAAAGCCTGAAAACCACAACGGGGTGCGCACCGTCAACTATAAGTATTTCAGATTTTTCGATACCGAACTCGACACCGCCGGCGAGAGAGCGCTGTGCAATGACTATATCGACGCGACAAAACCGGTAATGTCGTCTTACGGCAATATGATGACATTCTCGATAGACAGCCGAAATGCCGGCAGGGATGATTATTATTCTGCCTTCGGCTCGCTGTTCTATCTCGGCGTCATGCTCTCGGTCGTGTTCATCTTCGCGGCTGTGCTGATAATCTACTATAAGCAGGTTTCTGAGGGTTACGAAGATCAGTCGCGCTTTGAGATAATGCAGAAGGTCGGCATGACTAAAAAAGAGATAAGAAAGAGCATCAATTCCCAGCTGCTCACGGTATTCTTCCTGCCTCTTGCGGGAGCGGGTCTGCATATGATATTCGCGTCTATAATAATCCGCAGAATATTGCTCGCCTTTAATTTCAACAACCCCGTCCTCTTCGCCGTGACAACTCTTGTGTGCTTCGTCGTGTTCGCGCTGTTCTATACTCTTATTTACCGCGTCACCTCCAACGCCTATTATAAGATAGTCAGCGGCGCAAAGGAGAGAGAATAATGAAAAGAGCAGCGGCTGTTCTGCTGACTCTTGCTCTAATGCTCTCGCTCACGGCGTGCATGAGCCGCGGCAGTATGCAGCTCAAACGCGCGGACAGATACTTTGACGATCTGCGCGGCGCGTTCAAAATGTCCGATGTCACGAACAGCGCCAGGCTTATCGGCAAGCGCGAGAACAACGGCAAGGATTGGTTCACCGGCAACTACACCGCGCAGTGTGAGAACGAGACCGGACGCGATACCGTGTTCGGCGGCGCGTCGGCGCGCGACAAGCTGATAAAAGTGAAAGCTTATATCAAAACCGAGTCCGGCAGCGCGGTAATACGCCTGAGAATGAACGGAAAAGTGCTCGAATATACGCCCGACACCGACGGCAGATTCGAACGCGAGTTCAATTTCCAAAACGGCGGCAATTATATAATGATAGACTTCGACCGCTTCACCGGAACAGTTCAGATGACAGCAGAATATGTATAAACAAAAACGGCAGGAACTTTTTTGCAGCTCCTGCCGCTTTTATATAACGCAATATTTGAGCCGTTGTAATTGCCTGATAAATTTGAATTTGCCGCATAATCCGTTCAGGCGCCCCTGTAGGGGAGTCGGCTCGGCGTAAGCCGAGACTGAGGGGGGTGGTTTCGCTTCGCTCAAAGTAAGCAGGGCGGATATCATCCGCCCGCAAAGTGAATAGTGAATAAGTCCGCGATATGGGGATATCATCAACCCCGCGAAGTTTGCACGATTTAATTGGCGAGCAACTTGTAGGGTGCGGTGACTCGATGCACCGATGCCGCGCAAGCGGCACTAAATCTTCTTAAAAGCTTATTATGCCGACCATATAGGCGAACTCCGTTTGACTATTAAAAATGTGCTTCCGGATACGCGCCCGTCGTGACAGCTGAATAGCTTTTCTGCTTGTGTTCTTGAACGATTCGGAATATAAAAATGCCGTCAACCGAACCCGGTCAACGGCATTTTTTCATTCAGCTTTCGTCAACATTAAAGGTGTATTTATCTGTTTTTGTAATGTCCGGCGGATTTTTCGTAGATTGGCGTTTACTGATACACTATCTCCGCCGCCTGCGAGGCGTTGCCTGCGGCGTCATATGCGGTGATGCTGTATACCGTGCCGCTCTGCGCGTTTTCGATAATCGTTGCGGTATCCTCGTTGTATTCGCATCTTGCGAGGAACTTGCCGTCGGCGCATATTCTGTAATATGCTACGCCGAAGTTGTCGGTCGATGCCTGCCAGCTGAGCACGGTGTTCCCGTCTCCGTCAACCGAGAAGCCGAGATCAGTCGGCGCAGTCGGCGCTTCGCTCTCGAGCACATGACCGTGCTTTAAGTAGTCAACATAGGTGTTGTGGAACATCGGATCGACATACACGGGGCTGTAATAGTGGTTGTACGAGAACGTTATGATATTTTCAGCATAGCGCGAAGCTATGTCCATCTGTTTGACGAGCCTGTCGAGCGTCGCAGTCACATCCTGCGTGTTCTCTGTCACGAGCGGAGTAGTTATGCCGGTAGTATTGCTCTTTGCAACAGCGCTTGTGAAGTTCTCGACATTCGCCCAAAGGCGTATGCTCTTTCCGCTGAGCTTCACCGCGTCTGAGTACATTCTCCAGACATTGACGAGATTCTCTTCAATCGTCCAGCCTGCACCGACTGCGTCCTGCGGACAGAAGATATCGTGCTCGCGGAAGTTCACTGATTTTATAAACGAAGCCCAGAAGAGCTTCGCACTCTCGATTCCGGGGTTCGCGCCGTACTGAGAGAAGAACGGGCTTAAAAGCAGGGGAGCGTCCGCGTCCGTGCGCTCGATAGCGTCGATTATCATATTGACGCCCTTTGCAATAAACGGCGACGACAGCTTGACGAGCGGACCGTTGCTCATCTCGGGCGTGAAGTACCAGCCGTAGAAAGCGTCGGGATATTTTGAAACATATTTATTATATATCTCTTCAATCATGTCGGCGGAGACATTGCACAGCTCGCTGTAGTCCTTGCCGAAGCCGGATTTAGTCCACCACTCGTCATAGAGCCCGAGTCCGACCATGACCTTGATGCCCGAACCCTCGCAGTTTCTCAGCGCGGCTTCAACAACATCCGCAGCGCCGAAAGTCGCATTGGTGAATGTGTCGAGATTCGAGTTGTAGTAGACAGTCCATGTGCCGTCGGAAGCCTTGTGCGCCACATCCTGAATGATGAGGTACTTTATTCCGGCCTCCTTCATCGCGCCTATCTCATCCTGCCAGCGCTCGTCGTCCCAGTATGAGCTCATCCAGGACTGGATAAATGTGCCGTTGAACTCGGCTTCGCATTTCTTCTCTGTGGGCATCGGGCATATGAACAGTGCAATGCAGGTGATTATCCTGATAACCGTTCTGAATACGTTTGCCATATTTACCTCCTGTATTGCCTCAAGGGGGCTTTTTTATATTTCGTATACTCCTGAGTCGAGCAGAGCGTATTCTCTGCTCCCGACTCTGAAATATTTGTATACAGGCTCGTTGAATGTGCGGTAGTCGTCGATGGCATAGG
>UMJB01042644.1_pt1 | contig 11173 bp, 10 predicted proteins | sample 1965961 | NCBI WGS metagenome assembly UMJB01 (sample SAMEA4836139, study PRJEB28245) | human gut metagenome | biome: gut microbiome; material: fecal sample | place: Denmark | collected 2008
TGTGCTTAAAAAAAAGAAGGTGCGCATTTTGACACACCTCCGAATGGAAGATACTACCGACTTGTTAAACAGTCTCTTATTTCTTTATAAAAGACCTGTTATTATAAACTCTTTTGACAAATACGCTCGAACAAGAAAATCAGAACGCAACCCACCGCATAGCAGGCAATGTCTTTCCAATCGAACGTAGATCCGAAAATAATTTTTGCCGCCCGGTTCGTAATCCCTAAGGTTTCCACCAACTGAAAGTATTGCATCACTTCTATAAAGCAGGCAAAAAGAAATACATAGAACGGCATTCTCGGAATCCCCGTTGGCAGAAATATACGGACAAAACTATACACAAGCACAACCACCAGTACATCTCCAATGTAAGGACGGACAAAATTATCACATACGTACAAAGCTATCAATACCTCTATACAAAATATTACCAGAAAGCTGATAATGTAAAATATCCTTTTCTTCATCCTTCTCTTACTCACAGGGTTAAAAATCCGTTTTGATCTGCAAAGGTACAACTTTTTGTTTCTCCGTCAAATACTTCCAGTACCGGACAGGCATATCCTGCTTGTGCTTTCTCGGATTCATACGTTCCTTGATGCAGATAGCCTTGAAGTACGTTTTCCAAAGTTGCTGGAAAAGTTTTTCATCCTTATCCATAAGGCTCTCGTCCAGCATTCCCGTTATCAGGTGAGCTTCGCGGCTGTCGTCATCGAAGGAAATCAGCGTCACCTCCTGCAAATCATAATAAAAACCGTAGCGGCGTTTCATATCATAAATAATCCACTTCTGATTGGCAAAGCGGTCTTTGAAATGCTGCACCGTAAGCGGCAGAGCATTATACTGCGGTTCGAAAGCCGCGAAAAACGTGCCGTCCGCCGCCTTCTGAAAACGGACAAACTGCATTATATGCACACGCTCACCGTCCACCTTCTTCCAAATCTGTGCAAGCCGGAGGACGTCCGGATCGGCAAAATTCGTTTCGATAGAGCGCGGCGCATCAATCGCCTTGCGGATATAACGGAAAATAAGAATACCGACCTCCGGAAGCTCCGACAGCCAACTCTGCGTGAGACAGCCAAGCGCGGAAGACGAAACTTTCTTCTGCAATCCCCGCCACACACGCGCCGCCTTCTCCTCGTCAGTGACTACGGTGTGCAGATCGTCACAGAATAACGGCAAAGCGTCTCCTTCCGACAGCAGCGCATCGGGAAAGGTCTTGCGGAAGTAAGCGTCGAAAACAGCCGTCAGCAGACCGTCGAAGGTTTTATCGTAGAGGTAGACATTCATTCGCAAAGTTCAATTCATTCGCCAAAATCAAGTAACAGTTGCCGTTCATCCACCTTCTTTTTCGGCTTCGGCAGCAACAAACTGCGTACCCGTTGCGGCGAAAGCTCGTTCACGGTCGCCATTTGGAGAGGCAGTTCCTTGCACGTAATGAAATACTGCGCCTTCTTCATCACCACTCCGATCTTCTTCAATTCATAAAATCCCAGTCGCGAGAAACGGCGGGAAGCGACAATCAGCTTCGCCGATTTCACACCGATGCCGGGCACACGGAGGAGCATTTCGTAATCCGCCTTGTTGATATCGACCGGGAACTGCTCCGGATGACGCAACGCCCACGAGAGTTTCGGATCTATTTCGAGGTCGAGATCGGGATACGCATCATCCACTATCTCATCTACTTTAAACTGATAGAAACGCAGCAGCCAGTCCGCCTGGTAGAGACGGTTTTCACGCACGAGAGGCGGCTGCTTCAATGCCGGAAGACGCTTGTCATACGTATTTACGGAGACGTATCCGGAATAGTAGACACGCTTCATCGTCGGGCGCCCGTAGAGTGCCGACGAGAGGAAAAGAATATCCTTATCCGATTCGGAGGTCGCTCCTACGATCATCTGCGTGCTCTGTCCCGCAGGCGCAAAGCGCGGGGCATGGCGGAACTTCTGCCGTTCCTCCTTACTTTCCAATACTCCCTGCTGGATGTATTTCATCGGGGCGAAAACGCTTTTATGATCCTTCTCCGGTGCAAGCAGTTTCAGGTTTTCTTCTTTGGGGATTTCTACGTTTACACTGAGACGGTCGGCGTAAAGTCCGGCTTCGTTTACCAGTTCGCGACTGGCACCGGGAATGCTTTTCAGGTGGATATACCCGTTGAAACGGTGCACCAGGCGCAAGTCTTTGGCGACACGCACGAGCCGTTCCATGGTATAGTCCGGATTGCGGACAACGCCGGAACTGAGGAACAAGCCTTCGATATAATTGCGACGGTAAAATTCCATAGTCAGCTCTACCAGTTCCGAGACGGAAAACGTGGCGCGCGGGAGGTCGTTGCTGCGGCGGTTCACGCAGTAGGCACAATCGTAGATACAATAATTGGTAAGCATGATTTTCAGCAATGAGATGCATCGCCCGTCCTCGGCAAAACTGTGGCATATCCCCCAGCCTCCCACCGTGTTGCCCAGCATTCCCGGTTTATTGGAACGCACTGTGCCACTGGAAGAACAGGAAACATCATACTTGGCAGACTCCGCCAGTATCTTCAATTTAGCTAAGACATTTTCGTTCATGACCCCCTTTTTTCGGTTCTTCTGATTACTTCTCCGATTCTTTCGCAAATATACAATTTAATTTGAGAAACCGGCAGAAAAAAAAATTTAGCAAATATATAAGTACAAAATAAGTCAAAAATTAAGAGGCGGGAAGCTATGCTTCAAAAAGAAAAATAATAAATACATAAATTATTACATTATATATTATACAAAGCAAAATATATTTATAATTTTATCACAACAATTATTTTTTAACTACCTTTGCAGGGATTCAAAGAGAATCACACCAACTAATTAAATATTAATTTTTACAAATATGAAAAAAGTCAAAGAGATTGACGATGAGGACGAATGGAGTATTAAAGGTTTCAAATCTTTCTCCATAGCAGCAGTAGAATACTTTCCGGAGTACACCAGCACTGACGCTGCAATCAAAAGAATGCGCCATGACATAGAGAACGACGCGCAATTGCTCGCGGACTTAAAGCCTACGCACTACACCCACAAGACCGCACGCCTCAGCCCCAAACAACAGTGCATACTTTTCACCACCTGGGGACCTCCCGAGATTAAGCTGCGCGGTCATGACGAAACACCGGAAAACCAGAAGTAGGCAAAACACGGAAAAAATGAGTTGAGCGAACTATATAATATAGAATAATATATATTTTTATTTATATATGCACGGTTCGTGGCACGCCCCGTTTTTCAGCACCCGTGCAAAACCCTCATATACAAACGGTTATCATCACAAAGAGGGCGGCACGGTTGGTGGCACGGTCACAGTCCCAAAAACAGAGCCTCTATTTTCCCTAAACAAAGGCTCTATTTCCCCTAAACAGAGCCTCTGTTTCACCGAAATGAAGGCTCTGTTTCACTGAAACGAAGGTTCTGCCTTGACCGGGCAGAATCCTCGTTTTTCTCTCCTTCCCTATCAACACCGACAATTTATTACCGGCTCTTTCCGTCCAAATACTACACCGCCGTCCATATCCGCCAACAGCGTCCAACGCTATTTTGCCGACGGGAAATATCGCCTTATATTTACACCGCATTCAACAACGAGTGTAAAACAATAAACCATTTCAATTCATGAAACAATTAACTACATCATCTCTCAAACAAGGTTACATCACTATCCCCCGGGCATTACTAAACAGACAAGCAACCGACGGCGCTGCCGGAGAGACAGAAGCATTTCTCCAAATCCTGGCACACACCAATTATTCCGACGTGCCATACGACATCAACGGGACAATCATTCTATGCAAACGCGGTGACTCCCTTATCAGCTATCACCACTGGAGCAATATTTTCGGCTGGACACGCCCCAAAACCACCCGTTTCTTTCAACGACTGGCCAAAGGAGGCATTATAGACCTCATCCCTCATCAGGAAAAGATACTCCATATCCGTATCACCAACTTTGATCTTTGGACCGGACGTATCCCTTCGGAAGCCAAAGACGCCCGAAAGGAAGAAATCTCCACAGACTTCGACCTTTTCTGGGACAAATACCACACCGTGATGCGGAAGCCGAAAGTCAACGTCGCCCGCGGCCGCCGCGAATGGAACAAGCTCACCCGCGAGGAACAACAACTGGCAATAGACCGCATCGAGGACGTCTACTACCACACCAACGACACCCGCTTCATCGCCCACGCTTCCACTTACCTGAAAGACAAGGCTTTTCTGAACGAATATATGGACTAAAAAGACAAAGAATATGCAACCACATGCACCCGAACTCGAAGAAGCCGTCATAGGCGCCTGCCTGATAGAGCAGGAAGCGTTGCCGCTCATAGCGGACAAGTTACGCCCGGAAATGTTCTACGACGACCACCACCAACTGATCTTCGCCGCCCTCATGGCGATGTATCATGCCGGCAAGAAGATCGACATACTGACCGTCAAGGAAGAACTCGCCCGTCGCGGAAATCTGGATGCGATAGGCGGACCGTATGCCATTGTGCAACTGAGCAGCAAAGTCGCCTCCTCCGCACATATCGAATATCACGCGCAAATCATTCACCAGAAATACCTGGCACGCGAAATGGTTGTCGGCTTCAACAAGCTGCTCACCTGTGCCATGGACGAGACGATCGACATCGACGACACTCTCATAGACGCCCACAACCTCCTCGACCGTCTCGAAGGTGAATCCGGCCACAACGCCCACATCCGCGACATGGAAACCCTTATGGCGGACACAATGGAAGAAGCCGAAAGGCGCATCGCCAAGAGCGTGAACGGTGTCACCGGCATTCCCACCGGTCTGACGGAACTGGACAAGAAAACAGGTGGCTTACAGGACAATGACCTCATCGTTATCGCCGCCCGTCCCTCGGTAGGCAAAACGGCCTTCGCCCTCCACCTGGCACGCCATGCGGCTCTGGCGGGGAACGCAGTAGCCGTGTACAGTCTCGAAATGCAGGGCGAACGCCTTGGGGACCGTTGGCTAATGGCCGCCTGCAACATCAACCCGTACCGGTGGCGCAACGGGATTCCCAATCCCCAAGAGGTAGCGGAGGCACGCACCACCGCCTCGGGACTGGCACAACTGCCTATCTACGTGGACGACAGTTCTTCCGTCAGCATGGATCACATCCGTTCGAGCGCACGGCTGCTGAAAAGCCGCAAGCAGTGTGACATGATTATCATCGACTACCTGCAACTTTGCGACATGAGCACCAAGCAGGTCAACCGGAACCGGGAACAGGAGGTGGCACAAGCCACCCGCAAAGCGAAGTTGCTGGCAAAGGAGTTGCATATCCCCGTCGTGCTGCTGAGCCAGTTGAACCGTGAATCGGAGAACCGTCCCGGAGGTCGTCCGGAACTGGCACACCTGCGCGAAAGCGGAGCAATCGAACAGGATGCGGACATCGTTATACTCCTTTACCGACCGGCTATGCTGCATATTCCGACCGACCGCGAAAGCGGTTACCCGACAGAGGGACTGGGTGTGGCTATCGTTGCCAAGCAACGTAACGGGGAGACGGGAAATGTGTATTTCGGACATAATCAGTCTATTACAAAATTTTATGACTATGTTCCTCCAATGGAATATTTGAATAAATACGCCAAATAGTTTTGATTATTTATATAAATAATATAACAGTAAATAATAGATTATCAACTATTATATCTGCCAAATTATTTTATAAATATAGAGAAAATAAACGGTTGATTACTTGACTTCGCCTCTTGGATTTTGTATATTTGTAGTATCATAAAGAGATTATAGAATTATTTATCTAAACCTTAACTTTTAATTTTATGGATGTATTAGTAGAACGCTATCAGCGTAGGAAGTATGTGAATCAGGAGGATGCTCCGATGTTGTATTACATTCGCCAGAAAGCCGGCAATGTAAGAGTCATGGATGTCGATACAATGGCTGCCGCCATTGAAAGCAAGTCGTCGCTTACGGCAGGGGATGTGAAGCATACCATTGAAGCATTTGTGGAGCAGTTGCGGTTGTCGCTTACTCAGGGCGATAAAGTGAAAATCGACGGGTTGGGAACGTTTCATATCACCTTGACCAGTGACGGTACGGAGGTGAAGAAGGATTGCACGGTACGTAGTATCCGCCGTGTCAATGTCCGTTTCGTTGCCGATAAGGCGCTGAAGTTAATCAATTCGAGCCACACGAGCACGCAGAGCGATAATAATGTGGTGTTCGCATTGGGTGGTAAAGGCGACGGCAGCGATCCGGACGAGGGTGGTTCGGGTAGCGGCTCCGGAGGTTCGGGTGAGGAGAAACCGGGAGGAGGCGGAGTGACACCGGACCCGTCAGTATAAAACCCGAAAAACAGTCCCGCATGGCTTCAGGAGCCGACTTCTACGGTTCCACGCCATGCGGTTTCTGTTTTCAATCTTCAACTTTCAATATTCAATTTTTAATTAAATAAGATGTTAGACAAAATCATTGATATTATCATGACCGTCCTTCCTTTTTTCGGAGGTCGCAAGAAGCGTCAACAGATGATGCAGGAAGTCAAAGAATTCAGCGAATTAGTGAAAGAGCAGTACAATTTCCTCATGCAGCAGCTTGAGAAGGTATTGAAGGATTATTTCAACCTGAGCGACCGTGTGAAGGAGATGCATTCCGAAATCTTTTCGCTGAAAGGTAAGTTGTCGGAAGCTATTGCCCTGCAATGCGTCAATAAAGAGTGTATCCAACGAAATAACGGCAACGCATGAGAGCTATCAGTCTGATCGTTGTCCACTGTTCCGCCACTCGTGAGGACAAGAGTTTCACCGAGCACGACCTGGACGTTTGCCACCGTCGTCGTGGTTTCAACGGTGTGGGGTATCATTTTTATATTCGCAAGAATGGGGACATCAAATCGACCCGTCCTCTCGAACGCATCGGTGCGCACGCCCGTGGCTTCAACAGTGAAAGTATCGGTATCTGCTATGAGGGCGGTCTGGACAGCGAGGGACATCCCAAAGACACCCGGACACCGTGGCAGAAACATTCTTTGCGTGTGCTTATCCTGACGTTATTGAGGGATTATCCCGGATGTCGTGTCTGCGGACATCGTGACCTGAGTCCCGACCTCAACGGCAACGGTGAGATTGAACCGGAGGAATGGATCAAGGCTTGTCCTTGCTTCGACGCCGAAAAGTGTTGGAGCGAAGAGTAAGTATTGAAAAGCCCGGACTTTCGCAAGCCCGGGCTTTCTATATCCTCAAGACATCTCCCTTTTCATAGGGGAAATTATGACCGACATTACGGCCGGCACAATAAGGGAAATGCATTAAGAGTAAATAAAAGGGATGCCAGTGGGAAATTATTAGGAAGACATCCCTTTTCTTAAGAAACACAGCATGGAAGAATTGACTTTCACAAGCGAATGACTTCGTACTGGTGCTTCTCGGAGTTTTCTTCACCACGAGGGTGAAGAAGGGTTTATCTTGTTGATTCAAGTTTCGCAAGTATCCTGCATAGCTTCTCCTCCTTCGGGAAGGAGGAGTCCCCGTAGGGGGAGGTGGTAGGAAAAATAATGAGTTTACCTTTTTAAAAGAAATAAGGAATATACCTTATCTCTACCTACCACCCCGCCCTTTGGGCACCCCTCCTTCCCAAAAGGAGGGGAAGCCTGCGGTATAATTCCCTGCGGTATAATTCCCTGCGGTATAATTCCCTGCGGAATAATTCTCAGCGGAATAATTCTCAGCAGTATAATCCATGCAGTACAATCCATGCGGAATGCAGCACTTACGAAACTTGAATTATTAATTCAAAGATATCTCCCGCTCCGATAAGTCCATAATGGGAATAAGCGAATGACGAGAGATATCAATGAAGTTTGTCGATATCCCGGTTTCTAAATATTTAATTATTTAGTTGAACCTGCCGGATATGTAATAGTCAATTCTGTTTCAGCATTCTCCGGTGCTCCCCAACCTGTAGTAGCTATCACTTTAATTTTCACTGTAATAGGATTAACGATTGCACCTTCTTGTGCTCTGATAACATCATTCAACTGAATAGTCTTATTAGCAGCAGCTATTTCACCTGTTTCAGCAGTGTAGCCTTCTGTATTGAAACAATTCAAGAAAGTAGCACGGCTTTCCTCTGCAACGATATATTTCACTGAGCCGCTATAAATAGCCAATGCACCGTCTACAGTTGCAGGATTCGTTGTAGCACCACCGCTTGCAACAGCAAATGTCGGCCATATTGTCACACCTCTAAATTCTTTCCAAGTGAAGTTTGTAGACAAGTCATACGTATCAGTCAATTTAGTTTTGGTAATTGTACGGGCTTCTTCTTCCGGAGCTGTAATTGTACCAGCAACCTTAACAGAAGGTTTCAAATTTACTGTCAGCAGATTAGCATTGAGTACAACCGGATCTTGACCCTTAGGAGTATAATACAGACTAAATGTATAAGATACTGCTTTATCAGTTGCAGCAGCAGCTTTCACAGTAAAGTCGTCGAAGTTAATAGTACCAGGGTACAAATTAGTTTCGCTTTCATCACCACCCTTAGTAATCTTCAACTGTACTGTCTCATCTGTTACCACTGCCTTTTTGAGAGCTGCGATATCTGTAGCCAAAAGTACTTCAGACAATTTTCTGCTTACTGTCAGAGCAGTCATGGTCTGAGCATCAGCAGACGGCATCAAATCTACAACAGATGTACCATTCCAATTTATTGTATTAGCACCCAGTTTCAAATCTGTAACAACCGGAGCCAAAACTTTCACCTTAACAGTAATGTTTACTATTGCAGAATTATCGTAAGTTAATTTTAACGACGGTGTAAATGTATAATCTTTAGCCGCATCACCTACCGTTCCCTGAGGAATAGTTACTGTCACATCGTTACCAGATGCAGCAATAGATACATTTCCGTCAGAAGTTGATACATTACCGTCCGAAACAACAACACCAGCTAGAGCAGCAGTTAAGTTATCATAATTCTCTCCAGTAACTTTGTTGATCTCTTTAACAATATCAGCAATCTGTTCAGATGTAAGGGTAACTGTTTGTGCTGCTGAAGCATTACTCCAATACAGCTCATTAGCCACAGCATATTCCAAATTAACACCTTCTGCAACAATCTTCGCATTAACAACAGTTCCTGTATAATCAACCTTAACAGGCTGGCCTTCGTTAGTTGCAGTTGTAGTTACTTTTATCTTCGGTGTAACTGTACAAGTCTTATTATATCTGCTAGAAGCAGGTAATTTGCTTTGATTAACTGTAAGAGCATAAGTAGTAGGATTCAGAACAAAGTAATCCGCATCCTCAGGTGATTCAGTCTTTTCAAATGTCACCTCAAAGAGATCGGGAGACAAACCAAGAGAAGCTAATGTAACAGCCTCGGCAGGAGAAGTTCCGTTCTCATTATCAGACAATTTCACCTTGATATATTCTGAATTCTTCTCGGCGTCATAGAAATTGATAGCGCTACCGGCTTTATCTACCAAAAGCTCCGGACTTCCGTATGTTTTTGCAGCATAATCAACAGCATTAATATACTTCTTTGATACAATAACTGCAAAATAATCCGAATTGATTTCAGTAAAGTTGGTAACATCCTTACCCTCCTCATTATTTCCTACTACAGAAAGAGAAAGAGCATAGCTCTTCACTGCCGTTGCAGCATTCAGAGTCACAGTAATCATACCTTCGATATTTGCACCTTCTTCATCTTTAGCTTGTTCTACACTAGCCACAGTCAGGATACCGTCATTGGTTGCAGCACGGCTAGTAATGACGTGTTTGTCCGTAGTAATTGTATACTTAGGATGTTCGCCAATCAAATCAGCTACGGCAGATGCCGGAGACACACGGAAGTTTACTTTCACACTGGTCGGAGCAGAAATTACTACAGGTCCTTCCGCAGTTTGAGCAGTAGAAGTATAGATCGATGCAAACGATACACTTCTAACCAATTCGCCACTAGCATCATATTTCTGCGGTGCAAAAACAAGACTCTTAAGCATAGAGGTCAATCCGGATTGAAGAGCATTCAATTTTGTTTCCAAAGTTGCAACTTTAGAATCAAGGTCAGAAATGCTGTTACCTATATACTCACCAATCTTCGTATTCAAATCCGCAATCTGCACATAGTTTTTCTCTAATTTTGTAGTAGTGGTATACTTACCAAACTCTGTCGCCAGATCTGTAATATCGCCTAATGCTTCAAAACATGTATTAGCTTTGTCAATCGTATTATTCTTCGGATCTGTCAAGGAATTATAAAGTTCCTCCATTGTAGACAAATTATATCCTTCCAAAGTAGCAAGACGTTCTACAATAGCCTTATAATCTTCACCTTGCTCAGCTTTATATGTTGTCCATTCCTGACGGAGAGCCTCCATTTTGGTATCAGCAATTTCACCACACTTAGCCTCAACCTGAGTCATAATATCAGTGGTAAATACACCTTCAAGATATGCCCGAAGGGCGCTTTCCGGTTTGTCCAGATTTTGTTGCAATAAAGCTACAAACTCATCATCGATATACTTCTTCACATCCGCATCTGTCTGTATAAAAGACAATACATCGTCAGTGGTAAGATGCTTTATCTTTTCAAGAGTTTCAACCCTATCACTTAGAGCGTTCAAATCAACTTTAGTAGCATACAACTTCGCATATTCTGCGGCATTTGCATCCATTAAGTCCTGAAGCTCTGTTTTCAAATCAGCGATTTGAGTTGCAATACTGCCTTTTATCGCCTCGTCAGCTTCTTCCAATTTAGTTTCCAGTCCCGCAATTTGACCTTCCAACTGTGTTTTGGCTGCATCAATCTTAGGCTGAATGGATGAATCTACCGTTGCAATAGCTTCATTCAACTCCGCTTTCAACGACTCCAGTGTGCTAGCATCAGCTTTTCCATTTACAGCTTCTTGCAATTTTGTAACAACTGCCTGCAATGCATCTAACGCTGACTTGTCTGCCTTGCTTGCAATCTTATCCAGATCGGCCTGCACTTTAGCTATTGCACTACTAATAGCAGCATTCATTGCTTCTGTTGTCACATCAGCCCCCTTCTGGTTAATGTTGTCAATCTGCTCTTGCAGACCTTTCACATCATCATCGTAGTCTTTACAACCTACATAGGTGACAGTAGAAAGTGCCAACGCCCCGAAGAA
>UMJB01016891.1_pt1 | contig 11156 bp, 7 predicted proteins | sample 1965961 | NCBI WGS metagenome assembly UMJB01 (sample SAMEA4836139, study PRJEB28245) | human gut metagenome | biome: gut microbiome; material: fecal sample | place: Denmark | collected 2008
CTTGCTCTACAAACTTCTCCATCTGTAATCACCTTGACTATATTAACCTATTTCCAATGTGCTGTCAAGCATTTTCTCTTGACAAAGTTAATTTATAGCAATTCCATAAATTACCGCTAAATATCCAGCGAAGAAAAACAGTTTGTTTCGTGTGCATTTGCAGGGATCTTAGATATTCTTAGCTGGCAGAAATCTGCGTTATGAGCCGGCTGCATCACTGTCTGAGCGAAGTTTGCAACGGAGCGAGTTTGATAAGACGGCTCATGCTTTTAGCAGATTTATGGCAGCTTAGAATATCTTAGATCCCGAAACCGCACACGAAACAAACTGTTTTTCTGCGCGTCCCTTTGAGACCTCTAATATAAGTTACAAAAAAGCCCTGATATCCATATACTGAACACCAGAGCTCCCATTTCATTTATTTACATGGCAGATGCTACTCTGAGACAATCACAGACTTGGGCGGATCACCTTTGGTCTGCATCCTGCATCTTCGAGAGCTTTAACAATCTCATTCTTATGATCTGTGCCAAAAGCCTCCAATGTGATCTTAAGTTCCACTGCCGCATTTCTGTTCGTGCTTACAAACTGGTTATGATCCAGCTTAATAACGTTACCCTGTGCCTTAGCAATCACACTGGCCACACGCACCAGTTCACCCGGCTTATCCGGAATCAGAACAGATACGGTAAAAATTCTGTCTCTCTGGATCAGACCATGCTGAACAACAGAAGACATGGTAATAACATCCATGTTTCCACCGCTTAAGATAGAAACAATCTTCTTTCCCTTCACATCAAGATGACGAAGCGCTGCCACTGTCAGAAGACCGGAATTCTCTACGATCATCTTATGGTTCTCAACCATATCAAGGAAAGCAACAATCAATTCATCATCCTCGATAGTGATGATATCGTCCAGATTCTTCTGGATATACGGGAAGATTTTCTTTCCGGGTGTCTGTACGGCAGTACCGTCAGCAATCGTATTTACGTGCGGAAGAGTCACAACCTCACCCTTCTTCAGAGAAGCCTTCATGCAGGCAGCCCCTGCCGGTTCCACACCAATGACTTTGATATGTGGATTTAACAGCTTCGCAAGTGTGGAAACACCTGTTGCAAGTCCGCCTCCACCGATCGGAACCAGAATATAATCAACAAGCGGAAGCTCCTGAACGATCTCCATTGCAATGGTACCCTGTCCTGTGGCAACTGCCGGATCATCGAAAGGATGGATAAAGGTATATCCCTCTTTCTCAGCAAGTTCCAGTGCATGTGCACATGCCTCATCATATACATCACCATGCAGGATAACCTCTGCACCGTAACTCTTTGTTCTCTCAACCTTGATCAGCGGAGTTGTGGTGGGCATAACGATCACTGCCTTCACACCATATTTATGCGCAGCATAGGCAACACCCTGTGCATGATTTCCGGCGGATGCTGTGATCAGACCTTTATTTCTCTCTTCATCGGAAAGAGTGCTGATCTTATAATAGGCACCACGAACCTTATATGCACCTGTACGCTGCATATTCTCCGGTTTTAAATAAACCTTATTTCCTGTAAGTTCACTGAAATAGCTGCTCTTGATCAGCTTTGTTTCCTGTGTGACCTGTTTTACGATCTCTGATGCCTGTTCAAAACTCTCTAAAGTAAGCATTGTTTTTTCCTCCATTTTGTCCTAAATGTACTCCCGGAATCTTTTTGTACTTGTTTTGACTCCGAAAATACATCCTAATCTTGAGCGTCCGGGTTTTCTTTATGGTCTACATCAAACAACGCATTTACAAATGCATCTGCATCGAATTTCTGAAGATCGTCAATACTTTCTCCTACGCCAATGTACTTCACCGGAATATCCAGTTCAGACTGGATGGCAACTGCAATACCTCCCTTGGCAGTTCCGTCCAGCTTGGTAAGGATAATACCGCTGACATTTGCGACCTCCGCAAATTGTCTCGCCTGTGCAAGGGCATTCTGTCCGGTGGTACCATCCAGCACTACCAATGTCTCCAGATATGCATCCGGATACTCCCTCTCCAGGATCCTGTAAATCTTGCGGAGTTCTTCCATAAGGTTCTTTTTATTATGAAGACGTCCTGCTGTATCGCAGAGAAGTACGTCTGCATTTCTTGCTTTGGCTGCAGCCACCGCATCATAGATAACAGATGCAGGATCTGCTCCCGCCTGTCCGCCGATGATCTCCACACCTGCACGGTTCGCCCACTCAGTAAGCTGCTCTCCTGCTGCTGCGCGGAAAGTATCGGCTGCTGCAAGGATAACCTTCTTGCCCTGGTCTTTTAATTTTCCTGCAAGCTTTCCTACTGAAGTGGTTTTTCCGACACCATTGACACCGATCACCAAAACTACGGATTTGCGGTTCTCAAATTCATACTCTGTGCTGTCCACACGCATCTGATCCTTGATCTCATTGATCAGAAGCTGTTTACATTCCATCGGTTCCTTAATATGACGTTCGGAAACCTCTTTCTTTAAATTCTCAATAATAGAAGTGGTCGCATTGATCCCGATATCACCCATGATCAGAATCTCTTCCAGCTCTTCATAAAAATCTTCATCAATACTGGAAAAACCACTGAAAATACTGTCAAATCCGGCTACGATATTGTCTCTGGTCTTTGCCAGTCCACTGACTAATCGTTTAAAAAAACCTTTCTTTTCTTCTGCCATGTGAAACTCCTCCTGTTACTGGGTAAGCTGATTCTCCACCAGATCGACGGAAACCAGTGTGGATACCCCTTTTTCCTGCATGGTAATACCATAAAGCCGGTCTGCGGCGTTCATAGTTCCACGTCTATGGGTTATTATAATAAATTGTGTGTTTTTCGTCAACTTCTGTAAATATCCGGCAAATCGCCCAACATTGGAATCGTCCAGCGCTGCCTCGATCTCATCCAGCAGACAGAACGGTGACGGCTTCAGATTCTGGATCGCGAAAAGAAGTGCGATAGCTGTCAGAGCTTTTTCCCCGCCGGAAAGCTGCATCATATTCTGCAGTTTCTTTCCCGGCGGCTGGGAAATGATCTTAATTCCTGCCTCCAGGATATCTGCCTCTTCATCCAGCTCCAGAGTTCCTTTTCCGCCTCCGAACAATTCCTTAAATGCCTTGTCAAATTCCTTCTGGATCTCGCCGAATTTCTCAGAAAACTGTTTCCGCATTCCCTCATCCAGCTCCTGAATGATCTGTTCCAGAGTTTTCTCCGCTGTGACCAGATCCTCATACTGGCCGGACAGAAAGGTGTGTCTTTCCAGAAGTTCCTTATAATCCTCAATAGCATTTACATTTACAGGTCCCAGCTTTCTGATATCATCTTTAATCTGAGCTGCCTGTCGCTTCATCTGCGAAAGATCAGTAAGTTCCTCTTTTCTGTAGGAAACAGCATTATTGGGAGTAATCTCATACTCGGACCACATATAGGCAATCCGCTCTTCCCTGTTCTCCTCCAGCTTGTCCATCTGTCCCTGCAGACGGTAACATTCCTTATCCAGAAGTCCGATCTGACCGGACAGATAATCTCTTTTCTCAAAAAAATCTTTATGCTGAGAAGTTCTGCTCTCTTTCTCCTTCTGCAGATTTTTCAGCTGCATCTGTGCCTGTTCTTCATGAAGGACAGACTCTTCCGACTCTTTTTTCAGCTGAGTAATCATCTCCTGCTTCTTTTCCATCTCTTCACTGCTGTGAGCAAGAGACTGATAAATATCCTCTTTCTCAGTCATAAAAGCTGTGATTTCTGCTTTCAGACGGCTCAGGTTTTCCTGGTCAAATTTCTCTTTCTGTTCAAGAGCGGATGACTGAAGACGGATTTCTTCTAACTCCCGGGTGATTTTCTTCTCTTCTTCTTTCCATTCATCCAGTTCTGACTGCTTTGCCTCAATAAAACTCTCCAGTTCTTTCTCATCCTGCTTTGAATTCTCCAGTTCCCTGGCAATCCGGTCATGATCCTGCCGGATTTCCATGACCTGGCGTTTGATCTCTGCCTGATCTCTGTTGATCTGCGCATATCCGCTTCGGATCTCCTCAGCTTTCTTTTCCTGCTGTTTGATATTCATTCTGGCAGTATTCTGTTCTATATATTTCTGACGGAGTTTTTCCTGAAATCCTGCAATGGCATCACGAAGCCTGTTTCTCTGATTTTTATTTTCCTCAACAGCATTCTGCATTTCGGTCAGATTCTGCTTCAGCTGATTTACTTTTGTTTCCAGTTCCTCTATTTCACGCCGTCTTCCAAGCAGATTGCTGTTGTTTCTGAAGGCACCGCCGGTCATGGAACCTCCCGGGCTTAAGGATTCACCCTCTGTTGTGACCATTCTCAGACTGTGTCTGTATTTTTTTCCTATTGCAATGGCATGATCAATGTTATCAACTACCAGCACTCTTCCAAGAAGGAATTTCGTGATCTGCTGATACTGAGAAGCTACGGACACCAGTTCGCTGGCAATCCCCACAACGCCCGGCTCTTTCAGTGCTTCTTTCGGTGTAAACTCACCTCTGGGACTTATGCTGCTCATGGGAAGAAAGGTCGCACGTCCATAACGATTCTTTTTCAGAAATTCGATCATGGTTTTGGCAGTCTGCTCATTATCTGTAACAATATTCTGAATGCTCCCACCAAGAGCTGTCTCGATAGCGATCTCATAATCTTTGTTTACCTGGATCAGATCTGCGACAACACCCTGGATTCCCGGAACACGTTCTTTTTGTTCCATAACTCTCCGGATACTGTTTCCGTATCCATCATAGCGCTCCGCGATATTTCTGAGAGAATCCAGCCGGGATGCCTCTCTGTGATAGGCTGTCTGTTCTGCTTCCAGCTTTGTGTTCTGTTCCTTCAACTTTTCCTGAATCTTCATCACACTCAGATTCAGATGTTCACATTCCTCATTGGCATTTTCAATCTGGGATGTAATCTCATCATACTGTTTCCGGGCTGTAGTCAGAATGGTCTGCTGCTCTTCCTCTTCACTCTTCAGTCTGAGAATACGCTGGCTGATCTCTGCCTTACGGATTTCTGCCTGTTCCATCATTGCATCAAATCTCTGGGCTTTACCCTTGACATTGGCGCGGCTGTTCAGAATTTCAATGATCTCATTTTTGCCATTCTCCACTTCGAGAGTACAGGCTTCCATATTCTCCTGCGCTGTCCTTAATTTCTCTTCTTCCTCAGAAAGTTTCTTACGGACAGCCTTTAACTGTGCATAAATATCCGTTTTTTCTTCTTCAAGTTTCTTCTTTGAATCTGTTCTTACTGAAAGTTCAGCCTCAATAGTCTGGATACGTCCCTTATAATGCTCTTCATTCTGTGCCCCTGCCAGTATCTGCTCATTTAATACATTGATCTGGCCTTCCAGCTGTTGTTTACGGATTGCCTGCTCCTGACCGGAAATGCGAAGTGCATCCATTTTGGAATTTAAATCTTCCAGCTCCTGTTCCAGACGTTCATATTCCATCTTGGTCCGGTCATAGGAACTCTGGGTATCCTTCAGCTGATTCTGCGCAATTATGTTCTTCTCTTCCAGTTCCTTGAGTTCTTTGGCTGCAGCAGCATACTCCATCAGGAACATATTCACATCCAGTTCCTTAAGAGTCTCTCTTTTGGAAAGATAAACTCTTGCTGTCTCTGACTGTTTCTCCAGTGGTTCCAGCTGTCTGGTAAGCTCCGAGAGGATATCTGTCACTCTGACCAGGTTCTGGCGTTCTTCCTCCAGTTTTTTGATAGTGGTATTCTTTCTTCTCTTAAATTTAACAATACCTGCTGCCTCATCAAAAAGCTCTCTTCTCTCTTCCGGTTTACCGCTTAGGATCCTGTCGATCTGTCCCTGTCCGATAATGGAATATCCTTCTTTACCGATACCTGTATCATAAAACATCTCATTGATATCTTTCAGTCTGCAGGCACTTCCGTTGATCTTATATTCACTCTCTCCTGAACGGTAAAGCCTTCTGGTAACCGTAACCTCGTTAAAATCAACCGGAAGCTTATGGTCTGAATTATCCAGTGTGATCGCCACCGATGCATAACCCAGGGGTTTTCTTGTCTCTGTACCGGAGAAAATAACATCCTGCATATTTCCTCCTCGCAGAGACCTGGCACTCTGTTCACCCAGCACCCATCTCACCGCATCACCGACATTGCTCTTTCCACTTCCGTTCGGACCTACAATACCGGTGATCCCGTTATGAAATTCAAAATTGATCTTCTGGGCGAAAGACTTAAATCCCTGTACCTCTATATTCTTTAAATACATAATTCTCCTGTTTATTTTCTGAGTACACGAATCGCCTGGTATGCTGCGGCCTGTTCTGCTGCTTTCTTTGTATGACCGCTTCCCTGTCCCATCACTTTTCCGTTTACTCTTGCCTCCACAGTAAAGTTTTTGTTATGATCCGGGCCTTCTTCTTTTGTCAGAATATATTCCACCGGCTGTGTTCCGTTTTCCTGCACGATTTCCTGCAGGATGGTCTTGCTATCATAAAAGAGCTGTTTATGTTCAATATCATTCAGGATAAAATTCAGCACAAACTCCTTTGCATTAGCAAAACCACCATCCAGATAGATAGCTCCCAGTAAAGCCTCTGTTGCATCAGAGACGATAGAATCCCTGTTTCTTCCGCCTGTCATATCCTCGCCCTTTCCAAGCAACAGAAACTGCGGCAGTCCGAATTCTCTTGCACAATAGGCAAGGCTTGGCTCACACACCAGGCTGGCTCTCTTCTTTGTCAGCTCTCCCTCCGGTATCTGGGTAAATCTTGCATACAGATAATCACTGCTGATCAGCTCCAGCACAGCATCTCCAAGAAACTCTAGTCTCTCATTGCTGCCCAGCTTCCCCAGCTTCTTCTCATTTGCATAGGAACTGTGAGTCAGTGCCTGTGTAAGATAATGTTTATTTTTAAAATGATATCCTATGATTTCTTCTAATTCTTCTGTCTTTCTATTCATTCCTCTAACCCTCTCCATATGCGCAGGGCTGTCATCTGACAACCCTGCGACATCATTTTTTGCAACTGCTCAGTGCACCTGTATTATGCTCCTGTCAAATTTCAGACTGCCGAACAGTTACATTTTTATTTAATTGTTCGAATTGCTTCAACAGCATCACCGACTGTCTGAATCTGTTCGACAGATTCATTATCCAGCTCAATGTCATACTCCTCTTCAATCCCCATAATAATCTGAAAAATATCAAGAGAGTCTGCACCAAGATCATCTACAAATGTAGTGTCTTCTGTGATCGAATCTGCATCAATATTCAGAACCTCTGCTATGATAGCTTTTATTTTCTCCAGTTCCATCTTCAACCCTCCTTCCTGTTTCTGTTCCTGTCCTGCTCTATTCTGCTCCGGACTTCAGTACTTCCTGATCCTCCAGGATACGCTCTGCGATCTTCTCGTTAATCTTCTCCTGTTTAAACTGTACACACTGGAAAATACCATGTTTGATCTCAATGGCTTTGGCACTTCCATGCGTCTTTACCACAAGTCCTTTAAGCCCCAGAAGCGGTGCTCCGCCATATTCCGTTGCATCAAAGGATTTCAGAGTTTCTTTCAGTGCAGGCTTTACCAGAAGTGCACCGATCTTACTTCTTGTGCTGGTCATCATTCCTTCTTTGATCTTCTGGACCAGGGCAGAACCAACTCCCTCATATAATTTAAGGATCACATTTCCCACAAATGCTTCGCATACGACCACATCCGCATATCCTGCCGGAATATCTCTGGCTTCTATACTTCCGATGAAATTAATGCTTTTGCATTCTTTCAGAAGGGGGAAAGTTTCTTTTACAAGTGCATTTCCCTTCTCCTCTTCCGCCCCGTTATTTACAATGGCAACTTTTGGATTTTTAATACCGACTACGTTCTCCATATAAATAGAGCCCATCTTCGCAAACTGCACCAGATGCGATGGACGTGCATCCACATTGGCACCACAGTCGATCAGAAGGGAAACACCCTTCGTGGTAGGGATCAACGGTGCAAGAGGCGGCCTCTCCACACCTTTACTTCTGCCTACCAGTACCTGTCCGCCAACAAGAACAGCTCCTGTACTTCCTGATGAAACAAAGGCATCTGCCTCCTGTTTCTTAACCATATTCAAACCTACTACGATTGATGAATCTTTTTTCTTACGGATCGCAAAAACAGGGGGTTCTGCTGTCTCGATCACCTGGGATGCATTGACAACCTGGATCTGGTTCTTCGGATATCCGGAATATTTCGCCAGTTCCTTATCTATCACTTCCTGTTTTCCTGTAAGAATTACTTTTATGTCCTGTCTCTCTGTTACAGCTTCCACTGCAGCTCTGACAGGTTCTGCCGGGGCATTATCCCCGCCCATTGCGTCCACTACAACTCTGACCTGTTCTGCCATATTTTTATATCTCCTGTTCACTTACTGTTCACTCACAGATGTCAGAATCAAAAGATATTTTCTGTTACTGACCCGGCATCCGCAAATTGCCCCGCTGCAAAGCAGCTCCTGCAATCTTCCATAATCTGTATCATACTAAAGAACCCTCTGCAAAGTCAATAGCATCTGAAAAAAATCATTTTTCACTTTTTTGTGCCTCGATTCGCTCCGCCAGATCATTCAGATAAACCCACCTGTCCATCTTCTCATCCAGATCTGCCTGTGCCTTCTCCTTCTGCTCCATGATCTCACGAAGCTTCACAGAATTGGTGGCATTGGCCTCCATATCCTTATCCAACTTCTCCAGCAGTTCCTCCAGCGCTGCAATATCATCATCGATAGTTTCAAATTCCCTCTGCTCTTTATAGGTAAATTTCAGCTTCTGGGGACGATTCTGCTTCCAGTCTGCCTGAGCCGACTTCTTCTTTTCCGCACCAACTGCAGTGCTCTGTCCTTCAGATACTGCCCCGCCTTTTCTCGCCAGCGCCTCTGTATAATCCGTATATCCGCCCTCATACTGGGTCAGATGTCCATTCCCCTCAAAAGCAAAAATCCTGTCCACAATATTATCCAGAAAATACCTGTCATGAGACACTGCGATCACAATCCCTGCAAAAGAATCCAGATAATCCTCCAGAATGGTCAGTGTAGGAATATCCAGATCATTACTTGGCTCATCCAGAAGAAGCACATTCGGCGCCTCCATCAGAACCTTCAGCAGATACAGACGCCTCTTCTCACCACCTGACAATTTGGCAATGGGTGCATACTGCATGGCAGAATCAAAGAGAAACCTCTCCAGCATCATTGTTGCGGAAATCTTCCCGTCCCTGGTCGGAATATACTCTGCCACGTCACGGATATAATCGATCACACGCTGATCGGTATCCATATCCGGCACTTCCTGTGCAAAATACCCTATGCGGATGGTTTCTCCAATTTCCACTTCTCCTGCATCCGGCTGTATCATCCCATCAATAATCTTGATGAGTGTTGACTTTCCGCATCCATTAGGACCAATAATCCCAAGACGCTGATTGCGCAGCACAATATAATTAAAATCATCCAGGATCTTCTTCTCACCAAAACTCTTGCTGATATGGTGAAGTTCGATTGTCTTCTTTCCCATACGTGTCTCAACAGAATCCAGCTCCACATTCGCATCACGCACCGGAGCCTTTCCATTCTTCAGTGCCTCCAGGCGTTCCAGACGTGCCCGCTGCTTGGTACTTCTGGCTCTGCATCCACGCTTTGCCCACTCCAGTTCCATGCGGAGTATGCTCTGTCTCTTCCTCTCACTGGCAAGCTCCATCTCCTCACGCTCTGCCTTCAGTTCCAGAAACTTCGAGTAATTAGCCTCATAAGCATAAAGGCCGCCATGGGAAATCTCCAGAATCTTATTAGTAACCCTGTCGAGAAAATATCTGTCATGAGTAACCATAATCACAACGCCCTTAAAACTTCTCAGAAAGTCCTCCAGCCAGGTCACCATCTCATTATCCAGATGGTTGGTAGGCTCGTCCAGAAGCAGCACATCACAGGGATTCACAAGAGTCCTTGCCAGTGCCACCCTTTTCTTCTGTCCCCCGGATAAATGATCGATCTTCTCCTCATGGTCTGTAATTCCCAGCTTATTCAGAACATTCCTTGCCTCGCTCTCAGTACTCCAGTCCTTCTGCCACTTTCCTTCTGCCACATAATCCAGGACAGAAGCTCCCTGCGGAAACTCCGGCATCTGCGGAAGATACGTGATTCTCAGGCCATTTTGAGTGATCACCTGCCCCTCATCCGGCTCCTCCAGACCGCCGATGATTTTCAGAATCGTAGACTTCCCGGTCCCATTAATCCCGATAATCCCAATCTTATCTCCCTGATGCACCCCGTAGGAAACATCATCCAGCACCACCTTCTCACCAAACACCTTGGAAACATGCTCTATATTCAGAATATTCATAAATTCAAACCTCTCTCGTAATTTTCGCTTCCTGTCTGTTTCTGCTCATCTGTAACACTTCCACAAAAACTATAGAATTCGCTCCTCATTATACCATCTTCCCAGCCATTCTAAAACCCCCGGCACAGAAAAAACACTCCCCTCCGAATAAATCTATCCGAAGAGGAGTATCCTCAAAATCACATATTTTTGTTCCTGAAAAAGAATTGCTTAGTTCATCTCAGTTCCATTCTCAACTGCATACTTCAGTCCCTGCACAGCAACCGCCAGCGTAGCTTCCTCTACAGTAGCGCTTCCAAGATCACCCATATCCAGTGTCAGTGTATCATCATCATTCACTGCCACACCAAAAGTAAGTGCCATCTCAGAAACTTCATCAGTAATCGTCACAGTACCATTCTCTTCATCAAAAGTACCTTCGCCAACAAAGCTTACATAGTTATCATCCTGATCGATCACAAGTACTGAGCAGAAAGTTCCATCCTCATTAGCTGCATAAATAAAAGTCTCACCTGATTCTGTCTCACCGGAATAACACTCTGTCAGGATATCACCCATATCCTGATAAGTCTGATTGTAATCCGACTCATCACCGTCTGCCTCATAAGGCTCCAGGGTTGCAGTCAGGTCCAGACTGTCCGGATCATAAAGTTCCAGAAGATTCTCTTCCTCATTTGCCTGCACCAGATAAGTTACCATATTTTCATCATCATACGTGCCGTCGTCATTTGCGAACTGCATTACCAGAGCTGTATATTCTCCGTCTGAACT
>UMJB01006535.1_pt1 | contig 11132 bp, 8 predicted proteins | sample 1965961 | NCBI WGS metagenome assembly UMJB01 (sample SAMEA4836139, study PRJEB28245) | human gut metagenome | biome: gut microbiome; material: fecal sample | place: Denmark | collected 2008
GATAGCATACTCTTTATATGCAATACCATCTTTGTCCAGAGCAGCCTCAAACAGCTGGATCTGATACAGAGAATTAGCTTCTGCGGAGCAATATAACAGACCAACCTGCTTTACATCCGGGAACAGTTCCTTTAACATAGCTTCCTGCTCTTCAATAGGAGCCAGATCAGAAGTACCGGAAATATTTCTGCCGGTAGCACCGGACCAGTCGGAGATCTCCAGTGCGGTAGCATAATCCGTTACGGAAGTACCTAAGATGGGGATCGTGGTGGTAGCTGCTGCTGCACTCTGTAAAGGAGAGGTTGCATTGGCAAGGATCAGATCCACACCATCAGATACGAACCCATTACAGATGGTAGCTGCGGTGGTCTGCTCACCCTGTGCATTCTGCAGATCAAATTTTACATTATCACCAAGCTTTTCTTTTAAAGCATCCTGGAATCCCTGGGTTGCTGCATCCAGAGCTTCATGCTCAACCAGCTGGCAGATACCGATGTTATATACCTTACCATCTGTGGAAGCGGCACTAGTAGCTGCTGCTTCACTCTGAGCTGTGCCGGTAGCTGCTGCGGTGGAAGCAGTTCCGTTATCGGTGCTGCCACAACCTGTCAGGACAGATGCTGCCATTACTGCGGTAAGTACTACAGATAATAATTTCTTTTTCATAATAAATGTCCTCTTTTCTGCGGATCTTACGATCTGCTTACTGTAATGCGCAGACGCTTTACTCCGTCAAAGCGTTGCACTGATAAATATCATAACCCATAAAAGGACATTCGTCAATCAAAATTCATCGATGCTTTGAATAATAATGATCTAATTTTTAGATATTATCTTTTTTCACCACATCTCCCGGTCTTTTGAAGATATGTCCAGCAGGGATCACCCCTCTGACACAGGAAGTAGGATACACGTTGGAATTGCGTCCGATGACTGTTCCGGGATTCAGTACGCTGTTGCAACCCACTTCTACATGGTCTCCCAACATGGCCCCCATCTTCTTCAGCCCGGTTTCAATCTGCTCTTCTCCGTTCTTTACAACCACCAGCGTCTTGTCGCTCTTCACGTTGGAAGTAATGGAACCGGCCCCCATATGGGACTTGAAGCCCAACACACTGTCTCCCACATAATTATAATGAGGCACCTGTACTTTATTGAACAGAACCACGTTCTTAAGTTCCGTGGAATTGCCAACCACTGCGCCTTTACCCACAATGGCATTGCCACGGACAAAGGCACAGTGACGGACCTCCGCTTCTTCATCAATGATCAGCGGACCGTTCAGGCAGGCGGTAGGAGCTACCTTTGCGTTCTTTGCCACCCAGATATCCTCGCCTCTTTTTTCATAAATTTCTTCCGGCAGTCTCTTACCCAGTTCCAGAATGAAATCGTGGATTCTGGGAAGCACCTCCCAGGGATATTCTGCCTCAGTGAACAGATCTGCCGCAATGGTCTCCTTCAGATCATACATATTCTCAATCGTAATATTTTCCATGATAATTTCTCCTCATCTTTATTCCTTATTTTTGGCATTGGATTGCTTTGTCTTCTTCTGATAAAATTCTTCTGTAGCCTGGAACTGTCTCCATAGCACTCCCTGATTGTTCAGGCTGCGTACAGCGGTAGTTCGCCTTCCCACAAAATCCGTCAGCTTTCCCATGTACTCTTCCGGTGTGATCACACCATCCGCCACCATGGTAAGCCCCTTTTCCCAACTGGCCGTCAGTGCCGGATTTAAAAGTGGTCTTATGGAATCCGATACCACGTCATAGATCATCTCTCCCATCTGGGTGGGAGTCAGCACCTGGGTCTTCTTGTTCAGTGCCAGATATTCGATATTCACCAGTTTCTTCAGGATCTCCGCTCTCGTGGCGCTGGTGCCGATGCCGCTTCCCTTGATCTGGGCCCGCAGTTCTTCGTCCTCGATAAACTGGCCCGCATTTTCCATGGTCAGAATAATGCTTCCCGAAGTGTAACGCTTGGGCGGCGAAGTCTCGCCCTCCTTGATCTCATAGGTATCCGCAGTCAGAGAATCTCCTTTTTTCAGATGCATCAGCAGATTGGTAAGCTCTGCATCACATTTTTCATCAGCGCTTTCATTCTCATTCTCTTTATCTTCCTTCGGTGCCGTATTCTCCTTCTTAAAAGAGAAGTTCGCCACCTTCAGATACCCTTCCTGTACCAGTACCTTAAAGCTGGCAAAAAAGTTTTCTTCCTTTACCTTCACTGTCAGAGAGAACTTCTGATAGACTGCCGGAGGATAGAAAATACTCAGGAACCGGCGTACAATGACCTCGTACACTTTTGCCGCCGTAGGGGCCAGACCTGCCAGATTGTTCAGTCCCTGTCCCGTTGGAATGATGGCATAATGATCCGTGATCTGCTTATCATTCACGTAACGTGTCTTCGCAATATTCTTATAGGTCCCCTGCTCTAACACTTCTTTGGCAAAAGGAGTGGCCAGAGCATAGCTGCGTAAGCCACCGATATTCTTGTGGATTTCCTTTGCCACCGCCGTAGACAGGACTCTGGCATCCGTTCGGGGATAAGTGGTCATCTTTTTCTCATACAGTTCCTGTACGATCCGCAAAGTCTCATCCGGGCTGATCTTAAAGTATTTGGAACAGTCATTCTGTAACTCCGCCAGATTGTACAGAAGCGGTGCATTCTTGTTCTCTTTTTTCTTCTCAATGCCGGTGACAGTCACCGGGCCTGCCGGTTCTGCGGTAAGCTCTGCGATCAAACGCTCGGCATCCTCTTTTTTCTTGAAGCCGTTCTCTTTATACAGTGCCGGAGAATTATAATATTTCGAGCCTTCCGCTGCTCTCCACTCTGCGGTAAAGGGCTTCTCCTGTAATTTAAAATTACCGATCACCCGGTAAAAGGGAGTCTTGGTGAACGAACGGATCTCCCGCTCTCTGTTCACGATCATTCCAAGGACACAGGTCATGACACGACCCACAGAAATCACTGCCCGGTCTCTTTTGAGATACCCTTTTACCGTGTTGCCGTATTTTAACGTCAGGGCTCTGGAAAAATTGATACCCATGAGATAATCTTCCTTGGCCCGCAGATAGGCAGCATTTCCCAGATTGTCGTAGGCTGAGAGATCTTTTGCCTCCCGGATTCCACGTAAGATTTCTTCCTCCGTCTGGGAGTCGATCCATACACGTTTCCGTTCCTTGTCCTGTACGCCCGACATCTGCTCCACCAGACGATAGATGTATTCTCCCTCTCTTCCGGAGTCGGTGCAGACATAAATTGTCGTAACATCCGGACGGTTCAGCAGGGAACTTACGATCGTATACTGTTTTTTCGCACTTTCAATGACTTCGTATTTGAATTCCGTCGGTAGAAAAGGCAGGGTGTCAAAGCTCCATCTACGGAACTTTTCATCATACACCTCCGGATAACTCATGGTCACCAGATGTCCCACACACCAGGTAACGATAGCCTCTTCCGATTCCAGATAGCCGTCTTTGGAACGCATATTGTATTTTAAAGCATTGGCAAATTCTCTTGCCACGCTCGGTTTCTCTGCAATAAATAAATTTTTACCCACGTAATACCATCTTTCCTGTCTTACGAGTTCTCATCCACGGAATGCACCAGTATCTGTACCGTTCCTTCCGTTAATGTCTTCTCATATCCATTCTCGCTAAATATCAGAATGCTGTCTGCAGTCACATGTTCCCTCTTCATGGATGCCTGCAGCACATCATAATCTTTCGAAGTATAACATACCGTGCCGGAATAATCCACCACGATCTTTCTGCCGGTGTCCTCCCTGCACAGAAAATAGATTTTCCCCTGTCTGCTGTTCCAGAGTTCAACCGTCCGGAAACGTCCCTGCAGCACTTCCTGACAGATCCGGCGATAGGTCAACAGTTGAAAATCATTATATTCTTCCCGGATGTATTTTTCATAAAATGTACTGCCTTCTGTCCGCTCAGACGTCTGATGCGGAAACAGGAAGCAAAAATAAAACCGGACAAACGCATTACAGATCTCATATGTACCGGGCAGCACCTTCTCCACCAGCTCCAGTTCCATCAAATTCTTCAGATATACACTGATCTTGGCCCGGGAAAATCCGGTATGTGCATACATATCGTTCAGTTTTCCATGTCTTCCGTCTGCCAGCGTTGCCAGAATGGTGTCATAAACTGCCGTCTCCCGCAATTCCTCCGACAGCCATTTTATCATAAGCTCCGGCAGAAAGCTGTTCCTCTGTAAAAGCAGCCGGATCAGATTTTCTTCTGCCGAATTCTGCGGATAAAGCAGCCGCCACAGTCCCGGCAGCCCTCCCAATGTCGCATAAAGCGAAATACTTTCCTGTACCGTATAGTCGGAAAATATCTTACGCATGGCGGAAAAAGGCAGTTCCTTCACCTTCAGAAATCCGCTGACGGAAAATGCCAGATTTCCCACTTTGGAAATCATGCTGTTCTCCACCCAGCCGGAGGCATAGGTGGTCAGGATCACTAACAGTGCTTCTTTTTTCTCCTTCAGGAACCGGATCAGTTCCTGCAAAAACAAAGTATCCCCTTTTAAAAGATACTGAAAATTCTCTATGATAAGTACTTTCTTATCTGCTGTCGTTTCGCCTTTCTGTATTGTCATGCATTCCAGCAATTCCCGCCAGGAAGGATACTCTGCAATCTCCTTTCCCCGGCTTCGCAGTTCCCGTCCCCACAAATATTGTTGTTCTCTGGAAGAACAGTTTCCCGCACTATAACGCAACGTCTGTTTTTTCTCCGTAAAAGAGGTTAAGAGAGCCGTCTTGCCAACGCCTCTCTGTCCATACACCACCAGGATCTGACTCCCTGTTCTCTTATAATGATTTTCCAAAAAAGCTGTTTCCTGTTCCCTTCCAGTCAGCATGGCAGCCTCTTTCTTTCTGACCCAGCAGATCAGTACATCTTCTGCAACAGTTGTTCGATCTCTTCCTGTGACAACGGCTTTCCAAACAGATATCCCTGAATGATATCACACCCGACGGCCCGCAGATATTTATACTGCTGTTCTTCCTCCACGCCTTCCGCAATGGACTCAAATCCCAGGGATTTCACCATACTTACAATAGACTCCGTAATAATCCGGGTCGCAGAATCCGTCAGCAGCGTGTCGGTAAATGATTTATCAATCTTCAGCGTATTGATAGGCAGCTTCTTTAAGTAAGACAGGGAAGAAAATCCTGTTCCGAAGTCATCCAGTGAAATGCGAATCCCGTACTCCTTCAACAACTGCATTTTCTCGGTAACTGCACTGAAATCGTCGATCAAAATGCTTTCTGTGATCTCCAGTTCGATTTCATCCGGATCCACATCGTATTTATGAATGATATTCAGCAGGGTTTCCACAAAATCTTCCTTCTGGTACTGCAACGCGGAAATATTCACTGACAGCACAAAAGGAACTCCGTAACGGTTCCTCCATTCGGAAAAAGTACGGATACTCTGTTCCAGTACCCAGTTGCCGATAGGAATGATCGTTCCGTTCTTCTCCGCAATGGGAATGAATTTTGCCGGACTGATCATTCTGCCGTTGCCATCCTTCCAGCGGATCAGTGCCTCCACGCCCCGCAGTTTACGGTTGCCCGCATAATACTGGGGCTGATAATACAGCAGAAAATTATTCTCAAAAACAGCCTCTTTTAATTTGCTGTCCAGTTCTACATTTTTCAGGAAATCGTTCAGGATCGGCGTATCGAAATACTGGATCCGGTTCTTGCCCATGGCTTTTCCCTTGAACATTACGATTTCCGCACAGTTGATCAGTTCCAGTGCGGAAGTCGCAGCCTCCGGATATTCCGCCACACCGACACTTACGGTGATGTTCAGAACCTGCCCGCCCACCAGATAAAACGGCTCCCTGGTGCGCTTAACGATCTTCTTATGAATATGTTCCACACTTTTGTTCCCACAAGGATCATAAATGGCCATGCAGTAGACATCACTGGTCAGGTGGCAGACGATCACATCATCCCCGTTAAATTCCTTCAGAAAAGAGCCAAACTGCTGTACCAGTTCGTCCCCCGCCACGATTCCCAGTCCGTCATTTACCTTGCGGAAATCATCAATATCAATAACAAGCACGCTGACCAGCCGGTTATCCTCTTTGGCCCGACGAAGAAATTCGGTCAGAAGACGCACAAAATAATTACGGTTGTACAGTCCAGTCAGACTGTCGTAATACGCCATGTAGAGAAGCTCTTCGTTCTGTGTTTTCTGTTTGGTGATATTCTGTACCACAATAATCTGATCCGTCGGCCTGCCATCTTCGTAGAAAATCCTGCTGGAAAACTGCAGCCAGGTCTTCTTTCCCCTCTGCATACATTCCACAGAGTCCGTCTCCCGACCGCTCTTTTCCAAAAACAGCATTTCCCGAAGTGCCAACACATACGGTTCGTCCACCATCTCCTGAAGTTTTACAAAATCTCTTCTGTCCAGAATCTGGAAGTCAAAGAAATCATCCCATTTTCCCAGCGTAGTGACTGTATTCTTTTCAAAAGAATAGTAGATATAAGCATAATCCATGGTATCGCACAACAGACGATACATTCTCTCCTTAGCGCTCAGTTTCTGATTCATTGCGCGCATAAGATCCAGCTGATAGCGTAACTCGTTCATAACCCCACTCACCCTTTATTTTTTGGTGATGTAACCCTGTGCTTTCAAAAGTTCTGCGCAAAGCAATGCTCCCCCAGCTGCTCCACGTAAGGTATTGTGTGACAAACCTACGAACTTGTAATCATATACGGTATCTTCTCTCAGACGACCTACACTGATACCCATACCGTTCTCGAAATCAACATCCAGAGCCACCTGAGGTCTGTTGTCCTCCTCCAGATACTGGATAAACTGCTTCGGTGCGCTGGGAAGTCCCAGTCTCTGAGGCTCACCGCTGAAGGTGACCAGTTTCTCGATCAGCTGCTCCTTGGTGGGCTTCTTACGGAATTTAACAAATACGGCTGCGGTATGTCCGTTCAATACCGGAACACGGATGCACTGACAAGTGATCACGGGAGAAGTTGCGGGAACGATCTTATCGCCTTCCACTTTACCCCAGATACGTAAGGGTTCTTTCTCACTCTTCTCTTCCTCACCACCGATGTAAGGAATGATATTGCCTACCATCTCGGGCCAGTCCTTAAAAGTCTTGCCTGCGCCGGAGATTGCCTGATAAGTGGTTGCTACCACTTCGTAAGGCTCGAATTCCTTCCATGCGGTCAGAACCGGTGCATAGCTCTGGATGGAGCAGTTGGGCTTTACAGCGATAAATCCTCTGGTGGTTCCCAGTCTCTTCTTCTGTGCCTCGATGATCTGGAAATGTTCGGGATTGATCTCGGGTACTACCATGGGAACATCGGGGGTCCATCTGTGGGCACTGTTGTTGGATACCACAGGGGTTTCGGTCTTTGCGTATGCTTCCTCGATGGCCTTGATCTCATCCTTGGTCATATCTACCGCACTGAATACGAAATCAACCTGTGCGGCTACTTTTTCTACTTCATTGACATTCATGACTACCAGCTTTTTCACAGCTTCGGGCATGGGAGTGGTCATCTTCCAACGGTCACCCACGGCCTCCTCATAAGTCTTGCCTGCGGAACGAGGGCTGGCAGCAATGGTCGTTACCTCGAACCAGGGATGGTTCTCCAACAGAGAGATAAATCTCTGACCTACCATACCGGTTCCGCCCAGGATACCTACACGTAATTTTTCACTCATTTTTCATTTCCTCCTCATCTTTGTGCATTTTTATTTTATCTGCAAAAGACCTGTTCAGTTTCCACTTACTGAATGCGGTCTTCCAAAGCCTGTTGATATACTTCTATGGCATTTGTTTTCAGGTATTCTTTATTTTTCTCAATGACCTGCTTCATCATTTCCGCACCGGGAGCACCGATGGTCAGCCGCTTTTCCACACAGGTCTTTAAGGAAATGGCATCGTAAATGTCCTCATCAAACTTATCACTGATGGAACGTAATTCTTCCAGGCTCAGGGCATCAATGGAAGTATCCTTTTCAATACAATACAGTACCAGGCGTCCGATAATGCCGTGAGCATCCCGGAAAGGTACGCCCTTACCTACCAGATAATCTGCGGCATCCGTAGCATTGGTAAATCCGTTCATGGCACTCTTTGCCATACGGTCCTTACGGAACTTCATGGTCTTTATCATGCCGGTAAATAAGGCAATACAGTCCGCTGCGGTATCCATGGCATCAAAAGCCATCTCCTTGTCTTCCTGCATGTCTTTATTATAAGCAAGGGGCAGTCCCTTCATTGTGGTAAGTAACGCCATCAGGGCACCGTAGACTCTTCCGGTCTTGCCTCTTACCAGTTCGGCGATATCCGGGTTCTTCTTCTGAGGCATAATGCTGCTTCCAGTGGAATAGGCATCGTCCAGTTCCACGAACTGGTACTCATTGGAATTCCAGATAATGATTTCTTCGCTGAAACGGCTTAAATGCATCATGATCGTGGAAAGTGCGGAAAGGAACTCGATCAGATAATCTCTGTCCGCCACGGAATCGATACTGTTTAATGTCGGTCCTTCAAAACGAAGCAGCTTTGCGGTATACTCACGGTCTAACGGATACGTGGTACCGGCCAGTGCTCCTGCTCCCAGAGGACAATAATTCATACGTTTGTAAATATCGGCCAGACGCTGTCTGTCCCTCTTGAACATTTCAAAATAGGCACCATAATGATGAGCCAGAGTAATGGGCTGTGCCTTCTGTAAATGGGTGAATCCCGGCATATAGGTCTCTAAGTTGTTCTCCATGGTGTCCAGAATGGCTTCCAGAAGCTTTTCCAGAAGTCCGTCTGTCTCTGCCACTCTCGCTCTGGTATAGAGACGCATGTCCAACGCCACCTGGTCGTTACGGCTGCGTCCGGTGTGAAGCTTTTTTCCTGCATCACCGATCCGGTCGATCAGGGTTGCCTCTACAAAACTGTGGATATCCTCCTGGGTTTCGTCGATTGTAAGCTTTCCGGCATCCACATCCTCCAAAATACCGGTCAGTCCTTCGATAATGCTCTTTTTCTCCTCCTCGGTGAGGATTCCCTGCTTTGCCAGCATGGTGGCATGTACGATACTTCCGGTGACATCTTCATGAAACAATCTCTTATCGAATGTTATGGACGCATTGAAATCAAATACCAGCTGATCGGTCTGTTTCGTAAAGCGTCCTCCCCATAATTGTGCCATGGTCATTCTCCCATCTTTTTATTCTGTCAGCAGCCTATCAGACAATTTTTCTCATAGACATTGATTGCAATTAATCATATCACAAACGACACTTTAATGCAATACAGTGAATTTCATCACTTTCGGGTAGCAAAAACACTTTTTTCTTTTAAATTCATACTATAACAATAAATATTCAAGTTAAGGAAGTATGCCTTTTTATGGGAGCTCTCATCGAATTAAAAAACATAGGTTACTCCTATCATAATCTGGCGGGCGAGACCGGTGCCCTAAAAGATGTCTCCTTTCAGGTGGAGGAAGGGGAATTTGTCGCTTTAGTAGGTCCCAGCGGCTGCGGGAAGTCCACGCTGCTGTCTATCATTGCGGGACTGCTTGCTCCGGAGACCGGCACCATCGTAGTCAACAATCCCGACGGATCCCTTCACTATCCCCGTGTCGGCTATATGCTGCAGCACGATCATCTCTTCGAATGGCGTACCATCTACCAGAATGTCACTCTGGGACTGGAGATTCATCATGCTCTTACCAAAGAGCGTACCGACTATGTGAAACAGCTTCTGTCCGACTATGGTCTGGAAAGCTTTCAGGATAAACGTCCCAGCGAATTGTCCGGCGGCATGAAGCAGCGTGCTGCCCTGATCCGCACCCTTGCCCTGGATCCCCAGCTGCTCCTTCTGGATGAACCCTTCAGCGCCCTGGATTACCAGACCAGGCTCATGGTATCCGCGGATATCTGCCGGCTGATCCGGCAGGCTGGTAAGACTATGATTATCGTCACTCACGATCTGTCGGAGGCCATCAGTCTGGCCGACAAGGTCTATGTACTGTCTGCGAGGCCGGCGACGATCAAGGCCGTTCTCCCCATCCGGCTCACGCTTCCGGATGCATCACCGCTGGCTGCCAGAAATGCGCCAGAATTTCCATATTATTTCAAACAACTCTGGGAGGAATTAACGGATGAGACCACAAACTAAACAACCTCTGACCGTTCAGGAACAATATCTTCGAAAACACAAAAGCCATCACAGACAGGTCTCCTTCCTGCGCTTTTTTCTTCTGGGAATCTTTTTACTCCTGTGGGAAGTAAGTGCAGATCTTGACTGGATCGACAGTTTCTTTTTCTCCAGTCCCCACAGAGTCATTCTGTGCCTTGGAGAATTATGGACAGAGCGATCCCTTCCGATGCATATCGGTATCACACTGTTAGAAACGATCCTGAGTTTCCTGCTGGTATTTTTCGTCAGTCTTCTGTTATCCACTCTGCTGTGGTTTTCCAGGCAGCTGTCGGAGATCTTAGAGCCTTATCTGGTACTGCTCAACAGCCTTCCGAAATCCGCTCTGGCTCCTCTGTTTATTGTCTGGCTGGGCACCGGGATCAACACCATCATCATTGCTGGAATCTCTGTGGCAGTATTCGGATCCATCATCAGCTTTTACACCGCCTTTCATCAGGTAGATCCGGAAAAGGAGATTCTGATCCGCACACTGGGTGGAAACCGCAAGGATATCTTTTTCAAAGTGGTACTGCCGGGATCCATTCCCACCCTGCTCAGTACCACCAAAGTCAATATCGGGCTGTCCCTGGTAGGTGTTATCATCGGGGAATTTCTCGCCGCCAGACGGGGACTGGGCTACCTGATCATCTACGGTTCCCAGGTCTTCCAGCTGGATATGGTGATCAGTTCCATCTTACTGCTATGTGTGATTGCCATGCTGCTCTATCTGCTGACACAGTCTCTGGAACATTACAGCAAAAAGCACCGCAACTGACCTTTCGGAGATCCGCAGGCGTTTTCGACTTACGGTCTCCTACATAATTTACGGCTTTGTGAAACGTTCTGCGAAAATAATAAATTTTACAGTTGCAAAATTTCCCAAGAACATATATAATAACCTAGTCCGCTGAAATAGC
>UMJB01047420.1_pt1 | contig 11087 bp, 9 predicted proteins | sample 1965961 | NCBI WGS metagenome assembly UMJB01 (sample SAMEA4836139, study PRJEB28245) | human gut metagenome | biome: gut microbiome; material: fecal sample | place: Denmark | collected 2008
GCCCAGCCCTTTTCCCGGATAAGCTCACGGCTGTTTTTTAAAATCTCTTCCTTGGAGGTCACGATCGTATTCATGTAGTCACCCTCAATATGAACAATGTTCATTTTTATTATACTACCCCTTCCCACTTTGTCAAGAGGATTTCATAAAAGGTTTATATTTTTGTGGTCCTCCCTTTCAGCCATGTTCACGGATGCTTTTCTGGTACACCAGCGCCTTGGGCATGAAAAGGTTTCGACCACACCTGGCACCTATGACCACCTATACCCAGACCGAACAAGCAACGTCGCGGGCCGGCTGGAAGCTCTGGCTTTCCCAGGGAAAAAGAAACCATGATACTGGTTTGATTCTTCCTCGGGTGTTATTTTTTCTGTTGCTTTGGATGCGAAAAAGCCCCGCCTTCAAGCGAAAAATCTTGAAAGCAGGGCTGTTTTTATACGTTATTCCGTTCCATTTTTGATGGATTCAAAAAGTCGGAAGGCAAATTTTTATTACTCGAGCTCAATGGTGGCCGGCGGCTTACCGGTGCAGTCGTAGAACACGCGGTTGACGTGCTTGACCTCATTGACGATGCGGCTGGTGACAGTACCCAGCACGTCCCAGGGCATATTGTAGCTCTCAGCGGTCATGAAGTCAGTGGTGGTGACAGCGCGCAGGGCCACGGCATAGTCGTAGGTGCGCTCGTCGCCCATAACACCGACGCTGTGCATATTGGTCAGAGCGGCGTAATACTGGCTGATTTCCTTATCAAGGCCGGCCTTGGCGATCTCCTCACGCCAGATGGCGTCGGCATCCTGCACGATAGCGACCTTCTCGGGGGTCACTTCGCCGATGATACGGATGCCCAGACCGGGGCCGGGGAACGGCTGGCGGCTGACCAGATACTCGGGCAGACCCAGCTCACGGCCAGCCTGACGGACTTCGTCCTTGAACAGGTTGCGCAGCGGCTCGACCAGCTCCTTGAAGTCCACGGTGTCAGGCAGGCCGCCGACGTTGTGGTGGCTCTTGATGACGGTGGACTCACCGCCCAGGCCGCTCTCAACGACATCGGGGTAAATAGTACCCTGTGCGAGGAAATCGACCTTGCCAATCTGCTTTGCCTGTTCCTCAAAGACGCGGATGAACTCCTCGCCGATGATCTTGCGCTTGCGCTCCGGCTCGGTGACACCGGCCAGCTTTGCAAAGTAGCGGTCACGGGCGTCCACACAGATGAAGTTGATGTCAAAGCCGTTGGCGTTGCCGGGGCCGAAGACAGAGCAGACCTCTTCCTTCTCGTTCTTGCGCAGCAGGCCGTGGTCTACGAACACGCAGGTCAGCTGCTTGCCGATGGCCTTGGCCAGCATAGCAGCCAGCACGGAGGAATCGACGCCGCCGGACAGGGCGCAGAGCACCTTGCCGCTGCCGATGCGCTTCCGCAGGGCCTCGACGTTGTTCTCCACGAAGGAGTCCATCTTCCAGTCGCCGGTGCAGCCGCAGACGTTGTACACGAAGTTGTGCAGCATCTTCTTGCCCTCAGCGGTGTGGAGCACCTCGGGGTGGAACTGGACGGCGTACAGCCCCTTTTCCTCGTTCTCAGCTGCGGCCACCGGGCAGTTGACGGTGTGGGCAGTGATTTTGAAGCCGGGCGCAGCCTGCTCGATATAGTCGTTGTGGCTCATCCAGCAGACGGTGGAGGGCTGCACATCGGTGAACATCTTGCTGCTGTTGTCCACGAAGACCTCGGTCTTGCCGTACTCACGCTCGGGGGCGCGGCAAACGTGACCGCCCAGCAGGTGCATCATGAGCTGGCTGCCGTAGCAGATGCCCAGCACAGGCACGCCCCAGCTGAAGATCTCAGGGTCGATGGTGGGCGAATCCTTCAGATAGACGCTGTTGGGGCCGCCGGTGAAGATGATGCCCTTGGGGTTCTTCGCCTTGATGACGGACAGGTCCGTCTTATAGGAATAGATCTCACAGTAGACATTATTCTCGCGGACGCGGCGCGCGATGAGCTGATTGTACTGGCCGCCAAAGTCCAGCACGATCACGGTTTCATGCTGCATGATGTTCTCCTCTCTATATATCACTGGTGTGCTTCTTATAGCTAAGATTTAGTATAGCACATTTCACAACCAAAAGCGACATCTTTTGTGTATTTTTCTGTTTTGTTTTTCGTTTTAAATTGTAAACCCTTTCGCAAATCCAAAGTTGACGCAGCGTTTGCAGTCTGCCATACTGGGAGCATGGCCGCTTTGGGCCAGAATGTATAGGAGGAACAATTCTTATGAGTCAGAACACCCAGGCCGCTGCGGCCACCAAGTCCAAGTTCTCTGTGCGGGACATCTGCTATGCAGGTCTGTTCGCCGCCGTTATCGCTGTCATGGCCCAGATCTCCATCCCGATGCCTCTGGGCGTCCCCATGACCATGCAGACCTTCGCCATCACGCTGGCTGCTGTGGTGCTGGGTTCCAAGCTTTCCGCCATCGCTTCGCTGGTGTACCTGGCACTGGGCGCTGTGGGCGTGCCGGTGCTGGCAAACTTCTCCGGCGGTTTCGATAAGTTCGTCGGCCCCACCGGCGGCTTCCTCATCTCTTTCCCCCTGATGGCCTACATCATCGGCCTCGGCGTGGAGCACCGTGACGCCTTCAAGGGCGCTTTCGTCACCGCTGTCATCGTCGGCACGGTGGTCAACTATGTGGTGGGCGTTGCAATGTTCGTGGTCGTCGCCCACAGCACCATCGCCGTGGGTATCACCGCCTGCGTCCTGCCCTTCATCCCCACTGCCATCATCAAGGCAGTTCTGGCCTGCGCCATCGGCCTGAATCTGCGGAAGCGCATTCCGGGGCTGAAAGCATGAGCATCGTACTTCGTCCCCATCATCTGCTCTGCACGCAGGGCTATTCCGGCAAAGGCTATGACAACGATTTCGTGGCCCACATGACCGACGTGGTGCATCAGCTGCGGGATGTTCCCGGCACCACCATCCACCTCACCTTCTCCACTGACACCCTCTGCTCCTGCTGCCCCAACAAGCTGGGGACTGACCTCTGCGACACGCAGGAAAAGGTCAAGCGCTACGATGCAAAGACGGTGGAATACTTCGGTCTCGAGGAAAAGGATTACGTCTACCAGGACCTCATTCGCGAGATCGACGCCAAGGCCACGCCAGAGATCCTCGCCGACATCTGCCGCGACTGCTGCTGGTTCCCCATCAGCGCCTGCTGCAAGAATATCTGCGAAGGCCGGTATGTGAAATAAAGCGATAAAAAATACGGGATGCTGTAAAATGCAGCATCCCGTATTTTTGTTTTATCAGGCGATGAACTTATCGTACAGGCCGAACACGAAGATGAACAGGACGATGAGGGGCAGACCATAGGTCAGGTAGCCGCGCATCCAGTCGTGCATCTTGAGGCCGTCGCCGGTGTTGACTTCCTTCTTGTAGTTGTCCCAGCCCCAGCCGTAGCGGGTGACGCAGAACAGCAGGTAGACGAGGGAGCCCAGCGGCAGGAAGAGGTTGCTGACGAGGAAATCCTCCACATCCAGCACCGCACCGCCGAAGATGGCGAAGCCGTCCCAGGCCCAGACGTTGTAGCCCAGCACACAGGGCAGAGAGAGGGCGATGATGAGGAAGAAGTTGACGAGGCTGGACTTCTGACGGTTCCAGCCGGTCAACTCCATGCCGCAGCAGATGATGTTCTCGAAGACGGCCAGCACGGTGGAAAGTGCCGCAAAGGCCATGAACAGGAAGAACAGGCTGCCCCACAGACGGCCCATCGCCATATTTGCGAAGATGTTGGGCAGGGTGATGAAGATGAGGCTGGGGCCGCTGGTCTGGTCCACACCGTAAGTGAAGCAGGCCGGGAAGATGATGAGGCCGGCGGTGATGGCGACGAAGGTATCCAGCACCACGACGCGGACGCTCTCGCCCAGCAGGGCGTGCTCTTTGCCGATGTAGCTGCCGAAGATGGCCATTGCACCGATGCCGAGGCTCAGGGTGAAGAACGCCTGATTCATGGCCCCCACCAGCGTATTGACGATGCCCACTTCCTTCATCCGCTCAAAGTCGGGTACGAGGAAGAAGGTCAGGCCCTCCTTTGCGCCGGGCATGAACATACTGTTGACTGCCAGCACCACCATGATGACCAGCAGGGCGATCATCATGACTTTCGTGACTTTTTCGAGGCCGTTCTGCAAACCGCGGGCACAGACGAAGATGCCGATGGCCACAACGACCACCATCCAGAAGCCCATGGTCAGCGGGCTTGCCAGCATCTCGGTGAACTTGCCAGCCACCTGGTCAGCGTCAAGGCCCACCAGCTTACCGGCAGCGGTCATGTAGAAGTAGTGGAGCATCCAGCCGGCCACCGTGGTGTAGAACATCATCAGCAGGTAGCAGCCGATGAGGGTGAAGTAGCCGTGGATGTGCCACTTCTGGCCGGGCTTTTCGAGGGCCTGATAGGCGCGCACCGGGCTCTTGTGGCTGGCACGGCCCACGGAGAACTCCATGGTCATGATGGGCAGACCCAGAATGACGAGGAACAGCAGGTAGAACAGCACGAAAGCGCCGCCGCCGCCCTGACCTGCCATGTAAGGGAACTTCCACACATTTCCGATGCCGATCGCGCAGCCGGCGGAAAGGAGGATGAACCCGAGTCTCGATTTGAGTTTTTCGCGTTCCATTGATTGTCTCCTTTATTGCACCTTGCAAAAATCTGCGCCCGTCGTTTCGTCCACGACGGGCGCACAGTATATTGATTATATCACAGCTTATGGCAAATTTCCCAGAAGTCTTGCTTGAATCTTTTTCATGTTTTCTTCAGGAGAGTTTGCTGTATTTTCATGTTTCGAGCAGTTCCGACTGCATTTCGTCCAGCTGCTCGTAACTGTAAAGGCGGTTGAGGGCTTCCACCAGCTCTTTTTTCGAGAGCCGGGGCGGCAGACCGAGAGCGCAGAGCAGCTTTGTTTTCCGCTCAGCCGAACCCGCCGTACCCGAAAGCCCCCACTCATAGAGGTCGGTATAAGTAATTTGCCGCCCCTCCGGCTTTGCAGGAGAAATGCCAGCTTCTTTGCCCAGAGCGTCCCGGAGCGCCTGCAAAACGAGGGCATCGTCCACGCCCTCGACCCCCAGAAGCCCCTCCTTGCCGGGCTGAGCCTTCCGCTTTTCCTTGCCGTGGATGGCCGGAACGTAGGCTTGCACCACGTTCTTCTCCCCCACCAGATTCGTGATGTAGGTGCGGATGCGGAAGCCCGCCGCGTCGGAGTCCGTCAGGAGGATAAGGCCGTTTTTGTGGGCCAGCTGTTTGAAGAGCTGCTGACGCTTCTTATCCTTATAGATGCCGAAGCCGTCCGTCAGCAGGATCATGGCGTCGGTCAGGTGGGAGAGACGGGCCGCATCGTATTTGCCCTCCACGATGAGCACACGGTCGGTGTGCAGCAGTTCCAGTTTCTCGCTCATCTTCTTCCTCCCGCCATTGCCAGGCGGCAGAGCGCCGTTTCCAGCAGGGTCTGCGCGCTCACGGGCTGGCTTTTCAGACTCTTGTCCAGCTCAAGCAAAATCTGCATACAGGCTTCCAGCTGGGGCAGCGTGTAGTGGCTGGCCGTCTCGGCAGAGCGCTTGAGCCGGTAGTCGCTGCCCTTGTAACCGAAATCCTTGAACACGGTGCTGTAGCTCTTCCGCTTGGCTGCGCCCAGTTTGACCCGATAGAGATCCACATAGCTGCCGATCATGGCCGCCGTGATGGGGATGGGCTCCTGCTGCAGGCGGAGAAGCGTTTGCAGCTTTTTGCAGGCACCGGTGGCGTTTTTCGCCGTTATCATCCGTATCATCTCGAAGACGTCGGCCTCGAGGCTCACAGTCCCCATCTCGGCCACCATGGCCGTGGTCACGGTCTGATAGCCGGAGAGGGCGCAGAGCTTGTCCACCTCGTTCTCGAGAAGGAACGGGTCTTCGCCGCAGCGTTCCAGCAGGGCCGTCGCCGTACCCTCGGAGAGGGTGGTGTCCTGCGCCTTGGCGCGTTCCATCACCATGACCTTCAGCTCGTAGGGCTTGGGCTTGGCCAGCTCTTCGGCAAAGCCGACCTTAGTACACTGGGCGATGAGCTTCTGCGCCCGCTTGCCCAGCTTGAGCTTATTGCGCTCCATCTCGAACACGCTGCCCAGCACCACCACGGCATTCTCGAGGCTGGCCAGCGTGGCGCACAGCTCGTCGAGGTCTTTGTCGCTGTAGGCGGCGGGGTCCACCTCGGGCAGAAGCACCACGCGCCGCGTCCCGAAGAAGGAGATGGTGCCTGCCGCCATGATGAGCTGCTCGATTTCAGGCGCAGCACCGTCCAGAACGGTCGTCTCTTCGTCCTCACCCTCGGCCAGAAGCTTTGCCGCCCGGGCCACAGCCTGCCGGACAAGATAGCGCTCGCTGGAATAAAAATAGTAGACCGGACAGCCTCCCTGGGCCAGCTGCCGGAGTTTCGTTTCCGTTGCCAAATGATCGGCTCCTTTGTATTTGGATTATTTTATTCTATCATACTCTGCCCGCTTTGAAAAGCGCTCACGGAGGCGCAGCCGCGAGACAGGCTCTGCGTCCTCTTCCATCCAGCGGTATTTGCTGCTCAGGGTCAGGCAGTCGGTGTACCGGATATTGTCCGGCCTTGCCATCGAGGCCAGCAGCCACTCGGCACGGATGGGCTTTGCAGGCCGGACCGTGCCGCTGAGGGTGATGAACCTCTGCCCGCCGACACGCATCCGCAGAATGCAGCCCTGCCGGGTGCGGAAAAGTTCCAGATCCACTTCGCCGCAGGAAGCACGGCGGGTGGTGTTCTCGGCCAGAGCAGCGGCATTGATGCGCTTTTCCACTTGCAGGGTACAGCGCATTTCCGGCTGCATCCGCAGGTCAACCAGAAGTTCCACCGTCCTCACGCCCCGCTTTTCCAGCTGATTTTCCACCGCCCGCTGGGTGATGCTGCTGCCCCGGAAGAGGACGATGGCTTTTTCTCTCTGGGTGATGACGACGGCAGGCGCAGCCCGGGTCCCCACGAGTTCGATGTTCACCACGTTCCAGCTCAGAGCCGTTTCCAGCCCGATCGCCAGCGCCGCCAGCAGAATAACCGTCGGCAGAGCTACCCGGAGTCGGATGTGCCGCCGCATTGCCATTACGCAGAGCAGGATCAGCGCAAGACACACCAGTGCGGCATAGGTCCCATCAAACCAGAGGGACGCTCCTGGCAGAACGGACACCCGGAAAGCCCACTCGTTCATCAGCCATGCCAGCCCTTCGGCACAGAAGGCCACCGGGCAGCGGATGATCTCAAACAAAGGCAAGCCTTCTGCCGCCAGACCCAGCAGAGCTGCACCGAGGCCGAAGCTCAGCATCGGCCCCACCAGCCAGAGGACGGCCACGCCCGACGCCACGGCCCAGACCGTCGTGCTCATCCCCCGCAGCACCAGCACCGGGAAGGTCGCCGCCGAGGCACAGAGGGAGACGCAGAGCGAGTCCCACACGCCGCCCGCAAAGCGCCGGAAGAGGAGCACTGCGCGGGGCGGTTTCTCGCGGCGGCTTTTCCGTTTCTTCTTTCTGTCGTAATAGCGCTCCCGCCCACGCCCTGCGCACTCAGCACCGGCCAGTGTTCCCATCACTGCCGCAAACGACAGCTCGAAGCCCACGTCATAGACCGCGTACCCGTTGCCCAGACACATAAGGACGCCTGCCGCGCCCAGCGAGGTGAGCGTATCCGCCGGGCCTCCCACCCAGACGCCGAGGGAGCTGACCCAGACCGCCACCGCCGCCCGGAGGACAGAGGGCGTCGCGCCGGTGATGCCCACCAGCAGAAGAGCCGTTCCGGCCCGGAGCACCGACCGCATCCGCCGGTAAGCCCGGCTCCGCTCCCGCTCCTTGTGGGGCAGAGCATCCAGCAGGCCGCAGATGATGGTGACGTGGAGGCCGCTCACCACCAGCACATGGGAAAGCCCCGCGCCCCGGTAGGCACTGCGGAGAGTCGAAGTCAGATGGCTCCGGTCACCCACCACCATCGCGGCCAGAACGCCGCCGGTGTTTTCGGCCATGCCTTTCCGCAGGGCGCGGCTCAGCGCCGCCTGGAGCCGAGCCGTCCGGGCGCGGAAGCTCTCGCTCTGCCCAAGACGAAGCATCCCGGACAGATATTCCGCGCTGAGGACAATGCCGTCGGCGTAGTCGTCCAGACGCTGGGTAGCGTCCGGCACATCCAGCGAAAAGCGGCCCCGGATGCGGCCTCCGGCCTCACATTTTGGCAGACTGACGCACTCCACCCGGAAGTGGACAGCTTCCCCGTCCACTTTTTCCACCATTAGCACGGCGCTCACCCGGCCCGCCGTGTAAGCGCGGCCTGTGCTCTCCACTTCGGCGGTGAGGGTCACGTCTCTCCCGGCGTAAGCGTCCTGTATCTTTGCCATCCGTGCGCCGGTCATCTCCATGATGCCGACGCCCAGCACTGCGCCCAACAACAGACAGACCGCATACCCTCTCGCGGCCCCGCCTTTCCACCAGACCAGCAGGCAGAAGACAACAAAAATTGCCGCAGACGGCAGCAAAAGCCCCATCTGCGGCAAAAATGAGCATAACGCTAACACACCCAGCGCACTCAGGCAGAACGCGCAGAGCGGGCGTCGCATATCGGTTTAGTGGAGGAACAGAGGCAGCGGCTCGAGGAAGATGATGTCCTTGCGCTGGGCAGCATCACCCTCGGCCAGAACGGCGGCCTGACCCACGATGGTACACTGGGTCTGCTCGGCCAGCTCGTCCAGAGCCTTGAGAGAGCCGCCGGTGGAGATGACATCATCCACGACCAGCACCCGCTTGCCGCTCATCTTGTCCAGTTCCTTGCGGTCGATGACCAGCTTCTGCTTGCCAGCAGTGGTGATGGACTGGTCTTCGACGACAACAGGGTCGGGCATATACAGCTTGACGCCCTTGCGTGCGCAGACGTAGGGCTTGCCGCTCTGGCGGCTCATCTCGTGAGCCAGCGGGATGCCCTTGGCCTCAGCGGTCAGCAGGATGTCAAAATCCGGGCATTTCTTGAGCAGCTCAGCGGCAGCAGCCACCGTCAGCTCGGCATCGCCCAGCATGATGAAGGCCGCAATGTCCATGTGGTCGTTCACCTTGCAGATGGTCAGCTCACGGGTCAGGCCCGCGACATTCAGCGTATAAGTCTTAGCCATATTCAACGATCTCCCTTACTTTTTCGGAATCAGACAGGCAGCTTCTCGCCGCCCAGAACATGGAAGTGCAGATGCTTGACGGTCTGGCCGGCGTCCTCGCCCACATTGGAGATGACACGGTAGCCGTTGTCGAGGCCCTGCTCCTTAGCGAGCTTTGCGATGACCGCAAACACATGGCCCAGCAGAGCGCCGTCTTCCTCGGTCAGCGCAGCGGCCGAGGGGATGTGCTTTTTGGGTATGACCAGGAAATGCACCTTGGCCTGCGGGGCGATGTCATAGAATGCCACCACCTGCTCGTCCTCATAGAGCTTCTTCGAGGGGATGTCCCCCGCTGCAATTTTGCAAAACAGACAATCTTCCATGGGAATCGCTCCTTCCAGATTTTTTATCATTCTGCCTGTCCGTCAGGCGTGACGGAGAGGTTTATTCCAGAATCAGCCCAGCTGCTTCTCCACGATGCTCTTGACAGCGGCCAGAGCCTCGTCGATCTTGGTCTCATCCTTCAGACCAGCCATAGCGAAGTCGGGCTTGCCGCCGCCCTTGCCGCCTGCGATGGCAGAGATCTCCTTGACGAGATTGCCGGCCTTCAGACCCTTTGCCTGAGCGTCCTTGGTCACGGTAACAGCCATGGTGATCTTGTCGTCAGACTTGCCCACCAGAACAGCCACAGCAGCAGCCTTGGCATTGTCACGGATGGTGTCGCACATGCCGCGCAGGGTGTCGCCGGAGGTACCGGTGAAGTAAGCGGAAGCGATCTTGACGTCGCCGACGGTCTCAGCGTTGTCGAACAGGCTGGTGACCTTGGAGGCGGCGACCTTTGCCTTGATGTCCTCCAGCTCCTTGCTCATGGCCTTGTTCTCAGCCATGACAGCCTCCGCACGAGCGGGCAGAGCGGCGACGTTGTTTGCCTTCAGGGTGTTCGCCACAGTGTGCAGCATCGCTTCCTGCATATTGGCACGAATCAGCAGATTGCGGCCGGTGACAGCCTCGATACGGCGGATACCAGCAGCAACAGAGGACTCGCTGACGATCTTGAAGCCGCCGATCTGAGCGGTGTTCTTGACGTGGGTGCCGCCGCAGAACTCGGTGGACCAGCCCTCAATATCAACAACACGGACGACCTTGCCGTACTTCTCGCCGAACAGAGCCATAGCGCCCAGCTTCTTGGCCTCTTCGATGGGCATCTCCTTGACAGTGACGTTCATCGACTCGAAGATCTTGTCGTTGACGATCTTCTGCACACGGACCAGCTCCTCGGGAGTGACAGCGCTGAAGTGGGTGAAGTCGAAGTGGGTGATGGAAGCGTCCTGATAGGAGCCTGCCTGATGGACATGGTCGCCCAGGACCTCGCGCAGAGCTGCCTGCAGCAGGTGGGTAGCGGTGTGGTTGCGGGCGATGGCCATGCGGTATTCCTTATCCACGCGGGCGGTCAGATGGTCGCCGACATGGACGATGCCGCTCTCGAGGGTGCAGGTGTGGACATAGTAGCCCTTCGGGGTCTTCTTGACGTCCTGCACACGCAGCACACACTCAGCGCCGGTGATGACGCCGTGGTCTGCGGCCTGACCGCCCATCTCAGCGTAGAACGGGGTCTTATCGAGAACGACCAGCACGCCTTCCTTGGCCTGTTCGTCGGTGGCGATGGCGTCGGTCAGAGCCTCCTCGTCGCTCAGAGCCACAACGACGCTGTCGCTCTTGAGGCTGTCGTAGCCGACGAACTCGGTGGGCTCAGCGGTCAGAGTGCCGAACAGGTCTTCGCTCCAGCCGGAGATGTTCTTCTTGAGGCGCTCTGCACGGGCGCGCTCCTTCTGCTTGGTCATCTCGGCGTGGAAGCCCTCCTCGTCGATCTCGATGCCCTGCTCCGCAGCGATCTCCTTGGTCAGGTCGAGGGGGAAGCCGAAGGTATCGTTCAGCTTGAA
>UMJB01064070.1_pt1 | contig 11071 bp, 9 predicted proteins | sample 1965961 | NCBI WGS metagenome assembly UMJB01 (sample SAMEA4836139, study PRJEB28245) | human gut metagenome | biome: gut microbiome; material: fecal sample | place: Denmark | collected 2008
AAACCATCATTTATGTGGCAGACTATATGGAGCCGAACCGGAGCTTTCCCGGCGTGGAAAAGCTTCGGGAGCTGGCGTTTTCCGACCTCCGTGCGGCGCTGAAGCTGGGGCTGGAAATGACGCTGGAACATCTGAAGGAGCAGGGGAACGAGGTTTCGCCGGAGTCCAGAGAAGCTCTGGACTGGCTAAACCGTCAGGAAGCAGAAGCCCTGTAGAAAGGAAGAAGTTATGTTAACCCCAAAAGAAATCGCTTACGAGGTTACCAAGGCGCTGGACGCCAAAAAAGGACAGAACATCAAGCTGCTGAAAATTGACCGGGTCAGCTCGCTGGCGGATTATTTCCTGATCTGCACCGGCACTTCCGGCACCCACGTCAAGACGCTCTGCGACTATGCCGAGTATACGCTGGAGCAGCTGGGGGAGCAGATGCTCAGCCGGGAAGGCCACCGGGGCAATTCCTGGGAGCTGCTGGATTACGGCAGCATTGTCGTCCACGTTTTTACTGAGGAAGCCCGGAAGTTCTACGATCTGGAACGCCTGTGGGCGGACGCGGAACTTGTGGATATCCGGGATATCATCATCGAAGAGAATTAGTATATATCCGGCTGACCGAAATGCAGCCGGTTTGAGAGGTGTGTTCGGCATGAATTACGATTACGCAAAAATTGAGGCCAAGTGGCACAAGTACTGGCAGGAGCATAATACCTTCTACACCGACGTGTGGGATTTCTCCAAGCCCAAATACTATGTGCTGGATATGTTCCCGTATCCCTCCGGCGTCGGCCTGCACGCGGGTCATCCCGAGGGCTACACGGCGACGGATATCGTCTCCCGCATGAAGCGGATGCAGGGCTACAACGTGCTGCACCCCATGGGCTATGACTCCTTCGGCCTGCCGGCGGAGCAGTACGCCGTGAATACCGGTCATCATCCCAACGGCTTTACCCAGAAGAACATCGAGACCTTCTCCGCTCAGCTGAAGGAGCTTGGCTTCGATTACGACTGGTCGAAGATGATCGCCACGTCCGACCCGTCCTTCTATAAGTGGACGCAGTGGATCTTCAAGAAGCTCTACGAGGCGGGCTACGCCAAGCGTATTGAGATGCCCGTGAACTGGTGCGAGGAGCTGGGCACCGTGCTCAGCAACGACGAGGTCATCGACGGCAAGTCCGAGCGGGGCGGCTATCCCGTGGTCAAGAAGAACATGATGCAGTGGGTCATCGACCAGCCCGCCTTCGCGGAGAAGCTGCTGGAAGGTCTCAACGAGATCGACTGGCCGGAATCCACCAAGGAGATCCAGCGCAACTGGATCGGCAAATCCACCGGTGTGGAGGTGGATTTCCAGCTGGTGGGCGGCGGCGAATTCTCCATCTACACCACCTGTATCGAGACGATTTATGGCATTACCTTCATGGTGCTTGCCCCCGACGGCAAGATCGTGCAGAGCCTGATGGACCGGGTGCAGAACAAGGAAGCGGTTCAATCGTACATCGACGAGTCTGTGAAGAAGAGCGACATGGACCGCACGGAGCTGAACAAAACCAAGTCCGGCTGCCGTCTGGAGGGCGTCTACGCCATCAACCCCGTCAACGGCAAGCAGGTGCCAGTGTTCATCGGCGACTTCGTTCTGGCGAGCTACGGCACCGGCGCGGTCATGGCCGTGCCCAGTCACGACCAGCGTGACTTTGAGTACGCCCAGGTGCATAACATCCCCATGATTCAGGTCATTGACGGCGCGGACGTGTCCGAGCACGCCTTTGAGAAGCAGGATTATCTGGGCAAGGGCTGCAGGCTCATCAACTCCGAAGAGTTCACCGGCTTGACGGTGGAGGAGGCCAAGGAGGCCATCACCTGCAAGCTGGAAAAGGCCGGCGTGGCCAGAAGAAAGGTCAACTACCATTTCCGGGAGTGGATTTTCGCCCGTCAGAGATACTGGGGCGAGCCGGTTCCCTGCGTGTACACCGACGACGGGAAAACTTACTTCCTGCCCGACGATGAGCTGCCCCTGATCCTGCCGGAGCTGGAGGATTACAAGGGACGCAACGGTCAGGCACCGCTGGAAAACGCCACCGAGTGGAAGAAGTATGACCGTAACGGCATTCACGGCGTCCGGGAGACCTCCACCATGCCCGGCAGCGCCGGTTCCTCCTGGTATTATTTCCGCTATATCGACCCCAAGAATGACAAGGTGTTCTGCGACCCCGAACTTGCGAAGCACTGGATGCCCGTTGACCTGTATGTTGGCGGCCCGGAGCACGCCGTGGGTCACCTGATGTATTCGAGGATCTGGAACCGCTTCCTGTACGACCAGGGGCTGTCTCCCGTGAAGGAGCCGTTCAAGAAGCTGGTGCATCAGGGCATGATCTTGGGTGAGAACGGCATCAAGATGGGCAAGCGCTTCCCGGAATTCGTGGTGAATCCCAGCGACGTGGTGCGGGAGTACGGCGCGGATACCCTGCGGCTGTACGAGATGTTCATGGGGCCGCTGGAGGTGTCCAAGCCCTGGAGCACCACCGGCGTGGTGGGCGCAAAGAAGTTCATCAACCGCGTCTGGAACTTCTTCACCGAGGAGAAGAACATCACCGATACCGACGACGGCAAGCTCACCAAAATCTATCACCAGACGGTGAAGAAGGTCACCTCCGACTTTGAGGCGCTGGGCTTCAACACGGCCATTGCCCAAATGATGGTGTTCGTCAACGAGGTCTATAAGAACGGCAGCTGCCCCAAGGCCTATGCCGAGGGCTTTATCAAGATGCTTTCCTGCATCACGCCTCACGTGGGCGAGGAAATCTGGCAGCTGCTGGGACATGACGATACCATTGCCTACGAAAGCTGGCCGACCTATTCCGAGGAAAAGTGCAAGGATGCCGAGGTGAACATCGCGGTGCAGGTCAACGGCAAGATGCGCGGCACCGTGCTGATGGACGCCGATCTTTCCAACGAGGAAGTGGTGGCAAACGCCGTGGCGGACGAAAAGATTGCCAAGTTCCTGCAGAAGCAGGGCGGCCAGATCGTGAAGACCATTGTGGTAAAGAACAAGCTGGTCAACCTGATCGTCAAGTGATCCGATTTCCGGAATGGTTTCAGATTTTCTTTGGAGCCCGGTATAATTTGTGAATTTTTAGAATTATTCCTTGACAATTCGGGAAAGAACAATTATAATGTATCAAGCCGGTATGGCCCTGAAAGCATCCTGGATCGAGCCGGATGCCATCGGAGGGAGGGAAAACAATGTCTGAAATTCGCGTCAAGGAGAACGAGTCTCTGGAGAGTGCTCTGCGTCGTTTTAAGCGCAGCTGTGCCAAGGAAGGCGTGATTGCTGAGGTCAAGAAGCGTGAGCATTACGTCAGCCCCAGCCTGAAGCGGAAGCAGAAGTCCGAAGCTGCCCGTAAGAACAAGAGAAAGTTCTATTGATCCCTCATGAAAACAGTTAAAACCGCTCTGGGTAACCAGAGCGGTTTTTGCGTCCTGCCTTTTCAAAAAAAGCTGCCTCCTGCGATTCTTGAAGATCGCGAGGGGCAGCTTTTTGCAATGTTACATTTTCTCCGGGGCGGAGAAGCCGAGGATGTGGATGCAGGTTTCCAGAATGTTTTTGGCTAAGCCAAGCAGGGCGATGTGTCCGGCTTTCAGGGTTTCGTCCGCTTCCTTGAGGACGGGAGTTTCGTGGTAGAACTTGTTCACCGCACCCGCCAACTCGTAGATGTAGGCGCAGATCAGGTTCGGTGCGGAGGAAGCCAGGGCGGTTTCCAGCGTGGGCTGTAAGCGGGTGATGACGTTCATCAGGTCCTTGGCGAAGGGGTTCGCCGGGGGCTGGATGGGAAGGTGCGCCCAATCGCCGTATTTCGCCAGAATGGACTTGATGCGGACGATGGTATAGAGAATGTAGGGGCCGGTGTTGCCCTCGAAGGCGGCGAAGCGCTCCAGATCGAAGTTGTAATCCTTGGTGGGCTGGTTGCTGAGATCGCCGTATTTCAGGGCGGCAAGGGCGATTTTCGCGGTGGTATCGTCCACTTCGGAGGCGTCCACGATTTTGTTTTCCACAACCTTTGCCCGGACGAAAGCCGTCATATCGGCGATGAGGGTCTCCAGCCGGAGAACGCCGCCGTCCCGGGTCTTGAAGGGCTTTCCGTCCTTGCCGTTCATGGTGCCGTGGCCGATATGCTCCAAGGCAGTGGTGTCGGGGACGATGCCGCACTTCCGGGCGGCGCGGAACACCTGCTCAAAGTGCAGCGCCTGCCGCTTGTCGGTGACGTAGAGCATCTTGTCTGGGTGCCAGTCCTGCATCCGCTGAACCATGGTGGCAAGGTCGGTGGTGGCGTAGATGGAGGAGCCGTCGGACTTGACCAGAATGCAGGGGGGAACCGCCTTCTTGTCCGTTTCCTCTGCCACAGGAATGACCCACGCGCCCTCGGAGAGAACGGCGTAGCCCTTCTCCTTCATCTCCGCGACCATGGCGGGGATATAGGGGTCGGCGTCGCTTTCCCCCAGCCACTTTTCAAAGTGGACGTCCAGACTGTCATAAATCCGCCGCAGGTCGGGGAGGGACACGTTCATGATGTGCTGCCAGATGGCGCGGTAGCCCCGGCGACCCTGCTGCAATTCAAAGGTCGCGGTGTGGGCGCGCTGGGCAAAGGCTTCGTCCACCTTCTTCCGGGCGGAGGCGGCGGGGTAAAGCTCCTCCAAGTCCGACAGGGTGAAGGGAGGCTCGGCAGGGTATTCTCCCGTAAAGTCCGGGTCAAAGTAGGGGAGGTTCGGCTGGCGGTCTTGCAGCTCCGCGATGATCAGACCCATTTGCAGACCCCAGTCGCCCAGGTGCACGTCGCCGATGGTGTTGTAGCCGAAGAAGGCATACAGCCGCTTCATGGCTTCGCCGATGATGGCGGGGCGCAGATGACCGATGTGCAGGGGCTTCGCCACGTTGGCGCCGCCGTAGTCTACCACAATCGTCTTGCCCGCGCCGGTTTTCGCAACACCAAAATCGGGGGCGGTGCGCATGGTTTCCAGATAGGTTTCCAGAAACGCCCCGGAGAGCTTCAGGTTAATGAAGCCCGGCATGACGGCCTCCACCAGAGAATAGTCGGCGGCGTCCAGCTTTTCTGCCACTGCCTTTGCAATCTGGATGGGGGCACAGTGGTACTGCTTCGCAGCGGCCAGAGCGCCGTTGCACTGGTATTCGCACAGGTCGGGGCGGTTGGAGACCGTCACCCGGCCATAGGAAGCGTCGTAGCCGGCATCAGCAAAGGCGCGCTCCATTCTTTCGGTGATAATATCAAGAATTTTTTCCATATCTTACTCCATATTTCTGAAATAGAAATCAGCCCTGCTGTTTCCGCTCGGCCATCCAGGCGAGGTAGTCGTCGTAGGTGCCGTACTTGTCGATGATGGTGCCGTCGGGCTGGAAGGCGATGACCCGGTTACAGGTAGAGGTCAGCAGCTCGTGGTCGTGGGAGGCCAGCAGCACCACGCCGGGGAAGGCTTCCAGACCCTTGTTCACCGCCTGAATGGACTCCATGTCCAGATGGTTGGTGGGCTGGTCAAGCAGCACCACGTTCGCACCGGAGAGCATCATCCGGCTGAGCATACAGCGCACCTTTTCGCCGCCGGAGAGGACGTTCACGGGCTTGAACACGTCCTCGTTGCTGAACAGCATCCGCCCCAGGAAGCCCCGGAGGTACACGTCGTCCTTCTTGGCGGAATACTGGCGCAGCCAGTCCACCAGTTCCATCTGATTCCCGTCAAAGTAGGGGGAATTGTCCTTGGGCAGATAGCTGCGGATGGTGGACACGCCCCACTTGACGCTGCCCTCGTCCGGCTCCAGCTCGCCCATGAGGATCTTGAACAGGGCGGTCTGCGCCAACTCGTTTTCGCCCACAAAGGCGATCTTGTCCCCCCGGTTCACGGAGAAATACACTTTGTCCAGCAGCTTCACGCCGTCCACGGTGACGGACACGTCCTTGACGGTGAGCACGTCCTTGCCCAGCTCCCGCTCGGGCTGGAAGCCCACGAAGGGATAACGGCGGGTGGAGCAGGGCATTTCCTCCACGGTCAGCTTGTCTAAGAGCTTGCGGCGGGCGGTGGCCTGCTTGGCTTTGGCCTTGTTGGCGGAGAAGCGCTGGATGAACAGCTGCAATTCTTCAATCTTTTCCTGATTGCGCTTGTTCTTGTTGCGCAGCATGGCCTGCACCATCTGGGAGGACTCGTACCAGAAGTCGTAGTTGCCCACGTACATCTTGATTTTGCCGTAGTCGATGTCCACGGTGTGGGTGCAGACGGTGTTCAGGAAGTGGCGGTCATGGCTCACCGCGATGACCATGCCGGGGAAGTCCAGAAGGAAATCCTCCAGCCAGTTGATGGCTTCGATGTCTAAGTTGTTGGTCGGCTCATCCAGCATGACGATGTCGGGGTTGCCGAACAGTGCCTGCGCCAGCAGAATTTTCACCTTGAGACGGGGATCGACGGAGGCCATCTGCTCATAGTGCAGCTCCGTGCCGATGCCCAGACCCTGCAGCAGGCGGGAGGCGTCGGATTCCGCTTCCCAGCCGCCCAGCTCGGCGAATTCGGCTTCTAAGTCGGCAGCCCGCAGGCCGTCCTCGTCGGTGAAGTCCGGCTTTTCGTAGATGGCGTCCTTCTCCTTCATGACTTCGTACAGGTGGGCGTTGCCCATGATGACCGTGTCCATGACGGTGTAATCGTCATAGGCGTTCTGGTTCTGTTTCAGAACGGAGACCCGCTTGGTGGGGTCGATGGTGACGGAGCCGTTGGTGGAGTCCAGCTCCCCCGTCAGGATGCGCAGGAACGTGGATTTGCCCGCGCCGTTGGCGCCGATGATGCCATAGCAGTTGCCGGGGAGGAACTGCAGGTCAACGTGCTGGAACAGCCACTGACCGCCAAACTGCATACCGAGATTGCTTACTGTAATCATTTCTTACTCCTTAACTTCTGGAATCTCTGATTAAATCGCCTTCGGCTGTCGGCGAATCCTTTGCCCCATCCGTGCAGTTCTGAAAGCGGGAAATACACAAAGTATTCCGCCGCTTCCAGAACTTTCGGCTGAGCCAAAATCTTCTGCCGACAGCTCTCACCGATTTAATCAGAGCTTCCATTTTTCGCGGCAGCATACCGCTGCACATAACTATACAGGGTAATAATACCACATAATTTGAAATAATCAATCACGATTGCGCCAATTATGAATAAATCGAGAAATTTTCACGAAAGCCCTTGCTTTTTTCCACAGGTGCGCTATAATATTAGCACTCAAACACAAAGAGTGCTAAATAAGGAAGCCCTGAATCAACCGGCAGGGGCTTCCCCCAATAAGGATGTGTATTGATTATGGAAAAGCAGCAATTCAAAGCAGAGTCTCAGCGTCTTCTTGACCTGATGATCAACTCCATTTATACCCACAAGGAGATTTTCCTTCGTGAGATCATCTCCAACGCCTCCGACGCCATCGATAAGCTGGCCTATACGGCGCTGACCGACGACAAGGTGGGCATCAACCGGGATGAATTCGCCATCACCATCACCCGCGACCCCGAAAACCGCACCCTGACCGTTTCCGATAACGGCATCGGCATGTCGAAAGACGAAATGATCGAGAATCTCGGCACCATCGCCAAGTCCGGCTCTCTGGGCTTCAAGCAGGCCATGGAGAAGAACGAGGACATCGACATCATCGGTCAGTTCGGTGTCGGTTTCTATTCCGCCTTTATGGTGGCTTCCTCCATCACCGTTATCTCCAAGAAGTACGGCGAGGACAAGGCATGGAAGTGGGTCTCCGACGGCGCGGACGGCTATACCATTGAGGAAACGGAAAAGGCCACCCCCGGCACGGACGTCATCATGACCCTGAAAGCCGATACCGAGGACGAAAAATACTCCGAGTATCTGGAAGAATACGAGATCCGCAGCCTGATCCGCAAGTACTCCGACTACATCCGCTACCCCATCCGGATGGAGGTCACCAAGTCCCGTCCCGTGGAGGAGCCGAAGGACGAGAACGCAGAGGGTGAGGAAAATAAAGCGCCCAAGTACGAGTCCTACACCGAGATGGAGACCCTGAACTCCATGGTGCCCATCTGGCAGCGGGACAAGAAGGACGTCACGGAAGAAGAGTACGAGACCTTCTACCGGGACAAGTTCTTCGACTACAATAAGCCCCTGCGCACCATCCACTACAACGTGGAGGGCAACGTTTCCTTCAAGGCGTTGCTGTATATCCCCGGCAAAGCGCCCTACGATTTCTACACCAAGGATTACAAGCGTGGATTGCAGCTGTACAGCAGCGGCGTGCTGATCATGGACAACTGCGAAGACCTTCTGCCCGAGCATTTCCGTTTCGTCCGCGGCGTTGTGGACAGCCAGGATCTGTCCCTGAACATCAGCCGTGAAATGCTCCAGCACAACCGCCAGCTGACCATCATCGCCCGGAACATCGAGAAGAAGATCAAATCCGAGCTGAAGGCCATGCTGGAAAACGACCGGGAGAAGTACGAGGAATTCTACGCCGCCTTTGGCCGTCAGCTGAAGTACGGCACCGTCTCCGACTACGGCGCACACAAGGAAGCGACGCAGGATCTGCTGCTGTTCTACAGCCACAAGCAGGGCAAGCTGGTATCCCTCAAGGAGTATGTGGACGCCATGGCCGAGGGTCAGGAGAAGATCTACTATGCTCCCGGCGAAAATAAGGAGCGTCTGAGCAAGCTACCTCAGGTGGAGACCCTGACGAAGAAGGACTATGACGTGCTGCTGTTCACCGAGGATGTGGACGAGTTCGTTCCTCAGACCCTGATGACCTACATGGAGAAGCCCTTCTGCAACGTTTCTACCGAGGATCTGGGCTTGCAGACCGAGGAGGAAAAGAAGCAGGCGGAGGAAAAGGCCGAGGAAATGAAGGGCCTGCTGACCTTCGTGAAGGAAACCCTGGGCGACCGGGTCAAGGAGGTCAAGCTGTCCTCCGAGCTGGGCAGCCACCCCGTGTGCATGACCCCCGCCGAGGGCATGAGCTTCGAGATGGAGAAGTATATGAAGCGGGCGAACCCCGAGTTTGCTTTCCCTGTCGGACGCGTGCTGGAGCTGAACCCCGAGCATGAGGCGGTGCAGGCCATGCAGAAGGCTATGACCGAAGACCCCGAAAAGGCAAAGGATTACGCAAAGCTTCTGTGCTATCAGGCACAGCTCATGGCGGAGCTGCCGCTGGACGACCCCTATGCCTACACCGAGCTGGTGTGCAGACTGATGAAGTAATCCTGACCGGCAAAGAAAAGGATTGCTTTTGCCGTGCTGGTGTGATAAAATATCCCCACCGAAAGAAAGGGAGGGTTTTGTATGTCCTACACATATTCGTATATCAGTGACGCCCTGGCGAACGGACTCCTGTCCGGGATTTTCAGCGGCGTTCCCACGACGCTGATTGGCATTGCCACCTATGTATTAAGCGCCCTGGGGCTTTACACCATCGCCAAGCGCCGGGGGCTGAACCACCCGTGGCTGGCCTGGATTCCCGTGGCCAGCGCGTGGATCGTGGGTTCGCTTTCCGATCAGTACCGCTATGTGGTCAACGGGGAGAATAAGTCCAAGCGGAAGGTTCTGCTGACGCTGAACATCATTACCACAGTGCTGAGCCTGGTGATGGTCGCGTGCGGAATCGGAATGGTGGCGCAGGCGTTGATCGGCGCTGCGGGAGGCATCGACGAGGAGGCCATGGTGCAGGCCGTGATAGGGCCGATGGTGGGCGTGCTGGGGCTGTGTCTGCCCCTGGCAGGCGTTGCCATTGCCTACGCGGTGGTCTATTACATGGCGCTGTACGATATCTTCCGGTCTCTTGACCCCAATAACTGCGTGCTGTTTCTGGTGCTGAGCATCGTGTTCAGCGTGACGGAGCCGTTCTTCCTGTTCTTCAACCGGAACAAGGACGGCGGAATGCCCCCCAGACGCCCCGAGCCGGTCTGTATACCCCCGGAACCGGACTGGTGCGATAACAGCCAGGACACGGGCAATACGGATTTCCTGTAATAAGACAAAAATCCTGCTTTTCTTCGGAAAGGCAGGATTTTTTTGGTGTCGGTGGGATTTTTGAATGTCCGCTTTGTGCGGGCAAATGTTTCTGGTGCGGAACCATCTTTTTCCTGCCAGCCGGTTGACAACCGGGAAAATATCCAGTATACTAGGCAATATGCAATAAAAGACGGCTTCATTATTGGAGGAAATGACAAATGGTTATCAAATGGGATGTGACCATCCCCAGACTGTCCGGGGATACTCCCCGCAGAGCGTACATCTATCTTCCGGAAAGCTACGACGAAGAACCTGACCGGCGGTATCCCGTCATGTACATGTTCGACGGGCACAACGTGTTCTTTGACGAGGACGCGACCTTCGGCAAGTCATGGGGCATGAACGACTACATGGAGCGCACAGGAAAGCAGCTCATCATCGTGGGCGTGGAGTGCAACCATCAGGGCAACTGCCGGTTGTCGGAGTATTCCCCTGTGACCTTTGAAAATGCTGAGCTGGGGAAGATCCGGGGCAGGGGCAGCACCACCATGAACTGGATGGTAAACGAGCTGAAGCCCTACATCGACGAGCATTTCCGCACCCTGCCCGACCGGCGGAACACCATTCTCGCGGGTTCCTCCATGGGCGGCCTGATGGCGCTGTATGGCGCGACGGCCTACAATTCCGTCTTCCAGCGGGCGGCCTGCCTGTCTCCCAGCCTCTGGGTCGCGCCGGGGAAGGTGATGGAAATGATCGCCAGGGCGCGTATCCGCCCGGATACGACCATCTACATGGACTACGGGGAGAACGAAATGGCCAACCATGTGGCAAGCCAGGCGGTCATCCCCTCCGCGGTGTATCTGCTGCTGACCAAGGGAGTCAATCTGGCCTTCCGCATTGTCCCCGGAGGCAATCACTCGGAGGCCAGCTGGGAAAAGCAGATTCCCATCTTTATGGAGTGCCTGGGACTTTAATAGAGAGAACGTGAGGGAAAAGAAATGGAAATTCGCTACGAAAAACATTGGAGCGGCTGGCTGAACCGGGATATGGAATTCAAAATCTACGGCAG
>UMJB01028904.1_pt1 | contig 11016 bp, 8 predicted proteins | sample 1965961 | NCBI WGS metagenome assembly UMJB01 (sample SAMEA4836139, study PRJEB28245) | human gut metagenome | biome: gut microbiome; material: fecal sample | place: Denmark | collected 2008
GCCCGCAACAATGCTCGTTATAATCATAACGGGGAAGAGAAGATAGGACGGGAGCTTGTCGCCGAAGAGGATCATGCATGCCGCTGTTGCGAAGCCGCCCATGAGAGCCTGTCCCTCTGCGCCGATGTTCCAGAATTTCATCTTGAATGCGGGGGTGACTGCGAGCGAAACGCACAGGAGCATTGCAAGATTCTGGAGCAGGCTCCATATACGCCTCGGCGAGCCGACCGCGCCGAAGATTATCGCGGAATAGACCTCCGCGGGATTCTGTCCGGTGATGACGACGGTCACGACCGCGCAGACGAGCAGCGCAAGCACGACCGCGCCGATTCTGATGAGCCATGCCGCCCATGAGGGGATGGCGCTGCGCTTGACTATGTGGAAAAGAGGCTCACGCTTCTGTCCGTTTGACTTACTCATGGGTTTCACCTCCGTCGGTTTTGGTCATAAGCAGACCGAGCTCTTCCTTTGTGGAAGTCCTCGCGTCAACGAGTCCGGTTATTTTGCCGGAGTTTATGACGAGGATTCGGTCGCACAGCTCGAGCAGAACGTCAAGATCCTCGCCGACGAAGATAACGGCGACGCCCTTTTCTTTCTGTTCGTTGAGCAGGTTGTATATAAGATAAGATGAGTTGATGTCGAGTCCGCGCACGGGGTAGGCAGCCATAAAGACCGTGGGGGAGGAAGCAATCTCACGGCCGACGAGCACCTTCTGCACATTGCCGCCGGAGAGACGGCGGACGGGCGTATTCGCGCTCGGGGTCACAACTTCGAGGTCGCTTATAACTTTTTCTGCGAGCGTCTTGGGCTTCTTGCGCTCAAGGAACGCGCCCTTGCCCTTGCGGTAGCTTCGCAGCATCATGTTGTCGATTATATCCATGTTGCCGACGAGTCCCATGCCGAGTCTGTCCTCGGGGACGAACGACAGGCGCACGCCGAGCTCACGGATCTGCATAGGCGTCTTGTCGCGCAGGTTGTCTTGACCGCCGGTCTTGGGGTTGTTGTACATAATCTCGCCGCTGTTGAGATGCTGAAGTCCTGCGATGGATTCAAGCAGCTCGCGCTGACCGCTTCCGGCGATGCCCGCGATGCCGAGAATCTCGCCCGAACGCGCGGTGAACGAGATGTCGTCAAGAAGCTTGACTCCGTCGCGGTTGATGCAGCTGATGTCCTTGACAATGAGCCTGTCCACAGGGTCAACCGGATCGCTGCGGTCGATGTTGAGGCTTATCTTCTTGCCGACCATCATCTCGGTAAGCTCTGATTCGTTCGTCTCTGCGGTGTTGACCGTGCCGATGTATTCGCCCTTTCTGAGAACCGATACGCGGTCGGAGAGGGAGAGCACCTCGTGGAGCTTATGGGTGATGATTATGATAGCCTTGCCGTCGTCGCGCATGCGGCGCAGGATGTCAAAGAGTTTGAGCGTCTCCTGTGGGGTGAGAACGGCGGTGGGCTCGTCAAGAATAAGGATGTCCGCGCCTCTGTAAAGCACCTTGATTATCTCAACGGTCTGCTTCTCCGAGACGGACATTTCGTATATCTTCTTGTTCGGGTCAATGTCGAAGCCGTACTGCTCGCTTATCTTTTTGATGCGCTCGGCGGACTTCTTGACGTTGAATTTGCCCTCGTCAAGTCCGAGAATGATGTTCTCCGTTGCAGAGAACACGTCCACGAGCTTGAAATGCTGATGGACCATGCCTATTTTATAGTCGAGCGCGTCCTTGGGGGAGCGGATGACTACCTCTTTGCCGTCGATGAAAATCTGACCGTGATCCGGATAGTAGATTCCGGCGATCATGTTCATCAGCGTTGTTTTTCCGGAGCCGTTCTCGCCGAGAATGGAGAGTATCTCACCGCGGTTGACGGTCAGACATACATCCTTGTTGGCGATGATGCTTCCGAAGCTTTTTGAAATATTTTTCAGTTCAATTGCTGCGTTCAAGCCCACTTATCCTCCTATTTTAAATCTCAAAAGCCGATTAAAACAGGAAGGATAATCGGCTTTTCAAACTTAAAAATCTTGTTTTTTGAACTGCTTCAGACGGAGCGGCTTTCGTCGCCCCGTCTGAATGAAAGTTATAGCTTAATTATTTGTTGAGAAGAGTGATGCCGTCGATGTCAACATCGAAGTAAGGAGCAGAACGCTTCTCAGACTCGTGGAAGTAACCGTTGGAAACAACCTCGGTGTCGGGGGTGTAGTTCTCGTCGGTGTCGACGTCAGCCTTGTAGCTGGTGAGAACCTTGCCGCCAACAGTGAAAGTGGAGGTGTCAAAAACATGAAGAGTGCCGGCCTTGAACTGCTCTTCGGCAGCCTTGATAGCCTCGGCGGTGCCGGGAGCTGCGACCTTATCGTTGATAGCGGTCAGCTCAACAGCGCCCTCGTTGATGCCCTTGCACCAGTCGGTGTCGATCTCTTTGCCGTCTCTGACGCACTCGATCATGTACTTCATGTAGGGAACCCAGTTGATTCTGGACGAAACGATGAAGGTGTTCGGGCAAGCGTCAAGAGTGGAGCCGTTGTAAGAAACGTTGGGGACACCTGCGTTCTCGCAAGCGGTGGGAGCGCCCATGGAGTCAGCGTGCTGGCTGATGAGCTTGCAGCCTCTGCCGATAAGCAGGGTAGCGGCTTCCTTCTCCTTGGCCTCGTCGTACCAGGAACCGGTGAACTGGACTTCCATGGTAGCCTCTTTGCAGACGGATCTTACGCCGAGGAAGAATGCGGTGTAGCCGGACTTAACCTCTGCATAGGGGAATGCGCCGACATAGCCGATCTTAGCGTCCTTAGCTTCGAACTTGCCTTCCTTGATCATAGCGTTGAGCTTCATACCTGCGGCAATACCTGCAAGGTAACGGCCCTCGTAGATGGAAGCGAAAGCGTTGTGGAAGTTCTTGAGACCCTTGGTGTGAGCCTGGGTGCCGGTAGCGTGGCAGAACTGAACGTCCGGATACTTCTCGGCAGCCTGGATCATGAAGCTCTCATGGCCGAAGCTGTCAGCGAAAACGATTGAGCAGCCCTGATCAGCAAGGTCAGCCGCTGCATCGTAGCAAGCCTGAGTTTCGCCGATGCCGGTCTTCTTGACTATCTCAACGCCAAGCTCCTTGCAAGCTTCCTCAGCTGCGGTGATGAAGTTCTTGTCATAAGTCGAGTTCTCGTCGTGAAGGAAGATAAAACCAACCTTCATCTTCTTCTCGCCGCCGTCCTTGCTGCTGCAAGCTGCAAAGCTGAAAATGGTGGCGAGCGCAAGAACGATCGCGAGGATTCTTGTGAATTTCTTCATTTTTTGACTTACCTCCAAAAAATTTTTTATATTTATCCCGCAGTCCTGCACGGGAAAAAATAACTCAGTCGTCCTGTTCTTTGAAAGTTATGCTGCCGTTGCCCATCTTCTCGATGATGGCGAGGGATTCGACTCTCGCGCCCTTCTCTTCGAGAACCTTTCTGCCGGGCTGGAAGCCTTTTTCAATGGCGATGCCGACGCCCTCAAGCTCGGCACCCGCCTGGTTGATTATATCGATAAGTCCCGAAACGGCGGCGCCGTTTGCAAGGAAATCGTCGATGATGAGTATCTTGTCGCCCTTGTTTATGTAGTCTTTCGACACTGTAACGTTGCTGTCCGTGCCCTTTGTGAAGGAGTGGACAACGGAGGAGTAGACATTGCTGCCCACATTTTTGTGCGCGCCCTTTTTGGCAAAAACAACAGGCACAGAGAAATATTGCGCAGTTATGCACGCGATCCCTATGCCCGATGCTTCGATAGTCAGAATTTTATTTATATTACACCCGTCAAAACGGCGCTTGAACTCCTTGCCGATCTCCTGAAGAAGGTGCACGTCGATCTGGTGATTGAGAAACATATCCACCTTGAGAATATCGTCCCCGATCACTTTGCCGTCAGCAATTATGCGCTCCTCAAGCAGCTTCAAATCCTCGTTCCCCCTAAAGAAAAGTTCGGTGAAAATACAATAATAGTATAGGGCTTTTTGGGGGTAAAAGCAAGGAAAAGTTTAAAAATCTGCATTTTATACAAACGCCGTCGTAAAAAAGCGTATAAGTGTATGAATATGTCAATTTTGTGTACAAACTGTGTCAGTTTCTCTTGATGTTTCCCGCAAAAACGTAACCTGTTGTGTTTTTGAATTCTATGGCATACCACCCGTTGAGTGCGCCGATTATTTTTACGGTGCGTCCGTTGGGGAGAGTGCCGATAACGGCGGAGGGCGTATTCGGCGCGCGTCGGACGTTCAAAACCCCGCCCCGCGTGCTAACGGTACCCTCGGCGGGGAATACCGGCGGATGAAACGGCACGCCGAGAAAGTCCGCGATACTTATAACAAGGTTTTCGGCTATTGCGTCAATGTTGTCGGCTATCCACCGCGCGTCCTGCTCGTTGTCGTGGTAGGCAAGCTCAAGGTAAACCGCAGGAGCCTTCGAACGCTTAAGCTCAAGCAGTGTTGTTGAGGTGCGCGTGTTCACAAGCTCCGGCTCGGGATATATCTCGCGCAGTCCGTTTGCGATTATCTCAGCCGCTCGCTTTCCCTGCGCGCTCGTCGGATAGTAGTAGACATCGGGTCCGCGCAGCATACCCTCATATATCTCGGGCGCGGCATTTGAGTGCAGGGCGAGATAGAGCCGATAGTTTCCTCTGTTTCCGCGTGCAACAGCAGCCGCGGCGTTGCCGTTCGGGTCGTTCCTGCCGTAGCTTATCCCGCTTGAGGCGAGATACGGCTCCATTGCGTCGGCGAGGAGATTCATGTAGTATTTCTCGCTCCCGCCGATTATGTAGGGGTTATAGTCCTGAGTTGAAGGACTGAGATAGACATCGGGCATAAAAATACCTCCGCATATTCATTTACTATAAGAATATGCGGAGGGAGTGTTGTTGGTTAATTGCCTCGCTTGCGCCCAATAATAAAGTCTGATTTTGTAGGATGCGGCGACCTCGACGCACCGTTGCCGCGCGAGCGGCACAAAAGCTCTAACAAACTTATCGTAATACAATAAATCCCACCAAATTGCTGTGCGGTGCTGTTGATTAATGGCTCGGTTTGCCGATTATTTATCTAAGAAAAATCAAATATATTAAAACAAAGATCGCGGAAAGCAGAAAAATAATTATATGTATTTGTCCTCTGATCATGTAACGCTTTCTATATTTATGCAAAGCTGAAAGATCTTCATCTGTCAAAAAGCGAGTTAAATAAACATGATACCAAACATCAACGGCAAGATAATCGCATTGCTCTCCGTTGCCCTCATGAAACTGCGGATTTCTTCTTTCTAAAAATGCGACATCATCCCATTTCCGTTTCTTGTATTCCAAATTGTATCTATAATGTTCTGTCAGAATCACATATTTTAAATCTCCTCTGATTTCCTGCTTTTTGAAAACGAATATACAACTATACCTTATTTCAACAAGCTTGTAACCCTTTTTGCGCATTTTCTCCAAATATTTCGCCATTCGTTCGGGCATGGCTAAAGAAAACAAAAAGAATTTATAGACAAATGTATGGTCGCTTTTCATTTTATTTCTCCGTTTTATTTTGCTGATTTGTTTCTCTATGGTCGTTAGTCTAAATATAGCATATTCAGCAGATTTAGGCAAGTTCGTTATTAAACCGTGTGCCGGAATTACAGGCTTATAGATACCCCAATAAAAAACAGGGAAAACAGAAATCGTCCGTTTTCCCTGTACGAAGTTTTATATATCCAGCGCCGACGCATCCTCGGTTATGTCGCTCTTTGCAAAGCCGTTGTCCTTGTCAAAATAGAACACGCTTCCGCCGTCGTTTCCGCACATGGCGGAGAAATGACCGTCTTTGAATATGAGCGCCGCGCCGTCCTCGGCTCCGATGCCCGAGACGCGGCAGCCTATTACGGCTGTTCCGAAACTCTGCCAGCGTTCGCTGATGAAGTGCGGGCAGTAGCAGTAGGGGAGAAGCCCGATGCAGTCGACGAACATGAAGCTGCCGTTTTCGCCGCAGTCGTCATATCCCATGTCGAACCAGCACATTGCGCCGGAGCTGAGCCCCGAAAGGACTTTTCCGCGTTTATACGCTTCTCTGAGCGCCTCGTCCGCGCCGGTCGCCTTGAATGTGTTCATCATGAACTCGAGGTTTCCGCCGCCGGCGTAGACAATGTCCGTGTTTACGAGCGTATCATATATGTGCTCGCGGGTGTTCGCGGGGTCGGTGAGCTTAAGTATTTCAACCGTGCATCCGAGCTTTTCGAAGCTCTCCCAGATGGGCTCGTCGCCCTCGGTGTCGTCGTGCCCGGCAGTCGGCAGGAACACAACGTGAGGATTTTTTTTGCCCGATTCGCGGACTATTCTTTCAAATATCGGCATGACCTCGCCGTCGTCATAACGGCCGCCGCCGAGTGCGATTATCGTTCCCATTCGTCCTCCGTCAGCCGATAACGGCAACATCAAAGCCGTTGTCCTGCGCGTATTTCTCGGCGTCGCTTCCGCTCTCGGTCGAAATCGTGAGCTTGCCGACATCCTTGAATATCTCGCCGCCGAACACGGTGACTCCGGAGTGAATGGTTATCTCGTCGAGTCCGGTGCAGTTGTAGAACGCATATTTGCCGAGCTCTTCCATGCTCTCGGGCAGGACGACTGTTTTGAGCGATTTGCACTCTTCAAACGCGCCCTTTTCGAGCTTTTTGACTCCCTCGCCGAGAGTGAGCTTCTCGAGAGAGGAGCAGCGGTAGAATGTGCTCACCGCAATGCTCTCAACCGTGCCGGGAATCGATATCTCGACCGCTCCGGTGCACTTGAGGAACGCGTGGTCGTCAATTTGAGTGACGCCCTCGGGGATAATTATCTTCTTTGCGCTGAAGCACTTCGCAAATGCCCAGTCGCCGATGGTCTCAACGCCTTCGGGCAGGACTATTTCGGTCAGCGCGGAGCAGAAGTAGAAAGCCTTTTCGGATATGGTCTTGGGCGCGCCGTTGAAAACAACGGTCGTAAGCTTGCTCTTTCCGGTGTAGGCGTTCTCCTGCGAGCCCTCGAACGCGCTGATGCCGATGTGCTTGATGTTCTTGCCGATGGTTACTTTTTCAAGACTGTCGCAGTACATCGCGGCGTAGTTGCCGATCGCCTCGATCGAGTCGGGGAGGATGAGCTCCTTGAGCGTGCTGCTGCTTTTGAGAGCCTTATTCTCGAGACCGACTACCTTTGCGCCGTCTATCTCTGCGGGAATGGAAACAACGGGGTTGCTCCCTGTGTAGCCCGTGATGCAGGCGGTGTTGTCGGTATATAATGTATAGGTGAAGTCGCCGCTCTTGGCGGATTCCGTCTTGACGGTCTTGTCGAGTATATCCTCAACCTTGATGAGCGCCGGGTCGTCGACCGTGACATCGAGGGAGAGGGCGGAGATTATCGCGTTGCCGAGATTGCCGCAGCCTGTGAAAGAGAGGCAGACAACGAGCATCAGCGCAACAACGGCTGCTATTTTACTGAATTTTTTCATCGTCTGTTCCTCACTTTCCGTTCTTCTTTGCCAGGCGCTCCTGCTTCCTGCGCTCGAGGTCTGCCTTGCGCGCCTCTTCGAGTCTCTCGATCTCGACTCTGCGCGCCTCGTACTCGGCGTCGGTGTTCGCTTTTGCGTCAGCGTATCTTGCGCGGATATCGTCAAGATGCGCGTAGTTTTCTTTTTCCGTCAGCTGGCGTCTTGCGTCGAGAAGAGGCTTGACGCTTCTGATGTACTTCGACTTCTCGTTGACGAGCTTCTTGACGGTTCTCTTCTTTTCGAGCTGATGCGCGAAGGTGTCGTCCGGCAGAGCCTCTGCGGCCTTGAACGCATCGTCTGAAGGCTCGACGATATTTTCGGGCGAGCCGTAGAACTTTACCATTGCCTTTCTGGCGTTCTTGAGCGCGCGGGCGCAGGTTATGGCGTCGCTGCGAATCTCGCGCTCCTCGTGAGTGGACTTCGGCAGAGCCTTTGCCTCGACCATGATCTCTTTGTTGTAATCAAAGATTCCGTTGTATCCGGCAGCCTCAAGCGCTCGGGAACGCTCGACCTGCTTCTTGATGCGCAGAGTGTCGTATTTGTTCATCTCGTCGATGATGAAATCGCACACGGAGATGTCCGCATTGAGCTTGTTGAGCTCTCTGTTCTCTTTCTTCGCGGCCTTTATCGCGGCTTTTCTCGCTGCCTTCTCGGCGTCGGTGCTCTTGGGCATAGCCTTTGCCTGATTTATGCGGTCTTTCTTTATGCCGCGGTTCTGAGTGTTGAATTCTTTGTAAGCGGCTTTCAGTCGCTTGATTTCGTTCTTCTTGAACTCTTTTTCCTCGGGCGTCCTCGCGGGCAGTCTCTCTGCCTTCTTGATGTCGTCCTTCGTGGTCATGAGAGTTCTGTCTTTGTAGAGGAGGTTAGCTTCGTCGATTATATCTATGGCTTCAACGATGCTCTCGTCGCGGAGAATACCGTTGCCGTAGTCCTCGAACATCGCGCGTATCTTGAGTACCTTGACTATGCCGCGCTGCTTGGTCTCGGTCAGATCGTAGAAGAGGTAGGGGACGAAGTTGAGCGCCGCGCCGATAACTGCGGCGATGATGAGCACGTCGAACATATCCTCTCTGAACGAAGCGACTTCGAGCACGTCGTAGTTGTCCTCAAGGCCGAGCATCTGATAGATGGTCGGGAGCACCATGCCGGTGAACATTCCGATGAACGAGCCGATTATGCCGACCGCGCCGAACATTCCGTCGATGCGCTCGCCGGTGAAATACTGCTGATAGTCACGCATATCGGCGTTGATGCCGGGGTTGTAGACTATCGAGAAAGAGTTGACGAATCCGTTGAGATAGTAGAGGATTATAAGCGCGGGAATGTTGTTGTAAAGGGGATAGAGCAGTCCGATGAGCACGACGTTTGTAACATTGCACCAGATGAGCAGGTTTCTCTTGCCGAGGACTCTTATCGCTATCGGACAGATGAGCATTGCCCAGAGTGCCGCGTTGCCGATGAGCGTTGTCGCGACTCCGTAAAGACCCATTCTGTCGGGGTAGGCATATATAAATGTCCAGCCGATGATAACGCCGACTGCGCCCTCAAGGAAGCCGAGCCAGCCTGCAAGGGAAGTTATCCAGAAATATTTGTTCTTTGCAACGGCGCGGAATGCGTCGGAGAATTTGAACTGGGTAACGTGGCTCTCCGCCACGATTATTCTCTCTCTCGTTCCCGCGTATGCCACATAGGACAGAAGAAGTCCGACAACGGCGACGAGGGGATGGATTATACGGTATGTGGTGATGGAGTTCAGACCGCCCGTGAGCGTCGAGAGCATCGGCACGAAAAGACCCGTGAGGGACGGCGTCATTGAGTAGATGATCGACGAGACCGAAACGATATCGGTACGCTCATGGGAGTTGGGCGATATGACGTTTGCAAGGTCTGTGTATGCCTGCTGGAAGAAAGGAAAGAAGCACTGCAGAAGGTTATAGCAGAGGAAAACCGCAATGACTTTCTGCATATACGACATCGTCTCATATGGCAGCCAGACGAACACGACCGCTATAATAACGGTGGGAATACCGGTTATCGCAAGCCAGGGACGGAATTTTCCGGATTTGAAGCGGGCGCTGTCGATTATGTAAGAGCGTCCGATAGTGATTCCGAAGCCAATAATAGTCGATGCGACCGCCATATACTGCAAGTGCATCGGCTTGATGCCTATCGTGTTTCCGACAAGGAAGCTCGTTGCGGAAAGCGCGATGAGCGAGCAGAAGAACATGACGAACTGAACGCCCATTCCTCCGACGCCGTAGGCAATTATCTCCTTGTAGGGGACATATTTGCCCAAGGCAGGTGTTTTCCAGTGCAGTACGACATTGTTCCATGTCGTGCTGACCTTTTCCTTGAGATTACTCTTTCCCATTTCAACACTCCTTCAGGTCCGCGGCGAAGCAGGGAAAATACGCCCGCAGACAGTTGTTTTAGCCCCCCGATATGAAAAAATTCAATCGGGAAGCATCGACAATTTGCATAAAAGCTCTTATCATTATAGCAAAAATATTAATAGCTTGCAACAGCGTTTTGAACTTAAGTACAATAAAAGCAGAAATTTAATAATTATTTCAGCGTTATCACATTCCTGTTGAATTTTCAGCGGCGAAGTGCTATAATGTCCTCAGAAATTTTTCAGAGGTGAACAGTGTTGAATAAGCCAAAGATAATCGCACACCGCGGTGCTAACCGCTATGCTCCCCAGAACACGATACCCGCATTTGAAAAAGCAGTCGAGCTCGGGGCGGACGGAACCGAGACCGACGTCCATATCACCAAGGACGGGCATATAGTCATCTGCCATAACGACACCGTTGACGAGATGTCCAACGGCACCGGCGCTATCGGCGACTATATGTTTGACGATATCCGCAAGCTCGATTTCGGCAGCAAGTTTTCAAAGGACTTCGCCGGCGTCACTCTACCTACCGTCGAGGAGTACCTCGAGTGCATGAAGAAGAGCGACAAGCTGAGCGTTATGAATATCGAGATAAAGCCCAACAAGTCCGAGCGCGAAGACATAGTGCGCAAGACGATAGAGGCAGTCAAGGACTACGGACTTTTCGATGAGCTTCTCATTTCGAGCTTCGACTATAAGATGCTTGTTGAGGCGAAGAAGTACGATCCCAAGTGCAAGACGGCGTATCTCTATCCGATTTACGGCCAGGTAGTCAGAAGATGGTTCTTCCAGCCTCTGCACCTCGCGAAGAAGATCGGCTGCGACGCACTGCATCCGCACAAGGCGTTTGCGACAAAAGCGCTCGTCCGCCGCGCCCATGCCGCCGGCATTAAGGTCAACGCATGGACGGTTGACGAGGAAAAGGACGTTATTCAGATGCTCGAAAACGGCGTTGACGGTATCATCACCGACCGCCCGGATTATGTCGAGTCCGTCGTGGACAGATACCTCGCCGAGCATAAATAAAGCCTGAAATCAAAGTACCGCAGAGCAAAAGCCCTGCGGTATTTTTGCTGTTTGCTGATGCTCAGTTTGTAGGGTGCGGC
>UMJB01037097.1_pt1 | contig 10965 bp, 6 predicted proteins | sample 1965961 | NCBI WGS metagenome assembly UMJB01 (sample SAMEA4836139, study PRJEB28245) | human gut metagenome | biome: gut microbiome; material: fecal sample | place: Denmark | collected 2008
ATCCCCACCACTGCCGGCGATTGGCTGCGTGAGCGCCATTCCGGTGCACAGCATGGGCGCATTGCCGTTTTGAAACCGGATAAATGGTGCAGCTACATGGAGTACCATCTAAAGCTGGTGAGCGAGGGCTTGCTGGAGGGGGATCGCTGGCATCTGATCAGTGTACAGGAAAACCTGCTGTTTTCTTATCTGGAAGAACCGCGTACCCATGTAAATATCCGCCACCAACCCGGTGTACCAAGCGCCGAGCTGCAAGAATGGCTTGCTGTTGACCCAGAAAGTCACTTTGAGCATTTTGCCAAAGAACAGCAGGGGCCGGATGCTCCAAATTTTGTTTATCTCCCCCGCTGTGCAGGTACCCACGAATAGGAGGTTTGTACAATGATCCGTATCGGCTGCCGTGCCCATGACTACGGCAAACATACCCCCGTCCAACTAGCGCACATTCTGCACACTGCCGGGTATGGGTGTGCTGCTGAAAGATGAACAGCTGATTGATGACGCGCTGAACCAGTATTACTGGCATATCAAATATTTGCAGGACCCTGAAAGCGGGCTGTACTACCACGGCTACAACAATATTACCGGGGACCACATGTCCGGCATCAAGTGGGGCCGCGCCAATGCCTGGGCCGCGTATACCATGTCTCAGGTGGGCATTCGCCTGCCGCAGTGCTACCTGTACCCCAAGTTTTTGGATGTTGTCGGCAGCCTGAACGATCAGCTTGCCGCACTTAAGCTTTACCAGACCGAAAACGGCCTGTGGCGCACCATTGTGGACGATGAAACTTCTTATGAGGAAGTCAGCGCCAGCGCCGGCATCGCTGCCGCCATGATCGCCAAGGGCAACCCGCTGCACATCAAGTACATCAATAAATCTATCCCCGGTATGCTGGCAAACGTCAGCCCGGATGGTCGCGTGCTGAATGTTTCCGGCGGCACCGCGGTTATGAAAGATGCCGACGGTTACCGCAGCATCAGCCGCGACTGGATTCAGGGCTGGGGCCAGGGATTGGCGCTTGCGTTCTTCGCGGGTGTGCTGAACTATGACAATGTCCGTTCTGACGGCGCGCTGTAAAAACTTGTTCCTATAATGAAATCCCGGTATGGTACACAGTTCGTACCATACCGGGATTTCTGCTTATTCAGCTGCGCTGTGGATATTCTGCAAGGTCAGCTCATCATACAAGGCCAGACGGATGCTCGCATCCTGCGGTAAAGTGCAATCCCTCAAGGTCACATCATGAATGGTATGCCCTGGTGTACGGAACCCTTCAATTTCGATGGGATTCACCATGATCGCATCGCCGTTCCAGATACCCTGAGAGTGCAGGACACAATTTCTTTTTTGGTTATCTCAGAGCTTGGCGTAATAGGAATGCTCCGGCTGCAAACCGGCCAGCATCCAGTGGGTTCATCACAGCCATCCGTTCATCATCCACGAAGAGATGATATTCAGCCTCTGCCCCCGCGGTATCGGGCTTATCCCAATACAATTCAGCGGTATCTGCTATTGTCTGCGCCGCAAAATAAAGTTCTTGGGCAATACCGCATAATTCTAAGTGCCGATACGGCGAGCGAGGTGCGGCAGATGCTAAGCCAAAAGCGCAGATAATACTGGATGTCTTATCGAGCATTTTGGCAACGCAGATGCCGTGCCGCAGCCGCCGGAGCGGTGCTTAAGCCGTAAGGCGGGAATTGTGCGGTGTTGCCCTTACATTTGGGCACATCTCATCTGTTTTGCGCACAAACATTCTCTGCCACCTGCAGTTCGGTACACATCAGCAGGAAAGCACCAACACCGTGCAGGTCATTTGTAACGCAGGGACGGTCACAGTAGAACTGATAGTTGCCAACACCAGTTCCGATGCAGACATGACCAATCTGGATATCCTCACCCTGCCATTCCAGGCTGTTCACAACGCCGTCAAAGGCACGTTTTGCAGCATCAATCGCCTCAGCGCTCATCAGTCCGGTGCGGGCAGCGCGAGCCAGCGCCGCGGCATATAGGCAAGAGCAGGAATTTTCCAACCAGTTACCGGGCTGACCGCCTTTGTTCACAACCTGATACCAGCGGCCATCCGCACTCTGATAGCGCAAGAGGCTGGTCATCAGGTCGCGCACATACAGTTCCAAAGCGGCGCGGCGTTCATCATCCGGGTCCATCTGTTCCACCACATCCTGAATGGCCACCGGCACCCAGCCAATGCTGCGGCCCCAGAATTCCGGTGCAAGCCCGGTTTCGGGGTTGCACCAATCCGCTTTGCGGCTCTCGTCCCAGGCGTGATACCACAGCCCGGTCTTGGCATCGCGGGTGTGCTCCCGCATCAAGCGAATCTCGTTGACAACCAAATCCGTCCATTCCGGACGATCAAAGCGGCGGGCATACTCCGCAATGAACGGGCAGACCATATACAAGCCGTCCAGCCACATCTGGTTCGACGAGCCGCAGGTGTGCCAGAAACCGCCGCACTGGCAGCGTGGAATATCCTGCACCTGGGCGGCAACGCTTTCGATACAGCGGCGGTAGAATTCATCCCCGGTTGCATCGTACAGGGTGTACAGCAAAATGCCGGCCTGGATATCGTCAAGGTCAGCGCGCTTGTACTGTTTAACTTTTCCGCTTTCGTCAAAAACGGCGTGGATCCAGCTTGCGGCATAGTCCAGGTACTTCTGTTCCCCGGTCAGCTGCCAAGTTTTCAGCACCCCGGAAAGAAAAACACCCTGGTGATAATAGAAATGGCCTTTCGGCGGCAGGTCGGCAGCAGCAAACTTGTGCATCATTGTATCGCAGGCGGCGCGGGCATAAAACAGTGTTGTTTCCATTTTTTGTCCTTTTTGATGTACGTATAATTACTCCGCATACCTGATATATTCGAGATTTTTTGTCAATGTCATGACAGCAGATTCAGCGACACGGCGTCCAACTCCATACCGCTTTGACCGAAGTAGAAACGCAGGCAGAAAACTTCCCCCGCGTCAACGGCAGGCAGCGTCGCCGTAAACTCGCACCAGTCGGTCTGTGCGCCCGTGATGGTAATGGTTTTCACAAACACCCGTCCCGCAAAAATCGAAACCGGGATCTGGGCCAGTGGGCTGTTGCCCGGCATTGCGCGGCAGCGCAGATGCAGCGTGTATGCGCCGCCCTGCTCAACCATCACACAAAACGCAGTGGTGCGGCGGTAACCATTATCAATCGCGGCCGGGTCAATGCTTACGCCTCCATGTAATGTCAGGGGTTGGCCGTTCTGCGCCGCCTGCTGCATATCCTGCTCGGCCATCGCTTCCAACTGGGCATCCAACGCCGTGGTGCGGCCAATGCTGCGGCGGAACGCAGGTGTTTGCAGCAAAAAGCGGCAGATATTCGCCGCGTTGCGTTGCAGCTCGCCCCGGTTCAGCCGTTCCTCTGTCAAAGCAACGGCCAGATCATCGCTGCCGGAATTATGCTCCGGGTCCTTCACAACCATGAACACATCATTCTGGGCGCGAACCATCGCAGCCACATGCTTGGTGCTGCCTGCGCCGTCGCGGTCATTGCCATCGGCCCACCAGTCACTCATCACAATGCCGGTGTAACACCATTGGCCGCGCAAAATTGTTGTAACAAGGTCATAATTGCTGGCCGTCCAGTAACCGTTCAGCGGGTTATAGGATGTCATAATGGAGCGGGCATGCCCCTCTTTGACGGCAATTTCAAAGCCGCGCAGATAGATTTCCCGCAAAGCACGTTCCGATACAACCGATTCAACGAAGTGACGCCGGTGCTCCTGATTGTTCGTTGCAAAATGTTTGATGGTTCCGGTTACACCCCAGCGGTGCATCCCGCGCAGCTGAGCACAGGCCATTTTGCCGGTCAGCAGCGGATCTTCCGAGAAATACTCGAAGTTGCGGCCGTTCAGCGGATGGCGGTGAATGTTGATGCCAGGGCCAAGCAGCGTATCCACATGGTTTTTGCGCAGCTCCAGCCCTTCCATCGAGTAGAGTTCCTCGCTTAATTCCTCGTTGAAAGTCGCGGCCAGGCAGGTGCCATTAGGCATGGCAAAAGCAACGGTGCCGCAGTCCATACGGATACCGCTCGGCCCGTCCGAACAGCAGGCGGCAGGCAGCCCATAGCGCTGCAAAGCATCGCTGACGCCTCCGATTGCCCCAGCTGTCCCCGGCGTAACGCGCGGAGAGTTCATCCCCTCGCCCCGGACAATGGTGCAAAGCTCCTCATCGCTGAACTGTGCCACAAAGTCTGCCATCGCAGTGGTACCATCGGCCACATCCCGCAGGCGGATGCCTTTGTCGCCAGTCTGGAGCCATTCCCGCGGCATGCAGGCGGCGCGGCGGGGCTCGGGCCGTTCTTCCTCGGTGGGCACGGGTTCCCATGCTGGGGTTCCATCCGCACCAGGGCGCAGGCGTTCAAAGGCTACAGCCGGAGCAGCTGCAGATTCCAACTGTTCCACCACCATCAACGGTAGTGTGACCGTAAAAGCTTCTTCCGCACTTCGCACATCGGTGCCAAGGCTGAAGCGATACTCGCCTGCTTCCAGCACAAAGGCAGACTTGTGCCCGGTCACACCGCTGTCATCATAGCTGGCAAAGTTACGCCACGGGGCTTTCAGTGTCAGGGTCTGGCTCTCCCCATAGGCCAGCGTTCTGGTTTTTGCAAAGGCGCACAGCACTTTGGACGGTTTCCCCAGCCGCCCCTGCGGCGCGGTGCAGTAGAGCTGCACAACTTCCTTGCCGGGGCAGCTGCCGGTATTTTGGACGGCAGCAAAGGCCGTAATGCCATCGGCTGTTTCATCTGCGCTCAACAGCCGAACTTCAAATTTTGTATAGGAAAGGCCAAAGCCAAAGGGATAAAGCACCTTTTCCGGTGCAAACGTTTCAAAATAGCGGTAGCCGACGTAAATATCTTCGGTATAGATGTTGCGGTCATCCGCCCCGTAATGGTCAGCCGCCGGATAATCTGCCGGGGTGCAGGCGATGGTATCGGGCAGTTTGCCGCAGGGGTTGACGGTACCGTTCAGCACATCCAGCACACCGCGGCAGCCTTCCTGCCCGCCCTGCCAGATGTACGCCACCGCGCCGGGGTTGTATCGCATGACCCACTGCATATCAATGATATTGCCAACATTCAGCAGCACCACAGATTTTTTGAAATGACGGCAAACCAGCGCCAGCATATTTTCCTCGCCCTCGGTCAGCAGAAAGCTGCCGGGAGTATTGCTATTGTCCTGGTCTTCCCCTGCCGTGCGACCGATGACAATAAAAGCCGTTTCGGCACGCTGGGCCGCAGCGCGGACAAAGTCTTCATCCAGCGGCATTTCCGGCTGAAACCACGGTTCCTGTGCCCAGCCGGTTCCCATCTCGTAAGGGTGTTCCGCCAGCCATGCTGCATAGCGGGCCTGCACCTCGGCATCCAGCTGGTAGCCGTCCGGACCGCCCAGCACTTCGGGCAGGTTCGGCACATGGGCGGTGTTCACCAACCCGCCGGACCCTGTGCCGCTTTGGTAGTAGTGAAATTGCGCGTACCCAAATAAAGCCGCTCTGCCGCCGGAAGCCAGTGGTAAGACAGCCTCATTTTTCAGCAGAACAATACCCTCTGCCACAGCCTGGCGAGCCAGCGCTGCATAACGGGACATTTCCAACATTGTATTTTTCATCATACTGAAACTCCGATCCTGATGGATTGTAAATTCCAGCGCCACACTTAGTCATAATACACTATTTTCAGGATTTAGCAAGAGGTTCCTACACGAGAAAGAAAGTTTTATTTGTCTTTGAAAAAAGTAAAAAGTTTTATGAAGCCAGAAAGTTTCTATTCGCCATTCTTTGAACTGTTTTCTTTTTGCAGCCGAGTTTGTATGCGGGGCAAAGCAAATCGGGATCAGAGTTTTTTCTTGGAACAGGGTTCAGAAAATTTCCAACATATCATTTATTAAAAAGACTAATTCGGTGGCTCCTTCTTTGTATAGTTCATTCTTTTTTCCTCTGCTTTTCCTTTTCTTATCTACAAACATCTTTTTATTTGCTTCCCAGTTTTACGGCAACAGTTTTGTAGACTTCGGTACCTGTTGCTATACCTATAACCCCAGCATTGTCGCTGTTGCTAAAAGTTCTATTGCAGCTGTTCTGTTTTCGCCTATTTCAAAACGTTTCATTTGTCTTTTTTTCTTGCTTCCTCATAAAGCAGCATCCCATACCGGAGATTTTTACCGCACATTTTTTCAGGAATCGCTTTCTCGCACTGCCTGTCTGCCCGCTTCTCTGGAATTAAGCAGAGATTTTTACCGAGAAAATTTTGGTGTCGTAAAGTCCATCTACTCCACCCTATCATCCTTTTTCTTCACATTCTGCTTTATAATAGGTTGGTTTTTAGCCACCTTTTCTTTGCCGCTTCCTTTCCCTCCATCATCCCGTTCTGTCCAACACTTTTTCGGCCATTTCTTCCGTGATTTTTAATTTTTTTCGCGTTAATAATCTCTTTTAAGTATCGTTGATCTCACTATTTGCTCCGCATTTTATCTCGTATCATCGCTGATTTATTTGCAACCATTATCTGATTTTTTTCTCCGTAAATTTCTCCGTTTATATATTTTTCTTTTTTTCCTCTTGCATATTTTGGTCTTTCTCAATGTATATTCGGCATGTTTCTTTCGCGTATTTTCTCTTTTTTGTCTCCCTATCAAGGTCAAAAACTGTGCTTTTTGACTTTTCTGAACATAAAAAGTGATTTTTCCCCGCCCCTATTTTATAAAGCCTGATTGTTGCCCCAAAGCCGAGGTTTTTACGGCGATTTTTTTACAGCCTCCAAAGGAAGTACCGTGCTGCTTTGTGCATTACCAAATGTTCTTATCCAAGACTTCTTTTATCCTGAGGTTCTTACGCCGTAAAAAATAGTGCCCTCATCTTTCTTCTCTCGTACTCCCTCGTCACCCACCTTCTCCTAATACAGAGGTTTTTAACGTACTTTTCTACGATCCCATACAAAACGGTAACCTCTGCTCTTTTTCTTTTCTGCTTTCTCACGCTTCGCCAAGCAGAGGTTCTTACCGAGAAAATTTTATCTATTTTTTCTATTTTTCCGCTTACAGAGGGCATTTCCTTCCATCCAGAGATTTCTACCGTACCAATTTCCAGTCAAATTCTTTTGCAAACGGAGATTCTTACCGCAAAAAACGGCCTTTGCGCCTCTCCCCTGCTGCTTAAGTTAAGGCAATACCGCATAATTCTAAGTGCCGATACGGCGAGCGAGGTGCGGCAGATGCCAAGCCAAAAGCGCAGATAATACTGGATATCTTATCGAGCATTTTGGCAACGCAGATGCCGTGCCGCAGCTGCCGGAGCGGTGCTTAAGCCGCAAGGCGGGAATTGTGCGGTGTTGCCTTAAAGGAATTACCTGCTATAAAAGCTAACCAGAGGTTTTTACCGCAAAAAAAGTCCTTCTGTCTGCCTCTTCATGTTTCGCCCACAGCCCTTTTCCCGCCGTTTTCAGGTGCCATCGGGATGATCTTGTCGTTTCAATTGCTTCTTACAGGTTGCCAGCCTGTTCCTTATGCCCGTTCACGCAACATGGTAACAGAGATTTTTTCATTGTATAACAGAGATTCTTTCCATGCAAAATAGAGGAAACAACCTCTGCCTCCAAAAGAAAAAATCTCCGCCATTCTATGAAAGAACCTCCGTTATCACCAGAAGAAACCTCTGTTGTGGAGGGAAAGAACCTCTGTTTCTTCTATATATAATAAAGTATAAGATATAAATTTATAAATATATAATTCTAAAGAAAAAGAAGAACAAAAGGGTGATTGCCCATAAAACAACGGAATTGATGCCCGCATAGCGGAGCGAACACGAATGCAGGCCATAAGAAGAAAAGTCATACGAAAAATGCGCCGTTCTGTCTGTGCATACCCAATTTCAAAGGCTCTAAATTATAATATCTCCCCCAAAGAGTGTATCCTCTGGAGGAGATAACAGAAAATGTATAGGCAATACCGCATAATTCTAAGCACCGCTCCGGCGAGCGAGGTGCGGCTGCTGCTAAGCCAAAAGCGCAGATAATACTTTGTGTATTATCGAGCATTTTGGCAACGCAGATGCCGTGCCGCAGCCGCCGGAGCGGTGCTTAAGCCGCAAGGCGGGAATTGTGCGGTGTTGCCTATAACTTCTACAGCCACTTTATCCTGCACTGCGTCCGGTATCATCACATGGTATCGGCATGATAATATCGATCTGAAACAGCTTATCCTGCGTGGAGATGGAAAAACTGCCGTTATATTTTTCTACAATGTGGCGGACGCTCATTATGCCATAGCCATGGGAATCTTTGTCCGCTTTTGTGGTTACGGGCAGGCCGTCCTTGAATTGAAGAGAATCCTCAAAGTGGTTCTCGGCATGGATGGTCAACATGCGGTTGACTGTCCGCACGGAAAGGTGAATGAACCGCATTTCGGGTGGCTGCAGGGATTCGCATTCAATGGCGTTGTCCAGAATATTTCCGAACATCGAGAAAATGTCCATCGTTTCCATAAAGGCCACGCCGCTGCCATCGGCAATGCAGGTGAACTGTATATTGTGGGATGCGCAGTGCAGACGCTTATCGGTCAGAACAATGTCCAGCGTTTCGTTGCCTGTGCGCACGGCGCTGTTGTAGATGGACACCGAGCGTTCCAGATCGTCCAAGTATGCCGGATCGACCTGGCCCGTTGTGCGCAGGTTGCGGATCTGGTGCTTTAAGTCATGGCATTTGATGTTGATGGCGTCAATATTTTCTTTCACCAGCTGGTATTGCTTCTGCTCTTCGACCCAAAGCTTTTTCATCGTGCTGATCTCTACGCGGTCCTTGGCGGCGGCCAGCATCTGAACCTGCAAAAGCAGCATAAATATGTAAAAAATAATCTCGCCAATGTTCAAAAGATTATAAAAGAAGATGTTGTACTGGGAGATTGCACCGCTCTCAAAATAAAAAATCGGCGTCAGCATACAGTCCAGCAGCAAGAACAGCAGCGCGTTCTGCATGGGGATCTCGCTGTCCCCCAGAGCGTGCATCTTTTTGCCCACGGTGAAATAGATAAACAGATATACCGCCAAAAAGCAGGTGATATATAAAAGGATATGGGAGGGCGTGCGCTCAGTAAAATAAGGAACAAGGCTGCTGTTCAACCGGCAAATGGAGGCAATAACGAGGAACAGCCGGTCGGAAATGTACCATGTTGCAAACCCGGAGCTGAAATAAAACAGCACGTTGGACAGCTTCTCCTTAAAACAGCACAACAGCCCGCCGATCATTAAAAGGAGAAGAATGGCCGAATAGAACGCTTCCACTGCAATATTGCCGCCATAGGTGTGGGCAAAGAAAAGGCAGAGTAGCCGGATCGGCACAAGCCAGGCAATGGCCCAGCGCACAAAATGCGGGCGGCGGCTGCAGCGAAAGATAAACGGAAGGGTCGCCAGCAAAAACGCCACGAAAATATCCCAAAACTTTACATTAAAAAGGAACCTGCGGATAAAGGCAAGAGATACCACAAAAACTCACCCCGGCTTTCAAGAGGTCTTGTTCAGGTAGGCAATCACACGGTCACAGAACGCCTTGCGTTTACGCTGGCTGATGGGCAGCTTGGTGCTGCCAACGATGACTTCTGTTTTGGATACCGATGTGATATGCTGCATGTTGACGAGATGTGCGCTGCTGCACCGCGCAAAATTATAAGTGTCCAGTTCAGCCTCCACATCCGAAAGTTTGCCCCAGGCTTCAATGCGGCCCATGTCCGTGTGGTACAGGAGCAGGTGGTCCTGTATCTCTACATAATATATTTGGGAAATGCGCATCCGGCGTATGGTGCCCGCCGCCTGTAAGATGACCTCTTTTTCATCCCGCACAGGCAGGTTGCGCAGCGCGCGGAGCATCATGGAAGAAAAGCGGTAGTAATTGATGGGCTTGATGACAAAATCCAGCGCGTCAACTTCGTACCCATTGATGGCATACTGCTCCATGTTCGTGATGAACACCAGCGCTACCACGGGGTCCGCAGCGCGCAGCTGGTGGGAGGTCTCAATGCCGTTGATGCCCGGCAGCTCAATATCCATAAAGATAAGGTCGGCATCCATATGATAATTGTCCATAAAATCGGATGGATTGTCATAGGCCGTGATGGAAAAGCTCTGCCCCTGTTCCCGCTCATATTTCCGCAGGCACTCAATGAGCGTATCGCGGTCTGCGGGATCGTCTTCCAGTATTTTGATTCGTACCATACGGAGCCCTCCTGATCCATTATTACTGCCAGTATAGCACAGCTTTTGCCGGAATTTCAATCGGCTGTTTCCCGCGTTCGGTTGCTGCAGAACGATACATTGGCGTGCATTGCGCATTTTGTACAAATCGAATCCAACGTGATTGTACACATTAACATGTTATCTCCCGAGCCGTTGCAATTCTTTTGTCACTTTTGCATCACTTACGAAATAAAACCATGCACATGGGGAAAAAATGTGCCCGCGGATAGAAAGGATGGTATAGTAAGTACAACGAACCTGGACAAACGATGTGCAGGAATCAAAGATAAGGAGAAAAACAGATGAAAAGATCCAAACTCTGGTCAGGTCTTACCTCTACGTCTGCAGCTTTGCTTGTGGTCGGCCTGATTGGTCAGAACCTTGCCGCGGCCAATGCAAGCTACATCAACACCGCGCTGGGCACCACGACCACCAAGGTCGTCCAGACGGGCGAAGTTGGCGACACGACCTACTTCAAGAGCCAGTTTGGCGATTTTGACGACCCCGATGCACAGGCAGCCGCCATTGCCGCTGCGCTGGAACAGAACGTCAACGAGATGCGCGAGGGTGCGGCCCTGCTGCGCAACGAGAACAACACCCTGCCGTTGACGAACGCCACCCGCATTTCTGTGTTCGGCCACGCCGCCGTTGACCCCGCTTACCAGGCAAACTCCGCCGGCAACAAGGTTACGAACGGCGCGC
>UMJB01043186.1_pt1 | contig 10953 bp, 10 predicted proteins | sample 1965961 | NCBI WGS metagenome assembly UMJB01 (sample SAMEA4836139, study PRJEB28245) | human gut metagenome | biome: gut microbiome; material: fecal sample | place: Denmark | collected 2008
CAGGCGTATCCGCCGATATTTAGTCTGACGCCTAAAGCGTCCGGAAGCACGTGACTTTAGCCATGTGAGGTTCACATAAAGAAAGTGAAGAATAGAGTCAATATAAAGAGATTTTTTGTTTGACTGAGTTTGCTGAAAATAAAATTGAAGTCAAGGAACTTGAGAAAGTAAAAAATTTTTACGAGGTAAGCAGATAGATATGACTATATATGAGTATGGAAATTCAGATGCGGATACTGTTTTGATTCAGTTGACTGGTGATCATGAATTATCTGTTCTTAAGAATGAGGTTGAAGAAATCCGAAAAAGGACTTCAACAGATTTCAGACTCATTGCTGCAAAAGTTGATGACTGGAATTATGAGTTGTCTCCATGGAAAACACCGGCAGTGTTCGGAAATGAAGACTTTGGTGATGGTGCTGTCAGGACACTGGAGCAGATTCTGACATTATGCACAGACAAAAGCAGGACATATTATATCGGGGGATATTCTCTTGCGGGGCTGTTCTCGTTATGGGCAGCATATCAGACAGATGTATTTTCCGGCATTGCAGCTGCTTCACCGTCTGTCTGGTTTCCGGGATTTATTGAGTATATGAAGGAACATGAAATTAAAAGTGAGACAGTTTATCTAAGTCTTGGTGACAGAGAAGAAAAAACGAGAAATTCGGTGATGTCACAGGTTGGAAACTGTATCCGGATGGGATATGGGTGGCTCATAGAGCATGGGATCAATTGTAACCTGGAATGGAATCAGGGCAATCATTTTAGAGAACCGGATATAAGAATTGCGAAAGCATTTGCCTGGGTAATGGAGGGGAAATAATATGTGGATATTATTTGCATTTGGTTCTGCTCTGTTTGCAGGCTTGACAGCCATATTGGCAAAATGCGGAATCAGAAACACAGATTCTAATGTTGCGACAGCATTAAGAACTGGTGTAGTGTTAGTCTTTTCATGGCTTATGGTATTTGTGGTCGGGGCACAAAGTGGAATCAGAGATATTTCAGCAAAAGTCCTGATCTTTCTGATTTTGTCAGGACTGTCAACGGGGATATCCTGGCTATGCTATTTCAAAGCACTGCAGATTGGAGATATCAATAAAGTAACACCAATTGATAAATCGAGTACAGTGATAACGATGTTGCTGGCTTTTATTTTTCTCAGGGAAGAAATAACGTGGCTGAAATTTGTTTCAATGATTCTTATCGGTATCGGTACTTATCTGATGATACAGAAAAAGGAAACAAAGGAGAAGGCAGAAGATAAGAAGTGGCTGCTTTATGCAGTCGGTTCCGCTGTTTTTGCCAGTCTTACCTCTATTTTGGGAAAGATTGGAATTCAGGATGTTAATTCAAATCTTGGAACTGCGATCAGGACTGCTGTTGTATTGGTGATGGCGTGGATTGTAGTATTTGTGACCGGAAAGCAGAATACGGTTAATAACATTGACAGAAAAAGCTGGCTGTTCCTTATTCTTTCCGGAGTTGCAACAGGCGGTTCCTGGCTATGTTATTACAGAGCACTTCAGACAGGTCCGGCCAGTGTGGTAGTTCCGATTGATAAACTGAGTATCCTTGTGACCATTGCATTCTCATATATTGTATTCCATGAAAAACTGTCATTGAAATCAGGAACAGGACTGCTTCTTATTGTTGTTGGAACGTTAGTTTTGCTGATATAACTATTATAAAAAAGAAAAACTATCTGGAAAAGTATAATTGCGAAAACTGGCTTTTTCAGGTAGCAGAGGGATATTTTATGGATTTGAAACAATTGCAGTATTTCGTGGCATGTGCGCAGACAGGATCGTTCAGTGATGCTGCGAAAGTTCTGTATTCTACACAGCCGAGTGTGAGCAAGGTGATAAAATCTCTGGAGGATACTCTGGGAATGCAGCTTTTTGAGAGGCTTCCCAGAGGAATCCGTCTGACTGTTCAGGGACAGAAGGTTTATCATTATGCGTGCAGGATCACAAATGAAATAGATGTACTTGAGAACATGGCATCCAGAGGGATGACGAAGTGGGTCAGAATCTCCATGAATCCCAGTTCCTGGTTTGCGAATCAGTTTGTGGATTTCTATAATGAAACATTCGAAAAGAATTATCATTTCCAGCTGACAACAGCCGGTGTCAGAAGTGTGATGGAGAGAGTGCGGGATTATATGGACGACATAGGATTTGTGTATATCCTGAGCCAGCAGCAGGAGAATTTCCTGCATGAACTGGCGAAAAATAAGATGGAATTCGTACCGATGTATGAGACGGATGTGATTTTTTATCCGGGGCGTCAGACTAAATTTTATGATTCCGGAAAAGAAAAAGTCCGGCTGGAAGAACTGGAGGGGATTCGGTTTATCCAGAATTATCAGGACGAATTCTTTGATCTTGGTTCTGTGCAGGAGAATGCGTTCCAGTGGAGAGATTTAGATATTTCCGTACTGACCAACAGTGATTATATTATGGAGAAGATGCTCAAGAACAGTAAGGTTTCCAATGTGAGCGGAAGCTATCTTTCAGAAAACAAAAAAGGAACTACACCGGGGATACCGTTGGAATTGGGGAATAATAAGGTTATTTTTGGTTACATGTTCCACAAAGGTGAAAAAATGGACGACAGTGTAGAAGAATTTCTGACGTTCCTGAAGGGCAGGCTTCCGAAGAGTTAAATAAGACTTATTCCAAAATGCGGATAAAGTATTCAAATTAAGAATGGCACATAACCCTCCCGAGGGGTTGTGTGCTTTTTTGTCATTTGTTAGACTTATCGGTGGATTTACAGAAATTTTGTGATTATTCAGCAGAATAGTGTTTATAGCAGTCTTCGTAATGCTATAGTGAAAGTACTGAAATGTTATGAAATCCTGTAAAATCCGCAGGATGTGATGTTGCAGGAAGAGTATACAGCGTCACATGGAAAAAGGAGAACTTATGATAAAATATATTGTAAAAAGGCTTCTTCTGCTGATTCCGGTTCTGATCGGAATCACTTTTTTATCATTTGCCATGATGCGTCTGGCAGGAGGAGATGCTGTTACCTATATGTATGAAAATGCAGGAGCGGCAGTTTCGCAGGAAGTAATTGATGAGACAAGGAAAGAATATGGGCTGGATCAGCCGTTTCTTGTCCAGTATGCGAAATGGTTCACAGGAATGGCAACCGGAGATATGGGAATGAGCTATGTATCAAAAAGAGATGTTTATGATACATTCATAGAAAAACTTCCGGCTACGATTCTTCTGACGATTTCTTCTGTATTACTGACAATGCTAATTTCTATTCCACTGGGGATTCTTTCAGCAGTAAAACATAACCGTCTGATCGATTATCTGATACGATTTTTCAGCTTTATCGGAAATTCTATGCCGAACTTCTTTGCAGCACTGGTATTGATGTATTTTCTGTCAATACGGCTGGGGTGGTTTCCGGTCATCACTACAGATAATAAGGCATTGAGCCTTGTGCTTCCAACTTTAACCCTGGCAATTTCAATGGCTTCCAAATATACCAGGCAGGTGCGTGCTACGATACTTGAGGAGTTAAATAAGGATTACGTAAAAGGTGCAAGGGCAAGAGGAGTAAGAGGAAGTGTGATCATATGGAAAAATGTCATGAAATCTTCCATGCTTACGATCATTACGCTGCTTGCACTTTCTATAGGAAGTCTTCTGGGTGGAACCACAATTGTAGAAACCATTTTTATGTGGGATGGTGTGGGGAAGATGGCAGTAGATGCTATTACTATGAGAGATTATCCGATCATTCAGGCATATGTCGCATGGATGGCGATTATTTACGTTGTTGTGAATCTTATTACTGATATCATTTATCATTACCTGGATCCCCGCGTCAGATTAGGGGGTGATCAGGCATGAGCGGAAAAAAAGTTACTGTCCGTAAACAGAAAATAAAGAAAAACCATATCAGGGAAAAACTGATTTTCTTCACAATACTGACACTGATCTTACTTATTGTTGCCGCCGTTGCCAGAAAGCTCTGTCCGTATGATCCCTATGCGCAGGATCTTCTTCTGGCACAGAAACCGCCGGGTCCGGAACATATTCTGGGAACAGACCGTTATGGAAGAGATATGTTTTCAAGAGTTCTGGTGGGAAGTACAACAAGTATTTATGCGACGCTCCTGCTTGTTTCGATCGTTACGGTTACAGGAACTGTGATTGGACTGATCTGCGGATGGTGCGGTGGGATTGCAGATACTGTACTAATGCGTATCTCAGATCTGTTTCTTGCATTTCCAAGCCTTGTCTTTGCACTGGCAGTTGCCGGGGTTCTTGGCGGCGGAATACAGAATGCGATCATTGCACTGGCAGTAATCGGCTGGCCGAAATTTGCAAGACTTGCAAGGGGGCTGACACTGGCACAGAAAGATTCGCCCTATCTGATGGCAGTAAAAATGTCAGGTAGCAGTGTACCGAAAATCCTTTTTAAACATATTCTGCCCAATATTGCAGGTCAGATTCTGGTAACTGCAGTCCTGGATATAGGAACCATGATGATGGAACTTGCGGGACTTTCCTTTCTGGGACTTGGCGTACAGCCTCCGGCAGCGGAATGGGGAAGCATGATTAATGATGGACGGAGTATGCTGCAGATTTCACCCTGGATGGTACTGGCTCCGGGTGTGGCAATTTTTATAACAGTTATGATATTTAATCTTCTTGGTGATACACTGAGAGATTATATGGATCCAAAGCAAAGAGCAAAGAATAAGAGAGAGGAAAAAAACAAATGAAAAGAAAAATTTTTGCAGTATTACTGACAGGCGCTATGTTGATAGCAGGTTTATCAACTACAGTATTTGCAGATGGAGAGAAAACATTTGTATATGGAACCACCGGTTACAGTGAAGAGATGGGAGATGCAGGACTGAATCCACATGATAACTATTCAGGATGGAGCGCACTCCGCTATGGTGTGGGAGAGACTCTTTTTAAATACAACGATAATATGGAAGTGGAGCCATGGCTTGCAACAGATTATGAGTTTGTGGATGATACTACGGTAAAGATCACACTTCGCGACGGAGTGAAATTTTCCAGTGGACGTGCCATGGATGCAGAAGCTGTAAAGGAATGTCTGGAAGATCTGATCGCAGTTCATGACCGTGCACCATATGACCTGAAAATCGATCACATAGAAGCAGATGGACTTACACTTACTATTTATACTACAGAGCCATGCCCGGCGATCATTAATTATCTGGGAGATCCATACGGCGCGATCATAGATATGGATTATGGTATTCAGGGAGAAGGCGGCTCTGCCAATGTAGCAGGAACCGGTCCTTATATTGCAGAAAAGGTTACATCAACTCAGATCGATCTTGTAAAAAATGATAATTACTGGGGCGGTGAGGTGAATGTAGATAAAATCACAGTCAAATCCTTTGCGGATGGAAGTGCATTGACTGCTGCCTTACAGACAGGTGATATTCAGGGAACCTATGGACTTCAGTATGATAACTATTCTCTGTTTGACGGAAATCCGGATTATACGATCAATTCCTGCGCTACAAGCCGCTGTTTCTTCGGACAGTTTAATATGGATTCCGAAATTGTTCAGGATCAGAATGTGCGTAAGGCAATTGAAATGGGAATTGATAAAGAGGGATTTTGCTCTGTAATCATGGAAGGAAGAGGAATCCCGGCAAAGGGAGCATTTCCGAGCAGCTTTACCTATGGAAATGATGCAGTAGAAACAGTATCTTATGACCCGGAAGAAGCGAAGAAACTTCTGGAGGAGTCAGGATGGACAGATACAGACGGTGATGGCTATGTGGATAAAGACGGACAGAAGCTGACTATTAACTGGCTTACTTATCCGACACGTCTGGAGCAGCCGAAGCTTGCGGAATATGCACAGGCAACTCTGAAAGAGATTGGAATTGATGTGTCTGTAAATAATACTTCTGATCACAGAACTTATGCAGAAAACGGAGAGTTTGATGTTTATGTAAGTTCTTTAACAACAGCGCCTACCGGTGATCCGGAATATTTTTTCAGCAGTACAGTGACTGGTTCTAAGAATTATGGAAATTATCAGAATGACGAAGTAACGAAACTGACAGAGCAGCTTCATCAGACTTTTGATACAGATGAGAGAGGAAAACTGGCTGTAGAACTTCAGCAGAAGATTCTGGACGATGATGCGTATTTCTTTGTTTCACATCTGAACATGGGAATCGTGACGAAAGCCAATGTAACAGGAATGGCAGCACATCCTTGTGATTATTATGAAATTACTGCGGATCTGGATGTACAGTAAGAGTTATATGCTATGACGAAACCCCTTATTTTAGAGGATTGCTATAGTGGGGAGTGTCAGTAAAAATCGGGAGAACACAAATGATTTCTTTAAAGGAGAAGAGTATGGCAGATCCTTTGCTGAAAGTAGATCATGTTACGATCAGCTATAATGGAGAACCGACAGTTCAGGATGTCAGTTTTGAACTGAAACAGGGAGAAATCCTTGGAATTGTAGGAGAATCCGGAAGCGGAAAAAGTACGATTATTAAAGCGATTATGGGACTTCTGGGAGAGGAAGGTCTGGTGACAAAGGGTGATATCTGGTATCTGGGGGAAAGTCTCACAGATATGAGTGAGAAGAAACTACGCAGGTATCTGGGAACAGAAATCGGGATGGTATTTCAGGACTGTAAGGCGGCGCTTTGCCCGGTGCGCAAAATCGGTGTGCAGATACATGAAGCTGTATCTGCACATGAAAAAATATCGAAAAAAGAAACCCGGATACGTGCCGGGGAGATTATGAAGAAAATCGGTATGGATGATTATGAACGTGTGCTGGACAGTTATCCTTTTGAACTTTCGGGGGGCATGAATCAGCGTGTGGGTATCTGTGCGGCTATGATCATGCATCCGAATCTTCTCCTTGCAGATGAACCAACCAGTGCATTGGATGTTACAGTGCAGAAACAGGTAGTAGAGGAGCTTCTGATGATGCGAAAAGAATATCAGACAGCGATGATTCTGGTAACGCATAATATTGGTGTGGTGAGGGCTATGGCCGACAGGATACTGGTACTTCAGAACGGAACTGTCAGGGATTATGGAGAAACGAAAAATGTTCTGGATCATTCGCAGGATCCGTATACGCAGAAGTTGATGAATTCGGTGCTTCATTTGAAGAGAGAACATATTTAAGTTTTTTAGAGAGGAATGACTTAGAGACTAGAGTTCAGGAGGAGCAGACAGGTGGCAGATACGATTTTAAAAGCAGAACATCTTACAAAGACATTTATATCCGGGAAAAAGACATTAACAGCAGTAGATGATGTCAGTTTTGAATTAAAACAGGGAGAGTGTCTGGGAATTGTAGGTGAATCCGGTTCCGGTAAAAGCACGATTGCAAAGATGCTTACACATCTGGAAAGTATTACAGATGGAAAAGTGATTCTGAAAGGAAAAGATATTACCAATATAAAAGGAAAAGAACTTCGAGAAATTTACAGGGATATTCAGATGGTATTTCAGATGCCAATGGAATCTTTTGATCCACGTTGTACGCTCGGGGACGGAATCGGAGAAAGCCTGAGAAATATGGGGATAAGCCGTACCGAAACCCGTAGAAAAGTGAAAGAACTTCTGGAAAGATGCGGTCTGGAAAAAGAATACGCAGACCGCTATCCCCATCAGGTAAGCGGTGGTCAGTGCCAGAGAGCTGCAATCGCCAGAGCACTGGCAGTCAATCCGTCCATTCTGATCTGTGATGAAGCAACCAGTGCACTGGATGTGACGGTTCAGAAGCAGATTCTGGAGTTACTGATCGAACTGAAAAAGAAAGAAAATCTCTCATTTATTTTGATCTGTCATGATCTGGCACTGGTTCAGGCATTCTGCGACAGAGTTCTTGTCCTTTATCATGGAAAGACTGTGGAGAGCGGAACACCGGATGAGACCATTGATCATCCACAGATGGATTACACAAGAAAACTGATCGATTCTGTATTGTAGGCAATTGTATATTTAGCCTGTGTCTGAAGTATATCAAACAGGGCAGCAGATAGAGCAGAAATGTCTGAAGCGATTTTATTCGTGAAAGACATTTCTGCTTTTTGATTTCTTACTCAAAATGCCGTAAAATTTTGTGTTTTTAAAAATAAAGAAAGTGTCAAAAAGCACTAACAATTATTCAGAAATCTGTGATACAATGGAAAGGCGAAATACAGAAATACAAATGAAAAGAGAGAAAACTACAAATGACACAAAAACAAAATACATTAACAAAAACCGGTATTGTAGCGCTTCTTGCCTGTGTTTGCTGCATCTTGTGGGGAAGTGCGATTCCGGTGATCAAGACCGGCTATCGTCTGATGCAGGTAGACTCCGCAGATACCGCGAGCCAGATTGTTTTTGCGGGAGTTCGTTTTACGCTGGCAGGGATTCTGGTGTTGATCTTTGCTTCCATTAAAGAAAGGAAAGTGATGATTCCTGACAGGGAAATTTTGAAATACGCAGTTCCGGTATGTCTGGCGCAGACAGTGGGACAGTATTTCTTCTTTTATATAGGTGTTGCACATACATCAGGAGTCAAGGGCGCTATTATTACCGGACTTGGAAACTTTATTGCAATTCTTCTGTCCTGTCTGGCTTTTCGGAGTGAACGGATGACAGGCAGAAAAATTGCCGGATGTGTTCTGGGATTTGCGGGAGTTGTGGTAATCAATCTGATGGGAAATTCCCTGGATATGGGGTTTAAGCTGACAGGAGAGGGATTTATTCTGATTGCTCAGTTATCCTATGGAATTTCCACAGTTCTGATTAATCTTTTTTCCAGAAAAGTATCGCCGGTAGTACTGAGCGGAACGCAGTTTACGATGGGCGGCATCGTTCTGACTCTGATAGGAGTGGGAATGGGCGGTCATCTGGGAAATGTTACAGCAGGAGGTGTGGCAATCATATTTTATCTGGCAATGGTCTCAGCAGTGGCATATACACTCTGGTCTGTATTGCTTGCATGGAATGATGTTTCGAAGGTTGCAATCTTTGGATTCGTCAATCCCCTGTGCAGTGTGATTTTGTCTGCGCTGATGCTTGGAGAGGTGAAGCAGGCATTTAATATTGGAAGTTTGATAGCACTGATTCTGGTTTGCACAGGAATTTATATTGTTAACTGCAAGAAAAAAATGTCTCGATAAACTGCGGAGCAGTTATTCGGTTATAAGCAAGTAGCGAAGCAGATTGCGGATATCCGCTTGACTGATTCCGTAATCCGGGAAGTCTGGAAAGAAATCGGCGGCTCTTTTTATTTTATGAAAAAAAGAGCATAATAAAATAGAATTTTATCTTGCAGGAATGAATATTTCTGGATATCAATCTAAAAAAGAACAGGAGAAATTCAGATGAAGAAAAAAATTTGTAAGCTGTCAGCAGTAGTATTGCTTTTTTTCTCGGGAATTATGGAGATTGGCTGGCGCTTTTTTAACATGGTGGTCTGCTGCAAAAGAGGGGGAAGGAAAAAGGAAAGAAAGAAATGGTTTGAATTATCTCATATACGGGATAATCATCCCAGAAACGGATACGCAAAGGAATATGATGAGAGCAGGGCATGGTGCGAGGCTCAGAAGATGCAGGACTGTTATATCCAAAGCGTGGATGGATTAAAACTCCACGGATTCTATCTGCCGGCAGAGCATGCAAAGCGGTTTGTTATCTTAAGCCATGGTTACAGGGGCAGCAGATTTGGTTCCCTGTCATTTATGGCAAAATATCTCCATGAGCATCAATGTAATCTTCTGTTTATGGAACAGCGATGTTGTGGAGAAAGTGAAGGAAAATATATTACCTTTGGAGCAAAGGAAAAATGGGATGTGCAGCGTTGGGCAATTTATGTGTCCGAGAGAAATAAAGAAAAGCTTCCAATCTATCTGTATGGACAGTCTATGGGAGCAGCCGCTGTACTGATGGCATCCGGATACAGGCTTCCGTCAGAGGTGAAGGGACTGATCGCAGACTGTGGTTTTCAGTCTATGGAAAGACAGATGCGGGATATGGCTGACAACTGGTTCCATCTGCATTATATCCCTTTGCTTTTGAAGGAAATGGACTGTCTGTGCCATTTTGTGGCAGGATTTCGTATGAAAGATGCAGATACCACAGAAGCTATGAAAAGGAATACAAGACCTGTCCTTTTCTTTCATGGAGAGAAGGATACTTATGTGTACCCGAACAATTCATTCCAGAACTATATGCTGTGCAAAGCACCAAAGGAACTGGTCATTGTACAGGGAGCAAGGCATCTGTGCAGTGCCTATGCAGATCCGGAACTGTATCAGCGTACAGTGATGGAGTTTTTTGAGAAATATGATGGCAGTAATTCTGAAAAATAATGTGACTGTTTTCAACCGCCAAAGGCGATTACGAATGACAACAATCCCTGACCGGGACTTATCAGATGCGTTTTGTTAAATGCATGATAAGTCTCGGTCAATTTTATGTAAAGTGTTCATTAAGTGCTGAGGGTACTGGCATTTGGGAAAAATCTGTGCTATTTTTGTCACGTAATTAAAAAAGTAATGTTGTAGCTGCCAGTACATTATTTTTAAAATAACTGTGGGCTACTGAATAAGTATGTAATGTTTTTGTACCCGGGAAAAGAGAAAAAACGGGTGATGGAGGTTAAATAAAGTATGACAAACTACTATCCTTTAACAGCAGCACAGAAAATGCACCATAACTGGATCATGGATTACGGTACACAGCAGGTATCCGGTGTCAGTGTTGTGGCGTCTGTACAGGCTGAACTGGATTTTGGATTATTAAAAAAATGTATTCAGATGGAGACAGAACGTTCCGGATGCACCAGAATCCGTTTTACGAAGCCTGATAAAGACGGAAATGTACAGCAATACCTTGTAAAACAGGATCCAAGAGATATCGGATTCAAGGATCTGTCAGGAATGGGAAGCCTTGC
>UMJB01024565.1_pt1 | contig 10879 bp, 7 predicted proteins | sample 1965961 | NCBI WGS metagenome assembly UMJB01 (sample SAMEA4836139, study PRJEB28245) | human gut metagenome | biome: gut microbiome; material: fecal sample | place: Denmark | collected 2008
AATCGGCGCAATCGGCACAGCCTGTCGTCATAAACAAACGCAGAATCCATCGCCCCGTCAAAAACGTAACATAGTCATAACGTACGTTTTATAGCGGGGCCAGAGGGAAGGGGTGCAGGGGAGGGGAAACGGCCTTTCGCAACTACGAGTGCTTCCCCTCCCCTGCGGTTTCACTTACGCTTCCAAAGCGTTTCACTTTTTTCAAAAAAGAATCCTAAAGACATCTCTTTACAATTTCTACAATCTGCTCCATAGAAAACCGACTGCTGTCAATACAAAGATCATACTGTGTCATATCCAGCCATTTACTATCTGTAAAGTATTCATAATAAGCTTTTCTTTCTTTATCCATTTTTTTGACAAGTTTCCTTGCACTGGCTTCTTCTCTGCCGGTGCGGCGAATCACATTCTGTACTCTTTCTTCAAAAGGTGCATGGATAAAAATCTTAAGTGATTTATCCTTCAGGATATTGGTTGCGCAGCGGCCGACGATCACGCAGTCCTCTTTCTGAGGAAGGGAAAGAATGATCTTTCGCTGGAGATCATAGAGTACATCGTTCATTGGTACAAAGGAGAAATTATCTGTGAACTGCAGCTCGCTGTCAACGGGGAATACCCACTGGCTGGCTTTTTTCTCATCTACTTTTGCCAGGGTGTCGAAGGGGATATTGTTTTTCTTGGCAGCCATGTCGATCAGTTCTTTATCATAAAAACCGATGTCCAGGTTTTCTGCCAGAGTCTTGCCGATGAGGCGCCCGTTGCTTCCAAACATACGATTGATAGTGATAATACGTTTTGCCATAATGAATACCTCCTTTATCTCAGGCCGGAAGCAGGAAGGTCTGTTTTCCGGCGTTTTTTCTTATTTCTTTTATAACATATTTCCGTAAAAAATACCAGAAAATAATGTAAATTATTTAAAATAATATTTAAAATACACAAAATAATATAAAAACAGACAGAAAACTATATTCAATTAACTGTATTTGCGTATGAAAAATACTTTACCTTTTTCACCGGGTTTTCACAGATCACACAAAGTCTCTACATATTTTTCCATTAAGATATTTTTAAAACAGAGAGAACATACATGGCATATTTGGAGGTTGAAGGAATGAAACGACGGCGTAAAAAGATTATGTTGATCATCCCGGCGGCAGTTATCTGCGTGGCAGGTGCAGGAACTGTGGGATATTTTAAAGTGGCACATACGAAGCCGGTACAAAATGTAACAGCACAAGCGCAGTCCGCAGAGGCAAAAAAAGGGAATCTTTCCAAGACAATTGTGGGTACCGGTAATCTGGAGCTTGCTGAGGCCGAAGATCAGGATGCGCCTTCCGGTCTTGAGATCAGTGAAGTGATGGTAGAGAGCGGAGATGAGGTAAAAGAGGGGGATGTTCTTGCGGTTGTGGATGAGAGTTCGATCCTTGAGGCGATGGAGCAGGTGCAGGATGAGATTTCCCAGCTGGATGAGAGCATTCAGGAATACCAGGACAGTGACGAGGAGAATGTGATCGAATCTTCAGTCAGCGGTCGTGTAAAGAAGATCAATGTATCTGCTGGTTCTGATCTTTCGGACATCATGGTCAGTGACGGTGCGTTGATGGTGCTTTCGCTGGATGGAAAAATGGCAGTTTCTCTCAGCGGAGTATCCGGGGTATCTGCAGGAGATTCTGTAACAGTAACATTGTCTTCTGGCACGCAGGTGACAGGAACTGTGGATTCTGCCAGTGGAGAAGACTGCGTGGTTACTCTTACTGATAACGGAACAACATATGGTGATACAGTTATCGTTACAGACAGCAGCGGACAGGAGCTTGGAAGCGGGGAGCTTACGATCCACGAACCACTGGAAATCACAGGGACTTCCGGTACCGTTTCCGCAGTGAATGTTTCCGAAAATGCAAGTGTTTCCGAGGGAACAACCCTGCTGACTCTGGAAGGAAGTGCCAATGAGACACAATATCAGGAACTTCTTGCAAAACGGGAGGCAAGGACAGCAACCCTGAAAAAACTGATCCAGCTGAAAGCAGATCCGGAGATCAAAGCGGAAATTTCCGGAACAGTTCAGAGTGTGAATGTTTCCGTAGGAAGCAGTACAACAACGGATAGCAGCAGCGGAAGTTCTTCCGGCAGCAGTTCTTCCGGAAGCTCCGGAAGCGGAAAGACGGTTTCGCAGATGTCGTATGTAGTATCTGGAAGTGATACAACTGCGGGAAACGCCGTACAGCTGATTTCACTGGGCAGCACTACAAGCATTGCAGCGATAGAAGCAAATGTAAACGCAAGCGTGGTTCGATGCAGTGATACAGGTGCAGCTGTTTCCTCAGACAGTGTGACAAATATAGCTGATAGCAATCTGAACAGTCAGGAAACCGGAGAGACAGAAGAGATCATCAGCCTTCAGACAGATACAGAACAGCAGGCAGAGGCTGTTGCTCTGGCGCCATCCGATACAGACTTTTCTTCAGATGTTGGCGGAGAAGGGGATTCTTCCGGCGAAAATACATCTGAAACATCCACAACTCTGCAGTTTGCCATTGCCACAGAAGGCACCAGCACAGCATCCTCGCTTGTGATCGCTGCTCCGGTAACCGGGCAGACGCCTGTTACGTCAGTAAGTGCGACAGATGGAAGTTATACAGGTACGGTGGCATGGAATCCGGGAGATGACAGTTTCCAGGAAAAAACAGTGTATCAGGCAGTGGTTACTCTTACTGCAGGGGATGGCTATGTTTTCCAGGCTGGAAGTGTTTCCGGAATTACTTTGGGAACCGTTTCCGGCATCTGTGTTTCCCAGGATGGAAAAAGTATGTCTTTCCAGATTACATTTCCGGAGACTGCGGCAGAGACAGAGGATATAAAAAAAGATGATTCCGGTGACGGAAAGACTTCGGATTCCACAGATAATGGAACAAACAGTACCAGCGAAACGAATGGAAATTCCACACAGAGCGGAAACGATCAGTCAGGAAACGGTGCCGGTACATCCGCGAACAATATTTCGGGATCTTCTTCCGGTGCATCTCAGACGGAAGATACCCAGGAGACAGATTCTTCCGCATCCACATCCGGTACAGAACTTTCCACATCGGAATACAGCACAGATGTTGCGCTTTTTACCATTTCGCCAGATGACACCATGACTCTGGAAGTCAGCGTGGATGAACTGGATATCAATTCTGTGGAGATTGGACAGGAAGCAGCAGTTACCTTTGATGCTATTGAAGACAAGGAATTTACCGGTGAAGTTACAGAGATAGGAAATACTGCATCGGTCAATGGCGGCGTGGCAAAATATACGGTATCTGTTTCTGTACCAAAAGATGAAGAGATGAAGCAGGGAATGAATGCTTCGGCCACGATCACCATTGAAAATCGTGAAAATGTAATCACCATTCCAGTCAATGCACTGCAGGAAAAAGGAAATAAAGTTTTTGTCTATACAGAGAAAGACGAGGATGGAAACCTTTCCGGCGAGACAGAAGTAACCACAGGACTTTCCGATGGAACTACCGTGGAGATCACAGAAGGACTTTCTGAAGGAGATACCGTATATTATAACAAATCAGGAAATACGGATAGTGGAAGCGGCAATGATTCTGGTATGCCTGATGGTATGGGCGATTTTGGTGATATGAGCGGCGGTCCTGGCGGGAATTCCGACTCCGGAAACAGCGGAGGCCCAGGAGGAAACGGCGGAGGTCCGGGTGGAAGCGGAAGTTCCGGCGGTAACGGTGGCGGCACGCCTCCGAATATGTAAGGCGGTGAAACAATGGACGGAATGATAACATTAAAAGATGTATGCAAAACTTACTGCATCGGAGGAGATACAGTTCATGCTCTGGATCATGCAAATATGGTGATACGGGAAGGGGAATTTGTCAGCATCATCGGACCTTCCGGAAGTGGAAAATCCACTATGATGAATATTATTGGCTGTCTGGATACCGCAGATGAAGGGACTTATATCCTGGATGGGATTTCCATTGAAGATTATACAGAGCGGGAGCTGGCAAAGATCCGGAATCATAAGATCGGATTTATTTTTCAGAGTTTTAACCTGCTCCCCAAACTGACAGCAGAGGAAAATGTGGAACTGCCGCTGATCTATCAGAAAATTCCCAAGAGTGAGAGGAAACGTCGCGTGAAAGAAGCTCTGGAAAAAGTAGAACTTTCTCACAGAATGGGACATCGGCCTACAGAGCTTTCCGGCGGCCAGCAGCAGAGGGTGGCTATTGCAAGAGCACTTGTGACCAGGCCCTCTCTGTTCCTGGCAGATGAGCCCACAGGAAACCTGGATTCTTCTACAGGAGAAGAGATCATGAAACTGTTTCACGAACTTCACGCCAATGGAAACACCATCGTACTGATCACTCATGACAACGGAGTGGCAGATGAGGCAGAGCGGAAAATTTTTATCCGTGATGGAAAAGTCAGCGAGGTGAGCTTATGATCTTTCAGAGTATGAAAATGGCGTGGCACGCAGTGGTGTCCAACAAACTGCGTTCTTTTCTCACCATGCTTGGCATCATCATCGGGGTGGTGGCACTGATCGTACTGGTATCCATTGCCAACGGAGCGACATCTTCTGTGACGGATCAGATCTCCAGCATGGGTTCCAGCTATCTGACGGTGACCATTACCGATGATAAGGGAAATCCGCTGCGCCTTAAGGAACTGTCGGATTTTTGTGAACCGGAGGAAGTGGATGAAGTGGCTCCGGTTTCCTGGACCAGCGTTACCGCAAAAACAAGTTATTCCAACGGAACCATGACACTGACCGGTACAACAGGAAGTTATGCGGATATCCAGGGACTGGAACTTTTCAGCGGACGTTTTCTCAAACAGACGGATATTGATAACAATTCTTATGTAGTTGTGATCACAAAAGATACGGCAACGGAACTTCTTGGACGTGTAGATGCCGTAGGGGAGAGCATCAAATTAAATGGGAAAAGTTTTCTGGTCGTAGGAGTGCTCTCCGACAGCACCTCACTGACTCAGGGTGCGGCAGTGACCAGCTCTTCGGATTCGGACGATTCTGACAGCTCCTCCTCTTCGGTACAGCTGGAGGGATATATCCCGTTTTCTACCATGACCAGACTTGCGGATAATGTTCTGGATGTGACTATGTTTTACGCATCCGGAACCGATGAGGACAGTCTGGAACCGGCGGAAAATGCTCTTACGGAACTTCTTATGGAACGTTTTGGAGAGGACGAGGATGCTTTTTCCATTGTGGATCAGTCGGAGATCATGGAAGCCATGTCCAGTGTCACCAATACTATGTCACTGATGATCGGAGGGATCGCGGCTATCTCGCTGCTGGTTGGTGGAATTGGAATCATGAACATCATGCTGGTATCTGTGACAGAGAGGACCAGGGAGATCGGTATCCGAAAAGCCATCGGTGCAGGAAGAGAAACCATCATGCTGCAGTTTCTGATCGAGGCGCTTCTGGTAAGTTTGATGGGATGCCTTGCGGGAATCGGTCTTTCCTGGGTGATCCTGAAAGTGGCAGCTGTGGTGATGAAGAATTCCATGAGTTTTACCATGGATATGAAAGTGGTCTGGCTGTCTGTGGCATTTTCTGTCCTGATCGGTGTGCTTTTTGGTCTGTATCCGGCCAACAAGGCAGCATCCAAGAAACCGATCGATGCGCTCCGGTATTCCGGTTAATAAAAATTTTGCCAGATTAAGACTGTCGTCAACAGCCTGCCCGGGCAAGAAGAGATATGATAAAAACGTGATTTGTACGAACGGGATTTTTCCTGTCAGAACAAATCATGTTTTTTTATCTGGAAATCCGCACATTGATAAGGTATAATCTATAGCAGTTAAGAGCGTGTTCCTGCCGGGAGTGGACAGAACTGCTGACCAGGGAACTACCAAGAAAGGGATGACAGTAAATTTGAACATCGTGGAGAAATGTGTTTCATGCCTGGATGTAAAAGAATCCTATGATCTGGCCAAGCGCATGGAACAGGAAAAAACAAATCCGGTTCTGGGATACCGCACCGCAGGTTCCCTGGCAGAACGGAAAACCGGAGATATGCTTTTAAAAGAAATGAAAGAAGCAGGCCTCACCGAGGTAGAGAAAGACAAGATCCGTGTGGATGCATGGGAATTTAAAAAAGCGGTGATGCGCTACCGTGACCAGGAGGGAACCGTGCATGAGATCCAGCTTGGTGCATACCAGACGGATTTTAAGACCGATGGCTTTCAGAAATTTGACCTTGTATATCTTGGAAAAGGTACTGCTGACGAATATAAAAATATCGATGTAAAAGGAAAGCTGGTTCTTATCGAGATCAACCAGAGAGAAGAGTGGTGGATCAATTATCCGGTGTATCAGGCTCACTTAAAAGGCGCGGCAGCTCTCATTGCCGTACAGAGCAGAGGGTACGCACAGATCGACGATACGGCTTTGAATGCACAGGACATTGCAGGACCTTCCAGTGCTCCGGCTTTTTCCATGTCCAGAGCAGATTTTCTTAAGATCCGCCGTCTGATGGAAGAAAAAAATGAGGACGGAAAGAAGATTCCAAAGATTTCCGTGGAATTTGACGCGGACACAGAGGTGATTAAAGACCAGTATACCTATAATATTGTAGGAAAAATCCCGGGAACTAGTTCCGATTCCATGATCCTTTTAAGTGCCCATTATGATTCCTATTTTGAAGGATTTCAGGATGATAATGCGGCCGTAGCAATGATCATCGGAATTGCCCGGGCTCTGATCCACGGTGGATACAGACCTCGCCATACCATTGTGGTATGTGCGCTTGCAGCAGAAGAATGGGGGATTTCCGACACGAAATATGACTGGTCCACAGGCGCTTATCGTCAGGTGTTTGAGGCAAGACCAGAGTGGTCGGGACATGTGATCGCAGATCTGAATTTCGAACTTCCGGCCCATGCACACAGCACCAGGGATGCAGTGCGCTGTACCTATGAGTATGCGGATTTTGTACGTGGATTTGTGGACGCAGTGCAGATGCCGAAGGGGATTTATCCGGAGGGTATGACTACACTGTATCCCATTGAGACCTGGTCGGATGATTTTACCATGGCGATTTCCGGGATCCCGTCCATGGTCAATGATTTCAGCGGTGGTCCGTTTATGGAAAATTATTATCATTCCCAGTATGATAACCAGGATGTTTATGAGGAAGAAGTATATAAATTCCACCACGAATTTTATCTGAGGCTCCTTCTTGCTATTGACAGTCTTGCACTGCCGCCGATGGATTTCGGACGGGCACTGGCCGGTAGTATTGAGAGCTTGGATCTGGATCTGTGTATGCAGACCGGCGCCAACGGTGTTCTCCTTCTGGAAAAAACAGAAGAAGCGAAAAAAGCAGCTGCCATTCTTTCAGAGCAGGTGCGCCGCTTCAACAGCATTCCGGAAGAAAAACGTGACTGGAAAAAAGCCGATGCCATCACCGAAAAGCTTCTCGGTGTATTTCGGAAATCCCAGGATTATCTGGTGCGTCTGGACTGGGATGACAATGTGATCTTTCCCCAGCAGGCCGTACAGAACAATCTTTATGCACTGAAAGAAGCCATGGAATATCTGGAAAAAGGAGAGATTGCGCCTGCGCTGGAATCCTTTTACAGTATTGATAATAATTGTTATGCATTTCAGTTTGAACGGGAAGTTTTTTATCATTTTACAGAATATATCATGAAGCAGTCCCCGGATCGTCTGATGTGGGGAAAAGGCCGGATCATCCATCATGAGAACCTTTATGATCTTGTGGAAAGGCTGAAGGAAAAGAAGCCGGGTGACAGTCTGGAGGCGGAAAAGCAGAGCCTCAAGGAAGCCTGGGAAAGACAGAAGCGTTATTATGCCGATGATATTGAATATCTGATCCGTGCAGCGGAAAAGCTCAGGAATCTGATCTGCGAGGTCAGTGATATGTTTGAAAAAGGAACAGAATAAAACCATACCTGGAGGAAAGAATGGAAAGCCAGAATTTATACCGAGTGAAAGAAGAAGATCTGGATAAGCTGATCCGGATATTGACCGTATGTTTTTCGGAGGATCCTCTGTATCATGCACTGATCCCGGACAAAGATACCAGAGAACGGCTGATGCCGGAGCTTTTTACCTGTGATCTTACGGAGTTTTTTGAGACCTGCGAGATCTATGCAGACAGCAGTGAGCTGAACAGTATCCTGGTAGTATCCGATGGAACGGAGCATGAAGCAGCCTTACATAATCTGATGGTGGATTTTTTTGCCCTTCTGAAAACAGATGGCTATCTGATCAAAGAGGATCCAAGTCTTGCGACCCTGCGGAAATTCATCCAGGGAAAAGACTATCTGAATTCCAGCTGGACTTCCCAGCTTCATACAGCAGAAAGGCTTCATGTGATCTATCTGGCAGTGGCGCCGAAGATGCAGCATCACGGTCTTGCTGAAAAGCTGATGGATGAGGTGATCGATTATGCGGACAGGCATAAGCTGATGATCTCTCTGGAAACCCATAATCCGGCAAATGTTTCCATGTATGAGAAATTCGGATTTAAATTATACGGCATTGTACAGAAAAAAGGATTTGATCTGAAGCAGTACTGCATGATCAAACAGGCATAGGAGGAATTACGATGAAACGAAAATGGTGGCATGACAAAGTGGTATATCAGATATACCCCAAGAGCTTTTATGATTCCAACGGAGACGGGATCGGAGACATCCCGGGAATCATCAGCAAGCTTGATTATCTTAAGGAACTGGGAGCAGATATCCTCTGGCTTTCCCCAATCTATAAATCTCCCCTTGCAGACCAGGGATATGACATTGCAGATTATTATGCGATTGATCCGAGGTTTGGGACCATGGAGGATATGGATCGTCTGATCGCAGAAGCAAAAAAAAGAGAAATGTACATCCTTATGGATCTGGTGGTAAATCACTGCTCCGATGAGCATGAGTGGTTTCAGCAGGCCATTAAGGATCCGGACGGAAAGTATGGAAATTTCTTTTATATCCGGGACAAAAAGGATGATAAAGCTCCCTGCAACTGGAGAAGCTATTTCGGTGGTCCGGTATGGGAAGAGCTTCCGGGACATCCGGATAAACAGTATCTCCATGTATTCCACAAGAAGCAGCCGGATCTCAACTGGGAGAATCCTGAAGTAAGAGAGGAAGTCTACAAAAACATCCGCTGGTGGATGGAAAAAGGGCTTGGCGGATTCCGTATTGATGCCATTATCAATATCAAGAAGAAGCTTCCGTTTTCCGATTATCCTGCCGATCGTGCAGATGGGCTCTGCAGCGTCGAGAGGATGCTGGAGGAGGCAGAAGGGATTGGAGAATTTCTGGGAGAGATGGCTGAGAAGTGCTTTCATCCCTATGATGCTTTTACTGTAGGAGAGGTCTTCAATGAAAAGGAAGATGAGATCAAAGATTTTATCGGAGAAAACGGATATTTTTCATCCATGTTTGATTTTGAAGAAACCTGTTACGGAAAGAGCGAGGATGGCTGGTATGCATCCAAACCGTACCTGACTCCGGAAGAGTACAAGAAGTGTATTTTCCATACACAGAAAAAGATTGGGGATACCGGCATGATCTCCAACATTATTGAGAATCATGATGAGCCAAGAGGTGTCTGTCACTATATTTCTCCGGAAGACCGCTGTCCGGATTCAAGGAAGCTCCTGGCAGGTGTTTATTTCCTGCTGAAAGGAATTCCGTTTATTTATCAGGGGCAGGAGATCGGTATGGAAAATATGGAGTTTACTTCTATGGATCAGATCGATGACATCAGTACCATCGATGAATACCAGGTAGCGCTCCGTGCCGGATGCAGTGAAAAAGAAGCGCTTGATGCTGCTTCCGCATTTTCCAGAGACAATGCCAGAACTCCGGTACAGTGGAGCGCAGAGAAAAATGCGGGATTTTCAGAAGGAGAGCCGTGGCTTGGTGTCAATCCCAATTATAAGGAGATCAATATAGAGTCTCAGTTAACGGATAGTAACTCCCTCCTTTCTTTCTACAAAAAGCTGACTGCACTGAGAAAAGCTCCGGAATATAAAGAAACGCTTGTATACGGAACATTCGCTCCATATCAGGAAGAACAGAAGAATCTGATCGCCTATACAAGAAACGGTGAGAAAAATCTTCTGATCCTGGGAAATATGCAGGCACAGTCACAGAAGGTATCTTTGCCGGGAGAAGTAAAAGAGGTGCTTCTGAATAATCAGAAAGCTGTGGAGATCACAGAAAAAGAGATCATTTTGAAACCGTATCAGTTTATCGTTCTGGAGACCGCTGTCTAATGCGGCGTCAGAACAGCAGAGAAAAAAACAATAGCTATTTAGCTGACAGTCTGTTAAAATAAATGTTCGGCTGAAAAAACAGCCGTAAAGAAAGAGAATGAGAATTCAGAAGGGAATAAAGTATGCTGAAGATAAAGAATTACGTAAAGGCAGAAAGCCTTGAACAGGCATATGAACTGAACCAGAAAAGAACAGCCTGTGTGCTGGGCGGTATGGTCTGGCTGAAAATGGGAAACCGGAACATCATGACAGCCATTGATCTGTCAGGTCTTGGGCTGGATACTATTACAGAAACAGAAGAAGCATTTGTGATCGGCTGCATGACACCACTTCATGCGCTGGAAACCCACAAAGAGCTGAATGCCTATACAAACAGTGCTATCCGTGAAAGTGTACGGCACATTGTGGGTGTGCAGTTTCGAAACTGTGCCACAGTGGGCGGAAGTATTTTCGGAAGATTCGGATTTTCCGATGTACTGACCATGTTTCTGGCACTGGATACCTGGGTGGAGCTGTACAATGGCGGAACCATTCCGCTGGCACAGTTTGCATCCATGGAAAAGGATAACGATATCCTGGTAAATATC
>UMJB01054014.1_pt1 | contig 10786 bp, 10 predicted proteins | sample 1965961 | NCBI WGS metagenome assembly UMJB01 (sample SAMEA4836139, study PRJEB28245) | human gut metagenome | biome: gut microbiome; material: fecal sample | place: Denmark | collected 2008
GTTCACGCCGAGCCTTGAGGTCAGGTACGGATCCTCGCCGTAGGTTTCATGCCCTCTGCCCCAGCGTGGGTCACGGAATATATTTATATTCGGCGCCCATAATGTAAGGCCTTTATATATGTCGGTATCGCCGTGTTTTGCGGCGCTGTTATACATTGCCCTCGCTTCTGTGGAAACCACCTCGCCGACACGACACATCATATCCTTATCGAAAGCCGCCGCAAGTGCAATAGCCTGTGGAAAAACCGTAGCCGTTCCTGCTCTTGCCACGCCGTGAAGCCCCTCGTTCCACCAGTTATAAGACGGAAGCCCTGCCTTTTCTATGGCAGGTGCGTCATATTTCAGCTGCTGTGCCTGTTCCTCCGTACTCAGCGTATCGGCAAGTGCCGCCGCTCTCTCGTAAGCCGATAATTGTTTATCCTTATATCTTTCCATAAATTACTCCTTGAAATCCGGTTTGCCGTACTGTTAAGTTGATTTTATCATATCTTACGGCAAATTTCAAGATGATTTTAATGCAAAATGCACGGGTAAAAATAATTGCCCCGCCGTAAAGGCGGAGCTTCATTTCCGGCAGCATCGCAACTGCTCCTATTTGTTATAAGTTTGTCATAAGCTATAAGAAAAATATCTTCTTCCGTGTTCCTCTTCTGCACCGATCTTATTGTAAAAATTGATTGCAGGCTCGTTCCAGTCAAGGCAGCTCCACTCTATATATGAAAATCCGTCCTGCTTTACAAATTTCTCTACTTCAGAAAAGAACTTTGTTCCGAGTCCGTTCCTGCGTTTTTCCGGCATTAAAAACAGATCTTCAAGATGCACTCCTGCCTTTGCCGCAAATGAGGCGAATACGGGGTAATAAATAGCATATCCGACCGGCTCGCCGTTGAGTTCTGCGATAAGCGCAGCAGCTATGTTCTTTTCAAAGAGAAGATAACGCAAATCCTCCTGTGCGGCGGTCATATCCTGCGGTCTTTTTTCGTATGCGGCAAGACCTTTTATCAGATTTTCTATAAGGCTTATGTCGTTTTCGGTCGCTTTTCTGACAGTAAATTTATCGTCCATTGGAAGTCCTCCTGCTTGTATAGATTTATTATAGCGGGTTTTTGAGGGGAAGTCAATCGGATGTCGCAGGATAAATATAAAGCAGCGAAACAGAACAATCAGGAAAATGTACTCGACAAACGGTAAGATTGCGCTTTAAAGCTGAATTTTACAGGTAAAATTCTTTCAGGTCATCAAGTCGCAAAAGGCATGGATTATTTCCATAAGGCACACCTACATCAACATCTATCCAGGTATCTGTTTTAAGGATTTTGCCATTGTATTTTTTACCGTAGCTTTTTGTCGGTGTATGGCCGAAAACAGTTATACAATCATCAAAATAGCGGTCGGTCAGTTCGGGCCAAGCCCAAATAAGTTCATCAGCGGTATAGTCCGCCGGGCTTCTTTCGGGCGAAAAATTATCGAGTCCGGAATGACAAAGCAGAAAATTCTTTCCTCCGGCGGTCACGATTTCGTAAAGCGGCGCTTCTTTCAGATAACCGATAATATTGCAAAGCGTTTCCGGTGATTCGTTTTGGAGTTTTCTTAATGCTTTTAAGGTAACGTCGCCTCCGCTTAACATATAGTTATTCAGAAGTTCCGTTTGCTCTTTGTCAAAATGCTTGATACTTTCCTCTGTAATTTCGTTAAATACAAAATCACAGGATAAAAGCATCGCTTCGTGATTTCCTAAAATCAGCTGTGTATTCGGTTGTTCCGATAACCATATTAAAATTGCAACGCCGCCGTCATTTTGGCGGTCGATGACATCGCCCAAAACAAATAACCTATCGTTTTCGTTAAAACACGCTTTTTTAAGAAGTGCTTTTAACTTTGTGATTTCAAGTCCGTGTAAATCGGAAGTTACATATATCATTTAAGCCTCACTTATTGAATGCCATATTACAGAGTTTTTTCGATTAAGACTGCCGCTTAATCTGTGCAATTATTCCTAAGCCGTATAAATTTTCAGCATAAAGCAAGACCTATAACCGTACTTTAGTCTTGCCGGGATAAAAGTTTTTATGGCAAAATCCAATCGTTTGTTTTTCGCAGTCTTTAACATTATACATGAACAAAATCAAAATAACAAATCAATAAATCAAGAACAAATAATCATTAAACTAACCATATTCCGTATAAATTATTCAGTTGAATCTTACCATCGGAGAATGCTTAAAGCTCCACCTCAAATGTTGCGGAGTGATTGATTAAATCAAGCGCAAGCTGTGCGTCGGATAATTCATCTGTTACGGCAAGCAGGTCTTTTGTTACTTCGTCGATGTCATAATTTACATAGCGATAGTCGATAATATTACTTGCTCTGCCGTATTCTTGCTCTTCACGGGCTTTCGGTAATCTTGACGCCATTTCAGATAGCTTTTGCTTTTTAGCCGATAGCTGAGGGATAAATACAAGCATCTCGTCAATCGTGATGTCGTATCCGGGAATAACAGTTGTCGTGTTGAAAAGATTGATAGCGTGTTTTAATTTTCGGATTTTAAGAGCTAAGCTGTCAAGTTCGGCTTTCGATTCCTTGTAATCGTATTTCGGCCTGACCGATTCAGGATTTTCTCCGACACTTGCTAAAAATGTGCTTGAAATACTTTCTTTTGATTTGAGCGCATCGTATTCTGATTTAAGCTTCTTAAGCAGCTTTGCACCTTCGGCAGATGATAATTTCATTAAAATCTTCCTCTCTTTATTTTTCATTATAATTATAATCTTATCTATGTACCTTATTTGGTGCATTTCTTTTTCGCCGGATTTAACGGTTTCCGGTCAGGTCAAAAAAGCGTAAACATCGAATATTACTACTTTATTATAGCACATCAAAGTTTGGGATCATACCGTTTTTCGTGCAATACATCGTCATTTGATTTTCAAGCAATCAGGAGGTAAAACAGTCTGAATACTCCTTCATACTACTATTCGTGCAATTTTTCCCCAAGGGGGATCCACGTTTTTATTATTCAGCAACCATAAGACCGGGATTCCACCCGCAAGTTCTTCCTCCGGAAACGGTGCATATCCGTCTGTCAGAATAATGATACTTGTCGGAAGCTTATCCTGCATGTGTTTATGAACATATTCCAAGATAATCTGAAAGTCGGTTCCGCCTCCGCCTGCAGGTTTTATTATCTTGAATTCATCCAGTGACGTAAACCGTTTCGGCTCAATAATTGCCGCATCAAAGAAACCGAGCCAACCTTCCAGTTTTCCGCCGAATTGATCGATAGCGCCTTTAACTTCGGAATAAGCGGCAGTTATCATATCGTCCGACATACTACCGGATGTATCAATCATGAAAAGGATATCCTTAGCAAGAACGTCTTTGTCATTGAAATCCGGCAGAAATAACGGACTTTCATCAAAGCGTCTATCCGGTGGAGTGAACGAATAATCAACAACTTCTTCATGGATAAATTCATTCAAGATTGTGCGCCAATCGGTTTGCGGTTTTTTTAGCTCTTTAAGAATACGTTGAGCAAAAGCAGGGAGAAGACCTCTTGCATTTGAGGGGTCTCTGATTTCAATAGCCTCCGCCGCATCTTCAAATCGTTGGACCCACACATCTCGGAGAGTGTCGTCTTCCTCGTATTACCCCACCGGGAGTGATCATCCCAAACTGCCGGTGCATCTGTTTTTTTGCCTTGTATTTGCTTTGCTCGTCCCGGAGCGTTGCCTTTTGCTTCTCCTTCTTCGGCATCATCTCCTGCCTCGCCCTGAGTTCCTGTTAAAGCAGTTTTTGGTTTTCTGTTTTTGGGAGGTGGAGGAAGCATCGCATAAACCTGTTCTGCAGTGTACTCATATCCCTCTTTCCCATCGGGAGCTATGTGCATGGATTCTCCGTATTTTTTCAGCTTGATCGAGTTTCTGTTCATGTTATTTGACAACAGAATGTTTGAATTGACAACGATATCACAGGCAATGTTGAATTGTTCGTTATCACAATCCCCCTGACGCATACAGTGTTGCAAAACGACATGAAGTATCTCGTGCATCATAATGAAATCAAGTTCCGAGTCGCTGAGATCGTCCAGAAATTTCGGTCCGAAGAATATCCGGTGCCCGTCTGTGGCTGCTGTTTCACAGTTTTCATCAATCGAATAACTCATGTGCATTAACAGCAAGCCGTAGAAGCCATTGTTTATGAGCAGGCGCATACGAGACATTAAAATTCGCTTCACATATTCTTTTTTCTTTTCATCTGACAGAACCATTCATCAGACCTCCTTTTGTCTGCAGCCATTTACTGAATTCCGGAATGGTCATAAGTGTTTGCTTGAAATCTTTTTCAATGTGCATATAATCTTTCAGGAGAACTGCGCTGAAATCAGGAGGCATTTTATCCGCATAACGAATTGAGTTGGCAATTCGGCTCAGTTCGTTTTTATGAGTACGAGCATAACAGGTCATAGAGGCGGTTAAAGCATACATTGCATCTGTGTTTTTCGGTATGGAAGGCATTTTACCGTCGAAGATTTCTTCAATCGACGGCAAATCCTTATACACCTTTGCCCATGTCCTGAATTCAACCGCAACACCGGAGCCGACGATTCCCGCTATTAACGAATACATATCGTCAATGTTGTCACTGATGCCGTTAAGAATGTTGCTGACCATCTCCCAGGCACGCGGCGTGGGAAACGCAAGGTCTTCACTTCCCGAATCGAATCCCATAAGATAGTTTGGTCTGAAAGAAAGGAATCCGATCACTTTGTCATTGATGCCGGATGTTACAGCCCATTCTTTCCACGACTTGAAGCTGCCCTCAACTTCGATGTGCATCAAACGGTTTGCAAGTGCTTTAGGCATTTTGAACGCCACTGATTTATCTGTCGTTCTGTTACCGGCGGCGATAACGATACAGTTTTCAGGAAGCTTGTGTTCTCCTACAACACGGTCGAGTGTTATCTGATAGGCCGCCGCCTGAACAGACTGAGGAGCTGCGGAGATTTCATCAAGAAACAGAATATTGACAATATCATCACTTGCGTCCATCTGAAATATCTGCGGCTTCAGCCATATCGCAAGTGTTTTATCCGCATTTGACGTTGGTATTCCTCGTAAATCAATCGGATTGAAAAGAAGCAGTCTTACATCGGTCACATTGACACTTTTGCCGGTTCTCACGCCAATTTCATTTGCAATCTCACGAACTGCCTGCGATTTACCGACACCGGGAGGTCCCCAAAGCATAACAGAAGGCATTGTTCTGATCGGAAGCCCGTTGTTGATAACAGTGCTGTATGCCTCGCTCAGCTGATTCACCATTTTACCTACCGCCATAGAAGGGATATTTGTCATTTTAATATCGCTCATTTCTTATCTACTCCTAATTTTTTATCAAGTTTTTTGACTTTATTCTTGTATGTTTCGATTTGGTCGGTATAACTTTCGTCTTTTGACAGTTCAAATCGAATATCTTTCTCTTTTTCCCGGAGCTTTTCGAGATTCAGCATCAGTTTACTGAGATGATCTCCGAGAGAGTCGAGATAATTATCAATCCTGATAAGGTTTCCTATATCCGTATCTCCGAGTTCAACGTAGTATTTCCCACTCTTTTTCAACCACACATAAGGCTTTTCAAGCGTCATATTGGCGGGAAGTACAATGTCGAATCCACGATATGATATAAGTGTTTTCTCTTTAGTCTCCAGAACGTGTTCCCTTATTGCAGTACCGATAAGCTCACGGAGCGTTTTACGCTTTTCCGCTTCTTCTTTTTTCAGCTTGCTATCCTCAACCGGAGGATTGATCTTTCTCCATTCTGTATAGAAAGCAAGATCCTGTTTGCAGTATTCTATCAAGTCGATTTGATTGTGTATCTGCCCCGGCATTTCAAGAAGCTCTTTTTCAAGTCTTATCCTTGATTCAACCAGTTTGCTCTGCAGAGCCATATATCTTGTCAGTTCATTGGCGGCTTCGACACGCTGTTTAACCAAAGGATTACCAACAGCAAGAGCTTTGACCTCTGCGTAATCCAAGACGGTATCTGCAATATCCGTGCCGCTTCGTTCTGTTAAAGAGCCGGACAGCAGCTCGGATATGAAGCGTTGTTTTGTTTCGAGAAGCTGCCATGAGTATGCATCAAAACTACCCTCTGTGATGTAACGATAGATATATACTTTGCTGTTTGTATTGCCTTGACGAAGAATTCTTCCTTCACGCTGTGTCATATCTGCCGGTCTCCACGGAACATCAATATGGTGAAGAGCAATCAGTCTTTCCTGAACGTTCACGCCAAGACCGAGCTTGTAGGTTGAACCGATAAGGATTCGGATATCCCCGCTCCTGACTTTTGCAAACAGCAGAGATCTCTTCGTCTCGGTTTCTGCATCGTGAACGAAAGCGATTTTGCTCTCCGGAACTCCATGTAATACCAGTCTGTCCTTGAGTTCGGTATAAATGTTAAAACCGGCTTTGGGAGTTGAAGTATCACAGAAAATAATCTGTGTGCTCTTATCAGCCAAAGTTTTGAAATAGATATCCGCAACGTTTTCGGAACAGCGAGCCACCTTCGACTGATATGTGAAAGATGTCTTAGGATCGACAAGTCTTAAATCCAGAGCCGCCTTTCGTCCGTCTGTCGTGATTTTCAACATATTATCGTCTTTACGGCTGACATATCCCTTTCGGACATCCTCTGCTCTCTGCGAAATACCTTTCAGATAATTTGCAAACTCATTTGTTTTTGAAACCAGCGCATCAGTATATCCGTCGATTTGCGGAATGCCGGATGACGTGTCCACTTGATGAAAATCGGCAACGGACGAGAGAAGAGACGTTAATTCTGGGAGGTTATGGAATTTGGCAAAACGTGTTGCAAGTCTGTACGTACTCGTATCAACGTCGACCTCAAATTCCGTAACTCTCTCGGCAAACATTCCTATCCAGCTGTCAAAGCTTTGAAGATCGAGCATACTGAGTTCACCGCTCTGAAGGTATCGCTACATGATATACGCATCGGTAATTGAATTGGTAATAGGTGTGCCGGTTGCAAGTACAACGCCTTTTCCGTCGTTCTTTTTCTGAATCATGTGTACTTTGTCCATCATATCCTGACATCTTTTAGATCCGGAGCTGTTAATACCGAGAACGTTGTTCGTCTTTGTTTCAAGCGGGACGTTTTTGAAATTGTGTGCCTCATCTACAAAGAGTCTTGTTATTCCCAAATCATCTAAATACACGCCGTTATACAAATCATCCATTGCAACGGAAAGTTCGGATAAAGCTTTTGAAACCGCCTCTTGCTTTTTCTTCAAACGAGATGTGGCTTTGTTCTTTTTGCCCGCTATTTCTGCAATATGTTTCTGCTCATCAATAAGCAGGTTTTGATAATATCCTTTTGACAACGGAATCTGCTCAAAGCAACTGTACGCTATAATAATACCATCGAAGTCATTGTCTCGTATTCTTTCGAGAACACTTTCTCTTTTTGAGGGTGCAAAACTTTTCGGGTCAACACAAAGAATATCAGCACTTGGATACATTTCACGGAAAATATTCTTCCATTGACCGACTATGTTATTAGGAACGACAAACATATTCTTTTCAGACAACCCCATACGGCGCATTTCCATTGCGGCAGCGATCATAACGTAGGTTTTTCCGGCACCGACGTCGTGAGCAAGAAGCGTGTTCGGCGTAAAGATGATGCGTGCCACCGCATCCTTTTGGTAAGGATAAAGGTTTATCTGCGCAGACATATCAGGAAACCGCAAAAACGATCCGTCAAAAATTCTTCTGCGAATACAACTGAAATTATTCTCAAAAATCCTTTCAAGTCTTTCTTTTCTTGCGTCATCCTCCCAAACCCATTTTTGAAATTCTTTTATGAGTTTCTGCTGCTTTTCAATTGCCACTGCCGTTTCTGCTTTATTGATAACACGCTTTACGCCGGAAGCGTTGGCGGCGCAGCAGATTTTGTCCTTAACGACAATGGTTTGCATATTCAGTGTCTTTTCAAGGATATAGAGCGCTTCCAGTTTGTCAGTTCCATAAGTATTGTTGACGCTGACACTGTGATTATATCTTGATTTACAAGGTATTTCCCATGTTCCGGTGATTTCATCATGTATCGTTTTCCACGATTCCATTATTACATCTTGATTGTAACAACTCCAGCCGTGTTTGAACGGATCTCCGAACAGATGAAGAATAAAATCGTCAATGATATCTGCAGGAACCCACGGAGAACCAAGCGTAATATAAATATCATTTGTCGCTACGGTCGGGGGAATGACTTTTTCAATCGCCTTTATATTTTCAGCAAAATATCCGTTGTATTCTTTATCGGCTTCTTTAGCTGCCTTCCATTTTCTTATCATGTTGCCGGACAGATATTCCTCGGAGGTTTCCCAGCCTTTATAGAAGCACTCGCCCCAAGTTTCAGGGTTCTGATAAATAGAGCCTTTCAGCGCACAGATAATTGTCTTGTAGTCCTCTCCTGTTATTGAAGAAATATATTCAATATCAACCCGTCCGAGATCAGACAGACTGTACATAAGGCCATCGGAAATGCTATCAGCGTGAACTCCCTCAGTCCTTACATCCTGATTGAACACATTTTCCCAGTCGAGCGGAAGGTCCATGCTTGTAACTTCTCTGATATGGGCTTCCTTACGTTCCTTTGCTTCACGAGCTTCTCTTTCTCTTCTCTCACGCTCTTCTTGCCGTCTCTTCTTAGCTTCGATAGATTCTTTTTTTCGTTTTGCATCGGATAACTTATCAATAATCTTTGATATATCATCTGAACTTAATGTGTTTTCCGTGTTGTCTAACAGATTCATTATTCCGAAGATAGACATCTGCTCAAAATTATCAGGTTCGTGCTTCTTGCTCATTATTAACCACCTTTGAATACTTTGCCATTCTCTTTGAACTTATTATACCGAAAGCTATGTTCCATATTTGGTACATAATATCAAGCGCTATCCCAAAGCAAAAAAACAGCCGTGAAAAAGTCACAGCTGTTTTTCTGTTTATATACTCTTTTCAGTCGTCAACCTCAATCCATTCACCGCTTGTACTGCAACTAATGATAGCACGCTGAGGCTTTCCACACATACTGCAATCAGAATTGGTACAAGTAAATCCGGCATTATAGGACGATCCCTCTCCGACAAATAGCCCGCCGCTATGTTCACTGCTCGCTACTTGCCCACAAGTTTCACATTTATCCTTATATCTGAATTGACCGGTTTGGGAATCATACCACGTTACAACTGCTCCTTGTTCAGCATAAACGGAATATGTTGTTACATATTCACTGTGTGTTTTTTTCTCTGCTTCCGGTTTTGTTGTTGATATGCTTTCTTCTTTCATTTCGGAAGATACAGCATAAGCGGATTCTTCCTTTTTATTTGCAGAAGAATCCTCTTTTGTACCGCAACCGTTGATTACCGTCACCGATAGCCCGAGCATTAAAGCAAGTGAAATGATTTGTTTTGTTTTCATATAAATCCTCCTGTGCCGAAAATAATCGGCGTTTATTTTGTTGATTTTATTATATCCGAGACCACGCACCATATTTGGTGCATAGCAAAACAGAGCCGCATTTTACGGCTCTGTTTTGCTCAGTTGAATAAAATTGTCTATGCAGTTTTTGCAGTGGCAGCGGTCATCATATTCTACCGCATAATCCACAATATCTAATGCGTCAATCTTCTGAGATAGAACATTTTCACGATTTATACACGGGTCAATGTAATTGATTGAGCGACACTTTTGGCGGTTTCATATAAACCTTCCACGAGGGGAAAGGAGTTGAAAACAATAGTGATTTTGATATAGAAAACCGATTCGATCGTCACAATTCAGCCCTGTTAAGTTCGTATCGCTTTAATTGCTTAAATCTTCGTCAACATCTGTTGAAGCAGCTGTTTGCGAATCAGCGGACAGTGTAACCACATCAATATCACAGGCTTTCATAAGCATTGACAACATGTTGCTGTTACAACGAGGCAAAAAACTCGTTGAGCCTCATCCTTGTATTATTCAAGGACATTTTCATGTCATCTGACTCTTTCTTTACAAGTCCAATTAGCCTTAAATTGTTCAGTTATACTTCTTCAGCCCATTTTCAAGCGCTTCTTTCACCCGCATCCTAAGCGGCTCGGGTGAGATTATTTCAACATAATTTGCATACTGCATCGCCCAATGTACCATAGCGTTTGGGCTTGCCTTGACGCTGATTCTGACCTTGTTCTCATCATCGGTTTTTGCAATGCGAATATCGCTGCCAAACCAGTCGATAACCTGGTCGATTATTCCAATATCAGCAATAAAGTCAATACGCTCAGGTCGGTCGGTAAACATATAAGGCGTAGCAGAGGACAATTCCTTGTAATTGACACCGTTTTCATAGCCGGATACATTACGGATCGGAGTAGCCTTTTTATCTGAAATATTCATATTGGTGATTCGGTCCAGTCTATGAAACGCCATATTGCCCCAATATTCACTGTATGCCATAAGGTAATAGCGCTGATTATGCAGGATCATCAGATAAGGGGACACATATTGATGAGAAGACTTATGGAGTTTCTTATCAACTCCGTACTTGTTATAATCGTAATGTATTTGCTTTCCTTCTTCGATAGCTGTATCAATCAGTTCAATATTATAAAACAAAGCTTGATTATCCGTTTTATACCAATCATTGACCGAATGAATATTCTTTACATGAGAGCGGAAATATTTGTTAGAAAGTCCACACAGCCTGTCTATTAAATCT
>UMJB01050472.1_pt1 | contig 10774 bp, 5 predicted proteins | sample 1965961 | NCBI WGS metagenome assembly UMJB01 (sample SAMEA4836139, study PRJEB28245) | human gut metagenome | biome: gut microbiome; material: fecal sample | place: Denmark | collected 2008
CTTTCTGAGATTAACAAGCTGGTACGAGCGGAAAAGGACGAAGCTGCATGGAGGAAGCTGCTGGAGCTGTCGCTGCCGCTTTGCGAAGTGCATCCGTTCTTTGGGCTGCTCGCAAGGGAGCTGAGCGAGCTGGAATCCGCATACGCACACGATCAGGATGCTGACGCAGCGATTGTCCTTTCATTCGCCAACGATTTTGAAGCCATCGTCAGCGATGCAAAGGCGCTGATCGAAGTATGTCTGGATGACCGGTACAAGCCGGACTACTCCACGGCAGAGCGTTACCGTGAGGCGCACTATGACGCATTGCTCCATTTCGACGATATGAGGTACGGCGAGCTTGCCACCGAGGAGGTCATGCTGGACAGTCCGGCGTATAACAGCGCCTACCATTACAGCATGGAGATACTGCGGGAGCGTGGGATCAAGACTGCGCTGCGTGAGGTGCTTTACCCAAACACCGTGCGCGACCTCTACAACTACTTGAAGGCGTACTGTCTCCGCCTGCCGCTGGCGATCCACAAGTGCAAAAACTGCGGCAGATACTTCGTTGTGACCGGCAACATCACGCAGGACTACTGTACGCGGTTGATGGAAGGCTCGGAAAAAACCTGCCGCCAGATGGGAGCGGTGGTGCAGTATCAGAGCAGGCAGATGAAGAACCCCGCCACAAGGGAGTTTACGCGCTCTTATAAGGCCCACAATGCCCGTGTGCGATACGGAACGATGACCAAGGCAGAGTTCACCGCATGGTCGAAGACGGCGCGGGAAAAGCGCGATGCCTGCGTGGCAGGCAAGCTGTCCCTTGAAGACTTTGTGGCGTGGTTGGACAGCGACAAGCAGCGATAAAACAACGGACTGACTGACCGTTTTATATTTCAGAGGAACAGGAGGTTATTTTGACGACCAAGGCAACAAAAAACGCCAAGGGCGGCGGCACCATCCGCAAGCGTTCAGACGGACGCTGGGAGGCACGCTACACCCTCGGCATTGATCCCAAGACGGGAAAGCAGATACAAAAATCGGTTTACGGCAAGACGCAGAAAGAAGTCCGCCAAAAGCTCACTGCCATCACGGCGGAGATCGATGACGGGACGTATATGGAGCCATGCCGCATGACGCTGGACGAGTGGCTGGACATCTGGCTGAGGGATTACCTCACAGGCGTAAAGCCGTCTACCGCTTACCTGTATCAGCGACAAGCAAAGCTCTATATTCGTCCTGCGCTGGGCAGTGTGCGGCTAGACAGGCTGGAACCCCATACGATTCAGCGGTTTTATAATTCTCTCCATGAGGAGCGCGACGGAAAGCCGCCTCTGTCGGCAAAGTCCATCAAGAACATCCACGGCATCCTGCACAAGGCATTGCAGCAGGCGGTATTGCTGAACTATCTCCGTACCAACCCCACCAATGCCTGCATTCTCCCGAAGATCATCAAAAAGGAGATCCATCCCATGGATGACCGTGATACCGCCCTCTTTCTGGAAGCCATCAAGGGCTGCCGGTATGAACTGCTGCTGAAGGTAGACCTGTTCACCGGCTTGCGGGAGGGCGAGCTGCTGGGTCTTATGTGGGACTGTGTGGATTTTGATAAGGGTACGATTCTGGTCAACAAACAGCTGCACCGCAGCCAGAAAAAGGGCGAGGGCTACTATTTTGCTCCGCCCAAAAACAACAAGAGCAGGACGATCCGCCCTGCGCCCTATGTGATGACTTTGCTGCGGCAGCAAAAGCTCGTACAGACACAGATGCGTTTGGCCGCTGGCCCTGCATGGCAGGAAAGCGGACTGGTGTTCACCAACGAATTTGGCCGCTATATCTCCCTGCGGGCGGTATTTGACTGCTTTAAGCGCACGGTACGGAAGGTCGGCTTGCCCAACCTGCGGATCCACGACTTGCGCCACACATATGCCGTCAACAGCATCCGCGCTGGTGATGACATCAAGACAGTGCAATCCAACCTCGGCCACGCTACCGCCGCTTTTACCCTTGATGTCTATGGCCATTTCACTGATGATATGCGGCAAGCCAGCTCCCAGCGTATGGAACAGTTCATCTCCGGTGTGCTGGGGCTTTAAGGGTCAGAATAAGGGTCAAACCCATTTTGAGGCAGCAAAAAACCCTTGAAACCGAGTGGTTTCAAGGGTTCCCGATGGTGCGCGGTACAGGACTCGAACCTGTGACCCCATGCACGTCAAGCATGTGCTCTACCAGCTGAGCTAACCGCGCGAATCGAACAGTGATATACTACTATATCCGTGTCTTTTTGTCAACATCTTTTTTCAAAAAGTGCGGATTTTTTCTTCCCCCCGTGAAGAGACTGTTTATAGCATACGCTAAGAGCTCGCTGATGTAAAGAGGGGAAAATAGCAGAAATTTGCTGCCGTTTTTCATCTATTTTTCTGCGGGCACATTTCTTGTCAAGCCGCCGTACGTTCTATATAATAGGCATATATTATGTGTAAATTGAAAATGGGGTGCTTTTTACGATGGGACAAATCGGTTTTGATAACGACAAATACCTTGCCATGCAGTCCGCGCACATCCGCGAGCGCATCAGCAAGTTCGGCGGCAAGCTGTACCTCGAGTTCGGCGGCAAGCTCTTCGACGACTTTCACGCTTCGCGCGTGCTGCCCGGCTTTCAGCCCGACAGCAAGATCCGTATGCTTCAGCAGCTGCGCGACGACGCGGAGATCGTCATCGCGGTCAACGCGAACGACATTGAAAAGAACAAGGTGCGCGGCGACCTCGGCATCACCTATGATGACGACTGCCTGCGCCTGATTGACGCGTTCCGCTCGCTGGGGCTTTATGTCGGCGGCGTGTGCATCACGCAGTACGCGGGGCAGAACGCAGCGGATGCCTTCATCAAGCGTCTCAACACGCTGGGCGTTCGCAACTACCGCCACTACCCCATCGCGGGCTATCCCTCCGACGTCGCCCACATCGTGAGCGACGAGGGCTTTGGCCGCAACGAGTATATCGAGACGACGCACTCGCTCATCGTCGTCACCGCGCCGGGCCCCGGCAGCGGCAAGATGGCGACGTGCCTCTCCCAGCTCTACCACGAGCACAAACACGGCGTGAGCGCGGGCTACGCCAAGTTTGAGACCTTCCCCATCTGGAACCTTCCGCTCAAGCACCCCGTGAACCTCGCCTACGAGGCCGCGACCGCGGACCTTGACGACGTGAACATGATCGACCCGTTCCACCTCGAGGCCTACGGCGAGACGACCGTGAACTATAACCGCGACGTGGAGATCTTCCCCGTCCTGCGCGCGATCTTCGAGCGCATCTCCGGCAAGTGCCCCTACCAGTCCCCCACCGACATGGGCGTCAACATGGCGGGCAACTGCATCATCGACGATGAGGTCTGCCGTCAGGCCTCGCGCATGGAAATTCTGCGCCGCTACTACACCGCGCAGGTCGACGTCGCGCGCGGCATTGCTGACGCCTGCCAGCTCAGAAAGCTCGAGCTCGTCATGCAGCAGGCGGATGTGACGCCCGACCTCTGCCCCGCTGTGGCCGCGGCCAAGCAGAAGGCCGAGGAGACCGGCGCGCCCGCGGGCGCGATGGTGCTGCCCGACGGCCGCGTTGTCACGGGCAAGACCTCTTCCCTTCTCGGCGCTTCGGCGGCGCTGCTGCTCAACGCGCTCAAGGCCATGGCGGGCATCCGCAGCGACATGAACCTCATCTCGAATCAGGTCATTGAGCCGATCTCAGCGCTCAAGCTCCAGTCGCTCGGCCACCACAACCCGCGCCTGCACTCTGACGAGGTGCTCATCGCGCTGGCGATCTCGGCGCTGACGAACCCCCTCGCCGACATGGCAAGAGCCCAGCTCGGCACGCTCCGCGGCTGCGACGCGCACTTCTCCGTCATCATCTCGGAGGAGGACATCAAGCTCTACAAGCGCCTCGGCATTCACGTCAGCTGCGAGCCGAAGTATGAATCCAAGCGTCTTTATCACAAATAATTCGGAGAAAGCAACATCATGTCTAACGAAAAGAATCTTCCCTACGCCGTCGTCTGCGGCGGCGTGAATATCGACATCGGCGCACACTCCTTCGCGCCGCTGCGCGCGAAGGACTCGAACCCCGGCAAGGTCGAGCTGAGCCTCGGCGGCGTGGGACGCAACATCGCGCACAACATGCGCCTGCTCGGCGTACCGACGTATCTTCTGACCGCCGTGGGCGGCGATTCGCGCGCAAGCCAGGTCGAAGAGAGCTGTAAAGAACTCGGCATCGACCTTTCGCACGCGTTGCGCGTGCCCGACGGCCGCACCTCGACCTACGTGTTCGTGGGCGACAGCGACGGCGACATGGCCGTGGCCGTGGCCGATATGGAGATCTGCGAAAAGTTGACGCCGGACTACTTCGCCTCGCAGAAGGAGCTGCTCGACGGCGCCGCCGCGGTGGTCGTGGACGCGAACCTGCCGCGCGAGTCCATCGCGTACCTTGTCGAGCACTGCGCCGCGCCGCTCTTCGTCGATCCAGTGTCCACCGTCAAGGCAGAAAAGCTCCGCGGGCTTCTCGGCCATGTTCACACGCTCAAGCCCAACCGCATCGAAGCAGAGCTCCTCTCCGGCGTGAAGATCGCAGACAATGCAACGCTCCATCAGGCCGCGCAGGCGCTGCTCGATCAGGGCGTGCAGCGCGTGTTCCTGTCGCTCGGCGGCGACGGTGTGTTTGCCGCGCAGCAGGGCGAGACGCATTTGGAGCCCATCTGCAAGGCCGAGATGCGCAACGCCACCGGCGCGGGCGACGCGATGATGGCATCCCTCGTCTGGTCGTTTCTCGCGGGCCGCGACCTTGCCGAAAGCTGCGCCGCCGGCACCGCCGCCGCGGCCATCGCGGTCGAGAGCGAAGAGACCATCAACCCGAGCATGAGCGCCGAGGCCGTTCTGGCCCGCGCCGCGAAGTAAATCTCTACGACAAAAAAGAACCGTCCGATCGGACGGTTCTTTTTTTGCTTATTTTCTCAGACTCAGCAGCATTGCGACGTGGCGATAGAGGCTTCTCTTGACCGCGGGGGTCATGCAGGCCTCCTTGATGGGCATGGCGAGCTTTCTGAGCTCGTCCTCGGCCTGCGCGATGACCTCGTCATCCGTGGCGTCGGAGTCGATCTTCGCCGCCGTCTCGGCCATCACGACCGGATGGGGCGCGACCGCGCCCGCAGCCAGACGCGCGGGGCGATTGCCGCCGCAGCGGAGCGCGAAGTTGATGATCGGGAAGTCGATCGTCGTGCGCATCGCGTACTTATAAAAGCCGCTGCGCTCGCCCTCTTCCGCCGCGGGGACGAAAAAGCGCGTGACGAGGATGGGCAGGTGCTCGTGGCAGGCAAGGCCGTTGGCCACGCTGTGGCGCTCGATGAGGGACTTTAGGTCGGTGCGGTGCGTCTCGCCGTCTTCGATGTACTCTACTTCCGCCTCGTAAGCGATGAGCGCGGTGGCGACGTCGGAATAGTAGATCGCGCGGCAGACCGGCGAGTTCGGGATCTGGTGGCAAATGCTGCCGCCGGTCTTGAAGCAGTAGGCAAGGCCGCTGCGCCACAGGTGCGGCTGGTTGAAGTAGATGCAGCGGCGGTCCTGCATGATGTTGCCGCCGACAGTGGCGATGTTTCTGATCTGCGGGGATGCCGTCAGCGACGCCGCCTGCGCGATGGCCGCGTAGCGGCTGTTCAAAAGCTCGCTCTCGGCAAGCTCGGTGAGCGTCATCGCCGCGCCGATGATGAGGTCGCCGTCCTTTTCCTCCAAAACGTGCAGCTCCGGAATTTTCTTCAGGAAGACGAAATCCTTGTCGTCGCGCACCTCGTTTTTCAGCAGCGGCATGATGTCTGTGCCGCCGCCGATGTAGGTCGGGTGCTCGGCGGAGACGATGTCGTGTAAGCTCTCTAAAACCTGTCCGCTCATTTCACATTCCCCCTCTCGGTCGGCAGGATGGCAAATTTGTCGCACAGCGGCAGGCTGTTGATCTCAATGCCGCTTGCACGGCGCACCGCGTTCACGATGGCCGGCGCCACGGGCACCGTGGCAAGCTCGCCGACGCTATTCGCGCCGTGCGGGCCGTAGGGGTCGTGGCTGTTGACCATGTCGACATACGTGCGCGGCATGTCGCCCATCTGCGGGATGCGGTAGTGCAGGAAATCGGTCGACAGCGTGCGGCGCGAGCGCGGGTTGATCTCCATGCGCTCATAGAGCGCGTAGCCCACGCCCTGCGCGATGCCGCCCTCGAGCTGACCGGCGACGGTCAGGCGGTTGATGGGCGTACCGACGTCCACGACCTCGATGATGTCCATGAGGCGGATGGCGTTGAGCTTCTTGTGGTATTCCGCCTTGACAAAGCAGACGGAGAACGGGTTGGGGCAGGCCAGAGCCTTGTAGGTGCCCGCGCCGATGGGCACGCTGCCCTTGGGGTCGAACAGGATCTTGCGCGCGGCGTCCTCAAAGCTCAGCTCAAGCTCCTCGCCGCCGCTGATATAGTAGCGGTGGTTCTTTTCCTTGACCGTGCAGCCGTCGTAGATGACCTTGAGCTGCTCGACCATCTTCTTTTTCAGATCGTCGCAGGCGAGCTTGACGGCGTTGCCGCAGATAAACGTCTGGCTCGAACCGAACGTGCCGGTGTTATACGGCGTCAGGCCCGTGTCCGCCGCGGTGATCTGCACGCTGGAGAGGGGGATACCGAGGCATTCCGCCGCGATCTGGCTCTCCATCGTCTCGCTGCCCTGACCGATATCGGCAGAGCCGACGAGCAGATGCACGGACGCGTCGGCGTTGAGCATGACGACCGCGCCGCTCAGGCCCTCCTTCGAGGACGGGCCGGAGCCGTGGCAGCTGAACGAGATGCCCCATGCCTGACGGATGTTTTCGTCGTCGATCAGGGGCTCTTTCTCGTCGATCTCCTTCTGGATTTGCTGGCAGCGGCGCGCGCAGTCCTCAATGCCGTTGCTGCTGACAGGGATGCTTGCGCAGGGGAAGCACTCGCCCACCTGCACGTGGTTCATCAGGCGGAATTCGACGGGGTCCATATCGAGCTTCTGCGCGAGGCGGTCCATCAGAATTTCGCGGCCGAACGTGAGCTGCGTGTTGCCGTAGCCGCGGAACGCGCCGCCCGTCACATGGTTTGTGAAAACGCTCAGGCCGATAAACGAGTAGTTCGGCACGTTGTACTGCAATTTACGCGCGGCGGCGGCCACGACCGTCGGCGTGTGCGTGGTGTAGGGGCCGGCGTTCAGGCGGAACGTCGTATCAAAGAGCTGCAGCTTGCCGTTTTTGTCCGCGCCGATGCGAAGATCAACGTCGGAGGCGTGACGCACGACGGAGTAGAAATCCTCCTCGCGCGAATAGAGCAGCTTCACGGGGCGCTTGATCTTGCGCGAGATGAGCGCTGCGGCGTGCTGGGCGTGCAGCTGCTGGCGCGCGCCGAAGCCTGCGCCGACAAGCGGCTTGATGATGTGCACGTCCACTTCCTTGAGGCCGAAAAGCTCGGCCAGAATGCGGCGCTCCTGGAACACCGTCTGCGAGCAGCTGTAGATCGTCATGTGCTCGCCGTCGCTGAAGTCGCAGATGCAGCAGGTCAGCTCGATCATCGTGTGCTGCATCGGCGGCGTGATAAAATGGTCTTCGAGAATGATGTCGGACTTTTCCTCGCCCACAGCGATGTCGCCCTGCGACACCTCGCGCCACTGGACGACGTTCGTGTCGGAAAGGTGCGGCTGCATCGCGGGCGCATTATCCGCGAGCGCGGCCTTGACGTCGAGGATCGGCGCAAGGTTCTCGTATTCGACCTTCACCGCCTCGGCGGCGGCGCGGGCCGCCTCCTCCGTCTCCGCGGCGACGACGGCCACACGGTCGCCGATGGTCAGCGGCTCGGTCGTCAGCACCTTTTCATCCGCCATCAGAAGCGGAGAGGGCGGGTTGCCCGAGCAGTTGAAGTAGGCCTGCGGGGCCTCCTCCGGCAGGGCGCAGCCGAGGTATCCGGGAACCTTTTCCGCCTCGCTCACATCGATGCTCAGCACCTTGGCGTGGGAATACGGGCAGCGCACGAGCGCGGCGTAGGCCATGTTGGGGAGCTCTAAGTCGTCGGTATACTTGCCGCGGCCCAGCGCCTTATCCATGGACTCAAGGCGCGGCGTGGCGTGGTTGACAATGTCGAAATGATGCTGCTCCATCACTGCTGTGCCCCCTTTCCGTTCGCGTACTGTTCAATGACCTTGGAAGCCGCGACGATGGCCTCCTCGATCTTCGTGTAGCCCGTGCAGCGGCAGAGGTTGCCGGACATGGCGGCATGGATCTCCTCGCGCGTGGGATGGGGATCGCGGTCGAGCAGCGCCTTGGCCGCCATGATCATTCCGGGCGTGCAGTAGCCGCACTGGATGGCGCCGGCGTCGATAAACGCCTGCTGCAGCGGGTGCGGCTCGTCGGCGGTGCCGATGCCCTCGATGGTCTCGACCGTGCTGCCGTCCGCCTCGATGGCGAACACACAGCACGAGTTGACCGCGCGCCCGTCCATGATGACCGTGCAGGCGCCGCATTCGCCAAGGTCACAGCCCTTCTTCGCGCCCGTCAGGTGCGCGCGCTCGCGCAGCACGTGCAGAAGCGTCTCCTGCGGCTCCACCGTGAACGCGCGGCTCTCGCCGTTGAGCGTCAGGTGGATCGTGTGGTTGTTTTCAAGCATGATGTTCTATCTCCTGTGCAGAATTTGCTGTTTGTTCCGTATTGGCCTTATTCTCCCGTTTCAGCCGCTCCGTGAGCTGCGACAGATACTGCTCGTCGACTGGAGAATAGGCGTCGCGCAGCAGCATTTTCGACTGCTGTAAGTAAACAGACACGTCTTTATTCAAATATCGTCCAAAAACAGCCTGAATGTCCGGTGAATCCTGCATTTGCAGGCTGATTTGTGCAAACATGCGGTTCAGCACGCCCACTTCGTAGCAGCTGCCGAGCCGCTGGGCATAATCGTCCGCCTTGATGAAAAGGCTCAGCGCCTTGCGGTACTCTCCCTGCTCAAAGCAGAGGTAGCCGTAGTAGGCGAACGCGATACCGCGCCCCCACATCAGCTCCACCTTGTTGAACTGGTCGACTGCCTGCGAGAGGTATTCGTCCGCGCTTTCAAGGTCGCCCGCATCCAGCGCGGCCTGACCGGCGTAGGTGTAAAACGTCGCGATACCGCCGGTGAGAAAGTTTTCCGTGCAGATGGAGATGGCGCGCGTGTAGTACTGCATCGCCTCGCCATAGTGCATGCGGTTGCGTTCCACCTCGCCAAGCCATGCGTAAGATGCCGCGAGGTTGAAGAGGTATTTGTCCTTTTCCCCCGAGCGCTCGAAAATCTCGATCGCCTGCGTGAGCGAGGCGTAGCCCTCCTCGATGCGGCCCGACATGATGGAGCACAGGCCCGACAGGCGCATCCAGATGGCGCGCTCTTCGGCTTTGCCGTCCTCGCCAAGCACGGCGAATGCCTTTTCGACGACCTCGTGCATCTGTTTGGTCTCGTAGCGGTCGATGTAGATGCAGATGAGCTGGCGGTAGGCCTTGATCATGTTGTTGCGGCACTGCTCGCTGTCCGAGTCGCGGTTGAGCTCGATGAGCGTGCGGATGTATGGCTCGCCCTGCGAATACTCCACCTTGCGGATGTGGAAGCGGCCCATCATGTGGTAGTAATCCGACAGGAATCCGTGCTTGTCGCTCTCGTCGAATTTGCCCTGATTGGCCTGCACCTTCGTTTGGATGTCCTTGAGGATGCGAAGGATGCCGGCTCTGTCCGACGAATCAAGCCGAAGGTCGTTTTCTGCGTCCGTCGGCAGCGTCTCCCCGCCGAGCACCGGATAATATTCGTGGGACAGGTTTAAATAGTTGTAAACGTACTCGACGTAGTACTTGAGGTATTTGCGCTCATTGCCCGCGCGCCTGCTGTGGTACATGAGCTTGGTATAAAGCGCGTTGTCCGCGCTCGTGCCGCTGAGCCTGCGCTCGAGGCAGCAGGAGATCTTTTCGTGCAGGATGCGCCGCTTGGTGAGCGAAAGCTCGCCGTAAACATACTCGAGAATTTTCTGGTGGCTGAACTGGAAGGCGACGCTCTCGGCGCGGATGACCTCGCGGATGAGCTTTTTGTCGATGAGCTTTTCCAAAATCGTGATGAGCTCGTACTCCTCTTTTCCCGAGAGCGATCGCATCATGTCGAACGATGCGCCGTCGAAGAAGAACGAGAGCAGATCAAGAATGCTGCGCTCTTCCGACGGCAGCGACATGATGCGGATGCGGATCGTGTCGCGCATGTTCGGCGTGATGTCGGCCACCGAGCCGTTGAACTTGAGGTTGTTGACCGTTTCGATGATGAAAAAGGGGTTGCCCTCAGTCTCGCGGAAGAGCTGCTGGCGCAGCGCAGGCGTGGAAAAGCGGTCCGGCAGCAGAAGGTCTGCAAGCTGCCCCGTCTCGTCCACAGAAAAGCGCGGCAGCTGGAGCTCCGACAGAAAGCGCGCAGCCTTCATCTCCTCCAAAAAGCTGCCCACATACTGGTGCCGCTCGTCGCGGACGCCGAAAAGGAACAGGATGCGGTGGTTTTTGTCCGAGGTCAGGATATCGCGGATCAGCGAGATCGACACACTGTCTGCCCACTGGAGATCGTCAAAGTAGAAGATCATCCGCTGCGCGTGTGACAGGCGCATCAGCGCGTAGGTGATCGCGCGCAGGTTGCTGCTGCCGCTCTCGGTCGTGATGTCGTCCTGGTCGATGGCTTTTTCCAGGTCGACCTGCCAGAGATACGGGAACGCGCGCGAAAC
>UMJB01002037.1_pt1 | contig 10583 bp, 5 predicted proteins | sample 1965961 | NCBI WGS metagenome assembly UMJB01 (sample SAMEA4836139, study PRJEB28245) | human gut metagenome | biome: gut microbiome; material: fecal sample | place: Denmark | collected 2008
ATCTCCGCAAGGATCGTGTCATAATCCGCCGGGTCGCACACTACGGTCACGTCCTTGTAGTTCTTGGCCGCACTGCGCAACATCGAAGGTCCGCCGATGTCGATATTCTCGATCGCCTCGTCCATCGTCACCCCTTCGCGGGCGATCGTCTGACGGAAGGGATAGAGATTCACACACACCATGTCGATGAACTCGATGCCGTTCTCCCGCAACGCTTTCAGGTGGTTCGGATCGTCGCGGCGAGCCAGCAGGCCGCCGTGCACCTTGGGATGGAGCGTCTTGACACGTCCGTCGCAGATCTCCGGGAACCCCGTCACATCGCTGATGTTGATCACCTCCACGCCGCTTTCAGCCAACAGTTTCATCGTACCGCCGGTGGCGATCACCTGCCAGCCGAGCTCTCGAAGTCCGCGCGCGAACTCCACCACGCCGGTCTTATCGCTCACACTGATTAATGCTCTCATATTGCTAATTTATATAGGCAATCATATCTTTCAATATACCATTTCCGACGATCTCAACACCGAATCCGAGAGTCGCTTATTCGCGGTCCAATGACCGCATTTACCACTCCGCCTTCCCCTAATCCTTTCTCGAAAGGGACTCGGGTCGCTGCATTTCCAAAGAGGTACACTAAAGGATATGATCGCGTTAATATATACGTAGTTTTATCGTTTTCGACTCGCGGTCGCCGTTATTCACGGTATCCGACGATGTGTTTCCAGGTCCGAATCCGCACTAAACCGCGACGTTCCCGCGATCCTATTGCTCCGCAACCAACTTTGCCACCGTTTCCACATACAGCGGATGTTCGACGGCATGCACCCGGGCTTCCAGCTCTTCCGGATCGCTCCCCAGATACTCGAAAGCCCGCTGGGCGATGATCCGGCCCCCGTCGAGCTCTCCGTTCACATAGTGGATCGTCACGCCGAAGACCTTGACGCCGTAAGCAAAGGCATCGGCAATGGCATGCGCCCCCTTGAACGCAGGCAACAGCGAGGGATGAATATTGACGATCCGGTCGCGGTACGCCTCCAGCACCACATCGGAAAGGATGCGCATATACCCCGCCAGACAGATCAGCTCGACCCTTTCGGCCCGAAGCCTGCGGACGATCTCCCGTTCGTAGTCGGCTTTCGAAGGGTACTCTTTGGGGTTGAACGTAAAAGTCGGAATACCGTAACGGGCAGCCCGCTCGTTCACGAAAGCCCCCGGCTTGTCGCAGACCATGAGGGCGATGCGGGCCGCAATGCGCCCATCGGCACAAGCCGCAGCCAATGCTTCGAAGTTGGAGCCGTTTCCGCTGGCGAATACTGCGATCGTCTTCATCGCCCTATCGGATTTCCACGCCCGGACGATCCGTCGCCCGGCCGATCACCGAAGCTTTCTCGCCCTGTTTCTCCAAAATGGCAATCACTTCGGAAGCCTCATCCTGCGAAACCGCGATCACCATACCGATACCCATGTTGAAGATATTGAACATCTCGCGGTGAGCGATCTTGCCGTATTTCTCCAACAGGCGGAACACGGGCAGGATCTCCCACGTCCCCTCGTGAATCTCGATACCCTGGCCCTCGCTCAGGATGCGGGGAATATTCTCGTCGAAACCGCCGCCCGTGATATGACTGATGCCGTGCACGTTACAGGCTCGGATCACTTCGAGCACCTGTTTCACGTAAATTTTGGTCGGCGTCAGGAGCACCTCGCCCAACACACGGCCGTCCAATTCGGGATAAGCCTTGCGAAGATCCAGTCCTGCATCGGCAACCACCTTACGCACAAGGCTGAAACCGTTCGAATGGACACCGCTCGACGCGATACCCACCAACACGTCGCCCACACGCACCTTCGTACCGTCGATCAGGCGCGACTTCTCGACCACGCCGCACGTGAAGCCCGCAATATCGTACTCGCCGCCGGCATACATGCCCGGCATCTCGGCCGTTTCGCCGCCGATGAGTGCACAGCCGGCCTGACGGCAGCCTTCGGCCACACCCGCCACGATCGCTTCGATCTTCGCAGGCTCGTTGTGCCCCACGGCTACATAATCCAGGAAGAAGAGCGGCTCGGCCCCCTGCGCCAGCACGTCGTTCACGCACATAGCCACGGCGTCGATGCCGATCGTGTCGTGCTTATCCATCTCGAAAGCCAGCTTGAGCTTGGTTCCCACGCCGTCGGTACCGCTCACGAGCACCGGCTCCTTGACATTAAGCGCCGAGAGATCGAACATTCCGCCGAAGGCGCCGATGTTACCCATCACGCCCAACCGCGAGGTCGAAGCCACGTGTTTCTTGATGCGGCGCACCACTTCGTATCCGGCCTCGAGGTTCACACCGGCCTTTTCATAACTTTCCGCCATAACAATAGTTGGTTTTAGCTGTTTCCTGAATATTTCCACCCGATGTTTTCGAAATACGCATGCAGGACAGGTTCTTCCCTGACACCGCAGATCGAAAACGAAGCGGTTTGTTTAACATTTTTCTTTTTTGTTCGCCTCCTCGATCGTCCCGTAAAGCGACGTCGGATAATTGCCCGTGAAGCAGGCCATGCACAACTCGCAGCGATTGCCCGCCTTCAGCAAGGCATCGGGCGAGAGGTAAGCCAGCGAATCGGCTCCGATATACTCGCACGCCTCCGGAACCGACATGCAGGCGCACAGCAGCTCCTCGTACGTCGAAGTATCAACACCGTAAAAACAGGGATTCTTGAACGGAGGGCTGGCGATGCGGACATGAACTTCCGTGGCCCCCGCCTCACGCAACAGACGCACAATGCGCCGGGAGGTGGTACCACGCACGATCGAATCGTCAATCAGCACCACACGCTGCCCCGAAACGATACCGCTCACCGACGAAAGTTTCATCCGCACGCCCTTCTCACGCATCGACTGCGACGGCTGGATGAAGGTGCGGCCGATGTATTTGTTCTTGATAAGTCCCATCTCGTAGGGAAGACCGCTCGCTTCGGCGTATCCCATGGCAGCGCTCAAACTCGAATCGGGCACTCCGACCACGATGTCCGCGTCTGCGGGCGCCTCCTTGTAGAGCAAGCGTCCCGACTCCTTGCGGAAGGCGTGCACGTTACGACCCTCGATGTCGCTGTCCGGGCGGGCGAAATAGATATACTCCATCGCACACATCATGTGGCGCTTGAACATCGAATAGTCGCTGCTGCGGATGCCGTGCCGGTCGATCGTAACGATCTCGCCAGGCTCTACGTCACGCACGAATTCGGCACCCACCACCTCGAAAGCACAGGTTTCGCTGCTGACGACATAGCCGCCTCCCAACTTGCCGATCGACAAGGGCCGCAGACCGTGTTTGTCACGGCAGGCATAGATGCGGTTGGCCGTCATCACCAGAAACGCGAACGCTCCTTCGAGCATATTGAGCGCCTCGATGATCGAATAGATACGGGGCCGGTTGTGGTTGCGTACCTCCTTTTTGATCAGGTGGGCGAACACTTCGCTGTCCGAAGTGGACTGGAAAAGACTGCCCTTGTTCTCCAGGTAGTTGCGCAGCAGATCCGCATTGACGATATTTCCGTTGTGGGCCAATGCGAAATCACCCGTATTATGATGGAACAGAAAAGGCTGTATATTCTCCGTCCCGCCGCCACCGGCCGTCGAATAACGGACATGACCGATGGCCATATCGCCCGCAAGGTTTGCCAGCTTGGCTTCGTTGAACACCTCCGTAACAAGTCCTTCGCCCCGAACACGCCGCATCGCCCCTTCCTTCGAAACGCTTACGATACCGCACCCTTCCTGCCCGCGATGTTGCAGGGAATGAAGGCCGTAGTAGGTCAGGTTAGCTGCGTCGGGCACTCCCACGACGCCGAAAACGCCGCACTCCTCGTGCAGCTCCCGGTCGCAGATCGGCTGCATTATGCTCTCTTTGTGCATCGGAACTTATTTGATTACTTTTTCCAGACGGGCCAGGATCTCCTCGTAAGCCTCGCGCACCTTACCCAAGTCACGACGGAAGCGATCCTTGTCGAGCTTCTCGTTGGTAGCCATATCCCACAGCCGGCAGGTATCGGGCGACACCTCGTCCGCCAGAACGATCTCGCCGTCCGACGTGCGGCCGAACTCGATCTTGAAGTCGATCAGGTTGATATTCATCTTGGCGAAAAGCTCCTTGAGCACCTCGTTGATCCGGGCGGTCATGGCATAAATCTGTTTCAACTCGTCATAGGTTACGACACCCAGCGCCACCGCATGATGATCGTTGATCAGCGGATCGCCCAGCTCGTCGTTCTTGTAACAGATGTCGAAAATCACGTTCGAAGGCTTCGTTCCCTCCTCGATACCCAGACGCTGGGCCATCGAGCCGGCGATGACGTTGCGGACGATCACCTCCAGCGGAATGATCCGCACACGGCGGCACAACTGGTCGCGGTCGTTCAGGGTCTTCACGTAGTGAGTCTTGATCCCCTGCTTGTTGAGATATTCGAAGATCAGGGTCGAGATCCGGTTGTTCAGCACGCCCTTGTTCTCGATCGTGGCCTTTTTGATGTTGTTGAACGCCGTCGCCGCATCCTTGTAGTGAATCAGGATCATATCCGGATCGTCCGTCAGGAAAACCTGTTTGGCCTTACCCTCGTAAAGCATTTCGCCTTGTTGCATAGTGGTTGGTATTTTATAATTGTTATTTTGTTTTCCGGAAATAGTTCACCGCATTCGTGAAGATGTCCTGCACCTTCTCTCCGGCGATGTTCTTAAAGAGGTTCTCCCCGTAACGCTCCGTATGGCCCATCTTACCGAGTATCTGCCCGTCGCGGCTCACGATACCCTCGATCGCATAATACGATCCGTTGGGATTGTACGGGGCTTCGGCCGTCACGCGGCCTTCGGCATCGACATACTGGAACGCCACCTGCCCGTTCTCGAACAGCTCGCGGGCCAGAGGCTCGTTCACGACGAACTTGCCCTCGCCGTGGCTCACGGCGATCGAATGGATATCGCCCACCGAGAAACTCGACAGCCACGGGGAGTTGGTCGTCGCCACGCGGGTCGAAACAATCTGCGACACATGACGGTTGATGTCGTTGCGGAAGGGCGTCGGCGACTCTTTGGTCCCCAGGCCCAGCCGTCCGTAGGGCAGCAGGCCCGACTTGACCAGCGCCTGGAAGCCGTTGCAGATGCCCAGAATCAGGCCGCCCCGGTCGAGCAGACGATGTATTTCCTCCGAAATATCCTTGTTGTTCAGCACATTGGCAATGAATTTACCGCTGCCGTCCGGCTCGTCGCCCGCCGAGAAGCCGCCGCAGAGCACGAAGATATGGCACGCAGCGATCGCCTCCTTCATCCGGCGGATCGAGTCGAAAATAGCCTCCGCCGTCAGGTTGCAGAACACCTCGCTGCGCACTTCGGCACCCGCCCGGCGGAAGGCCTTCGCGGTGTCGTAGTCGCAGTTGCTGCCCGGGAATACGGGGATGAAAACCACCGGACGCTCGACCGCCTCGCCCGGATAGGTGAAGCTGCGGAGAGCCGGCATCGCCTCCATGACCGGCGCATGGTTGATTCCCTTATCGGGATAAACCGTCGCAAAGCGTTCGGTATTGGCCCGGTAAAGCTCTTCGAGCGGCATTTTTTCGCCGTTGATCGTGAGCGATTCCTCCGCCTCGGTATGTCCCAGCAACTCGGCGGCCGGGAAATCGAGCGGCTCGGTGCTCTCCACCACGATCGAACCGTAAGAGTTGTCGAACAACGTCGCTTCATCCACCTCGACATCGGCACCGATGCCGTTGCCGAAAGACATCTTGGCCAGCGCTTCCGCCACACCGCCGAAGCCGACGGCATAGCCCGAAACGATCTTGCCGGACTCGATAGCCGAACTTACGAAATCGAAATTCCGCTTCAACGCCCCGGTATCGGGCATATGGTTTTCGAGCGGGGTATGACGCACTAGGTAAATCGAATGGCCCGCCTTCTTGAAATCGGTCGAGATGACGCGTCCGGCATCGACAGTCGTAATACCGAAGGCCATCAGCATAGGCGGGACGTTGATCTGCTCGAAGGTACCGCTCATCGAGTCCTTGCCGCCGATCGAGGGCAGTCCCAGCTCGACCTGCATCTTCAGGGCACCGAGCAGCGCCCCGAGCGGCTTGCCCCACGTACGGGGCGACTTGGTCATGCGCTCGAAATACTCCTGATAGGAATAGCGCATCTTATCGTAGCGGGCACCCGCCGCCACGACTTTGGCCGCAGCGTCCACGACGGCATAGGCCGCACCGTGGTAGGGACTCCACGACGCCAGGAAAGGGTTGTAGCCGAAGGCCATAATGCTGGCCGTATCGGTATATCCGTCCGTCGGCAACTTCTGCACCGACACTTGTGTTTCCGAACGTTGCGTACGACCGCCGAAAGGCAGCAGCACGGTCGAAGCGCCGATCGTAGAATCGAACATCTCGATCAGCCCCTTCTGCGAGAGGACATTGTCGTCCGCCAGGTTCGCAAGCATCTTTTCGCGCAGCGTACCGCCCTTCACCTCGCGGCGGAAAGGATCGCGTTCCTCGACCGCACCGATCGCGGCCTGGGCATAGTGCTTGGCCCCTGCGCTGTCGATGAACTCGCGCGAAAGATCGACCACTAATTTGCCCTTGTTGTACATCCGCATACGGCGCGAGTCCGTCACGTCCGCCACATGGGTCACTTCGATATTCTCCTCGGCGCAGTAGCGCTTGAACTCCTCTTCGGCACTCGCTTCGATCACAACGGCCATACGCTCCTGCGACTCGCTGATCGCCAGCTCCGTCGCATTCAGACCGCTGTACTTGGTCGGCACGCGATCGAGGTAAATATCCAGGCCGTCGGTCAGCTCGCCGATGGCTACGCTCACACCGCCCGCACCGAAGTCGTTCGACTTCTTGATCAGGCGCGTCACTTCCGGACGGCGGAACAACCGCTCCAGCTTGCGCTCTTCGGGGGCGTTGCCCTTCTGCACCTCACTGCCGCACATTTCGAGCGACTTGTCGGTATGCTCTTTCGACGAACCCGTCGCACCGCCGACACCGTCGCGGCCCGTGCGGCCGCCGAGCAGCAGGACCACATCGCCCGGCACGGGGGACTCCCGGCGCACGTTTTCGGCTTTCACGGCACCGACCACGGCACCGACCTCCAGGCGTTTGGCCACATAGTCGGGATGATACACCTCGCGGACGTGGGTCGTGGCCAGTCCGATCTGATTGCCGTAGCTCGAATAACCGGCAGCGGCCTTGAGGCTGATGACGCGCTGGGGCAATTTGCCGGGCAGCGTTTCGCTTACGGGTTGATAGATATTTCCCGCACCCGTCACACGCATCGCCTGATAGACGTAGCTGCGACCCGACAACGGATCGCGGATGGCACCGCCCAGGCAGGTCGAAGCTCCGCCGAAAGGTTCGATCTCGGTCGGGTGGTTATGGGTTTCGTTCTTGAATTGCAGGAGCCATTTCTCGGTCCGGTCATCGACGTCCACATCGACGAAAACGCTGCATGCGTTGTTCTCCTCGCTCACCTCCAGGTCGTCGAGCAGTCCCTTGCTGCGCAGGTAACGGGCACCGATGGTCGCCAGGTCCATCAAGCAGACGCTCTTGCCCTCGCGCCCCAGTTCGCGGCGGATTTTCAGGTAAAGCGCCAGCGTGCCTTCGATCTCGTCTTTCACGAACGACTCCTCGACCGTAATGTTCTCCAGCTCGGTCGTGAAGGTCGTATGACGGCAATGGTCGCTCCAGTACGTATCGAGAATCCGCAGCTCGGTTTCGAACGGATCGCGACCCTCTCTCCGGAAATATTCGACCACTTCGCGCAGGTCGTCGGCATTCATCGCCAGACCGTTCTTCTTGCAGTAGGCATCGAGTTCCGCATCTTCCATCTCCCGGAACCCGTCCAATACCGGCACCGGTTTCACGGGGGCGCTTTCCAAATCGTCCAGGACCCGCAAATCCTTCTCGCGCGACTCCACGGCATTGATATAATAGCGACGAATACGCTCCATCGTCTCCTTGGGAAGTTTCGAAGGGAAGATCAGCAGCTTCGAACTCTTGATCTTCACCTCGGCCGAAGGATCGATCAACCGCACGCAGTCCACGGCCGAAGCCGCTCGCTGGTCGAACTGTCCGGGCAGGCACTCCACAGCCAGAAAGCTGTTGCCGCCCAGATCGCACGAATCCGTCACGGCATCGGTAACCACCTCGCCGAAGACCCTGTAACGGCTCTTCTCCAGCAATTCGTCCGAAAAACCGAACAGGTCGTACACGTTCAGCAGCCGCAGGCCGTCGAGCGAAAGATTCAGGTTGGCATTCAGGTCGCGGAGCAGGCTCTCGGCCTCGACCCGGAATTCGGGGTATTTCTCAACGAAAATACGGTAACTCTTCATTATCTTATTTTTGACTTTATTTCACAAATCTGTCGGCCCACTTGGCGGCATACTCCTCGCCGGTCACACCGACGAAAGTCACGTGTCCCATCTTGCGCTTGGGCTTGGAAACGGTCTTGCCGTAAATATGGACATACACACCGGGGCGATTCTCCCGGGCAAGCGCCTCGGCCCGCTCCAGATCCTGTCCCAGGATGTTTTTCATCACGGTAGGGGCCTTCAGCTGCGGCTCTTCGAGGGGCATATCGAGCAGGTAACGGCACAGCTCCCGGAACTGATTGGTCGTCGAACCCTCGATGGTCCAGTGTCCGCTGTTGTGCGGGCGCGGCGCCATTTCGTTGAAATAGACCTCGTCTCCCTTCACGAAATATTCGATAGCCAGAATCCCCCGGTAACCGCAGTCGCGCATGAAACGCTTGCTCTGGGACACCATCCGCTCCCGCACCTGGTCCGGCATCTCCGCCGGCACGATGCACAGATCCAGAATACCGTCCTTGTGGATATTCCGCCCTACCGGGAAGCAGATCACGCGCTCTCCGTCCGACACCAGCACCACGCTGGCCTCGAAATCGAACGGGACGAACTCCTCCAGAATGCAGGGCACCGCGAGCAGTTCGCGGGCTTTCGCAAGGTCGGCCTCGCCGCGAAGCACCGCCTGACCGTGTCCGTCGTAGCCCAGCGTACGGGTCTTGAGCACGCACGGATAACCGATTCGCGCAATGGCCCGATGCAGCGACTCCTCGTCATCGACAGCCATGAAAGCGGGCGTCTTCAATCCATGATCGCAGGCATTGCTCTTCTCCCGCAGGCGATCCTGCGAGTCGAACAGAGGCCTGAACCCTTGTTTGATATTGTATTTTTGCTCGAGAGCCACCAGCAGATCGCCCGGCACGTTCTCGAACTCGTAGGTCACCACGTCGCTGCGGCGGCAAAGCTCTTCGAGCGCCGCCGGATCGTCGAACCGGCCCACGATCCGCTCGTCGCTGATCTTAAACGCCGGAGCATCCTCCGCCGGATCGAGGCAGATCGTCCGCGCACCCAGCAGATGCGCCTGCTCGATGATCATCAGCCCCAACTGGCCGCCACCGATAATTCCGATCGTCTTCACCGCACTCATCGGTCTAAAGTTCCGCTTTAAGTACATCCTCAGTCTGTTTTGCACGGAACATCTCCAGACGGGCCGCCAGCGCCTCGTCCTTCAACGCCAGGATCGACACGGCGATCAGGGCCGCATTCTTCGCCCCGTTGATCGCTACGGTCGCAACCGGCACGCCGCCGGGCATCTGCACGATCGAAAGCAAGGAATCCAGCCCGTTCAGGGCTCGAGATTTGACCGGCACACCGATCACCGGAAGTGCGGTCATACTGGCCACCATGCCGGGCAGGTGCGCGGCGCCTCCGGCTCCGGCGATGATTACCTCCAGTCCGCGCGACTTGGCCGTTTTGGCATACTCCACCAGCAGTTCGGGGGTGCGGTGGGCGCTCACCACCCGCTTCTCGAACTCCACACCGAATTGCGCGAGCGTCGCCGCAGCGTCGGACATAACGTCCCAGTCGCTGATCGAACCCATGATTACTCCAACTTTCATAGTAAGAAACGTACTAAATCAACCAAAAAAGAGCCGCTACGACAGAATTCGTCATAGCGGCAAGATTATATTGCTGCGGGAAGCCGATTCGTGCCCTCCTGCATAGTTCCGTCGATAAAATCCGATGCAGGAACGACACTGCACGCTCCGGCCGCACATCGAGCCGACAGCATCTGCTGTCGCTTTCGCCGGGTATGGTGCATCTGAATCCTTTCCATCGTTTCGGAAGTCGTAGCCGCCGACGGACCTGCGGCCCATCGCCTTTTACTCGCACAAAAGTACGAATAATTTCAACGACAACCTAACAATCCCGACAGTTTTATTTCGACATTGTATCGACAAAATCCGCTACCGGATTTTCGCCTCGCAATAAGCGCAGCGGCAGGTGTCTCCCGCTTTGACAAAAAGCGGATCGACATCCTCCGTAGCCGAAATACACCGGGAGTTGGGGCATTTCATACTCCGGTCTATGAACATCCCCTCGGCCAGGTCGGGGACTGCGGCGAGCTTCTCGCCTTCGGCCCATTTCAGCAACGTATAGATCAGAGCCATGCGCACGAACTTACCGTTCTCGACCTGCCGGAAATAGGCTGCCCGGGGATCGTTGTCCACCGCACGCGTGATTTCGTTCACG
>UMJB01033878.1_pt1 | contig 10498 bp, 10 predicted proteins | sample 1965961 | NCBI WGS metagenome assembly UMJB01 (sample SAMEA4836139, study PRJEB28245) | human gut metagenome | biome: gut microbiome; material: fecal sample | place: Denmark | collected 2008
CGATTTTCTTGTCCAATAGTAACTCCCTTATGAATATTAACATTGTTTCCAATAACAACGTTGGGATTGATTGTTATTCCATAGGGATGCCCAATATAAAATCCATAGCCTATTTCATTATCAACAGAAAACTCAATTCCATTTTTCTTTGCAGATATTTCAAATAATTTTTTATAAAATTTATGCAAAAAAGGAGTCTTATTTATTTGTGCTTTACGGAAAAATTGCCAGAAAGCAGGAATTTTCCCTCCAAAATATCTCTGTTTATCAAGTTCTAGAATATTATTCATAAATTAGCTTCTCTCAACTTTCTTCAAAATAATATTTTCAAATGTACAACAATAATGCCCCTCAGCAATATAACAATAGAAAGTTCAGCATAAATGGATATCATCTTGCGCTTTTGCTTATCATTTTTCTATAAAAAAGTGCTTCAAACAGTATTAAGCCGTACATTCTCCAAAATATATTTTTTAAAATCTTTTCTTTTTAGTGCATTCTGTAGATTTGTAAATTTTGTTGTTCTTAATCCATCTAACTTATCAAACCAATAACACCAAACTACAAAAATGCACTTTGCTATTTTTCCATTATGTCTTAATGTCCTTAAATAAGTTAATTTAATCGAGCTTAAAAAATACTCAATATCATCTTCGTGTAACGTATGCTGAAATTTCTGCTTATCCTCAAGCAATGCTTCTGTTATATATAAACTATCAATTGATTTATGATTTCTTTTGCTAGTATGAGAAATGCCTTTTAAATTATTTCTATATTTATAAACAATATCAGGGATTGTATAAACATTGTCTACTAATGGCCACATTATTTGTGCAAAAATACTATCTTCATACCAATAACCTTCTGGAAAACGTAAATTTTGAAAGAATTCATGTTTATATACTTTTCCCCATGGCTGTCCATATAAATAATCACATGGAGAAACTTTTTCTTCTTTATAGTCACTCCCTTTAAATCTGGTCTTTCCATTAAAAGATATTGATATATAATTTCCAGCTACAATATCAGCGTCTGTTGCAATTGCCTTTCTCATCAACTTCTCAATTGCATTTTGACCAAGTATATCATCTGAATCAACAAACATGATATACTTCCCTTCAGCCAAATCTAGTCCGACATTCCTCGCTCCACTAAATCCCCTATTTTCCTGATTTATAATTATCCAATCAGAAAAACATCTGTATTTTTCTAGTATCGCCTCTGTAGAATCAGTTGACCCATCATTAATGACAATAACTTGAACTTTGTAATCTGTAGATTGATCTGCAATAGAATCCAAACATGTAGGAAGAAATTTTTCATTATTATATGAAGGAATAATAACTGTTAAATCATACTTTCCTCACTTGATATCACTCCCTAGGCAGTAGCATGACGTATGCGGATTCGGCGAAAATTTTTCTAATTCTACTAAAGCTTCTTCATATGAAACATGATGGTTTAAGCCTTCCATATACTGTTTCATTGCTCTAATTCGTAATGAAATATTTTTTATTTTTCTAATAGTATTCCTCATACACCCAACTCCTCACACCTGTCTTTATTTGTAAAACTCAGCATACCATTCAGCAAAATTTCTCAAACCAATTCTCAGACTTGTAGATGGTTTATACCCAAAGTCACGTTCCAGAGCACTCGTATCTGCATAAGTCACCGGCACATCACCCGGCTGCATCGGAACCAGTTCCTTGTGAGCTTCAAAGTCGTAATCCTCAGGCAGTACTTTCGCCCGTACCAGTTCCTCACTCAGAATCTGTACAAAGTCCAGCAGATTCTCCGGATTCTGATTGCCAATGTTGTACACTGCATATGGCGGAACCGGAAGACCGTCCTCTCCATTTTTCTTATCCGGAGCTTTCTTCATCACACGAACAACACCTTCAACGATATCATCCACATAGGTAAAATCACGCTTACAATTACCATAATTAAAGATTTTGATAGTCTCGCCCTTTACAAGTTTGTTGGTAAAACCAAAGTAAGCCATATCAGGGCGGCCAGCAGGACCATACACTGTAAAAAAACGCAGACCTGTAGATGGGATATTGTACAGTTTGGAATAAGCATGTGCCATTAACTCATTTGACTTCTTGGTTGCCGCATAAAGAGAAACCGGATTATCTACCTTATCATCAGTACTGTATGGAACTTTCTTATTAGAGCCATAAACGCTGGAAGAAGATGCATACACCAGGTGTTCTACACCACTTTGTCCATTATCATAAGAATGGCGGCAGGCCTCCAGAATATTAAAAAATCCAACCAGATTGGATTCCACATAAGCATCCGGATTTGTGATGGAATAACGCACTCCCGCCTGTGCTGCAAGGTTCACAACCACAGCAGGCTTGTATTTCTCGAACAGCTCTGTGATTAACGCTTTGTCAGCAATGTTGCCTTTTACAAAAGTGAATGTGGGATACTTGGCCAGCTTATTTAAACGGAACTCTTTCAGGGCAACGTCGTAGTAGGCATTCATATTGTCGATGCCGATGACCGTTGCTGAAAGAGCTTCCTGATAAATTCGTTTCACTAGATTGGAACCAATAAATCCGGCCGCGCCTGTGACTAAAATCGTTTTATTCTCTAAGCTAACTGTGCTCATTTCTTTTCCTCCGTCTTTTGATAATCCCCTTATTTATTTTCACATCCTGTGGATGTAAAGCTCATTTCAGAGCCGGTTAAACTATTTCAAAACAAGTGTGTGCTTCATCTTAAGGTAGACATTGCATGGGCTACTCACCTAACTTGTTGGCATATGAATTTTGTTAAAACTGTACACATCCTTCAATCCATATTCTACAAGTAAACCCATCCACAATAACAACAAAATCCGCTCCACTTCATGCTCCTTTGCATTCCATGTGCGGACTTTGCCGAATTTTCTTCATACCGATCCTTCCCTCTTCAGAACCATAATCACCGTCTTAAACAGTATCTTAATATCCAGGCTAAAATTCCAGTTACTGATATATTCTGTATCCAGTCTTACAACTTCTTCGAAGTCTGTAATGTCGCTTCGTCCGCTTACCTGCCACATACCAGTGATTCCCGGTTTAATAGCGATTCGAGCCCTGTGATGTAATTCATATTGACGCAGTTCGTCCTGAAGGATCGGACGAGTTCCTACAAGGCTCATGCTCCCATTTAGTACATTCCAGAACTGTGGAAATTCATCAAGGGATGTTTTCCTGATAAATTCGCCTATTCCGGTTTTTCTGGTTCCGTCCGGCAAAATCTTATTTCCGATTACTCGGGGATCGAAATCGAGTTTGAACATACGTCCATCACTCATTTTGTTCTGAGCCATCAATTCTGCTTTCCGTTCTTCTGCATCCATATACATACTCCGGAATTTGTACATCTTAAATGGCTTTCCGTTTTTTCCAATCCTTGTCTGTGAGAAGAAAATCGGACCCGGAGAACTGATGTAGATAGCCGGTGCTATGAAAATAAAAATGATTCCTGTCAGGAAGCAGCCCACCAGTCCCCCCAGAATATCCAATACTCTTTTGGCAAGTGCCTGTCTGTCTGTGGCATAGTTCATGGTGGTTGTCAGAACTGTATATCCGCCAATTGCCTCCACAAATTGTTTCTGTCCGGGAGTACTTCTGACTTTTGCCAGGTTTACATGGACCGGCATTCCCATTTCCAGCAACTCTTCTATCAGTTCCTGAGGGTATGGATATGTTTCATCTACATTTACAAAGACCTCATCTACCCACTGCTGACAGATAAAGGATGATGCGTTATTTAAGTCTGCTACTACCGGGACTCCTGCAATTTCTTTCCCTGTCATATCTTTATCAATAAGTATCAGACCATTGATGTTGTAGCGATTATAATTGTGTTCTTTTACATTTTGGATTACTTTTGATGCAAGGTCATAATTGGTTACAATGTAAAGAGAATGCTCTCCACCTTCTGCCATTTTATGCAGCAGATGTTTTTTCCATATTATTCTTGTACAATAGGATAAAAGCACATAGAAAATCCCCATAAGATAAAGGATTATTCTTGAAAAGGTATGTCCGCCACTGATAGTAAACAGGTACAGACCACTTGCCAGTTCGATCAGGATCATCTGCCGGATAACAGAGCGCAGCTCCTGATAACGTCCTCTTCTCAGAACTCCTTTATAAGATTCAAACAGAATGATCAGGAACAGATCCACCAATATGACAAATATCATCACATTGCGATAAATTCCCAGTGTAAACAGGTTCCTGACAGAACCGTTTCGAATCAGATACGCCAGTATTAAAGCCATAAATAAACACGCAAGATCAATTAATATGAAATCTTTGTGTTTATACCATCCTCTTGATTTTTTCCTGTACATACGTTTTCCTAACCTCTCCTTCTTTTTTATTCAAAAAGGCATATTTACAGAATCGTTTTCCTGTAAATATGCCATCATTTTTTATTATTCTTTTCTTATAATTTCCAATCCCACCTTCATTTCTACTGTTCTTCCGAACATTTCTATTTCCATATATGCTATTCTTTTATGTCGGTCTATCCTGCGGATATTTCCTTCCATTCCCATCAGAGGACCTGACAGGATCTGCACTCTGTCATTCTCGATAATGCCGGAAGACATCTCTACAAGCTGTTTGTCTGTGCCTATTTTCATAAGCAAATCTATTTCTTCCTGAACCAGTGGGACGATCTCATCGCCGGTTCCGATCAGCTTCGTCAGTCCGATGACTTTCCTGAGTCCATTTACCAGCTTTTCCGAATTTTCGGCAATTAAAAAGACATACCCGGGAAAGAGGATTCTTTCCTGGATATGCCATTCGCCCTGAAATCGTTTCTTCTGTTGGTAATATGGGATAAAGCAGCGTTCTAAGACATTGCTGTTTATTAACCGCTGACACTGACAGCGGATGTTTTCTTCGGTGCCTGTGCGCACTTGCATCACATACCACACTGGATATCTTACCTCCGTATTCTGGGTATGCTTCGCCATTCTGCCTGTGTTACAAGGCAGACTCATACTTCAAGATATGTATTATCCATATCTTCAAACGCGGCAAAGCGACGATTTAAAGACAAAAAGATTTACGTCGTGTTTTATTATAACTACATCAATAAAAAAATGCAACATATTTCTACAAAAAAACAGCCGCCATCTCTGGCGACTGCGTTCTAATTCCGAATTATTGATTATTTCGCGTCTGCGATTACCATGAAGAAATCTCCATCGTTTAAGTTAACAGTAAGAGTTTTGCCCTCTTTGTCAATATTAACCGGATCAATGACTACAAACTTCTTTGTGCCGTCTTTGCTGTAGACCCAAAGCTGAATACCTTCCATAGTGTCTGTAAGACTCGGAACATTAAGCTTTACTTCATATGTTCCGTCATCATTAGGCTTTGCTTCTTCTGGCTTCAGTACGTTGAATTCATTGACAAATGTAACAATCATTTTTCCTTCGAGTTTAGCAATGGCATCTTCAAGGTCTGCCTTGTCTGCTTCATCTACGGAAAGGGATTTCAATACTTTTATGAAATCTTCCATCTTCATTGTTCCATCATTGATTTGTTTAAAAGCATCTGCCAGATCTTTATATTTTGCCTGCAGATCAGCAAAGCCCTGTGTTTTCTCAAGTTCCTTAACAACTTCATAAATTGAAGACTGTTTAGAATCCACAGTAGTTTCGCTTGTCCTACTTGGCGCTACCGCGGCCAGATCACTCGTGTTGCTTGGCGCTGCACCGACACCTACAGTAGCACATCCTACTCCAAGGGCAGCTGCTAAAGCAAGTGTCATAAATTTCTTCGCGATTTTCATAATGCACCTCTCCTTTTGGATTAATTTTTATATAGATAACCGTACAGAATGTCTGCACGGACTATCTCTGAATAATAACAGTGATAATTATTTATCACAGTACAGTGTATTCTGTATTCATCATACTATGACTAATACAATCAGATTTTCTCATAAAACATGGAAATAATCAAGTCTGACAATGCATCCTCATCGATATGGTACTCATCAAAGTTCTCCCCATGTGTTCCCTCACCCGGTACTGTCTCTGTATCAGTGATTCCATTCTGTGATGCAGCCAGCAATTTGGCAAATATATCATTTCCCATATTTGTAACTGTATAGCTTTTAACACTGTCATAGAGACCTGTCACAAATCCGGCGTCCTCTCCTGCTTTTTCCTGAGCCTTCTGCACCAGTGCCTGAAGAAAGGTTTTCTGTCTCTCCTGACGGACCAGAGCACTCTGGGTTTTGTCAATATCACGATATCTTACAAACTGTTCTGCAGTTTCCCCTGTGATATCCACAACAGCACCTTTTTTATATTCCGGATTCACATCTGCGAGACTGTCATCAGGGATTGTGAGCTGTATTCCACCTACGAAATCTGTAATCACTGAAATGCCATCCATGTTCATGGAACAATACCCCTGGATCGGAAGTCCGTCCAGCATATCGGAAACTGCTGTTTTCATCAGTTCACAGCTTTTCTCTTTTCCGTCCCCGAAGGCATACTGTATATTCAGATGATCTGTTGTCTCTCCAAGGCTCTGACCATATGGATTAAATACTTCTATCCTGGTCATGGAATCTCGTGGAATAAACAGAACCTTTATCTTCTCTGTTGCACGATCCATGGATACCAGAAAAATTGCATCTGCCTGCCCGGCATCTGCCTGTGACTGATAAGTATCTACAGCTTCCCTTGTATCAATTCCCAGGAATAAATAATTGCTGAGATGATCGTTATATTTGTATGTCTCACCTTTATATTCCACGGTATCACTGTTTTGGTTCAAATCCGTCTGATTCCGGCTGTCACTGTTCTGACCACCGGCTTTTGACGATGTAGCATTTTTCTGGCTTAACAGATAATAACCGCCGCCAAGAATGGAAAGAACTATGATCAGGATAATAATCAAAAGCATACAGATCTTACGCTGTCTGATGGCTTTTCTTGTGGTTTTTTTCATTTTCATTCCTTCAATCTCTGTATTTCAGTTATCTCATCAGTTTTTGCTGATATAATTAAGCTCCTGCAATTTCTGTAATATTGCCTCTGCCATTGCCTGCTGAGCCTCATAGGTAGAAGACGGCTGTGCAGTCACATCTGCAAGACTGATATAGTGTTCTCCCCATTTCTGGCTGAGCACCTGATCCAGGGCTTCAGAGGTTACGCTTCCGTCCATAGGGCGTGTTCCTACTACAATAAACTGATCTTTATTCTGAAATGTATTTAAAATCTGTTCCTGCTGGTCTGCCAGTTCTGCAGGATCATGATTCCAGCCGCCATAATATCCCATGAAGATAACAGGAATACAATCCATATCATTTCTTGTAGTCTGTTCTTCTGTCAGATCACGTATTCCGGTCTCTGTCACATTCAGCTGGGCACCGTTTGCAGCCTGCTGATGTTTAGTAATATAACCCTGAATGGTTTCATCACTTACACCAGCCATCTTCATCATGGAGAGAGTGCCGCCTCCCTGAAGCGTTTTGTTGATCACTGTCATATTATAGCCATTATCGGTCAGAAGCTTCTGAAGTACTGTCATATAGGAATATGTATTGGATTCTTCCCCATTGATCAGATCATCTCCCCAGCACACAATACCTGAAGCAGCTGTCGTCTTATCTTTTGTATCTTCTGTCTTATCTGCATCTTCTGTGTCAGCTGTATCCGTTTTTTCTGAGTCTTTTGTGTCTTCTGTGTTCTTTGATTTAATGTCTTCTGTATCTTCTGCTTCTTCGGAAGATACCTCCTCCAGCTCTTTTGCACGTTCTTTTACTGCTTCGTAATCTTCAATCCCACTCTGCTGGTCGTCCGCAATTTCTGACAGGTGTCTGGATTCCTTCTGTTCCGATTTATAACTGGTCACAAGAATAAAGCCCAGGAGAACTGCCAGCAGAATGCAGATAAAGCCCAGTAAGATATTCGTCTTTTTTATTTTTTTATTCCTTATTTTGCTCACTTTTCCAAATTCTCCTTTATCATTGATCATGGTTTCTGTCTTACTGCCAGATAACTGCCCGTATTATTTAATCTGGGCTTCTTCGTCGCTTCTGCGATAATACTCTCCATAATGCTTATAATAGGAAGAATAATATTTGTCATCACTGGTATCTATCTTGTTCATAACAGCTCCAAGAATACGGCATCCGCTTCTTTCCAGCTGCTTAAATGCTTTCTGTGCATCCCGGTACCTGACATTTCCCGGTTCGATCAGAAAGATTGCACCATCGCAGCATCTTCCGATCACTGCCGCATCAATTACTGTTCCAATAGGCGGTGTATCGATCAGGATATAATTATAATATTCTCTGATTTCCTTTAAGAATACCTTAAAGATATTCTCACTGAGAAGTCCTGACGGGTTCGGTGCACTTGGACCTCCGAATATGATATCCATATTCGGAAAGTTTGTAGAATAAATAACCTCCTGTAATCCCACCTGACCGCTCAGAAGCTGTGAGAGACCTTTCACTTCCTCTTCCACACCCAGTCGTCCGGCATATGCAGTCTTCCTGATATCCGCATCCAGAAGGAGAACCTTCTTGCCAATACTCCCAAGCTCCTGGGCAAGACTGAGTACTATATCACTCTTACCTTCGTTTGGATAACAGCTTGTAACCAGAATTGTCTTTATGCTCTGACCCGACAGCTGAATATTGGTACGCAGAGTTTTGATCGCCTCACTGTAAAAATAATCCGGATTTCTTTTATCTGTTAAATTGAGTTTCTTCATTGCTCAGATTCCTCCATCAGTTTAATGGTGCTTCTTATTCTTGTTCTTTGATTTCCTGTTCTTCGAATTTATAAAATCTTTTCTGTCAGGAACCTTGGCAAGAACAGAAACTCCCAGGTATTTCTCAATATCTTCCTCTGTCTTAATAGTATCATCCATTACAGCGTATACAACCACGATTGCCGCACATGCAAGGAAACCGAGTAAGAAGCCGAGTGCTGCATTCTTCTTTACGCTTGGAGAAGTTCTTACAGTAGCAATCTTACCAACTTCAATAATCTTTGGCGGAATAACTTCCATTTTATCGCCAATATAGGATGAAGAAACATTCGCAATCTCATCTACGATCTTCTTTGCCATTTTAGAATCTGTATTATTGACAGTAATCTCAAGGATACGGGTATCTGTAGGATTATTGATACTTACGCTTCCTTTCAGCTGTTCTGCAGTCATATCCAGATCCAAATCTGAAATCACCTGTTCCATCACAGGGGTACTTGTGATCAGAACTGTATAATCACTGGTCAGGCTGGCACCTAACTGCAGATCCGCCAGTGATGTCAGTGTGGTTTCTTTCGAAAGTACAAGGATACTGGATGTGGAGCTGTAGATCGGTGTCATTAAAAATTGCGTATATGCTGCTGCAATACAGCCTCCGACAAGAGCAACCATCAGTACCAGAAGGATTTTTTTCTTGAGCGCATAAAATATTTCCAGTAAGTCGATTTCGACTTCATCATCATTTGCATCGGGTCTCTGTGCTTTGCTGCTCTCAAAGTTACTGTTCAAATTGTCTAACATCTGATAATTTCCTTTTCCCTTTTTTCTTTATAGTTTTGTACATTACTGTTCACAGGTAATATTCTGTCTTATGTTTTCTGAAAGTAAACAGCAAAATTGACATAAACCGATTTTATTGTATATCAGCCAATAAAAAAAGTCAATCTGTAGCCTCATGTTTTTGTTTCTGTTTCAGAATTTCTGCAGGATTATGAATAAACAGTTCATCTGCATAGTCCTGCCCGAATTTCGCTGAAACCATACGATATGCCTCGCCAATCCTGCTGCTCCTCTTTGCACTGTTGTGACAGTCTGATCCAACGAAATGAAGAAGTCCGTCTTTCATGATTTTATTACAGTACCGTTTAGTAAAAAATCCGTCTTTTCCTGTGATGCTGTCTGCATTGATCTGCATATAGACACCCATATCTGCCAGTTCTTCCACAAAATCCAGACTGTTGCGTGTGGCTTCGTAACGTTCTATATGTGCCATGATCGGCTTATATCCTCCGGAGAGCAATGCACCGAGACGTTCCCGTATATAGCTTTCTTCCGAGTTATGGGAAAATTCTGTAAGAACATACCGCGAACCGGCCATTGTCATTACTTTCTGTTCTCTAAGCATGGGAAGCATCTCCATATTGGCGTGAAACTCACATCCCAGATACACATGGAGATCCGGGCTGATCTCTGATGCCGCTTTCTCCACCAGTCTGAACTGCTCTCTGACTTTCTCCGCAGGTGTTTCAAACATCCGAAAGCGGAAATGGGGAGTTGCAATAACCGTCCGCACGCCCTGTTCATATTCCATCCGGAGTAATTTTACGGTTTCTCCTATATCTGTGGCTCCATCGTCTACACCGGGTACAATATGACAGTGTATATCATAAATTCCTTTTATGGACATCCTATCATTCCGTTACTGAAAACTTATAAAAAGTTATAAACTTCTATGT
>UMJB01006650.1_pt1 | contig 10419 bp, 10 predicted proteins | sample 1965961 | NCBI WGS metagenome assembly UMJB01 (sample SAMEA4836139, study PRJEB28245) | human gut metagenome | biome: gut microbiome; material: fecal sample | place: Denmark | collected 2008
CATGCTGATACGCGGCAAAAATGCGTTGACTCCGATTGGCGATTTACCGCACGGCACGGCTTTTGAAAATATATCAACAAGAGCTGAATCAAGTCTTTCAAAATCCTCTTCGGTATTCATGACGGACGGAATGAGAATTATCTTCCCGAGCCCCGCATATTCGGGCTCAATGCCGTGCGCACGCAGAAGCTCACCGACAGCTGCGCCGTCGAAACCGAAATTTTGAACATCAAATGCTATGCGCGTCGGGTCGCACTCGCCTTCTGGCAGGATAAGTCCGAGCGAACGGCAGAGTTCCTTTGTTTTCTTTACCCTGCGGCTCAAACGGATAAATTCGTCCGCGTTGTTCTCAAGCCAGTCGCGCGCGAGATCCAATGATATCATTATCGGATAAGACGGGCTTGTTGAGCCGAAAAGAGCCATGGCGCGGCGAATCTCCGGCACAAAACTTTCATCGCCGATTTGGAGCCATGCGCCGCCTGTCAGGACGGGCAAAGTCTTATGCGCGCTCTCGGCGCTCATTGTCGCTCCGAGGTTAAGCGGCGAGATATCTTTCTCTAAGAATTTCAGATGCGCTCCGTGGGCACAGTCCACAAGCAGGGGCACCCCGAATTCGCGTGCCACAGCCGCTATCGATTTGACATCGCTGATAACGCCGAAATAATCTGGCGAAGTGATATATACCGCCTTTGCCTCGGGCGTTTTTTCGAGTGCGCGGTGCACACCTTCTGCGGTTATGCGCCCGGAGAACAGCTCGCCCGCGCTCGAATCCGGCAGGACCCACACGGGTTCGATGCCGAGCAGGGACATTGCGTTGACCGCGCTGCGGTGGACAACGCGCCCGCAGACGACTTTTCCGCCGTGCGGTGCGGCGGCTCTGAACATCGCCTGGATGCAGAGCGTACAGCCGCCGGCGCTCATAAATGTCGCCGCAGAGCCGAACAGCTTTTGCGCCTGCGCCTCCGCGAGAGCCGTTGCTCCCTCGCCGTCAAAGAGGCTTCCGGTGTCCGGTATCTCCGTTATATCAAAATTCTGTATGCCGCCGAGCGCGGGGAATTTGCCTTTGTGCGCGGGCATATGCATACTGACCTTTTGCTTTTTTGCGTGCGCCGTCACGGCGTCAAAAAGCGGAGCAGACATTTTTCACCTCAGAGTTTAGCTTCGTTGAGCATTATTCCGCCGGGCACGATATCGATCATGCCGTAGTGCCCGTCGCGTATGCTGCCGGGATTCATGATATAGAGCCCGTCGTCATAGCAAGTAACACCCGTGTGGGTATGGCCGTATAATACTATGTCGGCGCCCTCCTGCCTTGCGCGGAGAAGGAGCTCATCCGTGCCGTATTTTACATGCTCGGAGTGACCGTGGGTGCAGTATATCTTTTTCCCGCCGAGGGTCACCACGCGCAGAAGCGGCAGACTGGAAGAAAAATCGCAGTTGCCCGCGACCTTTATTACATTCGGCAGGCTATGATAATAACTTTCGACCGTGTCGAGATCCCGCTCGCCGTCGCCGAGAAAAATCAGCGCCTCTGCCTCGGGATGCGCTTCGACCGCGGCGAGTATGCGCGAGGGCATACCGTGGGAATCGGAAAGAACAAGTATTCGCATTATTTCGCCCCGTTTTCAGGTCATAGACCCGTATAATGCCTGCGCGCCCGACAGGTTCTATGCGGGGAGCACGTGCATAAGTTTATTATATATGAAAAAAGGTGGTTTTGCAATGAGCAATATTAACAGCTCCGGAAACATGACGCCCGAACAACTGATGAAGCTCGCCGCATCGTTCGGCGGCAAGGACGCCGCAGATCCCGAAAAGGCGATAAATGCGGTATCGAAGCAGCTCAGCGACGAGAAGCGGCAGAAATTGAACGAAGTTCTCAGCGACAAATCGGCTCTCGAAAAGCTGCTTCAGAGCCCCGAAGCACAGCGGCTGATGAAGAAATTCGGAGTGGATAACAAGGGGTAAGCTATGGACAACATCGGCGACATACTCTCCTCTTTAAGCGACGAGGACATGAAGGCTCTCGGCGACGCGGCGCGCAGCCTGCTCGGCTCATCGGAGCAGGAGCAGGGTCAAAATGACAGCGACCGGGGCTTTTCCATGGATCCGGCGACGATGGCAAAGATAGCGCAGATAATGAGCGCGATGAACCGCCATGACAGCCGCTGCGACCTCATCGCCGCTTTGCGTCCCCTGCTCAGCGAGCCGCGCCGCCGCAGGGCGGACGACGCGATGCAACTGATAAAGCTCATTGACCTTTTGCCAATGATAGAGGATCTCGGGAGGAAATAGGTATGCCCGCATATACGGAAAACGAGCTTGCGAGAATGCGCGAAAGGGCGATAGCGAGCGCCAGAGAGATGCAGAGGCGCGCGGCGATAAAGGGCGGCGAGCAGAGGCAGTGCAATCGTCCCAATCCTCCGCCGAACCGTCCCGAGCCGCCTCCAAAACCGCCTGAGCGACCGCCGAAGCCGCCCGATAAGCCTAAGCCGCAAAGACCGCTCGTTGACGACGACAGGCTGCTGATAATCGCGCTGATAATAATTCTCTCGGCGGACGGGGCGGATATGCTGACGATATTCGCGCTGATGTATATCCTGATGTAATATATGTATTTGCCGCGGCGCATCTTGAAAAAAGCTCCGTTTTGGTTTAGAATAGAGGAAGTATGACGAAAACGGAGGAATGAACATGACATATTCATATACCACTCACGGCACCTGCTCAAGGCGAATCGACTTTGATCTCGACGACGACAACACCGTTCACAATGTCCATTTCACGGGCGGCTGCAACGGCAACCTCGCGGGAATATCCTCGATAGTTGAGGGAATGGATGCGGAAGAAATCATCGACAGATTCGACGGCATCCGCTGTGGCTTCAAGCAGACCTCATGCCCCGACCAGTTCGCGGAGGCTCTGCGCGAGGCTCTTGAAAAGAAAAACAGCAAATAAAATAAAAAACGAACGGGAGCGCATCGGATATCCGGTGCGCTCCCGCCGTCATTTGGAAAGGCAATAACTATTTTGGAGGATAGTATTGAGTGGTCGTCTAATCAATAAAGCCGACAGACTTGGCAGAATTTGTAAGGAATAAGGGAAAAGATGGAAAAGAGGGTCTGCCGCGTCCGTCGGTCTTTGGCTATATTATAACCGCCTTTTTCATTTTTTCAAACGGTCAAAAATTCAGTTTTGTGCCAAAAAATCTCACCTTTTGGAGAGTGTCGCATTTTTGGACACTTTTTGGGTTTTGTCCAAAAGCAAAAGACTGCGAACAGCAATCCACTGTCCGCCGTCTTTTATTATTGAATCTTATTTCTTAAATATCTTTTTGTACCACGGAAGCGACTCGGTAGTGTCGGTCGTGGCGGTCGAAGCGCTGCTGCTCGAAGCGATGGGCGTGGTCTGATAGATGAACATGACGTTCGACTCGGTGCCCGCAGTCTTCTCGGTGTAGATATCATACGATGCACCGTAAGAAATCATCGACTGGAGCTTCGCGATAAGATCGTCGGCATCCTCGGCGAGCACGCCGTACTTCTGGAGTTTGCCTGCATAGTCACCGGAATCGATGCTGTCGATAAGGTCATTGAGCTTCTGGACATTCTCCTTGCTCATGAGCTTGGCGAGTCCGTTTATCAGTTCCTGATTGTCGTCAATGGTCTTCTGTATCTCGGAGAGCTGCTCGAGGGTCTTGGGCAGGTTGTTTATTGCCTTCTGAACCTCGGGGTCGGACATATCCTTTGAGAACTCCTCGATAAGAGGCAGGACATCGTTCATGTTCTCCGCTATCTCGGGCAGGTTCTTGAAGAACTTCTGGAGCACGGGGTTGTTGAGCAGGGTTATGACTTCCTTGAGCTCATTGGGGTCAAGGCTGTTGAAGAGCTTCTTGAACTTCGCGATGTTCTCTTCGGTCATATACTTGGGCAGAATCTCGAAGAGGACGCGGTTGTTCTGATAGAGCTCGACTGCCTCGTTCATCGTGTTGACGAGCTCGTTTATCTTCGTCTTGTTGGTCATAAGGCTCGTTATGACCTTGTTGGGATCCATGGAGTTGAGAGCCTTTTCAAGCTCTTTGAGCTGGCCGAGAGTGGTCTGGAGATCGTTCAGGCTGTTGGGCAGCTGAATCTCGCTGCCGAGCATGGAGATCGGCACTGCCGCGAAGTACATATTGCCGAGCGAGAAGTTCTCAACTTCGGCGGAGAGGGTGAACTCGGTGGCGAAGTTCAGATCCTCGATATTGAGCTTATCGAGTCCGAGAGTTTCGTTCATGCCGGGCATGCTGACAATAAGAGCGATTTCCTTTGTGCCGTCGCCGACGAGCTTGCCGTTTGTGAGAGTCATGTTCTGGAACTGACCCTCGGGAAGAATCATGCCTCCGACAACCGCGATGGGATTGTAGATCTTGACCTGCTTGCCGTTTATCTTCTCGGTCTTGTAGAGATTGTTTTCAACGGAGATCTTTATCTCGACCTTGCCGCTCTTGCCGGAAATCTTCTTGGCGGACATCTCTTTGCCGTCGAGGAAGTATTTGATGTTGATTTTTACAGGCAGCTCTTTGTTGCTCTTGCCGCTGTAATAGAGGTCGGTCGTGTCCATATGCCAGGTGATGCCGCCGTTTTCGCTGACGGGCTTGATGTTGCTCTTGACATTGGTGATGTTTTTCAGCGAGCTTGTGTCGCTGACCTTGACCTGACCCTTGTCGGTGTGGAGCCAGTCGGTGACGGTGATATCCTTGACATCGCCGCTGTTGTCCATGTTGACATACACGGTCTCGCTCTTCTTCACGGAGCCGGGCACATCGGTGTAATATACGGGCGCGGCCTGCTCATCGCCGGACGCCGAGGTAGTGTCGCCGTTGTCGCCAGTGCTCTTGCAGGCGCCCATGGTGAGTATGCTCGCCGCGAGAGTGAGGCAGAGCGCCGATTTGAGAATAAAGTTTTTCTTCATTTTATTGCCCTCCTTGTTCAAGCCTTTGCCTTGCGGCTCTTGCGCTCCTTTTTAACACGGGGAACGCGCCAGCCGATGGATGTTTTATTGATAGCGCCTTCGCAGATGGCGAGGATGCCGGGAAGCATAACCATGATAACGAGTGCGCTGATAACGGAACCTCTTGCAAGCATGAGGCAGACACCCTTGACTATATCTATATCGCAGATACAGTAGACGCCGAATGTTGCGCTGAAGAACACGAGTGCGCTCTGGAATATCGAGCGGCTCGACTCCTTCGCGGCTATCTTGATAGCCTTGAGCTTATCGCCGCACTTCTGGAGTTCTTCTCTGAATCTCGTTGTCATGAGTATTGCGTAGTCGACCGTTGCACCCAGCTGCACGCAGCTGATGATAGTCGGCGCGATGAAGCATATCGTAGTACCCGTCAGAGTCGAGATACTGATGTTGACCCAAATTGCAAGCTCTATCGACGCGACAAGTATCAGCGGTATCGACAGGGACTTGAAGACTATCGCGACAAGAATGAATATCGCGAGCATAGAGATAGCTCCGGTGACGACGAAGTCCTTTTCGGCGACGGTTATCAGGTCCTTGGTCAGGACTCCTTCGCCCGTCAGTATTCCGCCCTCGTCGTACTTCTTGACTATCGAGGTTATCTTTTCAATCTGCGCGTTCTCCTCGTCGGTCGCAGCCGAGTAAGAGGAGTTGAGCATCATGAGCTGTTTACCGTCCTGAACACATATCTCCTTTATCGAATCCGGGAGCATTGCGCTCGGGATTGCCGTGCCGATGAAGCTGTTGAGCGAGAGGACATTCGTGACGCCCTCGACATCGTTGAGTTCGCTCGTCAGCGCGTTTATATTCGCTTCGGTTATCTTATCGTCAAGGATGATGAAGTGGGTCGTTGCCATGTTGAAGTCTTTCTTCATCGTATTGAGAGCGGATATTGACGGCAGATCCTGCGGGATCGCCTTATCCATGTTGTAATACTTCTTGACGTTGTTTTGCAGGAAGTAGGATGGGATGAAGAGCACGAGGAAGATTATCGCTATAACTCTTCTGTGTTTTATCGCGAAGTCGCTTATCTTATTGAACTTCGGCGCGAGGCTCTTATGTCTTGTCTTTTCAATGACATTGTCGAGCATGAGTATCAGCGAGGGCAGGAAAGTAACGACGGTGATAACGCCGAGGATAACGCCCTTTGCCATGACAAGACCCATATCCTTGCCGAGCGTGAAGCTCATGAAGCACAGCGCGAGGAAGCCGAAAACGGTTGTCAGCGAGCTGCCCATAAGGGAGAGGAAGGTCGAATCGATTGCCGCAGCCATGGCGTCCTTCTTCGTGTCATGGTGCTTCTTCTCCTCCTCGAATCTGTCCATAAGGAAGACGGAGTAGTCGACTGTAACGCCGAGCTGGAGGATAGCGGCGATACTCTTCGTTATGAACGAAATCTCGCCGAAGATTATATTCGTGCCCATATTGTATATGACCGCGGTGCCGAGCGCCGCAAGAAGCACGAACGGGAGCACCCACGAGGTCATTGTGAACGACAGCGCTATAAGCGCGAGGGCGATGGCGATTACGACATAGAGCGGAGCCTGGCTGTTTGTCAGGTCTTTTGTATCAACGGTTATCGCCGAAAGACCGCTCAGGAGCATATTCTTGTTCATTATCTTGCGTATGGAAGCGATAGCGTCCATAGTCACCTGAGACGAGCCGGAGTTCTTATACTGAACCATTATCAGCGTCGAGCTGCCGTCCTGCGAATAGAAGACGTTGGTCAGAACCTCGGGAAGAATCTCTTTCGGTATCGTCACATCCGCGATATCAGTGGCGCCGATAACATTGCTGACGCCCTCGACCTGGCGGATCTGATCTTCGAGCTTCTGGATATCCTTGGGCTCGGTGTCTTTTACTATAATAAATGAACTCGCCGAATTGTGGAAAGTTTCATCGAGTATCTGCTCGCCCTGAACGGATTCAAGGTTCTCCGGCAAGTATGACAGAATGTCATAGTTGACGCCCGTCAGGAAATATCCGATTATCGACGGGATTATCAGGATAAGACAAACTATCAGAACCGTTTTGGGATGGTAGGCTATCCACTTTGCTAACTTTTTAGATATCATATCCCTTTCCTCCTTATTATGCTAAAAGTTTGTTTGTCAGGCGCTGCATTCCGCTCTTTATTTCATCGAGCTTATACGGTTCGCCCTGGATCGCGCTGTCGCAGCTGACGGGCGCGAGCATCGAGACTAACATATATATGTTCATCTCGCTCTCGTATTCCGTGAAGCCGTGGCGCAGGAACAGCTTTACGAGGCTGTCGTATGCTTCCTTGAGCTCCGCTTCCCTGCCCTTGAGCATCAGGCGGTAGCACGAGGAGACGCGGTCTCTGATGAGGGGCAGGAACGCTTTGTTTTCATCGATATACATAAAAACGTTATCGAGAAAGGCGTTCACGCGCTCGGCGTCTTCAACCTGCCTGCCGGCGAGCTGCTGCCGCGTTTTAAAGAGCGCGGAATTGACGCACTCGGCGAGCTTTTTCAAAAAGAGCTGATCCATAAGGTCATATTTATCTTTGAAGTACAGATAAAACGTACCTTTGGCAACACCCGCCATTTTGACGACCTCATCTATCGTCGGAGGCTTGAGCGCGCTGCCGCTCGTAAAGAGCGAATGAGCCGCTTCCATAAGCTTCGACCGCTTCTCGGTCTTGTTTTCTTCAACCGTCGCCATGTGTTCACCTCCGAACTGACTGCCGGTCACTTTCTTTTGCATGAGATACTCTACTACAAAAATGACCGTTAGTCAATCCCCGGAAGCAAATCTTCATTTTTTGTTCATAAATCTCTACTTCTTGATTATTATAGCCAAATTCTGAAGCCGTAATTTATGCACTTTGCACTAAAATTTAGCCCGCTATGCAATATAACGAGACCTAAAGAGGAATTACTGCCAAATCAAAAATCGCCGTGCGGTAAAAGTCTTTCGGCTTTCGCTGCGCGGCGAAATTATAATATATTATTTGTCGAAGAAAACGACCTTGTTCTCGTTTCCGCTCTCAAAAATGGCGTCAACGAGCTTGAGCAGTCTGCGCTGCTGGTCGTGCGTTATCAGCTGCTCTTCTTCTCCTCTGAGAGCAGCGAAGACGTTCTCATAGAACTGAGTCCAGTTCGAATCGACCTTGGGCAGCGGATAGTGCTTGATAGTATCGTCGGTTCTCGGAGCCATGGTCTTTGTCAGTCCGACGCCCGCGAGGATCGGCACTGCGTCGCGGTTCTCCCAATCGGAGACCTTGACTATCTCGCCGTTGAGATCCCAGTCATTTATAACGGCGGAGCCGTTCTCGCCGAGGATATACCAACGCGGAAGCTCGATGAAGTTGCTCGTGGTAACCTCGACATACATCGAAAGGTCGCCCTCGAAGATAAGCGTGACTCTGAAGCCGTCGTCGCATTCCTCGTTGGTGACATTTGTAAGCTCTGCATAGACGGAGATGAGCTTTCTGCCCTCGCCGATGCGCAGCGCCTGATCGAGCAGGTGGATGCCCCAATCGAGCACCATGCCGCCGCCGTGCGCCTTCTGGTTGCGCCAGTCGCCGGGGATGCCGCGCGAGCCCTGAACGCGTGACTCGATGCGGAACACCTTGCCGAGTTCGTTATCCGCGAGGATCTTCTGGACGCACTTGAAGTCCGGATCCCAGCGTCTGTTCTGATGGACGGTGAAGAGCTTGCCGTACTTTTTGGACGCGGCTATCATCTCCTCGAGCTCCTCTTGGCTCAGCGCCACGGGCTTCTCGGAGATAACATTCTTGCCCGCCGCCATAGCGGCTATGGCTATTTCTTTATGTACATCGTTGGGCGTTGCAACGGTGACGAGGTCGATTCTATCGTCGGCGAGCAGTTCCTCGCGCGAAGAGAAAGCGTGAATGCCCTCAGCCTCGGCAGCCGCGCGCCTCTCGGGCTTGATATCATAGATGCCTATGAGTTCAGCCGTGTCTTTGAAATCGTCCGCGCAGGTCGACGCATGCCAGCTGCCCATTCCGCCGTAGCCTATAACGGCAAAGCCTATCTTCTTATTCTTATCCATTGTTTTGTATACTCCCGATATAAATTTGTTTCGCGAAAAGTTTTATCACACCCACCACATATCGCCGGTGTTCTGGGTGATAAGGACATCCTTGAGGAAGTCGACTGCCTTTGAAAGGCCCTCGTCCTGGCTCATGAGGGAATCCTCATGCTCGATGCTGATAGCGTAGTCATAGCCGACCATGCGCAGGTTCGAGATCATATCCTTCCAATATGCGTAGTCGTTGCCGTAGCCGACGGAGCGGAATATCCACGAGCGGTGAATCTCGTCTGCATAGGGCTTGGTGTCAAGCACGCCGTTGACGGCGGTGTTGTACTTGTCGATTTTAGTATCCTTGGCATGGAAGTGGAATATCGCATCGCCGAGCGCTCTGATGCAGGCAATGGGATCCATGCCCTGCCAGATAAGATGGCTCGGGTCGAAGTTCGCGCCGAGTTCGGAACCGACTGCCTTGCGTATCTTGAGCATGCTCTCGGTGTTGTAGACGCAGAAGCCGGGATGAAGCTCGAAGGCTATCTTGTCGACGCCGTGCTCCTTGGCGAAAGCGACGGTCTTAGTCCAATAGGGAATGAGTACTTCGTTCCACTGCCACTCGAGTATCTCGGAGAAGTCGTTCGGCCAGGGGCAGACGACCCAGTTGGGATACTTCGCGTTCTCTTGGTCGCCGGGGCAGCCGGAGAAGGTGTTGATCTGATGAATACCGAGCTTCTCGGCGAGAAGGATGGTGTTCTTTATCGTCTTGTCGAACTCGGCGGCAATAGCCTTGTTCGGATGGACGGGGTTGCCGTGGCAGCTGAGCGCGCTTATCTCAAGGCCGCTGTCCGCGACGGTGGATTTGAAGGTGCTCAGAGCCGCAGGATCGGCGAGCAGGGTGTCGGGGTCGGCATGGGAGTTGCCGGGGTAACCGCCGCAGCCTATCTCGACCATCTCAATGCCCTTGGATTTGAAATACTTGAGAGCCTCTTCGAGCGGAAGGTTGCCCAAAAGGCAGGTAAATACGCCTAACTTCATTTTTTATCTCTCCTTTAAAAATCAGATGATGGATTTAAGATATTTTATGCTCCTGCCGATGTCGTCAAGACCGTTCGGCACGGGATCATCATTTTCAACTATCAGCCACTCGATGCCGATATCTTTTGCCGCGCGAACGACCTCGGGGATATCGCAGTTGCCCTCGCCGAGAGCCTTGGGAGTGTGGCCTATTCCGTCCTTGACATGGAGCTGAGCTATCCTGTCGCGGTTTTCGGTGATGAGCTTGTAGTTATCCTGACCGGCGACGAAGCTCCAATAGGTGTCTATCTCGAGATGAGCGGCTTTCTTCAGCTCATCAAACGGAATAACGCCGTCGGAAATCGGCTCGAACTCCGAGCA
>UMJB01058381.1_pt1 | contig 10385 bp, 10 predicted proteins | sample 1965961 | NCBI WGS metagenome assembly UMJB01 (sample SAMEA4836139, study PRJEB28245) | human gut metagenome | biome: gut microbiome; material: fecal sample | place: Denmark | collected 2008
TGCTTAAGCCGCTAGGCGGGAATTGTGCGGTGTTGCCCAAAGTTTCTGCTTCCTTCTTTTCAAAGAAGGGACAACAATGCCCGTAAAAAGTCCTTACACCTCAGCGCTGGCGCGGCGGGTAACGTGGCAGCTTACGTTGACTGCCACCGGCAGGCAGGCCACATGGGTGGGCAGCTGTTCAATGCAGACGCCCAGGCAGGTGGTTGCACCGCCAAAGCCCTGTGGGCCAAAGCCGGTTGCATTGATGGCATCCAACAGCTCTTTTTCCAGCGCGGCATAATAGGGGTCCGCGTTGGGCTGGTCCAGCGGGCGCAGCAGTGCCTTTTTGGCCAGAGCTGCGCATTTATCAAAGCTGCCGCCAATGCCAATGCCCAGCACAATGGGCGGGCAGGGGTTGGCCCCCGCCTGCTTGACGGTTTCCATCACAAAGTCTTTTACGCCCTGCACGCCATCGGCAGGTTTGAGCATGGTCAGGCGGCTCATATTCTCGCTGCCTGCACCCTTGGGGGCTACGGTAATTTTGCAGACATCCCCCGGCACAAGATGTACCGTTAAAAACGCCGGGGTGTTATCCCCCGTGTTCACGCGCTGCAAGGGGTCCGCGGTGATGGACTTGCGCAGGTAGGCTTTCTCATACCCGCGGCGCACACCCTCGTTCACAGCTTCGTCCAGATTGCCGTTGATATGCACATCCTGGCCCAGCTCGATGAACACACAGGCCATGCCGGTATCCTGGCAGATCGGCAGGTCTTTTTCTGCAGCAACGCAAAGGTTCTGCTGCAGCAGTTCCAGCGTCTGGCGAGCCAGCGGCCAGGGTTCGGCGGCATGGGCGTTATCCAGCGCCTGCTTCACATCCGGCGGCAGCTGGGTGTTGGCGCGGATGCACAGTTCTTCCACCGCATCGGTAATGGCGACGGCGTTTACTTCCCGGATGCTCATACCCGCGCCACATCGCTTTCCCGTGCAGCTTGCGCCACAGCGTCAGCCACAGCCGGTGCCACACGCGGGTCAAAGGCCTTGGGCAGAATGTTTTCCTCGTTCAGCTCGTTTTCCGGGATCAGGCCGGCGATGGCCTTCGCGGCGGCCATCTTCATCTGGGGGTTGATGTCCCGTGCGCGGACGGAAAGTGCGCCCTTGAAGATGCCGGGGAACGCCAGAACATTGTTGACCTGGTTGGGGAAATCGCTGCGGCCGGTGCCGATGACCCGCACACCGGCTGCCTTGGCGGCATCGGGCATGATCTCCGGGTTAGGGTTGGCCATGGCGAACACAATGGCATCCGGTGCCATGGTGGCGGCCATCTCGGTGGTCAGCGCACCGGCAACGGAGGTGCCGATAAAGACATCTGCACCGCGCACGGCATCGGCCAGGGTGCCGGTCAGGTGTTCGGGGTTGGTCACGGTTGCCAGCCATTCCTTATGGTCGGCAAGGCCCGCCGGGCGGCCGGGGTACAGGATACCGTGTTCATCCACAGCAACAATGTTTTTGGCACCGGCAACCTGCAGCATCTTGATGATGGCCGTACCGGCAGCGCCGGGGCCGTTCTGCACGATCTTGACATCTTCCAGCCGCTTGCCAACAACCTTGAGGGCGTTGAGCACGCCGGCCAGCACGATAATCGCGGTGCCGTGCTGGTCGTCATGGAATACAGGGATATCCAGGTCGCGCTCCAACTCCGCTTCAATATCAAAGCACTCCGGGCTGCGGATATCCTCCAGGTTGATGCCGCCAAAAGTCGGAGCGATGGCCTTGACAGCGGCAATAACTTCCTCGCGGGTGGAAGCATTCAGGCAGATGGGGAACGCATCGACACCGCCGAACTCCTTAAACAGAACGCACTTGCCTTCCATAACCGGCAGACCAGCTTCGGGGCCGATGTTGCCCAGGCCCAGCACAGCAGTACCGTTTGTGACAACTGCCACGGTGCGGCCCTTGAAGGTGTATTTATACACATCGTCCGGGTTTGCCTTGATCTGGCGGCAGGGCTCCGCAACGCCGGGGGTGTATGCAGTGGACAGGGCGTCACGGTCCTTGACTTCAAACAGGCTGTTGACCGTCAGCTTGCCGGGGTATTTTGCATGCATTTCAAGTGCGGCGGCATTGTAATCCATGGTAGTTGCTCCTTTGTTCGTATTCCTGTATTGATTTTGTTTTTATTTCAGTTTTGCATAAATCGGTTCCAGCTGGATCACGCAGAAATGGTCCGGCCAGCGGTCCGATACCGCTTTGCGCAAAGCAGCCGGGATTTTGTTGGCGCGGTGGTCCTTGGCGGCCAGCCAGTCTGCGGGAACGGCACAATCAAAAATCACATTGGTATGGGTGGGGCCGGGCACAATGCGCAGGTCATGGATATCCGCTTCCGGTGCAATCTCGGCCAGCTGTTCTTTCAAGAATTTCCGCAGTTCGTTGATATGCGGGTCATCCGTCACCACGGGGTCAAAGTGGATCGTGACCAGCAGATGGTCATGCACCTGGAAATCCCGCTCGATAGAGTCGATCAGGTCATGGCTTTTCATCACATCACTGTCGGCGGAAAGCTCAATATGGAAGCTGACCAGCTTGCTGCCGGGCCCGTAATCATGCACCATCAAATCATGGATGCCCAGCACACCGGGGTAACTCAGGGCTTTTTTCTCAATGTAATCGATCAGTTCCGGGTCAGGGGCCGCGCCCAGCAGCGGGCTGATGGTATCCCGCACCAGGCCGACGCCGCTCCACAGGATAAACAGCGCTACGCCAACACCCATCAGGCCATCAATGCGGTCAATGCCAGTCAGGTGAGCCAGAATGGTAGCGGCCAGAACCGCGGCAGTGGTAACCACATCGTTGCGGGCATCCGCCGCAGTGGCCATGAGCGTTTCGGACTTGATGCGGCTGCCAACGCTGCGGTTGAAGCTGCTCATCCACAGTTTGACCAAGATGGACACCACCAGCACCGCTATGGTCAGCGCGCTAAGGGTGACCGGCGTGGGGTGCAGCACCTTGAGGAAGCTTTCTTTCAGCAGCTCAATGCCGATGACCAGTATCATGACCGAAACCGCCAGCCCCGCCAGGTATTCGTACCGTGCATGGCCGTAAGGGTGCTCATCATCGGCAGGTTTTGACCCCAGGCGGAAGCCCACCAGGCTGACCACGTTGGAGCTTGCATCGGACAGATTGTTCAATGCGTCCGCCGCAATGGCCATACTGCCAAACAGGGTGCCCACCGTAAACTTGCCCGCAAACAGCAGCACATTGCACACAATCCCCACCATGCAGGCCAGGTTGCCGTAAGCAGTGCGCACGGTGCGGTCCTGGATATTGGCCGGATCACGGATAAAAAGTCTGATCAGAAGTTTTGTCAAGAATTGCTCTTCCCTTCCCCTACAGATATGGATATTCGGAATTGAAGTTTCCTGCTGGGGCGTTGTATCCGACAAAACCCACAGACAGATAATTTACAAAAATGGCGGACCGATGGGGGTCCGCCATTTATCATTTCAGGTTCAAGCAGCGTTCCTGCTGACCATCTTATGCAGATCAGTCACGAATGATGCAGGCATCGCGCTCCGGGCCAACGGAGATATACTTGATCTTGCAGCCAACAGCCTTTTCCAGATATTCCACATAGCCGCGGGCAGCTTCCGGCAGGTCCTCGTACTTGCGCACGGAGGTGATATCGCAGTGCCAGCCCGGCAGCTTGATGACAACCGGCTGTGCATCGTCCAAAGTCTTGCCGGTCGGGAAGCGGTCGGTCACAGTGCCGTCAGCCAGCTTGTACTGGGCAACAACGGGAACTTCTTCCATATAATCCAGAACGTCAAACAGGGTCAGGGCCAGCTCGTCACAGCCCTGGCACTGAACGCCGTAACGGGAAGCAACCACATCAAACGGGCCAACGCGGCGCGGGCGGCCGGTGGCAGCGCCGTATTCATGGCCGGCTTCACGCAGCAGATGCTTTTCTTCCTCGGTCATAGCCAGCTCGGTGGTAAAGGGGCCGTCGCCCACGCAGGAAGAATAAGCCTTCATGATACCGATGGACTTGTTCAGCTTGCGGCCGGGGATGCCAGCGCCGATGGGTGCATAAGCGCCGATGGTGTTGGAGGAAGTGGTGTAGGGATAAATGCCGTAGTCGATATCACGCAGGGCTCCCAGCTGGGCCTCAAACATGATCTTCTTGCCGGCATCGTCAGCATCTGCCAGGTACTGGCCGACATCGCAGATGTAAGCGCTGAACACTTCCTGGAAGTGCTTGCACCAGTTCCACATATCATCCACGCTGACAGGCTTCTGGTTATAAATGTTGACCATGGTCAGGTTCTTGGATTCCACCAGGGTTTCCAGGCGCTTGCGCACACCGGCATCCATGTGGACCAAATCGCCCATGCGCAGGGTTTTCTTCATGTACTTATCACCATAGGTGTAAGCAATGCCGCGCTTGGTGGAACCAAACTGTGCGCCCGTTTTGGCAAGGCGGGCCTCCTCCAGGCCATCCTGCTCCACATGGAACGGCATGGTGATGGTAGCACGGTCAGAAATTTTCAGGTTGTCCGGGGTAATCTTAACACCCTGTTCGCGCAGGGCGGCGATCTCTTTTTCGAGATGTTCCGGGTCAATGACCATACCGCCGCCCATAACACAGACAATGCTGGGGTGCAGGATGCCGGAGGGCACCAGGTTCAGTACGAACTTGCCGCACTCGTTTTTGACGGTGTGGCCGGCGTTGTCGCCGCCCTGGTAACGGGCAACGATGTCATAATCGCGGCAGAGCAGGTCCACCATACGGCCCTTGCCCTCGTCGCCCCAGTTGATACCGGTAATTGCAGTAAGCATGAAAAATAACCTCGCTTTGGCAAAATGTACAGCCTTTTCCGTTCAGTCTGCCGGGTGGCTGACTGATTTCTTGTAGCCGGGATTCGCCGCCAGCTATATTATAGCAAACCCGCTTGCAAATTCCAATACCCCGGCACAATTTTGTGCAAACCACACAGCCCCGCGCCAGCCGGGCCGCCACTTTGAACAGAGGATCAGTGGCGCACCTGCAGCTTGCGGCGGGTGCGGTCCGGCTCAATCACCGTGGTGTGCTCCAGCTGGTCAATCATGGATGCGCGGATATCGGCCAGGTATTCCTGCCGCAGGGCGTCACGCTCCGCCAGTTCGGCTTCCGTCAGGCCAGAAGTTTTTGCTTTATGAGCCAGCGCATTGATGCGCGCGATTTTTTCTTTTTCCATAGGGTTCTGTTCCTTTCCTTATATAAGGATATCCGGGCAGCAGGTCTGCCGCCCATGGCAGAGCATTGGGTGCTCTGCCATGGGTATTATAACACACCCGCTTCCCTTTTGTGAATGCAGGGCTGTACTTTTTGCAAAAAAGCTGTATAATAAAAAAGTATCCGCTTTTGACGGGGGCATTTTTCCCTGCTGCGGTACGCGATGTATTTTTTCAAAAAAGACAGGAGACAACCCATGAAAAACACCAACCTGACCCGCGCTGCTGCCAGCCTGCTGGCATGCGGCATGGTTTTTGGCCTGACTGCCTGCAGTTCCAGCGCATCCTCCAGCGAAGCAACCGCCGAGAGCGCAGCTTCCAGCGAAGCTGCCAGTGAAAGCACTGTTCCTGACGACGCTACCGCAGAAAGCGCCGCCGATGATTATTCTTATCTGGCTGATTTTTCTTTCAGTGATGCCTATGACGAGAACGGCTACCTGAAAGGCATCACCGCGCTGGATTACGTCACGCTGCCGGATACTGAGAGCTTTACCCTTTCGGACGATGCCACCACCGTGAGCGACAGTGATATTGACGATTACATTTCCAACAACATTCTTTCCAACTATAAGACCACCAACGAGATCACCAACCGCGCCGCCGAAAACGGCGACACTGTGAACATTGACTTTGCCGGTTCCATTGACGGCGTTGCCTTTGACGGCGGCACCGGCAGCGATTATGATCTGACCCTGGGCAGCGGCACCTTTATTGACGGCTTCGAGGATCAGATCGTTGGCCACATGCCCGGCGAAACCTTTGATGTGAATGTCACCTTCCCGGATGACTACCAGGCCACCAACCTGGCCGGCAAGGACGCAGTGTTCGCCACCACGCTGAACTACATCAACGAGGATGTGACCCCCGACCTGACTGATGATTGGGTCAGCAGCAACCTGGCCGAGTCCATGGGCATGAACAATGTGGCTGAGCTGAAAACTTTTGTCAGCAACAGCCTGCTGTTCAATCAGGAAGCCAATGAGCTGTACGGCCAGCTGTACGATGCTGCCGAAGTCAATACCGATACCCTGCCCGAAGATGTGCAGCAGTATTTCACCAATACCGTGCTGTACCAGCCGTACCTGTACGCCCAGATGCGCGGCGTTTCGCTGGAGACCATGCTGAGCCAGGCCGGTTACAGCAGTGTGGATGAATACCTGGAAAACAGCGAAAGCTCCAAGCAGAGCATGATCAAGCAGATCCTGATCATGCAGGCTTTAGCGGAGAAGAACAACATTGTATGCGATACCGACATTCTGAACGCTGAGTTCTCCCGCTACTTTGGCTCCACCGATATGACCAGCTATGTGAACGCTTACGGCGAAAACTACGTGAAAACCAACATTCTGCATGACATTGTGATGCAGAACCAGATCGACAACGTTGCCTAAGCTGCCCAAGCTGTTTGGCTGCCCCCTGACCATTAAGTTTTAACCGTACCACCCGCGCCCGCTTGACAAAGCCGTGTGCGGGTGGTATATTAGGGCCATAATATTTAGACGTTTATCTAAATATATAATTCTTGTGATTTTCTGAAAGGGTATATGTTATGAGCACGATAATTTCTTTGCAGACCATTTTGTGGAGCGCCTTGGCCGCCCCAGCCGGTATCGGGCTGCCGGTTCTGGTTTTTTTGGTATGGAAGTTCAAATTCTGCCGGGGTGCAAAGCTGTTTCCTGCTGTTGTCGGCGCGGTGACCTTCGTCGTTTTCGCCCAGGTACTGGAAGGTGTGCCCAAGGCCATTTTCTTTGGCGGCGGCACCGGCGTTTCGCAGTATGTGCTGACCCATGCGTGGGCTTACACCCTGATCGGCTGTCTGCTGGCGGGCGTGTTTGAGGAAGTCGGGCGCTATCTTGCGTTTCGCTTTCTGCTCAAGCGCTATACCAACCGGCGGGACGCCGTAACCTATGGCATCGGCCACGGCGGGATCGAGGCAATCCTGGTTCTGGGGCTCACCGCCATCAATAATATTGCGATTGCGCAGCTTGTCAACAGCGGCAGCATTGAAACCATAACCAATGGGCTGACCGGCGCGCAGCTGGACCAGGTACAGGCACAGATCGCCGCCGTTGCCAGCTTTGGGGCCGCCAACCTGCTGCTGGGGCTGGCTGAACGCGCGATTGCCATGACGCTGCACATTTCCCTCTCGGTGGTTGTATTCCGGGCTGTCCGGCAGCGCAAGGCCGGGTATCTGGGATTGGCGGTGGCGCTGCATGCGCTGTTCGATGTTCCCGCTGCTTTATTCCAGTGCGGCGTGCTGCACAGTACCTGGCTGGTGGAAGCACTGCTGCTGGTGCTCTGCCTGGGCTGCGCGGCTTACGCCAAAAAGCAGTATTGTGCATTGCAAGAACCGGAACAGCAGACGTTATCAGATAAGGAGGAACGCTGACCTATGGTAGGCGATGCGTTTAAGGCTTTGGGGGACCCCACCCGGCGGCGCATTTTGGAACTGTTGAGCGAAGGCGAGATGAGTGCCGGTGATATTGCTGCGCACTTTGATATGGCAAAGCCATCCGTAAGCCACCACCTGAACATTTTGAAAAATGCCGGGCTGGTAACGGATGAGCGCCGCGGCCAGAACATTGTGTACTGCCTGAACCTGACCGTGTTCCAGGAAGCTGTTAAGTGGTTTTTCGATTTTGGCTTTGTGAAAGGTGGACCTGATGATGAAACGAAATAAACTGTTTTGGGGGCTGCTGATTTTTTGCGCCATCAACTTTGCGGCGCACCTCTGCTTTTATGGCTCTCTGCCGGATGTTGTGCCCACCCACTGGGGCGTGGACGGCCAGGCCAACGGCTGGGGGCCAAAATCCACTGTGCTGATTATGGCAGCCCTGCCCGCCCTGATGCTGATTTTGATGGCAGTGCTGCCCCGCATTGACCCCAAGCACCAGAATTATGAAAAGTTCAAGGGCGTATGGAACGCCTCCCTCACTGCCCTTACAATATTTATGTCAGCTATGAGCTGGTTTTCGGAGCTGAGCGTGTTCGGCTTGATTCCGGAGGGCAGCAGCCTGGTCGGTATTCTGGTCTGCGGCGGCTGCGGGGTGCTGTTCATCTTTTTGGGCAACTATATGCCGCGCATCAAGCAGAACTATATGTTCGGCTGCAAAACTCCCTGGGCGCTGAACAACGAACACAACTGGAACCGCACCCAGCGCATGGGCGGCATTGTGTTTGTTGTTATGGGTGCTGCTTTGATTGTAATTTCACTGCTGGCCACCATTTTGGGCGATGCCGCCACCATGATCCTGCTGCTGGCCGTTGTCTTTGGCGGCTCCGCCTGGATCTACCTCTACTCCTACCTCGTCTACATCGGCAAAATGAAGTAAGTAAACAGCGCCCACCACAATGATTCTTTATTCATGATTCATTCAAAAAATCTCCCCGCCCCATGTGCAAACAAACTGCACAATGAAGCAGGGAGATTTTTTTGCTTTATTCCTGGGTTTTCTTTCCAGCGCGTTCCGTTTTCATACGGATACGCTCGCGCTGGGATTTTTCCAGTTTTTTATAGCGGGCATAGCTTTCGGGGCGCACGGTCTCAATGCAGCGGGCAAAGTTCCAATGCAGGCCGTCGCGGCGGTTCAGCTTAAAGCGCAGGAACCACGGGCCGTGGTCCGGGCAGGTGGCTTCGGTATAATAACCGGTGTTGCCGCGCTTGAGCCAGATATCGTTCAGCACCAGCGGCTTGCCGCAGAACGGGCAGCCCACCTGATACAGCGCAGGGTCATTTTTGTAGGCATCGTGGTCCAGGCGGTCAAAGTAGGTTTGGATATCGTACGTTTCGGTATCGGTATTGTTCAGCAGGGCAGCTGTCAGCTGGGCGGCGGGGTCCGGGTATTCGGCAATGCCCTGGGCCAGCGGCAGGCGGCGGCAGATTTTTGTGGTGTACAGGGCATCGTCCAGCGCATTGTGGAAATCGCCGTCATGCTCAATGCCAAGGCGGTCCACCACGCTTTCCAGCGTCAGGCCCTCGCCTTCCCCGCGGGGGAAATTTTTCAAAAAGATCTGCTGCAGGTCATACCAGCGGGTGGGCCAGCTTTCGTCCATATTATAAAGGAACAGGTTCTGCTTCAGCACCGGCACATCGTCCAGGCCCCACTCGGCAAATTCGGCATCGGGGCCGGCCCATTCCTGGAACCGCCGCAGGCCTTCGGCAATGGGCACCCCGGCTTCCAGATCGCCCTGGCTCAGGCCAGTCACCTCCGCAATGCGCCAATGCAGCTTGCGGAAAATGCGGGGGCGCAGGGTCATCTCAAAGGTATCCAGTACATCGCCATTCTCGTCCACCCGCACTGCACCGATCTGGATGATCTCACCCCGCAGGGTCAGCTCCGCCCCATGATAATTAAAGGTTTTGGGCGCATTGCCCATGTTCCATTCCAAGTCAAAAACGATCAGGTTCACTGCGGGTCCTCCAAGATGAATTTTTCAACGGCCAGCCCTACCCCGTCATGCTCATTATCTGCGGTGACGTATTTGGCTGCCTGTTTTACTTCCGGCACAGCATTGCCCATGGCAACGCCCATGCCCGCATAGCGGATCATGGGCAGGTCGTTCCAGCCATCGCCGCAGGCCATCAGGTTTTCGGGGCCAAGGCCCATGTTTTTCAGCAGCAGCGCCAGCGAGGCGGATTTTTCCACCCCCAGGGGCATCGTTTCAATAAAGAACGGCGCCGAGCGGTAGATGGAAAGCTTGCCCGCAAACTTTTGCTGCATCAGCTCCTCCACATGGGGCATATCCACAGGGTCACCAACCAGCAGCAGCTTGTTGATGGGCCACTGGATCTCGGCGGGCAGGTTTTCCACCTGGCGGGCCGGGATTTTGTTGATGCGGGCTTCCTCGCCAACATAGGGGTTGGCGGCATCCTCGGTCACAATGCCTTTGGCATCATAGGTCAGCGGCATCACGTTCCAGTAGCGGGCAAAGGTGCACACCGGGTCAATCAGCTCCGGCGGGAACTCATGCTGCACCAGCGTTTCGCCGGTTTTGCAGTCAATGATCTTACCGCCGTTATAGCTCAGGATGCAGCCGCCGCGGCGGTCCAGCTCCAGCTCTTTGGCAAGCGGCTCAATGCCCACGGTGGGGCGGCCGCTGGCCAGCACAATGCGCACGCCGCGGTCCGCCGCTGCCTG
>UMJB01050081.1_pt1 | contig 10288 bp, 8 predicted proteins | sample 1965961 | NCBI WGS metagenome assembly UMJB01 (sample SAMEA4836139, study PRJEB28245) | human gut metagenome | biome: gut microbiome; material: fecal sample | place: Denmark | collected 2008
TTCATCATTCCGTTCTTTAAGGTGGGACAGGGGTGCGATTTCTGCATGCGGGTGTCCATCCCGGCTATCTTTATCCTGATGACCCTCTGTGCCCGGTACTTTATCGCCTTGGTGGGCACCAAATGGCGGGACGGTACGCTTGCACAGCATGCCGTGACCATTCTGCTGGCGGCAACGCTGCTGATCGGTGCCTGCACCCCGGCCATGGAAATTTACCGCGGCATCTGCCACATTGCCAAAGAGGGGACTTTCTGCCTGGAAAACGAGGAGCCCTACACCCTGGCGGACCGCCCTGTAAGCCTGAACTTTGAAACGCAAAACTGCGAAAATAAATTGTTCTTTACCTATTTTGCAAAATAGTGTATAGTGATAAGGGTCTGCCCGGCTATTGCGGCAGTGGGCCAAAGACTAAACTTAAAGGAATGAAACCTGCATGAGCGAGAAGAAAAAAGTCATCTCTGTTATGATCCCTACCTATAACGAGGAGGAGAACGCCCGCCCCATCTATGAGGCGGTGCGGGATGAGATTCGGAAGGACTGCCCGGATTATGACTATGAGATCCTTTTTATTGATAATAAAAGCCAGGATCGTACCCGTCGGATCATTACGGACATCTGCGCGCAGGACCCCAAGGTCAAAGCCATTTTTAACAGCAAGAACTTTGGTCAGTTCAACAGCCCCTATTACGGTATGATCCATACCACAGGGGACTGCACCATTACCATCTGCGCGGACTTCCAGGACCCGGTGGAGATGATTCCAAAGTTTGTGGCTGAATGGGAAAAAGGCTACAAAATTGTAATCGGCAAAAAGACCACCAGCCAGGAAAACCCTGTCATGTACTTTTTGCGGGACTGTTACTACAAAACCATCAAAAAGATGAGCAATGTGGAAATGATCGAGCAGTTTACCGGGTTTGGCCTGTACGATAAAAGCTTTATCCAGACCCTGCGTAATTTGCACGACCCCACCCCGTTTTTGCGCGGGATTGTGGCGGAGCTTGGCCCCGAGCGCAAGGAGATTGAATACACCCAGCCCAAGCGCCGGGCAGGCAAGACCCACAACAACTGGTACAGCCTGTTTGATGCCGCCATGCTCAGCTTTACCAGCTACACCAAGATTGGGATGCGGATGGCGGAGTTCTTCGGCTTTTTCTGCGCCGCGGTCAGCTTTATCCTGGGGCTTGTGTTCCTGGTGGCAAAGCTGATCCACTGGAATACCTTTGCTGCGGGTTATGCCCCGATGATTATTGCTGTGTTCTTTGTGGGTGGTGTGCAGCTGACCTTTCTGGGATTTTTGGGCGAGTACATCATGGCAATGAACGCCCGTATTATGGACCGCCCCCTGGTGGTGGAAGAAAAGCGGCTGAATTTTGAACCCGAAACGCCGGAAAGTGATACTACCCGCGCCCAGTAAGACCGAGTGGTTACAATAGATTGCGAGTTGAGAGTAAAACAATGATTCCTTTTAATATTCCCCCGCAGGTTGGTACAGAGCTGGACTATATGCGCCAGGCCATGGCCAACAATAAGATCTGCGGCGATGGCCCTTTTACCCGCCGCTGTGATGAATGGATGGAACAGCGGTTCCATGCGGGCAAGGTGCTGCTGACCACCAGCGGTACCACTGCGCTGGAAATGGCTGCCCTGCTGTGCGGCATCCAGCCCGGTGATGAGGTGATCCTGCCCAGCTACACATTTTCTTCCACGGCAACGGCCTTTGTTTTAGCTGGGGCCAAGCTGGTGTTTGTGGATATCCGCCCGGACACCATGAACATTGACGAAGCAAAAATTGAACCCGCCATTACCGAAAAAACCAAAGTCATCTGCGTGATGCACTATGCCGGTGTGGCCTGCGATATGGACACCATTATGCAGATCGCCCGCCGCCATAACCTGAAGGTGGTGGAAGATGCCGCCCAGGGCGTGATGGCCAGCTATAAGGGCAGGGCACTGGGCACCATCGGCGATTTTGGCTGCTACTCTTTCCATGAGACGAAGAACTTCTCAATGGGAGAGGGGGGCGCGCTGGTCATCAATGACCCCGAAACCGTGACCAAGGCCGAAATCCTGCGGGAAAAGGGTACCAACCGCGCCAGTTTTCTGCGCGGCCAGGTAGATAAATACACCTGGGTTTCTTATGGCTCCAGCTACCTGCCCAGTGATCTGAATGCCGCTTACCTGTGGGCACAGCTGGAACAGGCCGATACCATCAATACAGACCGTACCCACAGCTGGGATTATTACGCACAGGAGCTGGCACCGCTGGCTGAAGCAGGCCTATTGGAGCTGCCCACCGTGCCGGAAGGCTGTGTGCATAACGGGCATTTGTTCTATGTCAAGCTGCGGGACCTGGAACAGCGCACCGCGTTCATTGCTTATTTGAAAGCCCACGGTGTGGCATCGTCTTTCCATTATGTGCCGCTGCACAGCGCCCCGGCGGGCATCCGATATGGCCGCTTTGCCGGTGTGGATGAATACACCACAAAGGAGAGCAACCGCCTGACCCGCCTGCCGCTGTACTATGGTCTGACCGAAACCGACCGCGCAGCCGTGGTGCAGGTGGTCAAAGACTTTTTTGCACAGAAATAACATGCCCAGTGCATGAAATCAGCAATATAACAAAAATCCGTATCCCGAATGCCAAGCAGGGCAGGAGGATACGGATTTTTCTGTTTGTTCTTTTAAAATTAAGCGAAAGTTCTCTACGGAACAATGAGGTCAGGGCACGGGGGACGAAACGCTTGCCTGTTTGTATAAAAAACCAAGGGCAATACTGCATAATTCTAAGTGCCGATACGGCGAGCGAGGTGCGGCAGCTGCTAAGCCAAAAGCGCAGATAATACTGGATGCTGCAAAGGTGAGCGCCGCCAGTGGCGGAAACAGCGAACCGAAGCAGGGGCAGCGGTCGCAGAGTGCGAGGGGCTTTTGCCCCGAAGCACGATGCGGGTACCGCAACCCGACATTATCGAGCATTTTGGCAACGCAGATGCCGTGCCGCAGCTGCCGGAGCGGTGCTTAAGTCGCAAGGCGGGAATTGTGCGGTGTTGCCCAAGGTTTCTACAGGGGAATAATGCCGTTCACTTTCCCCACCCGCTGCTTTGCAGCATGGTTTCATCGCTCAGCATCCACAGGGCTTCCACATCGTTCAGCTGCTCGATCAAAGCCTGCCCTTTTTCTACCGGCATGCAGAACACGCCGGTGGAAAGCGCATCCCCCAAGCCGCTGTCACTGCTTACAATGGCAACGCTGTTCATGTAGCGGGCAGGCTGCAGGGTGGTCAGGTCGATCAGGTGGTGGTAGCGTACACCGTCCACGGTAAAGTAACGCTGGTAGTCCCCGCTGATCACAAGGCTTTGCCCCGGCTGCAGCTCCACGGTATCCACATAGCTTGCGGTGGCGTATTGGCCGTCCTGATCCGGCCAGGGGTTATCGACCCCGGCAACCCAGGACCCGCTGTTGGGCTTGGTGCCAATGGCGCGCACATTGCCACCCACGTTCAACAGGGCGCTGGTCAGGCCGCGGGCTTCGGCTGCCTGGGCGCATTGCTCCACCGCATAGCCTTTGCCAATGCTGCCAACGTCCAGCTGCAATTCCGGGTCTGCAAAATACACCGTCCCGGTATTCTGGTTCAAAATCAAATCATCCATATTGCAGTGGGCAGCCGCAGCCTGCAGGTCGGCGGTTTTGGGCAGGATATCGGCGCTTACCTCGGCTCCATCGCCCGCGGCGGTGCGGGCATCGTGCCAGTAGCGCAGCACCGCCCCGGCAGCGGCATTGCAGGCACCGTCCGTTGCCTGGTACATCTCCTGCGCGAAGGTCAGCAGGTTCATAATCTCATCCCCAACGGCAACGGGGGCGGCGGCGGCTCCGGCGTTTACATCCGCCAGGTTGGTCATGCCGTCATAGTGGTTGTAAATATCATACAGCTGGTTATACCGCAGCAGGTCTGCATGCAGGGCGGTCATCTGGGTGTTCCAGTCGGCTTCACTGTCGGCATAGCCGCTGATGACAGTAACGGTGTCAAACACATCCCACCAAGTTACGCTGTAGCGCTGGGGGCTGGTGGTTCCAGTTGCCGCACAGCCGCTCAGCAGCAGGCAGAGCGCCAGCACCGCACAGGTCAGGCGGCGCTTCATGCCTGGCCTCCCACATGTTCATGCTCGCGGTTCAGTTCGGCCAGCAGGGCAGCAAGGGTCCAGCCGCGGCTGGTGGGGGTTACCATGGCGCGCAGCGGGATCACCGCCCCGCCGCGGCGCACTTCATCCACAAACTGGCCCAGGTCGCCGTTGTCATGCCGCAGCCCGCTCACAATCATGGCCGGGCGCTCCGGTACATCCGGGGCGGGGGCGGCTTCACCGCCAGTGTGCCGCCCGGTGCAAAGGGCTTCCATGGTGGTGCCCAGGTCGGCGGCGGTCAAAAGGCGGACTTTCAGGCGGCTCAGGCGTGCAGCGTGTTCCACCGCGGCGTGCTCGGCACTGCCGGGGGCAACCTGCCACAGCAGCACACAGCGCGGTTCCTGCTGGATTCTGGCTTTCATAACAATACCTCGTTATGCCTGCCCGCAGCCGGGCAGGCAGCAATCATAAAATCAAAATGTGCGGCGCAGGGGTCAGTCCCGCGCCGCACGGTGGAAAAGGTTCAATTACAGGTCAGGGTGATACTCTTTGCAGGTGCATTTTTTCCATTTCAGGCCGCTGCCGCAGGGGCAGGGATCGTTGCGGCCAATCTTGGTCACGCGCACAGGGGTGGCACCTTTGGCACCAGCCTGAGCCGGTGCGCCTTCGCCGGTGGGCTTGGCAACCTGTTCGCGTTTCGGCTCCTGGTTCTGCTGGCGCACTTCAATGGTCAGCAGCATGTGTACGGCATCCTCGCGGATGGTGGCGATCATCTCGTCAAACATGGCAAAGCCTTCAATGCGGTATTCCACAATGGGGTCGCGTTGGCCGTAACCGCGCAGGCTCATGCCCTGCTTCAGCTGGTCCATGTTGTCAATGTGCTCCATCCACTTGGAGTCAACATTGCGCAGCAGGCAGATACGCTCCAGTTCGCGCATCATGGGGGCACCGTACTTCTGCTCCTTGCTTTCCAGAATGCTCATGCCGCGCTCATACAGCACCTTGGCAACATCCTCGCGCTTCAGATCATTCAGCTGCTCGGCAGTGTAGTTAAAATCAGTGGGCAGGCACAGCCAGTTCAGGTAGTGGCGGCGCAGGGCGGCAAAATCCCAATCGTCGGCGGTTTCGCCGCTCAGGAAGGACTCGCAGGTCTCGTCGATGGACTGCTTCATCATCTCGTGCAGCTTGTCGGAGATATCCTCGCCGTCCAGCACCATCTGACGCTGCTTGTAGATGATCTCGCGCTGCTGGTTCATGACATCGTCATACTGCAGCACCTGCTTACGGATGGCAAAGTTGGAAGCTTCCAGCTTTTTCTGGGCGCTCTCGATCGTGTTGGTGATCAGCTTGTTCTCGATGGGCATGTCCTCGTCCAGGCCCAGGGTATCCATCAGGCCCTGCACGCGCTCACCGCCGAAAATGCGCATCAGGTCATCTTCCAGGCTCAGGAAGAAACGGGATGCACCGGGGTCGCCCTGACGGCCGGCACGGCCGCGCAGCTGGTTATCAATACGGCGGCTTTCGTGGCGTTCAGTGCCAATGATGAACAGGCCGCCAGCTTCGCGCACAGCCTCGGCTTCGCGCTTGACTTCCGGTTCATATTCTGCAACCAGCTCGTCAAAGCGCTTGCGGGCAGCCAGAATATCAGCATCCTGGGTGTCGGCATGGCCATCGCACTCGGTCATCAGCATTTCAACTTTTGCTTCATAGGCTGTGTCCGGGGCAGGGGGGATGGGCAGGCCCTGTGCCTTGGCGCGGGCTTTGGCATGCTCGTATTCGTCCTTCAGCACTTCCAGGTCGGCATTCATCTGGCGGGTCAGCTCTTTGCGCAGGGTGGCCTTTGCCATATAGGTCACGTTGCCGCCCAGCATGATATCGGTGCCGCGGCCAGCCATATTGGTGGCGATGGTCACAGCGCCCTGCTTACCGGCCTGTGCAACGATTTCGGCTTCGCGCTCATGCTGCTTTGCGTTCAGCACATTGTGCTCAATGCCGCGCTTTTTCAGCAGCTTGGAAAGCGCCTCGCTCTTTTCCACGCTGACGGTACCAACCAGAACGGGCTGGCCCTTGGCGTGGCATTCGGCAACCTGCTCGATCACGGCATTATACTTGCCGTTGATGGTCTTGTACACGCTGTCCGGCAGGTCCTTGCGGGCGCGGGGCTTGTTGGTGGGGATGGATACGATCTGCAGGCCGTAAATTTCGCTGAACTCGTCCGCTTCGGTGGAAGCCGTACCGGTCATGCCGCCCAGCTTTTTGTACATGCGGAAATAGTTCTGGAAGGTGATGCTGGCCAAAGTCTTGCTCTCAGCAGCAACGGTCACGCCTTCCTTGGCTTCAATGGCCTGGTGCAGACCGTCATTGAAGCGGCGGCCATACATCAGACGGCCGGTGAATTCATCAACGATGATGACCTCGCCGTCTTTCACGATATAGTCGGTATCACGGTGCATCACACCGCGGGCCTTGATGGCACCGTCAATATAGTGGCGCAGGGTCATGTTGTCGGCATCGGCCAGGTTCTCAACATTGAACCATGCTTCGGCTTTCTTAACGCCGCTTTCGGTCAGGGTGCAGGTCTTGTGCTTTTCGTCCACAACGTAATCACCGTCAACCTGTTCATCGGCTTCCACTTTGTCGTCCAGTTCAACGATGACAGACTTTTTCAGCGTTTTGGCAAAGTCGTCCGCGCGCTTGTACATCACGCTGGAATCTTCGCCCTTGCCGGAGATGATCAGCGGGGTACGGGCTTCATCAATCAGGATGGAGTCTACCTCGTCCACGATGGCGTAAGCATGGCCACGCTGCACCATGCTGGCTTTGTAAACCACCATGTTGTCACGCAGGTAGTCAAAGCCAAACTCGTTGTTGGTGCCGTAAGTAACATCCGCCAGGTAAGCCTTGCGGCGGTCCTGCGGCTGTACGTCATGGATAACCAGGCCGACCGTCAAGCCAAGAAAGCGGTAAACCTTGCCCATCCATTCGCTGTCGCGCTTGGCCAGGTAATCGTTGACGGTAACAACATGCACGCCTTCGCCGGTCAGGGCATTCAGGTAAACGGGCATGGTGGCCACCAGGGTCTTGCCTTCACCGGTCTGCATCTCGGCAATGCAGGAACGATGAAGCACAATGCCGCCGATGATCTGCACCGGGTAGGGCTTCAGGCCCAGCACACGCCAGTCCGCTTCGCGGCAGACGGCGAACGCTTCGGGCAGGATATCGTCAAGGCTGGCCCCGTTTTTCAGCTTTTCTTTCAGGTACGGGGTTTTGGCCTGTAATTCTTCGTCCGTAAGTTTCTGCATTTCGGGCTCAAGTTCCAGCACCTTGTTGGCAATGGGTTTGATGCGCTTGAGCTCTTTGTCGGAAAAATTACCGAACAGTTTTTCCATAAAAGACATAAGTAAACACCTGTATTTCTGCCGCATGGCGGCGAATGGATCAGCAGGGGAACCCCTGTTGGATACAATGCTATACTTTAATATAATACACCCGCGCAGGGTACTGTGTCAAACCTGCGCGGGTGTAAAATGCAAATATTAAACTGTTTCAGCTGCTCTTGTTGAAACTTGGCCGGTTATCGTGCGCTTGCAGCGCTTTTGGCCTGCTTTTCGTTGCTGATGAACAGCAGTACCAGCATCAAAAAGATGCAAACAAAGCCGATGGCGTCCCACACGGTAAAGGGGGAACCGAGCACCAGCGTGCTGATGATGGCCGCCGTAACCGGTTCCGCAAAACTGAACAGGCTGGATTTCTGCGGCCCAATGTACTTGACGCCGCTCATGTAACAGCTGAACGCCAGCACGTTGCCGATGAGCACGACCGCCGCAATACCGGCAATGCCGGCCGCGTTGGGTACGTAGTTCATCCGCCACGGGCGGAACACCAGCGCAAAGAAGGTGCCGCCCATCAGGAATGCCCAGCCCTGCAGCATGGGTGTGGGGTACTGTTTTTGCAGGTTTTGGGGCCATATGGTGTAAATAACAACGCAGAACGCGCTGATAATACCAACGACCAGCGCAGCGGGCGAAACCGCCATGTTGGTCAGGCTGCCGTGGGTGGTCAGCATAAATACACCACCCAGCGCCAGCACAATGGAGAACACCTCAAACAGCCGCGGCGCACGCTTTTGCTGGATGCAGACCACCAGCAGAATCAGCACGGGGGAAAGATCCTGCAAAATGGTGCCCACACCGGCGCTGGAAAGCTGGATGGTCAAAAAGTAGGTGAACTGGCAAAAGCTGACGCCAGCCAGGCCATAGATCACAAGGTCGCGCGCGTTGCGCCAGCTGCGCCAGGGGTTCACCAGTTGGCGCCAGTTGCGCACACCGTAATAAATGCACAGAATTACACCGGCCAAAAACAGCCGGATGGGCACCAGCCAGGTGGAATCCATGCCCTGGCGGGTAAACAGATACTGCCCCACGCAGCCGGAAACACCCCAGCACATGCCGCCGAACATTGTCAGCAGAGCGCCTTTTACGCTATCCGTCATTCGTTATGATCTCCTATCCCAAAACTTGTTACAGTTCGTTCAGGCAATACTGCGCAGCGGCCAAAACATCCGGAACAACGGGGGCACCGGTGGCACGCAGCTGCTGTGCGCTCTGATGCCCAGCGGTTTGCAGCACACACCGCACGCCCAGCGCCTGGGCAACCTCAAAATCGTGGACAGAATCCCCGATCATAATAGCCTGCGCCGGTACGGCACCGCGCTGCTTCAGTTCAGTCAGATAAGCCAGGCCGACTTCCACTTTGCTGCGGGCGTAAATATTATCCAACCCCAGCAGGCGGTCAAAGTAGGGGCGCACTCCGCGCTCCGTGACCTGCTGTTTCAAAACCGGCAAGTTGGAAGCCGAAAGAATGACCTGCTGCACCCCGGCACCTTTCAAAAGGGAAAGGGCGGGCACAGCACTTTCTGCCAGCGGGCAGGCCCCGGCGCGGGCCAGGTAATCCTGCATGTAATCATCGGCAAGCTCTTTGTAGGAGTTTTTGGAAAAATCGAACCCTGCGCGAATATAATAATCTTCAATCGGGAAGCCAAAAATCTCACGGTATTGGGCAAGGCTGTATTGCTGCGGGTAATGATAGATGCGGAGCAGACGGTTGAGCGCGTCCACACAAAGGGCAACATCATCCAGCAGGGTGCCGTTCCAGTCCCATAAAACAAGGCTCGGTTTCATGGCAGCTCCTTTTAATGAATACAGGGAAAGCGGTTATTGTTCTGCAAAAATTTTGTTCAGGGATTCGTTGCTCTCGATCAGCTTGACCAGGGCAACACCCAGCACACAGCAGCTGATGATCTCACCAACGCCAACAGCAACGGCGTTGAATACCGCCATGGTGGCCGTGGGGGCAGAATCCGAGAAGAACACAGTGATTTCAAACGCGCCAACGATCAGTGCATTGGCGATAACAGGAGGGAAAGACGCCGGAATTGCCAGCCCTTTCCAGCGCACATTGCGCAGGGCATAGGTGGCAAGGCAGGCAATCAGGGTGGCGGCGGTGCCAAACACCACATCCACCATGGTGGAACCCAGCAGGTTTGCCAGCAGGCAGCCCAGGGTAACGCCCACAATGTATTCGGCCCCAAACACCGGCAGCAGGCAGAATGCTTCGGCCACGCGCACCTGTACCGCGCCGTAAGAGAACGGCTGCAATACCAGGCAAAGCACGGTGTAAACTGCGGCGATCATGGCGCAGCGTACCAGGGTTTGATCGGACAGTTTGTTTTTGCTAGTAGACATAAAATTACACTCCGGCGGATAGATTTTGACCGCGCCCAAGACCGCCAGGCTTGGGTGGGTTTGCGCCTGAAAACCAGGCGGAGCCTAAAATCCTAAGTTGCTCAACAAATTGTTATTATAACAAATGAAAATGGGGGATACAAGGGGGAAAGGGGCATAATATTGCAGCAAAAGAGCAAAATACTGCCTTTGCAGACAAAAAATCCCGCACCGGGCGGGCTGCCGGTGCGGGGGAAAATGTGTTACCAGGGCGCGTTATCCAGCGGGCAGTGCATCTCTTTGCGGGCGGCGCGCATTTCCACATAGCAGCCGCACTGCATGCAGGTCCCGGCGTTAAGGCTGGGGCAGGTGCGGCAATGTTCCAGCCGGGCAGTGTATTCCGCATCCGGGGTGCGCACACGGCGGGGCATGGTGGCGCGGTAGCGC
>UMJB01017688.1_pt1 | contig 10152 bp, 8 predicted proteins | sample 1965961 | NCBI WGS metagenome assembly UMJB01 (sample SAMEA4836139, study PRJEB28245) | human gut metagenome | biome: gut microbiome; material: fecal sample | place: Denmark | collected 2008
TTGTTCTCCTCGGTGTCTGTCGCTCCGTCGTCGCTCTTGACGCTCGTGTCGAACATTCCGATAACCATAAGCTGAACATCGGGATTCAGCGCATATATATCCTCAATGACATGGTTCCAGTTCTCAAAGAAGTTTTCGACCCCGTATTTAAGCGCACGCGGGAGAACTCTGATAAGCTCGGGCATTGCGTCGGTAATCTTAGCGAGCTCAACTATTTTGTCGAGCTTATCGTTGACTATGCCGTTCTCCTTGAGAAGATCGCGCAGAGCCTTGACATACTTGCTGCAAGTGCCCTCTTTTTCGAGAATATCGGCGATGACCCATGTGAGATAAGTGCCGAAATCGTTTCCGCCGACACCGAGGGTAATAAGACCCGCCTGCGAAATTGCGCGGCGATACTCGGGGATCCTCGATTTCATGACCTCGGGGTTATGAGAATCGTGGAAAAGATAATCGTCGCCCGGATAATCGTCCTCGAGCATATAGCGGATATCTATCGTCCTGAATCCGGGGCAGGCCATCGGAACATAATTCACTCCGAGAGCATCGGCAACATACGCGCCGTATGAATTTTCAACGCGCTTGAACTCAGAATCCACATACACAAGGTCGTTGTGACCGCTGGCGACACTGTCGCCCAGAAGCACATATGTGCCGTAATCATAATACTTCTTTGCGCCTGCACTCTCGGTGCTGTCCGCGGCGAAGCAGACCGCGGAGCCGAAGGCCAATACGCATGTGAGAATCACTGCGACCGCCCTGCTTATAAACCTTTTCATTTTGATCCTCCTATCAAAATAGATAAAGCCGCACAGTCAAGACAACTGTACAGCTTTAAAGTAGCACAGATTTTTTTGAAAATCAATGCCTGAGGGCAAAAAAAAGTAAATTATCTACAAATACAGTCGGGATTAGGGCTTAGAAGTTAAAAAATCAAAGCGAAGATTCCATTTTCTCAAAAGCATTCCAAAGATCCTTGTCGAGAATGAACGGTTCAGTAAAAGCGTTCAGTACGAGTCCGCTGATGTTTTTTTCATTGTTTTTTGCCATAGAGATAGCTTTAAGAACACTGTGCTGCACCTTTGAAAAGCTTTCGCCGTATTCGCCCATAGCTTCAACTGTAGAAAATATTGGGAAATAGAATTCATCTCCGCTCTGCAATACATCAGGAATCAACCGCATTGCGCCCTTGGTATTAATTTTTTCTCCTACGAGCTTTTCGATATCTCCTGCGTTGTTTTTAATCATGGATTCAATTTGATTCCGATCTTCATCCGCTATTACAGCATTGCAAGGAATCCAGACATTGCTATCACGCAAGACCGCTAACACTTCAATCAAATTTTCTTCATTTTGTTTCTTATTAAACCTCGAAACAACAGCCTCCAACACGCTTCCATCCGCTAAATCTTCCGCCGTTATTTTTTGATTTGCATTTATATCAGCAACACAAACAAATTTATCACCATCAGTTTTTTGGGCAAAAAACATTACTATGTCACCCTCATGATATCCAAAATCCTGATAAGGTTCATTCAACAGAACTCCGATAATGCGATTTTCGGTAAGTCCTGTGATTCTAGTCCAGATTTCTTCTCTTTGCAATCCATTTTTTGCAAAAATCACCTTAATATCATCGATATAGCGCTCATGGCGGCAATCATCAAGAAACATCATCCTTCTTGTTCTTTCCACATATTCATCTGCATTGTACGCCTCGAGTGTTTTGAGTTTATTCGCATAGCGCTTAGACAAAGAGCCGTTATCATCAGGAAAAAAGAAACAGTTGTCCTCTGCAACAACATCGATTCTTATTTTAGAGGATATTGTATTTGATGAAACCCCGAATCTCGCATGCTCACCGTCCATTAAAGCCGCCGCCAAAACTTCAAGTGTCAGCCCGCCTTCGCGATCATAATATCCATATGTAAGAATACCGTTTGCCTCATCCTCGCCCGGAAAACCATCAAGCAACTTTCTGACCTTTTTTGTAATAGGCACTACACAAAACTGATGGTAAAATGCTCTGAATCCGTCTTCCTTATAAGTCATATATTTACCCTCTTTTCAAAATTTTTTCGGTTGTTTTTTTCTTGCTGTCAATACAGTCTTCCGAAATTGATTTGTGTTTGGAACCGTTTGACAATCAGTTATTTAGCAATATAATTGTATCACACTGTATGTACGATAAAACGGACAGGTAATTAAAATCCGCCGCTTGAAACAGAAAGGCAACGGCGGATTATCTTTAATTTTTTCTAAGCGACACCACCGTCTCGATATGATTCGTATGCGGGAACATATCGACGGGCTGAATCTTTTCGACTTTATAGCCGCGCTTTGTCAGAAAGCGCAGGTCGCGCTGCTGGGTTTCGGGGTTGCAGGAGATATAGACTATCTTTTTCGGCGCGAGGGTCACAAGCGACGACAGGAAGCACTCATCGCTTCCAGCGCGCGGAGGGTCCATAAAAACTATGTCCGCTCTCTCCCCGTCCTGCGCCATGCCGAGCATAAACTCGCCTGCATCGTCGCAGAAGAATCGGACGTTCTTTATCCCGTTGCGTTTGGCGTTGGCTATGGCGTCATGGACGGCGTCGCGGTTGAGTTCAACGCCTATTACCTCGCCCGCTCGCTTCGACGCGACGAGCCCTATTGTGCCGATACCGCAATAGGCATCGATGACTTTTTCGCTCCCGGTCATGCCGGCATATTCCATAGAGGTGTTATAGAGCACCTCGGTCTGCACTGGGTTTATCTGATAAAACGAGCGCGGAGATATTCTGAAAGTCAGCCCGCAGAGCTCGTCCTCGATTTTGCCCGTGCCGTAGAGCACATTCTCGCGCTCACCGAGCACAAGGCTCGTTTGATATGGGTTTATATTGTGGACTATTGTGGTTATGTCCGGATGCTCCTTGCGAAGTGCCTTTACAAAGTTGTTCTTCGCGGGGAAAATCGGCCCCGCCGTGACCAAAACGACCATTATCTGATTCGTTTTAAAGCCGCGCTTGACGAGAACATGGCGGAGCGTGCCGCTGCCGCTTCGCTCGTCATACGGCTGAATCTTAAAGCTCCTCAGCATATTGCGGACGGAGACGATTATCTCATCCGCTTTTCTGTCCTCCGTCAGGCATGAATCGACGCAGACTATGCTGTGCGTGCCGGACTGATAGACTCCGGAAATTATCTTTCCGTTTCTCGCCGTGGCAAACGCCGCCTGAACCTTGTTGCGGTAATGATACGGCTCGTCCATGCCGATTATCGGCTCGACACGTCCGAATTCGCCGAGCAGCCTTTCGGTCTTTCTCTGCTTGAAGCCGAGCTGCTCCGCGTAGCTCAGATTTTGAAGCTGGCATCCGCCGCATTTTTTATAGAGAGGACACTTCTTTTCTTCAGTCATATCAAAATTCCATTCAAAAATATATTTTATACTCGCTAAAAAACGGGGCTAACACATATGCGCAGTCCCGTTTTTTGTTATTTATCCTGCTCCGCTTTGTGCTCGGCTTTTTCTTTTTCCTTCTGTGCGATATCGTTGGTGTTTATCGAGTTGCGATAGACAACGAATCTGTCATAGAGGAACTCGGTCACAAGATTCGTTGCCATGCAAAGAACCTGAACGAGATATGTGTTCCACTCAAGAGTACCCGTAGCATATTTCGTAAACCATGTTGTCAGCGGGGTGAACACGCAATAGAACGCCGCGACCTTGAGCATGGCGATCGGAACATTGTTTGCCGACTTGAATGTAAACTTGCGGTTGAAAGTGAAATTCCAAAGCACGGAGAGAACAAGAGAAATGAGATACGATATCTCCGGCTTCAAATGAAACACTTCATTGAAAAGCGCGTCAGACGCAAACTGAATAATTCCCGCAGAGGCAGAAAACAGCGCAAATTTGACAGTCTGAAGAACATTTTCCTTTGTGCTGAGCTTCTGACTTTCGGCAGCGCCCTGCGTTTCTTTTTTCTTGTCTGACATAAGTTATCTCCCCTTTTATGTTTTTACAGATTCCCGGCATTTCTGAGCATCTCTTCGGCCGATTTGAGCTGAAGTTCGGTGACATCGAGTCCACCGGTTATCCTTGCTATTTCATATTTTCTGCCCTCTGTGTCGAGGCGTTCGACCTTTGTATAGGTCTTGCCGTCCGAGACGGATTTGCTGATTCTCATGTGGCAGTCCGCCTGCGCCGCTATCTGAGCGGAATGGGTGACGCATATGACCTGCCTGCCGCGCGAAACTTCTTTGAGCTTCATGGCGACTTTCTGCGCCGCTCTGCCGCTGAGTCCCGCGTCTATCTCATCGAATATCATCGTATCGAGTCCGTCTCTGCCGGCGATAACGCTCTTTATCGCGAGCATTATGCGCGACAGCTCGCCGCCAGAAGCGATTTTCGCGAGGGGCTTGAGCGTCTCGCCCGCGTTTGCGGAGATGAGAAATTCAATATTGTCCGCACCGTTTATTGTAAACGGTGTTTTTTCTCTGTTGACTTTGAAGCTGACCGACGGCATATCGAGGAATTCGAGCTGTTCGGTCACTCCGCGCTCAAACTCGCGCGCCGCCTTTTCACGCGCCGCAGTAAGCTTTTCGGCGAGGGCGCGAACCTCGGCTTTGGTCGAGCTGACGAGTGCATTGAGCTCTTTGACCCGCTCATCCGAGAGGGCTATTTTATTGCGCTCCTCGCGCGCGGAATCAAGGAAAGAGAGCATTTCATCTTCCGTCGAGCCGTATTTTACTGAGAGGCGGAAAAGCTCATCGAGTCTCGCTTCAATCTCTTCGAGTTCGGACGGATCATAGGAGAAATCTTCAATAGCCGAGCGAAGTTCTCCCGCGCAGTCCTCAAGCTCATAGCCGACATTGCGAAGAGTCTTTGCGGCAGACTCGACATCTTTGTAGAATCGGGCGGCGTCCTCCGCGTTCCCGGCGCAGTCGCCTATCGCGCTTATCACACCGAAGCTGTCGTCGGCACCCTGGAGAATATCATACGCCGCTCTGAGCGATGCCGTGACACGCTCGCAGTTTTGCAGAAGCGTCTTTCGCTCGTTGAGTTCGTCGCGCTCTCCGGGTCTTATATCCGCCTGTTCAAGCTCGTTTATCTGATAATCGAGCAGGTCAAGCCGGCGAAGCTTCTCCGACTCGTCTGTTTTGAGGGAGTCGCGCTCCCTGATATACGAACAGAGTTCTCTGAATTTCTCTCTGTATTCTTCAAGCAATTCGGCATCGTCCGCGACGCAGTCGATGAACTCAAAGTGCTTTTCGGGCGCCATGAGCGCCTGATTGTCATGCTGACCGTGTATGTTTATCAGCTCACGCCCCGCCTGTCGGAGCGCGGCGACATTCGAGGGCACGCCGTTTATGCGGCAGGTGTTTTTGCCGTCCAAACCAAGGGTTCGGCGAAGAAGTATATTCCCGTCCTCGTCGGGCTCGATATCATATTCTTTAAGCCGCGCGGCAGTGTCGGCGGAAACGCCGGAGAAGAGTGCAGTAACGCTCGCGGACTGCGCGCCGGTCCTGATAAGCTCGCGCGACGTGCGTTCACCGAGCACGGCGTTTATAGAATCGATTATGATCGACTTGCCCGCGCCGGTTTCGCCCGTAAGGACATTGAGCCCCGAATCGAACTCGATATCGGCGCTCTCAATTATTGCTATATTCTCTATTTTCAGACTGAGAAGCATAGCTCAAACCTCATTTTTCAATAAGTCGTTTTATGGAATCTTTCATCTGCGAAGCGTAGCTTTCGCTTCTGCAAAGGGCAAATATAGTATCATCGCCCGCAAGAGTGCCGACAAGCCCCTCCCAATGCATGGAATCAAACGCTGCGCACGCCGCCTGAGCCATGCCGGTATAGCAGCGGATAACAATTGTATTGCCCGCATAGTCGGCGGAGACGACGGACTGGGCAAATATGCTGCGGAACTTCGAGAGCAGTTCGTCCGACTCGGTCTTTGTGACGGCGTATTTATACTGACCGTTTGCACCCATGGTCTTGACAAGGCGCAGCTCTTTTATATCACGCGAAACCGTCGCCTGAGTGGCGTCAAAGCCGCTGTCCTTGAGCTTCTGAAGAAGCTCGTCCTGGGTTGACAGGTCATATTTTTCAATTATTTCGAGTATTGCTTCCTGCCTTCTTTTTTTCAAGGTTATACCTCCCGTTCATCGTGGGAACTGCTGTTCCATTTCATCATTTTCCTGTTGAGTATATCTACAAAACTGTCGTTCTTGAGTCTGATAAAGCTCGCGCAGATGTCCGCCTTTTCGACCGTTATGCTCCCCTGCGCCGAGACGGTGAACGGCTCGTCGCCATCGCACGAAACAGAGAGAGGTCCGTCATCATCGGAATAGATGCGCAGCACCGCGTCGTCGCCCAAAACGAGCGAACGGGTGAACACCGAATGAGAACAAATCGGAGTGAGTATCATACACTCGAGCTTCGGATCGACCACGGGACCGCCGGCAGAGAGAGAATATGCCGTTGAACCCGTCGGAGTCGAGAGAATGAGTCCGTCGCCGAGATAGCGGTTGAAATATCTGCCGTCGAGATCGACATTTATCTCGGAAATTCTGCTCAGCCTCGACAGGCGCATCACAGTGGAGTCATTCATGCTGTATCCGCTCTGCACGCTGTCGCCGTCGACGGCGGTGGTTTTGAGCATCATGCGCTTATCCATGCTGTAATCGCCGGTTATGAGCTTTTCGAGCAGATCGAGCTCGTGTATCTCGAGACCCGCCATAAACGCAAGGCGACCCGCGTTGATGCCGAGGACGGGCTTCGAGTAAACCGCAGCTTTCTTGGCGGAATGGATTATCGTTCCGTCCCCGCCGACGGTTATGACCGCCTCGCAGCCGCCGAGCAGTTCTTTTTCAGGCAAAAATTCAGCCTTGGTATCGGAAAACACATTTTCCGTACTGAGCGGCAGAGAATATGCCGCGCCGAGTTCGTCGAGCTTCGCACAGATGAGCCTTGTCACCTGAGCGGCGTTTTTACGAGTAAGATTTGGAATTATTGCAAACATCATAGTTATTCTCCCGCTTTGAAACAGGCGTGCGCCGCGCTGACGACTCCCGCAACATCGGGCGCCGAAACAGACTGCACTTCGTCCTTTTTCAGATATACGAGGTATTCTATATTGCCCTCCGGCCCTTTGACAGGGGAAAAATCGAGAGCCGACACCGAAAATCCCGCCTGCACGGCATAGGAGCAGACATTTTTGATGACTTTTATGTGCACGCGCGGATCTTTGACCACGCCTTTCTTGCCGACATTCTCCCTGCCCGCCTCGAACTGCGGCTTTATAAGGCAGACGGCACTGCCGCCGTCTTTTAAAAGCGGCGAAAGCGCAGGCAGGATATATTTCAGAGATATAAACGAGACATCCGCGCTCGCAAAATCGGCGCGCTCGGGAATCTCTTTTTCCGTTATGTATCTGAAATTTGTCTTTTCGAGATCGATAACGCGATGGTCGGACTTCAGCTTCGGCGAAAGCTGACCGCTGCCGGAATCGACAGCGTAGACTTTTTTCGCGCCGTTTTGGAGCATACAGTCGGTAAATCCGCCCGTTGACGCGCCGATATCGATGCATAAATATCCGTTCAAATCGAGTTTGAAAACATCGACAGCTTTCTCGAGTTTCAGCCCGCCGCGGCTGACATAGCGTTCCGACTCGCCTTTATACTCGATTATATCACAGTCGTTCGCCAAAAGTCCAGCTTTAGATACAACTTTGCCGTTTAAATATACATTCCCGCTCTTTATCATTTCCTTGGCTTTTTCGCGCGATGGCGCGACACCCAAGGAGACCATCAGAGCGTCTATGCGCTTTCTGTTTTCCTCCACGGTCAATCCTCCGCAGAAGTGACGAACGAGAGCACGCCCTCTTCGTCAAAGCCGTATTTATGTAAGAGCGACTCAACGGACGCCTGCTTGACAAAACCGTTTTCGATAGCTCTGAGATGATATTCCCCGGAGAATCCCGCTTTTGAGAGGTCGAACAGGAAGCCTTCGCCCGCTCCGCCGCGGCGTATGCCCTCTTCAAAGAAATAGACATCCTTGCAGTTTTTCGCCGCCTCCACCGCGCCCTCGCAGACGGGAATTATGCGGTTGAGCTTTATAAGCTTCACTGATTCGCCGGAATTCACAAGCTTTTCATATGCGAACGCGCAGGCTGAAAAAGTCCTGCCGTAGGTTATGATTGCCTTTTCGGCGTTTTCGTCGCCGAACACATCAAAGTCGGCAAAGGTCGGTTTGATGCTCTCGGGTATCGCGCGCTGAGCTCCGCGCGGATATCTGACCGCGACGAGCTTCGACTCGGAATAGAGCGCCTGCTGCATGGCGTGCTTGAGTCCCTCATAGGACGAGGGCGAATAGACGGTTATATCCGGCACGCTTCTGAGCATCGAAACATCGAAAACACCCTGGTGCGTCTCGCCGTCCTCGCCGACAAATCCGGCGCGGTCGATGGCAATGACCATCTTCTGCTTCTGAAGCGCAGCATCGTGCAAAAGCTGATCGAAGCAGCGCTGGAGGAAGGTGGAATAGACTGCAAAAACCGGGATAAATCCGCTCTTTGCAAGACCGAGCGCGAACGCCACGGCGTGCTCCTCGGCGATGCCTATATCAAAGAATCTGTATTTATATTCATTCGAGAACCGCTCAAGCCCCGTGCCGATGGACATAGCCGCGGTTATGGCGCAGACGCGGTCATCGCAGGACGCGAAGCGACACATGATATCGCCGAAATTGCTCGAAAAGCTCGTACCGGATGAAAGAGGCTCTCCGGTGTTGATATCAAACTTCGAGATTCCGTGGAACTGCTCGGGCGAACGCTCGGCAAAATCATAGCCCTTGCCCTTGAGGGTATTGACATGAAGAAGTACGGGTTTGTCATACTTCTTCGCCATCTCAAACGCTTCGCAGAGCTGCTGGATATTGTGCCCGTCGATGGGTCCGATATAGTGAAGTCCGAGATCCTCGAACCACGAGTCGGAATAGATAATGCGCTTCAATGCGCTCTTTATATCAAACGCCGCGTCCGAGAGCTCGTTTCCTATAAGCGGGATATGCTTTAAGAGCTTTTCGGTGTGCGCTTTCATGCGGTAATATTCAGGTTTCGCTCTGACGACGGCAAGATAACGCGCCATCGAGCCGACATTTTCGGAGATAGACATCTCGTTATCATTGAGCACGATTATGAGCCTGTCGTGCGTTCTGCCGGCGTTGTTTAAAGCCTCATAGAACATTCCGCCGGTCATCGATCCGTCTCCGACGACGGCGACGACGGTATTCTTGCTGCCGCGCATGGTATTCGCGGTCGAGAGTCCGAGCGCACTCGATGCGGCGGTGCTGGAATGGCCGCTGTAGAACATATCATGCTCGCTCTCATCCGGGCGGCAGAAGCCCGAGAGTCCGCCCTCCTGGCGCAGGGTGTGAAAGCGCTCGTATCTGCCTGTGAGCAGCTTGTGGGTATAGGCCTGATGGCCGACATCCCAGACAAACTTATCGCGCGGGGAATCGAACTCCTTATGCATGGCGAGAGTCAGCTCCACAACACCGAGATTGGACGCGAGATGACCACCGTTCTTCGAGACCGTGTCGATAAGAACTGTGCGTATCTCGGCGGCAAGCTCGTTTAGCTGAGCATAGCTCATGCCTTTTATATCCGCCGGGGAATGTATATTTTTAAGGTAATTGTCAGATGCCATTTGACTTCAACCTTTCACTGAGAATGGATTGACGGTCACTTATTTCTGGAAAGAAGCTTTTCGGAAAGCGATATCAAAAATTCAGCCTCATCGGCGAAAACTTTAAGCGCATCTATCGCCTTATCGGTAAGCTCCGCGGCTATTTTCTGCGCCTTTTCGAGACCGAGGAGCGAGACATAGGTGTTTTTGCAGTTTTCGGCGTCGCTGCCTATCGGCTTGCCGAGGGTCGCCTCGTCGCTCGTGACATCAAGGATATCATCGACTATCTGGAACGCTATGCCGAGATTTTCGGCATATATTCGCGCCGCTTCGAGCTTTTTATCGTCGGCTCCGGCGGCGACGCAGCCGAGCTGACACGCGCATCTTATAAGCTCGCCCGTCTTGAGGACATCGACACTGCGCAGATCATCGACCGAAACGGTCTTGTTCTCGTTTTCAAGATCCTGCACCTGA
>UMJB01048974.1_pt1 | contig 10143 bp, 13 predicted proteins | sample 1965961 | NCBI WGS metagenome assembly UMJB01 (sample SAMEA4836139, study PRJEB28245) | human gut metagenome | biome: gut microbiome; material: fecal sample | place: Denmark | collected 2008
GCATGTGTAGCGGATGATGCTTTAGTTTGCGCAAAAAATTTTGAAGCAGCGAATGCACCTTATTTACATATTGTAGATTTAAATGGGGCAAAAGAAGGAAATCGTGTCAACGAGGATTTAATTTATGAAATTGTAAAAACATGCACGATTCCTGTTGAAGTAGGCGGTGGCATTCGTACAATGTCAGCTATTGATTCTTATATCGAAAATGGTGTATCCAGAGTTATTTTAGGTACATCTGCCATTCAAAATATTGGGCTATTAAAGGATGCAGTTCGTAAATATGGTTCAAAAATAGCGGTAGGATTAGATTGCAAAGATGGATATGTATGTACATCAGGTTGGCTAGAAAAAAGTAAAGAATATTATTTAGACTTTGCGAAAAGAATGGAAGAAATCGGGGTTCAAACTTTGATTTGTACAGATATTTCAAAGGATGGAACTTTGCAAGGTCCTAATTTTAAAATGTTAGAAGCATTAAAGAATCATGTAACGTGTAATTTGATCGCATCAGGTGGAGTTCGAGATTTATCTCATATAAAAAAATGTAAAGATCTAGATTTGTATGGTGTGATTGCGGGAAAAGCCATTTATGAAAAGACTTTGGATTTGAAAGAGGCGATACGTATATGTTGACAAAAAGAATTATTCCTTGTCTAGATGTGAAGGATGGAAATGTAGTCAAGGGCATCCATTTTTTAGGTTTAAAAGAAGTAGGGGATCCTGTAGCTCTAGCAAAGAAATATTATTTGGATGGTGCGGATGAGCTGGTTTTTTTGGATATAAGCGCAACAGTAGAAAAGAGAAAAACGATGGTAGAAGTCGTTAAGAAGGTCGCTAAAGAAATATTTATCCCATTTACAGTCGGTGGAGGTATCCAGACAGTTGAAGATGTACGTGCCATGTTGATGGCTGGTGCAGATAAGGTGAGCTTGAATAGTGCGGCAATTCGAAATCCTTCTTTGATCAAAGAGGCAAGCGAGCGTTTTGGTAATCAGTGTGTTGTTCTTGCGGTCGATGCCAAAAGAAGAAAAGACAATGCGGGTTGGAATGTTTATATTGAAGGTGGAAGAAAAGATACAGGAATCGATTGTATGGAGTGGATTCAAAAGGGTGTATCATTGGGTGCCGGAGAGATTTTATTGACAAGTATGGATGCGGATGGCACAAAGGATGGTTTTGACATTGAATTGTATAAAGCTGTTTCAAAAATCGTAAATGTGCCTGTGATTGCTTCTGGAGGCTGTGGAAAGATGGAAGATTTTGTGGATGCATTACAAGTTAGCGATGCAGCACTTGCAGCTAGTATTTTTCATTATGATGAAACGAGCGTTCAAAATGTGAAGAAATATTTAAAGGAAAAAGGAGTGGCCGTGCGTTTATGATTCAATTGGATTTTAAAAAACAGAATGGATTGATTCCATGTGTTGTTCAGGATGTTGAAACAAAACAAGTTTTAATGTTAGCGTATATGAATGAAGAAAGCTATCAAAAGACTGTAGAAACAAAATTAGCAACATATTATTCACGCTCGAGAAAATGTTTATGGGTCAAAGGAGAAACAAGCGGTCATTATCAGTATGTTCAGTCCATTCGTGTTGATTGTGATGAGGATACGATTCTTCTTGAGGTGAAACAAGAAGGCGCTGCCTGTCATACTGGACACTATTCATGTTTTTACAGAGATGAGAATGGAGTGTGCATCGATGAGTGAACTTATTGATTTATATAACCGGGATAGACAAAGTTTATGTCGTAAAGTAGATCGAAATGCTTATCTATTTCAACCAAATGAATTTATGATGTATGTCTTGGCTATATTAGAAAATGAAGAAGGTAAATTTTTAGTTACAAGAAGGTCTTTGAATAAAAAATGGGCAGCTGGTGGCTGGGAAATGCCTGGTGGTGGAGCTAAAAGTGGTGAAACCAGTGAAGAGGCTATTCAACGTGAAGTTAAAGAGGAAACAAATTTGGATGTGCAAAATGGGCAAGTGGTCTATTCTTATTTTAATGAAGATGAAACAAGACACGACAATTATTTTGTAGATATTTATCGATTTAAATTTGATTTTAAATTAAGCGACGTAACATTAAATGCCAAGGAAAGCATAGATTGTAAATTTGTATCTTTAGAAGAATTGGTAACGATGCACAAAGAACAGCCATTTTTACATTTTGAAAGAATCATGAAGGCTTTACAACAAAAAAAATAGGATTATTATATATATGTAAGTTCTATGACTGAAACACTACCAACTACTTCCTTTATAGGTCATAGACTGACATTGGGGTAAGCTTGCTTACCCCTTTTATATGTGTTATTATGTTCATGGCAGTGTGATGAGCTGCCAAAGGGACATGCAGAGCGTGGTAAACTCTGCGAAGGAAAAGTGGATTAGAGGAGTATAGATAAAATGTGGTGGTTTTATCTATACGGAATTTTGTTTGTAACAGAGAACATAATAATTTATACAAACAAAATTCATGTAATATTTATATGTGGATATAAAAATTACGAAAAGCGGTTTAAGGAAGTGATGAAAGCCTTAAACCTCTTTTTTTTGGAGGATATATGAAAATTTCAAATTATTTTGCGAAAGAAAAAATGGATGATACAGTTTTCGTTCAAACATATATACAAAGGTTAAGTGAACTTCAAGAGTCGGATATTGTATGGGCAAAATCAAATCTTGATGAAGATAATGAAGCTGTTCAATCGTTATTGATGGAGATGGTTCTTTCTTTTTATGCGACAGATTTAGTGGATATGAAAGATTATGAAGATTATTTGACAACAGCACCATTGGAATCTATGTCATTGAAGGAATTGCAGGCACGTTTAATTCATTTGTTTCATGAAGATCGAGTTCATCCAGATAGCTTGATTCATAATGGAATTGGAAATTGTGAGTTGTTAAAAATATTGAAGGAAATGCAAAAGCGAATGAGTCATTGATTCATCCAGGCTTGAGGACTTGGATGTTTTCTTTTAACGTTGTATAATTGTAAAGATGGAAAAGGAGCGTTTTGTATGAATTCAAAAAGTCCAATTGGTGTTTTTGATTCTGGATTAGGTGGAATTAGTGTCTTACATACAATGCATAGTTTGCTCCCCAATGAGAATTTGATTTATTTTGGGGATAGTAAATACAATCCTTATGGAACAAAAACCAAAGAAGAGATCACAAAGCGTTGTATTGCGATATGTGATGAGCTTATAAGCCAGGATGTAAAGGCGATTGTTATTGCGTGTAATACAGCAACGAGTGCCTGTGTTAAGCTTTTACGTAAAAAATATGATGTAGACATTATTGGGATGGAGCCAGCATTAAAGGTGGCATGTGATCGGAGTGCACATCAAAGAATTGCGGTGTGGGCAACAGATCTGACTTTATCGGAAAAGAAGTTTGCAGATTTAATGAATCGTTTCAAAGATGAACATCATATTGTGAAGGTGCCTTGTTCTAAACTTGTCAGAATGGTTGAAGATGATAAGTTAGATGATACAGCTCTTGTAGAATCCGTGTTAAAAGAGTATTTGCAGGCATCGGATTATAAAAATTTGGACAGTATTGTATTGGGATGCACACATTTTCCTTTCTATACGAAGTATTTAGAAAAACTTTGTCCTAAAGTTCATATTGTAGAGGGTAGTGTAGGAACAACGTTGCATACAAAGGATTTGTTGGAGCAAAAAGGATTATTAAATACAAGTAGTGAAGAAGGAACCATTAAATGGATGAATACGATGGATTCAAAAATCGAACAGTCAAAATGCTTGTTTAAAAAGTTGGAGGTAGAAGCATGAGTGAAGTAGTTTGGAATAAATATTCAAAAGAAGAATTTGAAGATGTAATGAAGTTTAGTGAAGGATATATTGATTTCTTATCCGATTCAAAGACTGAAAGAGCTTGTGTAAACAATGCGATTGCATTGGCAAAATCATATGGATATCGTGATATTAAAGAAGTTATTGAAAATAAAGAAATTTTAAAATCACAAGACAAGGTTTATGTAAATATGATGAATAAATCAATTGCACTTATGCATATTGGTTCAAATCCATTAGAAAAAGGAATGAATATCTTGGGCGCTCATATTGATAGTCCACGTTTAGATTTAAAACAAAATCCATTGTATGAAGATGGAAATATCGCATATTTAGATACGCACTATTATGGTGGCGTTAAAAAATATCAATGGGTAACTTTGCCTTTGGCTATTCATGGTGTTGTTTGTTTAAAAGATGGAACAACTGTAGATATTGCGATTGGAGATAAAGAAAGTGATCCTGTATTTGTGATTAGTGATTTATTGATTCACTTAAGTGCAGATCAATTACAGAAAAAAGCAACTGAGGTAATTGCAGGAGAAGATTTAAATGTAACAGTTGGATCTATTCCTTTAGAAAATGAAGAGAAGGATGCAGTAAAAGCAAATGTAGCTCGTATTTTAAAATCAACATATGGCTTTGAAGAAGAAGATTTTATTTCAGCTGAGCTAGAGGTTGTTCCTGCAGGACGTGCAAGAAGCTGTGGTTTTGATTCAAGTATGGTATTGGGATATGGTCATGATGATCGTATTTGTGCTTATACAAGCTTAATGGCTCAATTAGAAGCTGAAAATGTGAAACGTACAGCTGTTTGTTTATTAGTAGACAAAGAAGAAGTAGGATCACAAGGTGCTACAGGAATGCATTCAATGTTCTTTGAAAACTTTGTTGCTGAAGTTATGGAATGTATGGGTGATTATTCCGCATTAAGTGTAAAACGCGCTATGATGAACTCTACAATGCTTTCAAGTGATGTAAGTGCAGCGCATGATCCAATTTATGCATCTGCTTCAAGCCCTAGAAACCAAGCTGAATTTGGTAAAGGTATTGTATTTAATAAATATACAGGTGCTCGTGGAAAGAGTGGATGTAATGATGCGAATGCAGAATATATCGCATTGATTCGTCGTATTATGGATGATCACAATGTAGCTTGGCAAACAAGTGAACTTGGAAAAGTAGATCAAGGTGGCGGAGGAACAATCGCCTATATTTTAGCTAACTACGGAATGCAAGTTATTGACTGTGGTGTGGCTTTGCATAATATGCATGCACCTTATGAATTAGCAAGTAAAGCTGATATCTATGAAGCTAAAAAAGGATACGCAGCTTTCTTAACATACGAAGGATAGTCTATGAAGCCAGTAACATTGGTCGCAACGGATTTAGATGGAACTTTTTTGAATTCACAAAAGAAAGTGACTGACCTAAATCGAGAGGCAATTTCGAAATTAAAGAATCATGGAATTTTATTTGGGATTGCCTCAGGACGTCCTGTTGAAACAGTGCGTGCTATGTTGAAGGAATGGAAGATTGAGGATAGTGTAAGTTTTATAATGGGCATGAATGGTGGCGTTGTGTATGATTTAAGACAACGTACAAAAGAAGAATATCATGTTCTTGATGGTGAGATTGTTTTGGATATTATTCATTTTTTTCAAGATTTGGATGTAGATTTCTGGATCTTAGAAGGGGCAACGCGCTATACAAATCGCACAAGTATTGAAACGCAGGAACATGCGCGCTTATTTGGTGAGACGGAAATTGAAATTGATTTAGAGCCTTATTTACAAAATAACACATGCAATAAATTGATTATTCATTGTGATAAAGAATATATGCCGATAGTGTTAGAACGTGCTAAACAATATAAAAATGATGCTTGTGTAGGTTTCTTAACTGCCAATAATCTATTTGAATATGTGGATCCTAGAATTAATAAAGGATATGGAATTGAAAAGGTGGCTAAACATTTTGGGGTGAAACTTGAAAATTGTGTGGCCTTTGGCGATGAACAAAATGATAAGGAAATGCTTGAAAAAGTAGGTATGGGAGTATGTATGCAAAATGGGTCGCAGGATGTAAAAGATGTGAGCTCATATGTAAGTCCTTATACGAATGATGAAAGTGCTATTGCGCACTTTATAGAAGAGAATATTTTAAAGGAGAATGTGGATGTCATACTTTGATGATGTATATTGTAGATTGTGTAAGGATATTTTAGAAAATGGTGTTCGTGTACATAATCGTACAGGAATCGATACGGTAAAGATTCCAAGTGCTCATTTTCATCTAGATTTAGCACAAGAATTTCCTATCCTAACAACGAAACAATTATTCATTCGTCAAGCTGTTACAGAAATGCTTTGGATATATCAGGCGCAAAGCAATGATGTTCGTTGGCTTCAAGAAAGAAATGTCCACATTTGGGATAAATGGGAAATTAACGAGAATGGTGACTGGATTGATGAAAATACGGGAAAGGTATTAAAACATTTTGATCCAAACTTTGCACATACGATTGGCACTGCTTATGGATATATTGTAAAAAAATATGATCTAATGAATAAATTATTAAATTCACTAAAGTATGATAAAGAAGATCGTAGACGTGTTATCTCGTTATGGCAAGATAGTGAATTAGACACAGCTGTACTTCCAAGCTGTGTATGGAGTTCTGAGTGGGATGTGACGGATGGAAAGTTAAATATCTGGGTACATCAAAGAAGTTGTGATGTACCATTAGGATTACCATTTAATGTAACACAGTATGCAGTTCTATTAATGATGGTTGCACAGGTAACTGGACTTGAGCCAGGTACAATTGATTGGTCAATTAAAGATGCACATATTTATGTAAACCAAATTGATGGAATTAAAGAACAATTAAATCGATATGAAACAAAGGGTTCATTACCAGCACCAAAATTATGGCTAAATCCAGAAATACGCGATTTTTATGATTTTGATCCTAAAGAAGATGTAAAACTAGTAGGTTATGAGCATATGGGGAAAATTAGTTTTCCTTTAGCACAGTAGGTGATTTATGAAGTTAACATTAATTGCAGCTATAGGAGAAAATCGTGAATTAGGTAAAAATAATGATATGATTTGGCATTTGCCTCAGGATCTTAAATTTTTTAGAAAACAAACACAGGGACATACGATAGTGATGGGAAGAAAAACGTTTGAAAGTCTTCCAGGCATGTTGCCAAAACGTCATCATGTTGTTATTTCACGTTCCTGTACGGATTTAGGTAAAGATGTTGAAATGTGTGCAAGTGTGGAAGAATTTTTAAATCGATATAAAGATAGTGATGAGGAAATATATTGTATTGGCGGTGGCATGATCTACACAGAAATGCTTCCTTATGCAGATAAGCTTGTGTTGACTGAAATTGAAGCAAAGGCAGATGCAGATGTATATTTTCCAAAATTTGATAAAAGCTTGTATCAGAAAATAATTCTTTCTGACATTTGGGAAAATGAGATTCATTACCATCATGTCGAATACATATTGAAATAACCATTCGCAGAGAATTTTTATGATTCTCTGCTTTTTTGTTAGTCAAAAATATTGTAAAATAAAACTAGGTTAGATACTATATAATTTTTGAAAGGAGAATTCATATGAGTGATACGTATTATGTAAAAACATTCGGTAGTCTAGAGATTACGAATGACAATGTAACTGTGAATATTGTTGAATTATTCGGTAAACAATTGGTGAATCTATTGGAAGTTTTGTTGTTTCATAGTGAGAAACCAGTTCAGAAAGATGAATTGATTGATATTCTATGGCCAGAAAGTAAAAACCCATCGAGTGCATTGAAGTTTTCGATTTTTAGATTGCGTGCAGAATTAAACGAAATTGATTTCTTTAAAGATAAGGAAGTCATTGTAACGACAAGAAAAGGGTATATCCTGAATCCAAATTTAGATTGGAATATTGATTTTGTTGAACTTGAAAAAGCATATAAACAAATTAATACGAGATCTGAATTGTTGGATGAGAAAGAGTTTAAAATTGCACGAAAAATATTTAGATTATATCAAGGCCGTTTCTACGCTTCTCCAAGTCAACTACATTGGGTTTTACAAAAACAAGAATCATTTAGACAAATGTACGTAAAAACAATGATGCGAACATCCTGCTATTTGTTTACGCAAAAGCGCTATGATGAAATGATGCTGATGAATTATCAAGCTGTATTGATTGAGCCATTTAATGAGGGCTTGCACTATTATTATATGAAGGGATTAGTAGCTACGCGTAATTACCGAGAGGCTTTAAAGTATTATGATGAGTTAAATGATATTTTTATGTCGGGAATTAGGTACAGGCTTATCTAATCGATTTAAACAGTTATATGATGTTATTATTGCAGATCATGCAAAAGAAGAAAGTAAAGACATGGAAACGATTATGAAGGAACTTTCTAAGCGTGATCAACAGAATCAAGGCTTTCTTTGTTCGTATGAAATATTCAAGTATTTTTATGAATTGTTGTTAAAAAACTCAATTCGTAATGAACAAAACTATTTTTTAATTATGCTACAATTTTCAGATGGTACATTAGATTATGATAAGTTGGGCTTAGATTTTGATCGTGTAAAACGATTGGTTGGATCTTGTTTAAGAAGTAATGATTTATATACAAGAACAAGTGAAACCCAGTTATTGCTTTTGGTGGATTGTCAAACAGAAGAAAATGCGCATATTATTATTCAGCGTATTTCTAATAAGTTCTACAGTATGTTTAGAAAGAAAAATTATCGTATGAATTATTCAGTTCACAGAGCCGAATTGGATAGAAATAATTAAGTATAATAAGTAGAAAAAAGTTGTTGGTTGTATATGGATATAAATGTATTAAATAAAAGAATGCATAAATTATTAACTGTTGCCATAATGATGGTTATGGTTATTTTAATTATGGCTTTTGTTTTTATAAACCATGCCGATAATAGTTTGAATAAAGCAACATATACAACAATGAATCAGGAGATGGATTTATGTGCACAGCGAATCTCTGCACAAAAAGATGCGGATCTTACTTTATTAAAAGTCTTATCAAAAGAATTGATCTATGATTCTGATGTGGATACCTTATTAATGCGTATGAAAGAGGAGAATGATTTTACTTCCATTTTATATATAGATATAAATAACAATATGCATGTTTCTTCTGGGGACATGCATATAACATATAATGATCTTTCAAAAGATTTAAAAAATGAAATATCCAAAGGATTTTCAGGGAAGAACAGTACATCAATACAAATGAACAAAAATAGACTCATAGTTACGTATACGGTCCCTGTTTATGGCAATTCAAATCATATCATGGGTGTTCTATGTGCAAATGGTAGTTCGACTCCGTATTCGCTTTTATTGAAAAAATCAATCAATGGGGGCAATCTGTATATCACAAATTTAAAAGATTTTTATGGAATCCAAAAGGATGAGGACTCTAATGATGTATTGGCTGTGCTAAAGCATGTCGATATATCAGAAAAAATCAATGGCTTGATTGGTGTCAATGGAGATGAGCATGGAATTGTTGTAAAGAGTATGGGAATTCATGGGTGGTATATTTGTTATGTGAATTCTGCAAAGTCTTTGAATAATCCAATATATATGATGTCTAGGGCAACCAATTTTGTGTTAGTGGTATTCGTACTTGTTGTTATTCTATTGTTTTATATCGCTTATAGAATCATGGAAAAGAACCATAAGGAAATGGAAAACATTGCTTATACGGATCGTTTGACGGAAGCTGTTTCAACGATTCGATTTATGGAGTTGGTGAAGACATATGATGGAAATAATCATCAGTATTCATTGGTGGCTTTAAATATGCGACGATTTAAATTTATGAATGAAATTTTGGGAAGAAGAAAATCAGATGAAATTTTACGTCGCATTGTTGCTTGTATAAAACCGATGCTAAAAAAAGATGAAATTATATGTAGAGATAGTGCGGATGTATTTTATATTTTATTAACAGATACAAAGGAAATTGAAATTTCTAATCGTATAAATGCCATGTTTGATGAGATTCGAAAAAATACGAAAGATTTTCAATATGAGTATGAGTTTTGTTGCGGAGTTATTAGTAATGTGACGGATGAAGAAAAGTATTCATATGAGCAAATGCTGACAAATGTTATGTTTGCTTTAGCTCAATCGAAGGAAATGTCTTCTGGAAATATATGTTTCTTCGATGAAGAGGTTCATAAGAAAAAAGAATTTGAAAACTTTGTTGAATGGTAATCCGCAATTAGATAGGGTCGACTAAAAGTTGGCT
>UMJB01012734.1_pt1 | contig 10136 bp, 9 predicted proteins | sample 1965961 | NCBI WGS metagenome assembly UMJB01 (sample SAMEA4836139, study PRJEB28245) | human gut metagenome | biome: gut microbiome; material: fecal sample | place: Denmark | collected 2008
TCCTGCGGAATTTCGGTTCCATCGGCCTCGGCGCAGGCTTTGACAAACGCGGGAATGCCCATTTTTGCGATCTCCGCCTGTAATTGCAGCGCCTTCTTGAGATCCTCCTGCTCCGTGAGCGCAATACCCGCGGGTGCTTTGCGCGTCCCCTCGCAGATCTCGGATAAATATTGCAGATAATACGGAACGAGCGACATACACGTCCTCCTGTTTTTTTCTTGGAATCCGCTGTTTATGCTGATTGATTATAGTGTAGCACGGGGAACAGGAAAGCTCAAAAGCCTAGAGATGCTTTTTCGTTTGCCGCGCGGTATGGTGCGCACAGTCAATGCGACGCATAGAAAGAAAAATTCCCACAGCCCGCAAAGGGGCTGTGGGAATCGCAGTCTGGCAAAAAACTATTGTTTTCCTATTTTGTGTAGGGTTTCCGAGGCTGGCGTAGGGGCGGACGCCTCTGTCCGCCCGATGAGCAGCCGTGAATTCTCGCAGTACTGCACTGCATAAGCTGATGGAATCCTGCGGTGTGGCTGATCTGCGTATGAGCGATTACGATATTCACCCCGAAGAATTTTCTCAGATGGCGAAAGATGCAAAGGCCACTATGGGTGGATTGTTCTTCTGTGACCGTTTTGAACTGTCTGACGAAGATGTGGTCGCAATTTATGAGAAATCTTACCGCTAGCGAAGTAAATATAATTGTTGAATGTGAAGACTTGAATAATCAGGGATTCTGCCGGCATCATAATGAACGCTTTTTAAATCGCACAGCTTTACACCAGAGCGAGCGTAAGATTCAAAGTCGATCAAGATGTTATCCAAGTAATCATTAATCGAAAGCATTTTACGCACCCCTCTTCGCTATAATCTTTGTTTCAGAAATGCCAAAAGCTGCATTTTCCAAAACGAAAATGCAGCTTGTAATTTGGTGCGGGCATGGGGACTCGAACCCCAACGGATTACTCCACGAGAACCTAAAGGTGACGTCACCTTCGTGAAAGATTTTTTATGATTTGATATAACTCTCTGATGAAGCAATCCTTCTGTTAGCCTGAACCGCACTCGGTAATTTGGAAAGCAGCAACTGTGCGGCAGTCTTGCTGTTTATAGAATTCACACACAAGCAAGTCTGAATTATGTGTGAATTTTTTGTTGCAATTATCTGCAATTCATGATAAAATTCAAGCACAGATAAAATATATTTGTGTGCGAATTTTAATTAAGAGGGTCGGTGATTGCATGGACAACCGGGAACTGGCGAAAGTGATTATTGTAAGCAGGGGTGGCGTTGCGAAATCTGCTGATTTTGTTGCCGCCGGAATCCGTGCAGTTGATGTCGTGAATATGTGCAACGCCGGTTACCTCGAACGAGTACGCCACGGCTATTACAGCCTCGCCGGGGAAAGTATTGTTTCTGAGGAGCAGCTTCTCGCAACGCTTGTTCCGCAGGGGATTGTGTGCGCAGAATCAGCCCTCTTCTACTATGGGTACAGTGATTTCGCACCACGTAAATGGTCCATAGCGGTGCCTCGTACTATGTCCAGAGCAAAACTTGAAGTGGATGCGCTTGTTCTGCAGGCGTACTTTGTGCAGGACAACCTGTATGAACTGGGTAAAACCACAGGGCGCTTTCAGGGTGTTGAATTGCCTGTTTATGACCGGGAAAGAACTATTTGCGACTGCTTCAAATATCGTTCCCGGCTGGACAACGAAATGTTTTCCAAGGCGTTGAATGCTTACGCAAACGATACGAAGAAAAATCTGAACAACCTTTCTGCATACTCTAAAAAGCTGCGAGTTTATAAAAAAGTGACTGAACTGATGGAGGTGCTGCTCAATGCCTGATGTTGCGGCATCTGTACTGGCGAGATTGAAAAACAAAGCGAACGAAAGCGGAAGAACCTATCAACTTTGCCTGCAGCTTTTTTGCCAGGAGGAATTTCTGCGCCGATTGGAAGAATCCAAATATGCTGAAAATCTTGTACTTAAGGGCGGTTTGTTCATCTATACCATTACCGATTTTGACAGTCGTGTGACAATGGATATAGACTTTCCTCTTCGGAAAGTGCCAAACACACCGGAGCAGCTGAAAACTGTGCTGGAGGAAATTATTTCCGCTCCTACTGGAAATGATTTTGTGACTTATGAAATTAAAAGTGTTGCGCCGATTGCTGTAGCGAAAAAATACGCAGGAATCGGTGCATCCCTCGTGGCTCGGATCAAGAACACAAAAACACCGCTCAACATTGATTTTGGTGTAGGTGACGTTATCGTTCCAAAGCATGAAAAGAGGAAGATTCCTACGCAGCTTGAAGATTTTTCCGCTCCGGCGGTAAATACATACTCTCTTGAAACGACCATCGCAGAAAAAATCGATGCAATCCTCAATCTGATGGAATTCTCCAGCAGAATGAAGGACTATTACGATATTTATTATCTGGCAAATAAATTTGACTTTGACGGCGTGTTGCTGACCGAAGCCATGAAAAAGACCTTTGCCAACCGTGACCACAGTTTTACCGTGAAGCAATTCGAGCAGGTGATGGCTTTCAACAGCGATGAAGCAATGCAGAAAAAGTGGAAAGCATTCTGCCGCAAAACCGATATAAAAACCGACGATTACAGTACTGTGCTTAAAACGATCAACGAATTTCTTTTTGAGCCGTTTGTTGCAGCTGTGGAAGGCAGAAACTATGTGAAACGCTGGTCGGTGTCAGAAAACAAATGGAGCTGATGCCGAAAAGATAAAGAAAGGTATATTTCAATGGCCAAGAAGAAAGTGGAAGAAAAAATCAATCTGGACGCTATCCTGTTTAAATGCCGCGATATTCTGCGCAAGGCGCGCAACTCCGGATCGTTCTTTGAAAAACGCGATATGATGCTCACGCTGGTGTTTTTGCGTTTCATTGGTGAAAAATTTGAAGATGGCGTAGAGAACTTACGGCAGAATCTGATCAAAGAGGGACTTGACCCTGATGACGAAGCAATTAAAGCCGCGTTTTTGGATGACCCCACTTTTACGGACGGTACATATAACCTGCCTGTGGATGCGCGCTGGTCAACGATCATCCAGACGCCTGCACCTAAGCTGAATGTCGCCCTTGATACTGCTCTGCATAGCATTGCTGCCAGCAGCAAACAGTTGAAGGGGTGTTTTGTGGAGGGCACGTTTACCACACGCAATCTCGCTCCCAACGATATCAAACAGGTAGTCGATGAAGTCAATAAGATCAGTCACAGGGTCTTTGGCGAAGAGAAAGATCTGATCGGCCGCGTTTATGAGTACTTTCTGAAAGAATTCGCTGTCAACGCCACGAAAGAAGAGGGCGAGTTCTACACCCCGCACGATGTCGTGCAGCTGATCGCGACGATGATCGAGCCGTTTGACGGCACACTCTATGACCCCTGCTGCGGTTCTGGCGGTATGTTTGTCCAGAGTACCGATCTTATCCGGGAAAAGCGCGGCGATATCAGAAGGATCAATGTCTACGGTCAGGAAAAGGAAGCTGCAACCTACCGTCTGGCGAAGATGAACCTGGCCCTGCGCGGCATCAGCCATAATCTCGGCGAAGAAAGCGACTCCACTTTTACGCACGATCTGTTCAAAGGTCTTTACTTCGACTACATCATGGCCAATCCGCCCTTCAATCTGAAAGGCTGGTACGACGAGAATCTGAAAAACGATTCCCGCTGGGTGGATTACCAGACGCCGCCGGAGAGCAACGCCAACTATGCATGGATCCTCCACATTCTTTCCCATTTGAAAGCGCTCAAGGGTGTTGCAGGATTCCTGCTGGCCAATGGCGCTTTGGGCGACAGCGATACGCTTGAGATCCGAAAAAAACTGATCCAGAATGATAAGGTCGAAGCCATTATCATTCTTCCACGCGAACTGTTTATCACCACGGATATCAGCGTCACCCTCTGGATCCTGAATCAGAATAAAAAGGGCGGGGCGTATCACGGCAGAATGCTGCGCAGCCGCGCGGGCGAAATCCTGTTCATGGATCTGCGCATGTGGACAGAAAACCCGGTTAAAAACGAGAGCAAAAAGAAAGTCCTTTTAAGCAGCGAACAGATTCAAAAAGCCGCCGACATTTATCACACATGGCAATCCGAGGGAACCGACGGCGCAAATTATGCTGTGCCGGAGCTTTACCGCAGCGTCAGGAAGGGCGAAATTGAAAAGCAGGGCTGGAGTCTTGTCCCCAGCAAGTATATCGAGTTTATCGACCATGATCTGGAGATCGACTATGCCGCTGAAATGGGCCGTATTCAAAAAGAGATGCGCGAAGTTCTGAAGCAGGAAATGAAGTCCCAAAAGATGCTTGAAGATGCCTTCAGGGGGATTGGATATGGCATTGAATAACTATAAATTGGGCGATTTGCTGATGCGGAATTCAGAAGAAAACAAAGATTTAATATATGGCATTTCTGATGTCCGTGGAGTTCGCAATACTAAAGGAATTTCAAACACTAAAATTGATGTGTCAGGGCGCAATTTGAAAACGTTCCTCGTTGTAAGACCAGGTGGATTCATTTTTAACCACAGAGTACATGACAAATTGGGTCTTGGATACAATACATCCGATGAGACATATATTTTTACGAATGATTATGTGTCGTTCTATGTCAAGCCGGAAGTCAAAAACAGAATTCTACTGCCAGACTATCTATATATGTGGTATCTGCGCCCCGAGTTTGATCGATATATGCTATTTAAAACATATGGAAGTGCCACACTATTCTTTAGCTGGGACAATATGTGTGAATTAGAAATTGAACTTCCCGATTTACCGACACAGCAGAAATATGTCGATGTCTATAATGCAATGGTCGCCAATCAGCAGGCATACGAGCGCGGCTTGGAGGATTTGAAGCTCACCTGTGATGCACTGATTGATAAAGTTAAGCATACCGCCACTAAAAAAACAATTCGCAAATTGCTGGTAGAAGTCGATAATCGAAACGATAACGGAACAGCCACAAATGTGCAGGGTATCAATATAGAAAAACAATTTATGCCTTCTGTTGCGGATATAACCGGAGTTGATCTTAAAAAATACAAACTTGTTCAGAACGGACAATTTGCATTTTCGGGTATGCAGACGGGACGAGATAAGTGCGTCAGAATTGCGCTTTATAGAGAGGAGGAGCCTATTGTTATTTCTCCTGCATATACAGTTTTTGAAACAAAAGATACAACGGTTTCTCCCGAATATATCATGATTTGGTTTTCTCGCATGGAAACTGACCGGCACGGATGGTTTATGAGTGACTCCAGTATCCGTACAAATCTTGACCTCGACCGGTTCTATGAAATTGAAATCCCTGTTCCCGATGAGAAAATGCAAAAGGCAATTGTGGATATTTATACCGTGTACACTTTGCGCAGGAATACCAACGAGCAGCTAAAGAAGCAAATCAAGGACATCTGCCCGATTTTGATTCGGGGATCGCTGGAAGACGGAGGTGAACCCAATGGCGAACCTGCATAACTATCACGGACGCTACTGCGAGGCGGAATTTGAAAGCACATTTCTTTCCTATTTGGAGGAAGCGGGGTGGAGCTATCTGGCCGGAAGCAGCCTTCCGCGCAGTTCCATGCGGGACGTGTTATACACTGATGACATGGAGTTTTTCCTGAACAGAACCAACCCGGATCTGACTGCGGATGAGATTCAGCAGATCATGGACACCGTGCGCCTTGCGGGTGCGGAAAGTGATTTTGCCACGCTGCATAAGGTGTACGACTGGATGGTGAACGGAATTCAATTCACCCCGCAGGCGGCTCTTCCCAGAATGGTCAATTTGATTGAGTTTGAGGATCCGGAGAAAAATGTCTTCCGCGCGGTTAATCAGTTCACCGTGGAATACACCAACAACGGGCAGACGCAGACCCGCCGTCCGGATATCCTTCTTTTTGTCAACGGAATGCCGCTGTGCATCATCGAGCTGAAGAACCCGGCGGATAAAAACGCGACGATTTACGATGCATGGGAACAGATCAATATCCGCTATTGGCGCGATATTCCGCATCTGCTGCATTATTGCCCGCTGGCCTGCATTTCCGACGGTGTGAAAACGCGGCTCGGCACTGTCCGCGCACCCTATGAACACTTTTACGCGTGGCGCCGTGTGAATGACGGCGATGAAGTGTCACTTTTGCCGTTCGACGAGGTGCAGACCATGATACGGGGCGTGTACAGCCCGGTGCGGTTTCTTGAGATTTTCCGCGACTACATTTACTTCCAGGACAGAGCGTTCGACAGCGAGGAGCGGGAGATCGTCTGCCGCTATCCGCAGTTCTTTGCTGCTCGCCTGCTGAAGCAGAGCATCATTCGATCTGTCGTAGAGAAAAGCGGCAAGGGCGGCACCTATTTCGGCGCCACAGGCTGCGGAAAGACCTACACGATGGCGTTCCTTGCCCGACAGCTCGCTCTGCGGTGTACCGGCATAAAGGAAATCGGCTCTCCGACGATCATTATGATCGTTGACCGCGACGATCTTCAGAAACAGGGATCGAAACTATTTACCAAGAGCAAGGATTTTTTGAATCTTGGTGAGGTACAGGTTGTCCGAAGCCGTAATGCCCTGCGGCAGGAGCTTGGTATGCGGGAAAGCGGCGGCTTTTATATCTGCACGATCCAAAAATTCTGTGACCGTGAAGATGACAAAATCGGACTGATCAACAACCGTGCCAATATCATTTGTTTCTCTGACGAGGCACACAGAACACAGCTCGAACACGCAAACCGGATCAGGTTCAGCAAGGATACGGATGAAAATATGAAGGCGATGGTATCCAAGCCGTATGCAAAGGTTTTGAAAGAGGCATTCCCACATGCAACCTTCGTCGGCTTTACGGGCACACCCATCGACCAGACCTATCAAACCTTCGGCGCAGAGATCGACCGTTATACGATGGATCAGGCTGTGGCCGACGGTATCACTGTGTCCATCAAATATCATCCTAGGATCGCCAAGGTCTTGCTTGATCAGGAAAAGGTCGAGCAAATCGAAGCGTACTACCAGAGATGCTTTGACGATGGCGCAACGGCAGAGGATATTGAGACCAGCAAAACGGCCATGAGCTCCATGGAGATCATTCTGGGAGAGCCTTCCCGGTTGGAGCGCCTTGCCGTTGATATTCATGACCACTACGTTTCTGCCTGCGCCAACGACCCTGACAGAGTGCAAAAAGCGATGATCGTATGCTCCAACAGAAAAATCGCCTATGATCTGCTGCAAAAGTTCAAGGAACACTATCCGGAATGGTTTGAGAAAAAGAAGGTGCCCGATGGCAGTTCAGCTTCCGAAGAAGAATTGCGCGAGTTAAAACCGATGCCATTTATTGCGATGGTGGCAAGCGTCGCCGGCAACGATGCGTCGGATATGTACAAGTATCTCGGCGGCGCTGCGAACAGCAAACGGTCCGAGGAACTGGACGCTGCGTTCAAGCAGGATAAGTCCAATTTCCGCATTGCCATCGTCGTTGATATGTGGATCACAGGCTTTGACGTGCCTTCTCTGACTTATATGTATAATGATAAGCCGCTGAAAAGGCATCTGCTGATCCAAACCATCAGCCGGGTCAACAGAAAATATCCCGGCAAAGATTATGGCTTTATCATCGATTATATTGGAATCCGTGACAATATGCGCGAGGCTCTGAAAATATACGGCGGCGATCACTCTATTGCACCTACGGCAGACGACGTGCAGCAGGCCACCGATGTGTTCAGAGAAGAACTTTCGATCCTGAAGGATCTCTTTTCGGGGTATGATCTGACTCCGTTCCTCAACCCGGCTGGAGATCCTGCCCTGCGGTACAGACTTTTAGCAAAAGCCGCCGAGTATGTTTTTGTTTCCGCACAGGAATTGCAAACAGAAATCAAGGGCGGCAAAGATGTCAGGAAAGTCTCGTTCAAAACATATTTCCTGAAAACTGTCAAGAGAATGCGGGCAGCGCATGATATCTGTCAGCCGTCCGGTGAACTGGATGAAGAGGAATCTGCTCTCGCGCAGTGCTTCATGGCCATTGCAGGATTTGTGCGCAAAATGAATGGCACCGATACTGAAGTCGATACCGATACCATGAACCGCCATGTGGCGAAGATGGTCGAGGAAGCATTAAAGTATAACGAGGTCGAAAACGTTCTGGAGGATGGAGAACAGGAGGATATTTTCGGCCCTGAATATTATGAGAAGCTGTCTGATGTGAAAATGCCCGCATCCAAGCTGGAGCTGCTGGTAAAAATGCTTCGCAAGCAGATCATGGAATACGGCAAAACAAATCAGATGGCCGCAAAGAAGTATCAGGAAATGCTTGAGGAAACCATCAAACAGTATCATGAACGCAGAAAACATCTTACTGCAGAGGAAGCCGGCGAAGCCCAAGAGCAAACTTCTGAGGAAATTATCAGAAATGCTACAGAACAGGCCTTACGCATTCTGCGTGAAATGAATGCGGACCGCGAAAGCTTCCGGAAGATTGGTCTCACTTTTGAGGAGAAGGCATTCTATGATATTTTGATGGCGCTGCGCGACGAGTACAATTTTGAATACGGCAAAGACAAAATTGTCGACGGTATTTCTGTAAATGAGAAGTGCAGCTCTCTGGCTAGGAAAATCAAAGAAATCATTGATGCAAAATCTTCGTTTGCAGACTGGCTCAACAATCAGAATGTTCGCGACCAGCTTAAATTTGACATCAAAGTTTGCCTGATCAAGAATGGGTATCCTCCGCAGTACAGCCCCGAGGTTTTCCGAAAAGTTATGGAGCAGGTTGAGAACATCGAGGAGCATTCATCGATATCCGGATCCGGAATGTAAATAGTTATGCAAAAATCCCCCCACGCTGTTTGTGCTTCAGCGCGGGGGATTTCCTATATTGACATTACCGTTTTAGCCACTGTGCAAATTCCCCCTGTGAGATTTCCCCTGCCTCACACTTCTCCTTTTCCTTCTGCGCTTCCTTGCTCCAAGCCGAGAACGCTTCCTGAGAGATTTTGCCCGCACGGATCCATGCGAAGCGGCGCTTGTACTCGCGGCGGTAGATTTTCAGCAGTTCGTCCTGCGCGTGGCTTTGCAGATACTGCCGCATTGCACCGACTTCCTTGCAGGTGCGCCTGCGGCTGTCGAACACGCGGCTGCAATATTCCGTGCTGCCGTGAACCGTGAGCGCGAAATATTTGCCGCAGTTTTTGCAGGTGCGCATCATGATTTTTTCCTGAACGCACTTGCGCAGAGAAAAGTCGATCAGGTCGTACATATTTTGTGGATATAGCACCTCAGCGAACTGTTTCTCCTCTACAAACTCGAACGAAATCTTCATCGGCTGGAAGTCGAATTTCTGCAAGGACGGCGCCTGTTCATACGCCTGCATCCGGATGGAAAAGTCAATATCCGAAATACTCGCGTCCAGAACCGTCTGGAACAGGCGCAGAATTTGCTGCTGCATGGTCGCAAGGTTGCTTGGGACGTGCGCCAGTTCTTTGTGCGGCAACAGCTTCGTCGGATTTTTGCAATCCGGCGTCGCCTGCTTCAGTCGGTTGCTCCAATCCAGCCACAGGTAGAAAAAATACGGATGCTCGTCCTTGAAATCATCCAGAAGTTCTTGTACTGGCTTCAGGCACTTTGCATCACGCGACTGATAAAACTCCATCAATGCGCGGTCAGCTTCATGGAAACGCGGCTCCCACGAATTGATATCATAATACACGAACGACAGCAGACTGTCCGGAAACGGGCGGTCTGCTATTTTTACGACATACTCGGCGGTGCCTTCTTTGCACTCCAATGTTTCTGCACTGTCCAGAAGATAAAATTTGCATTGAAAATCAGACATGACTGTACCTCGAAATAGACATATTGATATTTATATTATAAATTAGTCTTGACAATAGTTTGAGATTATGTTAGTCTAAAAATAGAAAACAAATCTATTGTCTAATTATAAGTCTAAATCATGAGACACAGAATGTCAATAGCAAACGGAAAGGAAGTGAAAAAATGACCAAACTGGAAACCATCACAGCAGAAGATTTGCAAAACAGGACATATGAACCGACGCACTTTCTGGTAGATGAGCTTATTCCAGAGGGCTTGCACATCCTCGCGGGTGCGCCGAAAATCGG
>UMJB01024902.1_pt1 | contig 10101 bp, 7 predicted proteins | sample 1965961 | NCBI WGS metagenome assembly UMJB01 (sample SAMEA4836139, study PRJEB28245) | human gut metagenome | biome: gut microbiome; material: fecal sample | place: Denmark | collected 2008
GTTGTATTCCTGCCCGCCGAAATAGGGCACTTCGATGCCACGGTCGTCGGTCACCGTGGTCTTGCTGAGGAATTTCGAGTCGGATAGGGTGTTTTTGTCGGCTGGGAACGCGCCGCCATCCACGCGGGTTGTGATGCCTTTGGCATTGTGGCAGGCGTATTCGATGAAACGGTATGAGGCTTCGGGTTTGCGGGAACGTTGCAGCACGGCAAGGGCCGAACCGCCGTTTTCCGATGTGGTGGCCTTGCCGTCGGGCGTCGGCATCTGGGCCACGCGCCACAGGCCGGCCGCGCCGGGAATGTCGGACATGAGCAGCGAAGGCAGCCATGCGCCGGAGAACAGCGAGGCGACTTTGCCTTGTCCCACGGCCGATTTCCATCGATCCGACCATGACGTGAGGTTTGTTGCCACCAAACCCTCATCGATCATCTTCTGCCAGAATTCGGTGAATTCGCGGGTGCCTTTATCTTCGGTGAGTCTGATGGTCACGTTCTTGCCATCGTTGGACGTGGAGAACGGGCGTCCGCCGGCGAGCCAGATCATCGTGTCGTAGAAGCTGGCGTCGCCGGAATCGGCGGTGATGTACACGCCGATTTTCTTGAGTTTTTTGGCGGCCTCGTAGTAGTCGTCCCATGTGCGGATCTTGGACGCGTCCACGCCAACCTGTTCGAACACGCTGTTGTTATAGAAGAAGGCCATCGGGCCGGAGTCCATGGGAAGCCCGTACACCCGTCCGTTGAGCTGCACCGACGCCCAGGTGCCGGGCGTGTAGAAATCGGCATAGCCTTCGGTTCTGCCGGTGATGGGCACGAGCTGGCTGCTGACCGCGTACTGGCGCAATGCGTAATATTCCAGCTGCACCACGTCGGGAATGCCGTAACCGTCTTGGATGGCGTTGTTGAGTTTGTCGTAACCGCTGGTGTTCTTCCAAACCACGTGGATGTCGGGATTGTCTTTTTCGAAGCCGGCGATGACCTGTTTCATGCTCGGCTCCCACGACCATACGGTGATCTGTGTGCGTGTGTCCGTATTGGCCCCGCATGCGGCGGCGCTGGCCGCCATGACGCCCGCGCAGCAGATGGCGATGAGCTGCTTCACCAGTTTCGCCGATTTCAGCACCACGCCCACGGACCTCCGTTTTGTATTTCGCCTGCGATTACCACCATAAGATTATACGGGTCATGCGGAAGCCACGCACAAGCCTGGAAAGACTCCCCATATCCACCCAAATACGCCGAATGCGGAAGAACCGCTCCGGAAGCGAACTTCCAAAGCGGTTCCCTGCGATATCGCATCGGCGGCTAAGCCGGTACGCAATCAAGCTTCGATGCCGAGCTTGGCGCGTTCCTTCTTGGAATACATGAAGGCCGGCAGCTGACGGCCCTGCTTGAGCCAGGCATGGTATTCGGCGGTGGCCGCGAACTCCACATCGGACGCGGAGTTCAGGCAGGTTTCCACGGAATCCTGGATGACGCCGATGATGAAGCCGACGCCCACCACCTGCATGGCGATGTCGTTGCTGATGCCGAACAGCGAGCAGGCCATCGGGATGAGCAGCAGCGAGCCGCCTGCCACGCCGGACGCGCCGCATGCGCCGAGCGCGGAGACCACGGACAGCAGGATGGCCGCCGGCAGGGAGATCTGGATGCCGAGCGTGTTGGCGGCAGCCATGGCCATGATGGTGATGGTGATGGCCGCGCCGTTCATGTTGATGGTGGCGCCCAGCGGAATGGACACGGAGTACATGTCCTTGTCAAGCCCGAGCTTCTCGCACAGCTGCATGTTGACGGGGATGTTCGCAGCGGAGGAGCGGGTGAAGAACGCGGTCAGGCCGGATTCCTTGAAGCAGCGGTAGACCAGCGGGTACGGGTTGCGGCGCAGGAAGATGAAGATGACGAGCGGGCCGAACACGAGCACCATGAGCAGCATGGTGCCGACGAGCAGGAGCAGCAGGCTGCCGTACTTGGTGAATGCGGACAGGCCGTTGTCGGCCACGTTGGTGAACACGAGGCCCATGATGCCGAACGGGGCGAGGTTGATGACCCAGCGGATCACCTGGGACACGGCGTCGGCCGCGTTGGCCATGAACGCTTTGGAGCTTTCGTTGGCGATGGACTTCATGGCGAGTCCGAACAGGCAGGCCCACATCAGGATGCAGATGTAGTTGCCATCGATGATGGCCTGGATCGGATTGGCCACGATGTTGGTCAGCAGCGTCTGGATGACTTCGGAAAGGCCTTGCGGCACCACGTCGGCTTTGGCGGCCTTGCCCAAGGACAGGGTCTGCGGGAATAGACGGGAGGTCAGCACGGCCACGACCGCTGCCAGGAACGTGGTGAACAGGTACAGGAACAGCACGGTGCCGAAACGGCGGTCGAGTTTCGACGTGCCCTGCGCAAGGGCGCTGGCCACCAGTACGAACACCAGAATCGGTGCCACGGCCTTCAACGCGGCCACGAACAGGGTGCCGAATTCGCCGATCCAGGTCACGTGGGGCATGGCCAATGCCAGCACGGTGCCGATGATCAGGCCGACGATGATACGGACGATCAGCGATGCGCCGTTGTAGATGTCGGCGACGCCGCGGACGGCTTTCGAGATTTTACCCATGGTTCTCTCTTACTCTCGTGATGCCGGAAACGCTCCGGCAAGTCAACAGAACGCCATGATAATCGGGCGTGTCGGACGAGATAGGGGAATGTCCAAAATCGTGGGTTTCTATAAGCCCGCGCCCAACGGCACGTGCGATACGAATCGACGTGGCTCGCCGTTGAGCGGGTCATCGAATCGCAGTTCGCGCGCCACCAATTCCAAGGGTTGCGAGAAGTCGTCGTAAGCGCGCTGCACGATGTCCGGGTAGAAATCGTCGCCAAGAATCGGCAGACCGAGCGAATTCATATGGACGCGGAGCTGATGCGTCTTGCCGGTTCTCGGATGCAATGTGTAGTTCACGAATGGTTTTCCATCGATATGCCACACATCGTCTCCACGTTCGATCAGCGTCTCCGCGTTCGGCATATCGGCGCTTTCGTACGCCTGTAATCGGCCGCGGTCCTTGTTGATGCGCGACCTGCGTACCGTTGGGAACGGCCGATGCCGGTCGACCTGTTCGACTGTTCCGTAGCGCGGACGCTGCGGCGGGGCGAGCGGCGCCATACATTCGTAGGTTTTGACCGCCATGTGATTCTGGAAGAGCATCTGGTACGCGCCGCGCACGGCCGGATCGCGCACGAAGACGACGACGCCCGCGGTCGGACGATCCAGCCGGTGCGCGGGCACGATGTCCGGCTCGCCGCACCGCTCACGCAGGCGGATCAGCGCAGTTTCCCGATACCACATGCCACGTGGTGTCGTGGCCAGGAAATGCGGCTTGTCGATGACGATGATGCGCTCATCCTCATACAGAACCTCATATTCGAAGGGAATGTGAGGCTCCTCGGTCACATACCTGTGCCCGCGCCCGGCATTCGGTCCGTCCTTTGATCCGTTGCCCAGTGCGCTATTCAACGGTGACTGACTTGGCGAGGTTGCGCGGCTTGTCCACGTCGTAGTTCTTGAGCTTGGCCATGTCCATGGCGAACAGCTGCAGCGGCACCACGTCCACCAGCGGGCTCATCAGCGTCGGGCATGCGGGACGCCAGAACACCACGTCGGCGTAACGCTCCACATCCGGATCGTTCTCCTCGGCCACGGCGATGATGTAGGCGCCGCGGGCCTTGACCTCCTCGATACCGGAGATGACTTTGGCGTGCAGCACGTTGCGTCCGCGCGCGGGCGGCACGATGAACACGACCGGCTCGCCCTCGTCGACCAGCGCGATCGGACCATGCTTGAGCTCTCCCGCGGCGAAGCCCTCGGTGAAGGTGTAGGCGATCTCCTTGAGCTTCAGCGCGCCTTCCATGGCGACCGGATACCCCACATGACGTCCGAGGAACAGGAAGGACTTCGCGTCCACCATCTGCTTGGCGGCCTCCTGCACGGTCTTGGTCTGGGTGTCGAGGACCCACTGGATCTTGCGGGGCATGTCCTTCAGAGAGTCCAAAGTCTGGGCGATTTCGTCTCGATACATGGCACCCTTGACTTGGGCCAGATACAGGCCGAGCACGTATGCGGCGGTGATCTGCGCCACGAACGCCTTGGTGGAGGCGCCCCCCACTTCCGGACCGGCGTGGGTGTAGAGCACCGCGTCAGATTCGCGTGGGATGGACGCGCCCTGCGTGTTGCAGATGGCCAATACCTTGGAGCCCTGTTCACGCGCGTGGCGCAACGCCATCAGCGTGTCCATGGTCTCGCCGGACTGCGAAATGGCCACCACCAACGTTCGGGGGGTGAGGATCGGGTCACGGTAGCGGAATTCGTGGGCGAGTTCCACTTCTACCGGAATGCGCACCCAATGCTCGATGGCGTATTTGGCCACCATGCCCGCGTACGCGGCCGTGCCGCAGGCGATGACGATGATCTTGTCGATGGCTTTGAAATCATGCTCGTCGATGCGCACCTCATCGAGGTTGATGTTGCCGTTCTCGTCGAGACGCCCCAGCAGAGTGCGCTGCACGGCGGCCGGATCCTCATGGATCTCCTTGTCCATGAAGGAGTCCCAACCGCCCTTTTCGGCGGCGGACGCATCCCAGTCCACGGTGTAGGTCTTCGGATCGGGCACGATGTTGCCCATGAAGTCGGAGACGACGACCTTGTCTGCGGACACCATCACGGCCTGGTCCTGGTCGATTTCCATGGCGCGCTTGGTGTAGGCCACGAACGCGGCCACGTCGGAGCCGAGGAAGTTCTCGCCTTCGCCAAGACCGACCACCAGCGGCGAATCGTGACGGGCGCCGACCACGATGTCCGGCTGGCGCACATCGGTGGCGAGAATGGTGAACGCGCCTTCCAGCATGCGTGCGAGACGGCGGACGGCCTTGAACAGGTCAGGCTTGCCGGTCTCTTCGATGATCTTGTCGCTGATCTTGCCCAGCAGCTTCGCCGCGACCTCGGTATCGGTTTCGGAGACGAAACGATAGCCCTCCGTCTGCAGGTCGAGACGAAGCTGGGAAGCGTTTTCGATGATGCCGTTGTGGATGATGGCGACCTTGCCGTCACGCGACGTGTGCGGATGCGCGTTGGTGTCGTTCGGCACGCCGTTGGTGGCCCAACGCGTATGGCCGATGCCCACGGTGGCGTCCGGCATCGGATCACGTTCGATGTCCTGCACCAGGTTGGCCAGACGGCCGGCCTTCTTACGCACCGCCACATGGTCCATGCCGGGCGCGGTCAACGCCACGCCGGCCGAATCATATCCACGGTATTCCAATCGCTGAAGACCCTGGAGGCAGACCTCCAAGGGTTTGCCGCACGCGGTCCGAACATTTCCTGCATATCCTACGATTCCACACATAGCTCCTTAGCCTATCGGGTAAGGATGTCAATCATGAAACCAAGCCGCGCGTCCTTACAAATCTTTGCCATATATGCGAAATCCCACTCCCCCAGGGAAATCGTGCGAACCAGTGGCGCACGCAACGCGCCCATCGTCGGCGGCAAAAAGAAAACCCAACCCACCGGACGTCTGCGGACGCTTGACGTCAGTGGATTGGGAATTTACGGCAGTACGACAGCCTTACTTGCTACAGGACGTGCTGCAAGAAGTCCTTAAACCTCGACTCCTTCGGATGGTCGATGATCTCCGGTCCGCCCTGTTCGACGACCACGCCACCGTCCATGAAGACGATCTGGTCGGCGACCTCGCGCGCGAAGCCGATCTCATGGGTGACGACCACCATGGTCATGCCTTCCTTGGCGAGGTCGAGCATGACGTTGAGCACTTCGCCGACGAGTTCCGGATCGAGCGCGGATGTCGGTTCGTCGAACAGCATGATCTCCGGCTTCATGGCAAGCGCGCGGGCGATGGCCACGCGCTGCTGCTGGCCGCCGGACAGCTGTGCCGGATAGTAGTCGAGACGCTCCCCCATGCCGACGCGGTTCAGCTCCTGAATGGCGAGTTCGCGGGCTTCCTTCTTGTCCATGTGCTTGACGTGGACCGGAGCCTCCATGACGTTTTCAAGAGCCGTCATGTGCGGGAACAGGTTGAAGCGCTGGAACACCATGCCGAGTTTGGAACGCTGTTCGGCCACTTCCTTGTCGTTCAGGGTCTGCAGCACACGTTCGCCGCCCTTGTCGACGTACTTGTAGCCGATCATTTCGCCGTCGACGTCGATTTCGCCGCCGGTCAGGGTTTCCAGCTGGTTGATCAGACGCAGGAACGTGGATTTGCCGGAACCGGACGGTCCGAGAATCACGGTGACGGTGCCGGGCATGACGGTCATGTCGATGCCTTTGAGCACGTGCAGGTTGCCGAAGGCCTTGTGCACCTGGGTCGCCTTGACGGCGGGAACGATTTCGTTGGTTGTGATTTCGCTCATGGTCATTCCCCTCACGCGGTCATTCCCGCGAACGTGGCTTCGTTCTGCTTGTCGACGTCATCCTTGGGTTCGCCGAAGGTCTTGCCCGGCAGCGGCGTGCGCTTGCCGCGGGCTCCGGCGGGACGGGCGTCGAAGCCCTTGCCGAAGTGCTTTTCGAGTCGCGACTGGATGACCATCAGGATGGAGGTGATGACCAGATACCAGATGCAGGCCACGATCAGCAGCGGAATCGGCTTGTACAGACGGGTCGCGATCGCCGTGGTGGCGAACTGCAGTTCCAGCGTGAACGGCACGGCGTTGACAAGCGACGTGGTCTTCAGCATGCCGATGAACTCGTTGCCGGTCGGCGGGATGATGATGCGCATGGCCTGCGGCAGCACGATGCGACGCATGATGAGCGTGCGCTTCATGCCGAGGGCCTTTGCGGCTTCCGTCTGCCCCGGATCGACGGCCTCGAGGCCGGCGCGCACGATTTCGGCCAGGTAGGCGGCTTCGTTCAGGGCCAAGCCCAGCCATGCGGCGTTGAACGCGGTGATGACAGACTGGGAGTCAATGCTCCAGAATTCGATTGAGGTGAACGGGATGCCCACGCCGATACGCGGCACCAGCACCGCGAACAGACCCCAGAAGACCAGCTGCGTGTACACAGGGGTTCCACGGAAGAACCAGATGTAGAACCAGCTCACGCCGCGCAGCACCGGGTTGATGGATTTGCGCATGACCGCCAGAATGACCGCCAGAATGATGGCGATGACCATCGAGATGACGGTCAGCAGCAGCGTGTACTTGATGCCTTCCAGTACGTTCTCGTTGAACAGGTATCTCCAGACCACATTCCATTCGAAACGCGGATTGGTGACCAAAGCCTGCACCAGCATCGCGGCGAAGAGCGCGACGATGATGGCCGCCACGATCGGACCCGTACGCTTGACAGGCAAGGCTTTAATGCGATTGGGAATATCGAGGCCGTCGCCGTCGACTTGTTTCTTCGCCATGATGCTGTTTCCTTTTTCTATCTATCTGATGAGATCAGTTGAGGTCGGTCGGATTGATCTCAGCCTTGTCGAGAGCGCCGGACTCGACGCCCCAATGCTTGAGGATCTTCATGTACGTGCCGTCATCCATCAGCTTCTGCACGGCCTTCTGCACGGCCTCGTCGAGCTGCTGGTCGCCCTTCTTGATGGCGATGCCCTGCTTGGCCACGCCTTCAACGTCGCCGAGCGCCTCAAGCTGGCCGTCGGTCTGGGAGATCGCGTAGCCGGCGACCGGCGAATCGGCGTAGAACACGTCGGCCTTACCGGTGGCCACTGCGGTGGCGGCTTCGGCCTGACGCTTGTAGGACATCACTTCGGCCTTGTTGTCGGCCTTGCAGCCCTTGGCGATCTTGTTGGCCTCGTCCTCCTGGACGGTACCGGTCTGCACGGCGATCTTCGCGCCGCACATGTCGGAGGTGTCGAGCTTCTTCGGGTTGCCCTTCTGCACGGCCCACGTGGAGCCGGCGCGGTAGTAGCTCACGAAGTCGACGGACTGCAGACGCTCTTCGGTGATGGTCATGGCGGTGATGCCCAGATCGTACTTGGAGCCGATGGACGGGACGATGGTGTCGAACATGGAGGAGACGATCTTCGGCTTCAGGCCCAGCGTCTGGGCGATGGCCTTGGACATGTCCACATCGTAGCCGACCGGCGTCTTGCCGTCTTCGGCGTAGAATTCGGCCGGAGCATAGGACAGTTCCATGCCGACGGACAGCTCGCCGTCCTTGACGGTCTTCGCGGAGGCGGCCAGCTTGGCCAGCTCGTCATCCTTCTTGATGGTGCTCACATCGTAACCAACGGTGGTGTTCTTCGCCTTCGAGTCGCTTTTGGCGTCACCGGAATCCGTGGTGCCGCATGCGGCGACGGAGAACATCATGGCCGCGCTCAGCGCGAGAGCGGCAAACGATTTGAATTTCAACGACATAGTGGGTTCTCCTTCTATTCTCTTCCCATCCACTGAACGGTAATCATCCATTTGCCAATCAGACGTCCAGTATTCCAAAGGCACACGATAAAACCGCAATGCTACGCCGACGTTAATCGGCAAAAAGCGTAGGGGCATCGATCTATATACGTCCGATGCCTCTACGCCCGCAGCGTCAGTGCGCCGATCAGCCCAAATCGGTCGGGTTGATCTCGGCCTTGTCGACGGCGCCGGATTCGACGCCCCAATGCTTGAGGATCTTCATGTACGTGCCGTTATCCATCAGCTTCTGCATGGCCGCCTGCACCGCCTTGGCCGTGTCGGAATCACCCTTCTTGATGGCCACGGCCTCCTTGGTCACGCCGACGTCCTCACCGAGGGCCTCAAGCTGGTCGTCGGTCTGGGAGATCGCATAACCCGCGACCGGCGAATCGGCGTAGAACACGTCGGCCTTGCCGGTGACGACGTTGGTGGTCACATCGGTCTGCAGCTTGTTGGACAGGATCTGGATGTCAAGCTTGTTGTCCGCCTTGCACTGTTCGGCGCCCTTGTTGACTTCCTCCTCCTGTGTGGTGCCGGTCTGCACCGCGATCTTCAATCCGCACAGGTCGGACGTGTCGATCTTGCCTGGGTTGCCCTTCTTGACCACCCACGTGGAACCGGCCTTGAACATGCTGACGAAGTCGACGGCCTTCATGCGTTCCGGGGTAATGGTGAACGACGAGACGCCGATATCGTACTTCGAACCGATTGATGGAATGATCGAATCGAAATTCGACGTCTGCGGATCCGCCTCGAGGCCGAACGTTTTCGCCAACGCCTTGACGATGTCCACGTCGAAGCCGACCGGCGTCTTGCCGTCCGCGGCCAGGAACTCGGCCGGCGCGTACGACGTATCCATGCCGACGGTCAGCTTGCCGTCCTTGGTGACGGAGGACGGCAGCATCTTGGCGATCTTCTCGTCCTTCTTCACGCCGGACACGTCGTAACCGGTGGTCGACGACGAATTCGAATCGGCGGAAGCTTGGGAATCCGTTTTGTCGGAGGTTCCGCAGGCTCCCATCGAGACGACCATCGCCGCGCTCAACGCGAGCGCCGCCCAACCTTTCAGGTTCCTCATCATGGCAAGTCCTCTCTTCAACCCAGCCAAATCAACCAGCCAAACGTGGCTATGGCATAACCTAAGAGCGGATTGCTACGAGCGTATTAACGGACGCAAAAGTTCCGAAACATTCACTCGTTGGTGCCGGGGGTGTTGATCTCCGGCTTGCTGATGGCACCGTCCTGAACACCCCAGTACTTGAGGATCTTCATGTAGGTGCCGTCGTCGATGAGTTTCTGCAGGGCCTTCTGCAGGGCCTCGTCCATCTGCTGGTCGCCCTTCTTGACGACGATGCCTTCCGGGGCGATGCCTTCGGTCTTGCCAAGCGTTTCGAGTTCGCCGTCGGTCTGCGCGATCGCGTAGCCGGCGACCGGCGAATCGGCGTAGAACACGTCGGCCTTGCCGGTGACGACGTTGGTGGTCACATCGGTCTGCAGCTTGCTGGAGATGACGTCCATCTCCGCCTTGCCGTCGGCCTTGCATTGCTTGGCCATCTTGTTGGCGGCGGTCTCCTGCATGGTGGCGGTCTGCACGGCCACCTTCTTGCCGCACAGATCGGACGTGTCGACCTTGTTCGGGTTACCCTTCTTCACGGCCCATGCGGAGCCGGCGTTGAAGTGGCTG